>Ga0137431_1000114_pt1 | contig 40243 bp, 69 predicted proteins | sample EasRivERMZT800_2_FD_104646 | JGI IMG/M metagenome (GOLD analysis project Ga0137431, IMG submission 104646) | Soil microbial communities from meander-bound floodplain in the East River, Colorado, USA - East River MetaG ERMZT800_2 | ecosystem: Environmental > Terrestrial > Soil > Floodplain ... | reverse complement strand
CCATAGCAGGCTCGCAAGATTGACTTATAGAGCGTTTTTCAAGGTAGACCTATGCTTAGGTATTGCCAAGCTTTTCGATTTAATACATATAATCGTTATAAGAGCGGTTATAGTTGTGGTACTCATTATCATTCGTGGGGGTATTAGCTATCGTGTGGGCGGAGAGACTCAGTTTAGTTGGTTCTTATAAGCTATATAATAATGTTAAATTTATTTATCAGGCGAACTAAAGTATTTAGTGAGACTGCCGATGAGTATATTAACAAGTGAGGGATGTATGAGTTATAAAAATGATTTAATAATGAGAATGATACATCAAGTTGAGACTCTTAAGGGCGAAATGTTCCATGTGTTATATCCTGAATTAGAGCGCTTTATATGGGACAGTATTGATAACAAAAGTAAAGCGGGATTAGAATTATCTGTTCAACAGTTAGATGAGATTATTAACAGTCATTAAGAGGTTTATATGCTGTACCATAAAGATGTTTATATACCTAAAGACTTGTTAGTTAAGTTAAGTGTTAGCCGCGCCCCATTGACGTGGTCTAAGCATGCAATCTTAGCTGCTAAGAATGACCGATATGGCGATATTAAATTGTTAACTGATATTAGCTTTAAGTCTAGCGATGTAATTGAGGTAGAATTAGTTGGCCGTGAAGTTGTTAAGGTATTAGTTAGATTGCCGTATGATGATTTAAGAGATGTAATGTATGCGATAGGGCGCGGAGGGGTCGTTAAGACTGTATGGCTTAACCTTAAATCTGATAAACATAAGAGTTTAGATAAAACTAAGTATGAAAGGGTATCATAATGGTTAGTTTACTTGTTACTAGCATTGAGCTTAAAGAGATTTCAGACGTGTTAAAATGTGAGCCGGTGTATCAAGGTCTGTATTATTATAAGCAGCGCCCTCTTGAGATGTTCAGCTTGAATGATTTAGTTGTGGCCGTGTTAACGTATTCAGGTGAGCGTGAGATAACAGATAGTTCTGTCATTGATTATAAATTTAATTGGCCTGCTTGGAAGTCTAGCGTACCTGATTTAGTTAAACACTGTGCGGCGCGGTAATTAATATAACGATATCAGTTAGTTATAAGATTTATCTAAAGTTTTAAATTAAGTTGCCGATTAGTTAATATGTGAAGAAAGTGAGGCTAGTATGCAAGAGTCAACAATTATAACTGTACTGACAATTAGCTATGTGACTGTACTGTATGCAAGCATCTTGTTTTTGATTGATGTTCTTAAGCCAGAATCAGAGGAGTGATTATGCAGTTTATCATTAACAATATAAGTGAGGGCCGAAAAATGAATTACCGTGAAAATCTGTTTATCTTTAGTGTCTATCAGGTAGGTGTTAAACAGGCAGATAACGAGTTAAATCACAGCTTTGTTAAGACTGCATTAACTAATTCAGGTATTAGCTTTAAGGAAGTATTAGGCATGTATAAAGGTCATGAGGAGATGGCCTTTGTTGTTTTAGGTCTTAAGAATGAGACTTATGTTGAAACGTATTGTCAATTGTTTGAGCAAGAGAGCTATTTAATGGTGCATAATGACCAAACAGCAGACCTTAAATTCTTAACTGATGACGGCATTAAAGTTGAGCGCCTTGGCAAATTCGTACCAGTACCAGATTCTGTTAATGTTAATGACCTTGATGGTTGGTCTAAAGACTTAAGCAGTGGTGGTTATTTTTATATCACTAAAGAATAGCCTTATGCTTACCCCGTAAGACCATTAGCGAAGGGAGGAGTTTATGCCATTAACAAATGCGATAGACGTGCCGCAAGAGGAGAGAGAGATAAGACAGCGCTTTATTGAGATGGAATATAGACTGACCAATATGTTTAATGGTCCTGATTTAAGGCGGCAGCTTAGGGAACTAGAGCGGCAGTATAGAGAGGAGTTAGCTAGCCTTAGACAGCAAGTATCAGGTCTTAATTTAATATCTGATAATGCGCCTGCTAACAATGCTAACAATATTGCCGGATTGAACTGGGCGAATGATACAGTTAATTATTGGGTCACGTATTCAGATGACGCGACAAGTCAACTTAGCGCAATAAGTTATAATCAGGCAGTTAGTCAAGAGTTAGCGGGCCGACTGTTGACTTATACTTTAACACCTGAAGAGTTAGCATTAAAGACTAAATTAACTGAAGAGCAAAAACAAGAAAGGATAGAACGTATGGCAAGTATCAAAAAGATTAAAGAGCGCTTGGTTAACGGGACAGCCGAAGATGTTAAAAGTCTCGTAAGGTGCGGTTTTGAGCTAGAGACTCAAGAGAGTGACGGTATTGACAGCAGTACTCGCTCTATCGATGAGGACAGGTTTGAAGAGGCAGTTATTGAAAATTCTGAATATTATCTTATAAATGCAAAGTTCTTAATGGAGCATCTTAAAGACCTGAATATTGCTAAGTTTCATGACCCAAGGCGCGATACTGTGAACTTTAATGAGTTATCAGAGCTGTTGTCGGAGTCTAAGATAGAGCAGCTAAGAGAGTTAGCTATTGAAACGTCTAGAAATAATATGAGTTCCGGCGATTTTGTCATACCTCATAATGAACATTTTAACCTAAAGAATGTTCAGTTAGAGTATGACGGTTCAGTGGACGGCTTTGAGTTTAAAACTAAGGGGCCAAAAACTATTAGTGAGTTTAAAGAAGCTGCAAAAGAGATTTTCGGCGTTGAGCATAATATCGATGAGCGTTGCTCTTTTCACATCCACTTAAGTATTGATGGGATTAAACATAATTATGGAGAGCAATTACAGCTGTTGTTAATGGAGGGAGTACTTAAGCAAGCCGATAAGATACCTAGTTCAGTCTTGCAACGTTGGCGCGCTGGGTTTGAGGACATGGACGATTGTGGGCGGTACTTCCAATGGAAGGTCGAACATGATAAGTATGTGGCTATTTCGCGTCATCATACGTTTAATACATGGGAGTTCCGCTGCTTTGGCAACGTGCAGAATTATAAAGATGCCACGGTATGCCTTAAGATTGCAATTAATGCATTAAAGTATGCGTATGAGCGGCAACTATTAAGGGCTGGCCCAATGATTCTGGACTTTGAAAACGTTAGCGAAATTGCTGAGCAAATTGCAAACGTGCGCTCATGGGCAGATATTGTTAGTGAATATAGTTCAGGTGAGAGTCAGGCAGCTTAACTTTTAATAAAGAGGAGATTTAAATGTGCTCAATTATAACAATAGATAACGAAGCTCTTAAGCCAGGTCGTCTAGAAAAGTATCTGCTTAAAGAGACAACCATGAATGATGACGGCATGAGTATTATCTTACAGGCATCTGATGGGAAGCTAACTAGTCTTAGGACGTTTGATTTAAACACTGCGCTGGTATTGCTAGAAACTTCAGACTGGACTAGAATGTGGATGCATATGCGCGCCGCCACTCAAGGAGATGTTAACATCAGGAATACGCATGGCTGGATGACTACAGCAGGCACGGCAGTTATGCATAATGGAGTGTTATTTGACCAAGATAGTTATAGATTTAATGTAGACTCTGAATTGATTGTTGATTGGCTTGAGAAGTTTGGTACTGATTTCACTCTTGAAATGTTATTGACTGAGAATTATGCTAACGTGTTTTTGATTGAGAATCTGGGTGATTATTACGTGTCTAGAACTTCAGGCGGTTCCTTGTTTACAGACGGGAGGGGCAATTTTGCGACTAATCAAGTGGGCAGGATTAATAAGCCAGTGAAGCATGATTATCAACAGTTATTTAAGTCTGGATTTGTTAAGCCTGAAATTCGCATCCAAGACTTCCTTGATTATGAGGATTATCATCATGAGCATGGTTATTACCGAGATGGGTATCGGTCATCGTATGACTGGAAGACTGGCGTGACTCGGTACGAACCGATTAACCTTCCCTTGTCCGTGAATAGCTTTAATGATTCAGGCAAGCTAGATGGCTATAAACCTACCGCAGAGACTGATAAGCTAAATGCTTCAGTCTTACTTGACGAGATTAATGAAAGTGTTAAGCTTGGTTGGGACACTGTGCATAATAAAGATGATGACTATTTCACTGACAGCGAGTATCAAGACCTTTTAGATGCGGGGGAGTTAAGTGAGTATGAACGTAAAAGGAAAGTGAGTTAATATGATTTATTTAGTTAGCTTGTTAGTTATCGTGGCAATGATATTATACGTGATGAATGATTATGAGATGCATAAACGGAGGACAGATGCCAGATTTCAAAAAAGAGGTATCGATAAAGCTAGCAAAGCTGACTGAAGAGCAAATGAATACTGAGGACGTGAGACAGTATTGCTTTGATAGACTAGTTGATGAGTTCTTAGATTTGCCTGAAGATGAATTGATGAGACTTTACATTAACGCTTTAAGGAGAGAGTATGCTTAAGTTAGGTGAAACATATGTGAGCAATGATGGAAGGGAATTCTTTTTCATTGTTGACGTGGTAAATGATATGGTCAAATTTAAGCACAGAGTCAAGGACAATCTATATTGGCGGGATGAGCGGGCCGGGCTGAATGCTTTTGAAATGTGCATATTGGATGGGACTATTTCCCTACAAGGTGAGCCGATTAAACTTATGAAAGCGGGAAGTGAATACTGTAAGCATGATTTTCAATCTTATACTGGCATCATTGAAACTTATGAGTATTGCTTATTATGTGATGCGAAACGGACGGCTGTATGATTAACAGGAACGAGTTTTCATTGTGGTTAATGGAGCGCTGGTACTTAGGTATTGCTGGCAACTGGGCAAGAGACTTGGCCATCCTGATTCAGGACCAACTATTAGACGAAACTATAAAGGAGATTAATAATGAAAATCGCAGATGATAAATTAGGTACGGTTTATGTTGATATTTATATCGACAACTTTAGCGCAGTAGATAGCTATATAGAGAGCGGGTTTATTGACGCGACTGAAGCTGATTTAACAAGCGAGGAGATAGATTATCTTAATGATAAGTATAGCGACTTAGTGCAAGAGTATGCATGGGAGAGCGGAGAGACAAGGAATCATAACTAATAAAAAAGAGGGCAGTATGAAGGAATTTAGTTTTGGATTGTTGATGTTTATTTTATGTGCGATTTATCTAAGCGTCTGCGCTTTATATGATGTGCTTAACAAAAATAAAAAAGGGGCAGATTATGATTAATGATTTTCTAGATAGTTTAAATAGCTTAGAAAGGTCTGCGGCAAGGCTAACTGTGCGGCAACAAGAGTGGATGCGAGTTAAGCCGGTATTGACAGGTCATGCAGTTGGTGGTACGCTTAATGTGAGCTATGTTTATGATAAGACCAGGGGTAGCATGAAACATATAGAATCAGCCGAGCAGAAACGAATTGCACGTAAAGAGCGGGCACGGCAGAATGAAGCAGTGTTAAAGTTATATGGTCTTTATAAACCTAAACCGATAAGAGGTATTAATGAAACATTTACGTACATTTATTATGTGGATTTTTCGAACTCTGTTGGGCGCGGCTGTTACGCCACGCACAAAGCCCTTAAAACCAGCTATTACTGGTGAGCTGACATCTCACGACAAACAAACCATTGCTTATATAAAGCTTAGCAAGTTTATTGACCGTAATAAGTATGGTATTTATAACAGCGATGGACATTTGTTTATCGTTAACCATGACAGTAATCAGGTCTTGTTGGCTTTTTATGATGATGTGATTATAGTTAATCAAGAATTGCTTGACAGCGAGCTAACTTTGTGCCTAGAGATTAAGGCCATGCTGGATAAAGAGTTCAGTAATTTATCTATAGTCCAGGATACTTTTATTATTGACACCGATTCAAGGGCAATATATATTGGAAAAGCAGCAACAGACTATCAGAATAGTCTGAAAACCGCAGCGAACGAAGAGCGTATTTTACACTAATTTTAAGAAAGGTCAAGTATGAAGTTTCTATTAACAGCAGTCCTGATGTTATTCAGTCTGGCCGCACCTGCAAATGCAGCCAGCTTTACCGTCTCTGATTATAAGAGGCACATAGAATTAATTGGCGTAGTGCAGGATAATGCCCTTGAATTCGCGGGTAAAATCAACGAGTTAAGCATCGCTAGTAGTAAAGAAATTACTATGCTAATCAATTCGCCCGGAGGTAGCGTGACCACTGGTATGATTATGGTTGACAGCATGCGCCAAGCTAAGGCACGCGGAGTCCGGTTTCGCTGTCTCTCAACCGTACTAGCTGCAAGCATGGCATATATTATCTTAGCTGAATGTGATAATAGGTATGCGTTTAGTAACACTTTACTTTTATGGCATGAGATTAGCTTATCAGTACGTGGTGCAAAAATCCGTGACCTTTACGTTACTTTGCCACCTATTCTTGAATTGCAAGACCGAGTTGACTCAGACCTTAAGTCCTTCATGCAAATATCAGATAGCTTTTATCAAAAGCATAGTCATGCTGAGACGATGTGGAGCGCGTCTGAATTGATTGACAATTTAGATAACAACGGCTTCCTTAGATTGATTGACCGTGCAGATTTTAAGACTAAGAATCTTTATAAGTATATGCAAGAGGATATGTTTAGTTTCAGTGTAGGCTTTACTGTGCAGCGAATTCTAGACCGCATGAGAGGCTTAGAATAATATGGCCACGTATGTTGGCAAGACTAATAACGCAAAAGAAATTGAGTACATCAATTACGTAATGCAACTGTCAGGGGCACCTAATAGAACCTTTGTGCGCATGGCAATACTTTATTATTGTGACCACTTAATGCAGCGGGCCAGGGAACTTCGTCAACAAGAAGTCCAGGCAATCCTAGAGCGGCAAGAGCAAGCAGAGAGAGAGGCAACTGATGAGTCCACAGATTCAAACCCTGACAGAGATACTTCAGAGCCGGGGGCAGTATTACCTATTGATAATTCAGCACTGGCCGACCCGCAAAGTGGTGTGGCTAACTCCTAGAGAGATTAAAGAACACCCACAGCGTGATGAGTATGCGTGGGTTTTTCAGAATGGTTTTACATCTAATGGCTGAAAGGATTATATGAGCGGCGGAACTAAGAATGACCAAGGCAAGTTAAGACTTGAGCTTGTCCCAGTTGAAAGTATTAACGCGATAGCCAGGGCAATGACTTACGGAGCTAAGAAGTATGGTGACTGGAATTGGGCTAAAGGTATCGCGCATACCAGATTGTTTGGTGCGGCCCTTAGGCATATGTGGGCATATTTTCGCGGGGAAGACTATGACCAAGAGAGCGGCAACCATCATCTTGACCATGCTCTAGCTAGTCTGGCTATGTTACGTGCTAGTATTGATAACAGTCTAGGCGAGGATGACCGGCCTAACTACTGTCAAGTTAAACAGCCGGGCAAGACTATTACTAACGTTGGCACTAGTGACATTTACATTAACGGAAAGATGGTTCGCTCAGGTGAATCTTTAACTGAAACAGCTGAGGTATACCGTGAAGAAAGAGCTTAACCTAGACAAACTTAAGGACTATACTAAAGATGAGTTAGTCTTTTTTGTTAAGCTTCTCGCAGGCAAGCTAGAGAAGCGCACCGAAGAGCTAGAAATGCTGCAAGCTAAGGTCTCTGGTAAGATTGGTTATGGTGGGTCTAAGAACCCTAATGTGAAATGATGACTTTAATTGAAGCCATTAACACCTCCCTTCCGTTTAGGCGGCCCGCTGATAAGACTTGGTTTGTTGTTGATAAAGCTACTGGCTACATAAGACATATGGGGCCGGATGCTAACGTGTTTGAAATTCTTCCGATAACTCTTGACAATATCCGTGCTACGGACTGGGAAGTTGATGAGCCGTTTATCTCTGTGACCCAATCACAATTTTATAACGGCGTTCGTGCTGCTGTAGTTGAGGAAATGAGTGAGCGCCGACTTGTGTATGAGCCCGAACAGGAATTTAATAGAGTTGTTAGACAAGCAGTGGACCGATACTGGAGACATATCAGTGGCAAGACGGTATAAAACTCGTAAAGCTAGTGCTCGCCCGCGTAAGCCAGCTACGCTACCGAAGTATAAGCAGATGATACAGGACTGTCAAGAGTGTATCTTAAATGGGCGCATGCTTGCGATAGACCCATCTACCGGAAGCCGCAGTAGTATGCCAGGCTATGCTGTCTTTCAGGGCGGCAAGTTAATTGAGAGTGGTACGATAGAGGTAGACCTTAAAGGTAACCGGGCCGAGAGATTATATGAGATTAATCGCACAATCAGAGAGGACTTTGATGTGCCTGATGTTGTCGCTGTAGAATCAGCGGGTTACTTCATAGGTAAGATGAATCCTGCTAGTATCATTAGCTTGCAGAGGGCCATCGGCGCAGTCATAGCGGCACATCCTGTCAAGTGTTTAATCGAGGTACCTAGTAACGTATGGCAAAAGCACACTTTCCCTGGATACATTAAGGGCGATGAGCATGATGCTATCTGCATTGGCTTATGTGCTATTAACACTGCACGAGAGTTTATGTGATTGTTATAGAACTAATTGGCATCTTTCTTGCCGGAGTATTTATGGGCGGGGTGTCTGTAATGGACCAGTATGAACATAAGCTTGACAAGTGTGATACGGTCAGGCAAGATTTATACATCGCTCTTGATGAGTGTCAAGGCGACCTTAAGTTATGCGAACTAAGACAATGTTCGGAGAACAGTACAGATGCGAACCCTTAGCGAAGTTACCGATGAGTTGTTGGAGTATTTTGAAATGTATAGTAATGACTGGCCCATGCTATCTGTGTATCATAATGGTACATTTGTGAGTGGAGTAGTCAGTGATGAGTTATATAGTATCTTAATTGAGATGAGAGAATTAAGAGAATCAGATGAGCAAGACAGTTAAATTAGAGATTCTTAAAGCGCTGCTTGATGAAAAGCTATTATCGACTGAGCAACTGTGGAAGATTATTAATGAGGGACTAATGCGGTTTGACATTGGAGATAAAGTGCGGGCGACCATCAACCTGTACAGCGTTAAGTCTCTTAATGGAGTTATCACCGCTATTGACCGCTCGCGCTCGCAATATAGAGTGGACTTTGATGGAGTGGATTGTTGGTTATATGAGAACGAGATAGAACGCAATGATGAGGTTATAACTAGACGGGCCGCTAGTCCTGCATTTAGTCAGCTAGCTGAGATTAATAAAGAAATTAAGTGCAAGCATAATATGGTATTATATATTGGGTTGACTGAACAGTTTAATTATTGTAAACATTGTGGAGATAGAGAACATGAGCCAGATTAAACAAGCCTTTGACTTAGGTATTAAGAGATTACAGGCTAAGCATGACGCTGAAGAGAAGACTAAGGTCGGCTCATTACGTGCAGGTAACGCTGGCTTTGTTACCGCGGATGGTAAGTTCGTTGGGCAATGCGCTCGCCTTACCTACCTCAGGCATATCGGCATTAACGTGCAAGAGATTGAGGACAGCAAAGAGCATATGTTCGCTGCTGGTCGAGGGAATGAAGATTTATGGATGCAAGTGTTAAGAGAGGGCTGGCCTGGTAAAATCTTAACTGAGACTGAGGTGCCTACTAGATGGCACACGGATAATGGCATTGCTGTTACTGGCCGCCCTGATATTGTTTTATGTAACCAAGACGGTAAGCCGGAACATGGCATAGAGCTTAAACTGGTATCAAGTGTCTGGACCGCAAGGGATGTGTTGTTTCAAGGCCATCCGAAACTAGACCACATCACACAGGCCGCTCATTATAGTTGGCAGCTAGGCGTACCATTTGAAATCTGGTATACCTCAAGAGTTAACTGGCCAGTAGTAGGATGGATGCAGAAGAATTTCCCAAAGCCGGGAGAGTTTGGCTCAGAGCATTGTAATTATAATAACAAGGGGGAGATTAAGAGTGTCAACCCTTTTGTTGTTGGTTATGAGTTAAAGATAACTAAAGAGTCTGTGATGTACAGAGAAGCTGGCTCTAAGTACGAGTGGCAAAAGTCGCCAGTGACAATTGATGGCATCATGACTTATTATAACTTCATAGCTACCATGACTGAGACCGATAGATTGCCCGGCTTAAGTCTTAATCTTGACGCTGATGGGCAGAAGCTGGCATGGTCTAAGGCTGATTACTGTGCGCTGGGTGACCTGTGTTGCGGCGATAAATCAGGAGAGACTTCCGTTAAGAACTGGCTCGTTAAAGTCAAGGAGCGGTTCCACGTTCATGACTAAGCCTTTATCAGAATTGATTGAATTAGCTGATGCCATACGAGATGGGGGAGCATGTCCGGATTGTAAGGTAGGTTTATTGGTAAAGATGCCAGCAGATGAGCCTTACACAGAGGAACATTTACAGTGCATCAATTGTGATGGGACCTATTATGAGTAACCTAACTGATATCAGAGCAGTTAAAATGGAAGAAGCTGGTCGCATATTAGCGCCCGTCTTGGCTGACATCTATGTTAAGCATGGGCTTGACCTAACAACCACATTGCTGATGTATTATGCCGTGAAGGGTATCATGTTAAGCTATGACCTGACTGCAGAGGAGAAGCAAGATAAGCTTAAGCAAGCTCATAGTGATTATCTTAGAGCTATTACTGTCTTACAGAAATCTGTTGACAAGCAAGATACAGTTCGATAATCTCGTTATTACCTAAGGCGTGGTGCTAAGGGTAAAGTTTTTCATAAAGAGGTATTTAATGCAAAAATCAAACTACGGTTCACGCCCAACTAGTCAGGCACGAACCACCGCACAAGCTACACCTGCAGCTAGCGGAACGAAAAAAGGTGGACGCGCCCCTTACAACCTAACCTTCTCTGTTGGTGACGAGCTGGTACGGTTGACAGGCCTGTTCGAAAACAAATCAAAAGCTGGTAATGACTATCTTGGCGTTAAGAAAATTCGCGCTGAAGACGTTGCTAAGCTTATCGAAGTGCTGACTGCCGCATCTGAAGGCACTGAGATTGGCGTGTTCGTATTCGAGAACAAGCCGCGCGATTAAGCTTTAAGAACGTAGCCTGAGCCCTATGAAATAAGAGGCGAGCTTATCAGGTTATAAGATAAGAGGGTTTGCATGTGGCAACCCTCTTTTATTTTTTGTGGTCCGAGAAGACCAGCTTATTGTGGGGAGAGTGACTTAGTTCTGGTGGCTAGAGTGTTCGCCGAAAACAGGTACTCAGGAGAGGTAATGGCATTCTTTAAGCACAAGTCTAATAACTATGGTGGGTACCAGATGCTCAAGGACATCCTGTTACAGGAGCAAGAGCTAGGTATATATCAGGGTCGGGCTAATATCTTAATTAGGCATGAAAAGTATGCTCAGATAAATGAAGTAGATATAGCTATTGACAGTGATGATACTGATGAGTTAACTTATTAACTGAGGAGGATTTATGAAATTCATTTTAAATTATTTAGTTAGTATTCCTTTACGCCTGCTTATCATAGCGGTCGAAGCGATTCGCTTGATTGCCAGATTAATCTTGTTACCGTTTGCTTGTATGTTCTTGCCGATGACTGTGAACGGTAAGCCTTTTAAGTGGTTCAAGTAAATGATATGGTTCACCTCGGACCCGCATTATTATCATGCGAACGTAATTAAATACTGTTCCAGGCCGTACAGTTCTGTCGAGGAGATGAACGAAGCTTTGATAAGGAACTGGAATAATGTCGTTAGCCCTGGCGACACTGTTTATTGCTTAGGTGACTTCAGTTTAGCATTCCGTCCTATTGAAACAATCACTCCTCGCTTAATGGGTAATAAGATTCTTGTGCCAGGTAATCATGATTTTTGTCACTCGGCTCACAAGAAAGGCCGCAAAGATATTGTTAAGTGGAAGCAGAAATATGCGGATAATGGTTGGTTTGTCGAGGCTGAACAGTCTCAATACAATATACCTGGAGTGGCGAGAGTTAACATGTGTCATATGCCATATCGCGGCGATACTACAGACGACAGGTATCATAGCTTTAGAATGGTTGATGATGGTCGGATTTTATTGTGCGGTCATGTCCACGAGAAGTGGAAAACTAAACGCACTCCTAAGGGAACGCTTATGATTAATGTGGGCGTTGATGCGTGGAACCAGCAGTTAGTATCTATTGACGAACTTATAAGGCTGATTAATCATGAGCAATCCATACGCACTTCTGAGACCAGTAACGACTGAGACGCCCCCTAAGTCGGTCGTTCAACTGATTGCGCCTAAAAATTCTGCGCATATTAAATCTATCTTAGATAACATGGATGACTTAATTGCTTTGGATATTGAGACCAAAGGTAATAAGGTCCATGACCCTGAATCTGAGGTAATTGGTGTAGGCCTTGCCGATTCTAAATCGATATATTACTTCATGGTTAAAGATAACCCTGCTGCTTATAATGATTTATTGGAGGCCTTGAGTGAGAAACAGTTATTGGGTTTCAATATTAATTTCGACGCTGGGTATTTGCATCGTGATTACAGCCGTCTTATTAGCCAGCCATACAGTGGCTACGGTCTTCAGTGGCATGATTGGAAGTATGACGTATACGGACTATTTAAACAATTAAGTAACGAGGGCTGGACTGGACAAGAGTGGAATCTTAAGTCTGCACAGATTGACTTATTAGGCTGGGAAGCTAAGGGTAACGTCGAACTTAACAAGTGGCTGGTCGATAATGACCATTACACTAGCACTAGCGTGGAGTCCCGCGGTGATTATGTTTATCGTAAAGATTTACAGAGATGGTGCCGGGCAGATATGTCTAAGATGCATCTCGCTCCTTCAGAGATTGTGGGCTATTATTGTGGGCTTGATGCAGCTAGTACATACATGCTGTTGACCGAGGTCTTTATGCCTGCTGTCAGCAATTTACCAGAGCTGGCTCAAGATAACTTTTGGTTTTATCACAGTGAGCTATTCATTACTAACGTGAAGTGGCACATTGAACAGCAGTTAAGAGGCATCAAGGTTAATAAAGATAACCTGATAGCTTACACTAAGACTTTAGAAGAAGAGATTAAGCAAGCGGAGCATGACTTCTTAACTCACCAGGATGTTGCGCCGCATATAGTTGAATGGAATAAGCTCTTTATTGAAAAGAACATGGGTAAACAGCCTGCCGAGATAACTAAGGCAGGTAAGCCCAGTAAGAATTATATTAACTGGCTTGCTAAGAAAGAAAGACTTGCCGCAGAGAATCATTTTAACATGAACTCTGGCGCGCAACGGCAGTGGTTGTTTTATGAGAGGCTAGGTTACCCGGTCATACTGTATACCGATAAGGGTAATCCCGCGGTAGATAAGAAAGCCTTATTGGCTTGGGGCGAAGTGGGCCAGATTCTTAAACGTAATAACGATAAGACTAAAGAACTAAGTTACGTTCAGTCCTGTATTGACATGCTACATAATAGTCCTGATGGGCTGATACACCCGCAGTACCGTTTGCCTGGTACATTGACCTGTCGTATAGCGGGAGCTGGCAGTTTTAACATTCAACAACAGCCTAAATCAAAAGGCTATCTAAAAGAATGGGTGCCGAATGAAGGTTGTGTCTGGATTGATGCGGATGTGGAAAGCCTTGAAGCGGTTGTTTTGGCGGAGCTTAGCAAAGATAGCACAATGCGTTATCTGTATGACCCGTCTAGCCCGAAGAATGATATCTACTTGTATGTTGGCTCGTTTCTGCCTGGCATTGGTGACAGTATTAGAGAGGCAGGATATGACCCGGAGAATCCAACACCGGAAGGTATTGCGGTAGCTAAGAAAGACGCTAAACGAGCTAGACAAATAGCTAAGGTATGCGTTTTAGGATTTCAGTATGGCATGGGCCCTAAGAAACTTCGCATGACTTTGAGGCTCGAAGGCGTTGATATGACTGAGGAAGAGTCTTATGAAATCTATAGCGCGTATTGGGAACTGTTCAGTGGTATTAGAAACTATAATGATTACTTAGAATCCGAGTGGAGGAAGCGCGGCGGGTGGGTATATAACGGTATCGGTCGCCCGGTTACTGTGTTTGAGCCATATTTAAGAGACGTGAACAACAGGGTCGTACAGAGTACCGGCCATGACATATTAATGTATGTCAACTATCAATTATATAATATCAGAGAAGAAGAGCAGATAGACTTCTGGCCGATTATCATTGACTGGCATGATGCAAGCCTGGTAGAATGCAAGAAGTCAGATGGCGCGAGGGTTCTCGCATTATTTGATGAGGCTTATAAACGGACGAATGAGTGGTTATGTGGCGACTTGGCAATTAGAACTAAGCCACAAATAATTCACAACCTGGCCGAGTCGAAGTGTGAATAATAACTTAAGTGAAAGTAAATGTGAATGATACAAGAACGTATACAGAGAGTGCTGGATGACGAGTACCGCCGAACCGGCCGGGCTATCAGCCGCATAGGTATCCCCCCAGGAGATTGGGCTGTGCTGATGACAGAAATGAGCATCAGTCGTGTGTATAACATGCCAGGTTATCATAATGTAATATTGCCAAGGCAATATGGTAACGTCGAAGTTTACCCGTGCAATTCTTTTGGAGAACGTTTATGAAAGCAGTATTAGAATTTAACTTAGATGAACCTGAGGACCAGCAAGCGCATAAGCGTGCAGTTAAAGCAACGGATGCATACCTGGCTTTATGGGCTACTGGCCAAGAAATCTTCCGCCCGCATCGTAAGCATGGGTATGATGATTCTAGAATTAATGCTTATCTAGGTGATGGCGAAGGTAAGGAAGCAGAAGCAGTGTTTGAGGTTATCAGTTTATTAGAAGAGCGCTTTTATGAAATCTTAACTAAGTACGGAATTAACCTTGATGAGGATATAAGCTAATGCAGATTAAAGATTATCAATCTGAGGTTACTAGAACCATGGGTAAGCTTTCCTTTCGTGATGGTTTATGTGCATGGGGTTTAGGGCTCGCAGGAGAAGTCGGGGAAGTTATAGAACCTATCAAGAAGCATGTGTTTCATGGCAAGACATTAGATATTGCTCATCTTGAAAAGGAAGTGGGAGATGTACTTTGGTACCTGTCTGCTCTCTGTAATGAGCTTGATATTGATATGGAAACTGTACTGGATAAGAACACCGAGAAACTAAGGGCCCGCTACCCTGACGGCTTTAAGCGAGCGGACGATGTATAAATTGCCTGAAAAGCCCTCAGTATATTGGGATGTAGATAGTACTTTGGTCTTCGCGTGGTCTGATTTAGATGACACCTTAAAGGCTAAACTAACCACTGTCTATATCAATTCAGAATGCTTTTATGTGCACGACCAGCACATCCAAAAGATTAAAGAGTTTAAAGCTAGAGGGCATAATGTTATAGTTTGGTCAGCAGGCGGTTCAGATTGGGCCGAAGCCGTGGTAAATGCCATCGGCATTCAGGCGTTCGTGGATGTAGTTTTAAGTAAGCCTGATTGGTACTTTGATGATTTGCCTGTTGAGGAGTGGATTGGTCGGCGGTGTTATGTTAAATTAAATGACACTGCTAGGGGGTTCTAATGGCTGCGGGTGTAGCGACTGTAATTGTAAGCGGGGCATTAGCTTTTGGTTTATTTGGCGGACGAGGGTGTTCTGCGCATCAGAAACTCTCTCTTAAAGTGGGCGAATGTTATGCATACAAAAACGATATCTTTAAAGGTGAAGTGACCGGCCTAATTTATAGAGTTGCAGATATTGACGGGGAATTAATTATGAGAGATACTATTCGTAATCCTGGCGGCACAGAATGGTACAGGATTGGTCCCGATAAGATGCCAGAGTCTCGGTCCTTTATTGCTGTTCAATGTCCAACGGAGTAACAAATGAGTAATATCGCTAAACAAATTATATTCGGTAAAGAAGCTCGCCAATCTATTTTGAATGGCGTGAACATCTTAGCTAATGCGGTCAAGACAACATTAGGACCAAAGGGACGTAATGTTATTATCGAACGTCAGTATGGTCAGCCTCACATTACTAAGGACGGCGTTTCTGTTGCTAAAGAGGTTACCTTATCAAACCATTTTGAAAACATGGGCGTTGAGATTATTAAAGAGGTTGCTAGTAAAACAGCTGAGTTGGCTGGAGATGGAACCACTACGGCCACTGTTCTTGCTCAGGCCATATATCAAGCAGGGGACCAGGCAATAAAAGAGGGGGCTGGTCCGGTAGAACTTAAAAAAGGAATTGACTTAGCGGTCTCAGCTATTGTTGCGGAGTTAGACCGTTTAGCTCGGCCTATAACCAGCGAGGCTGAGATTGTTAAGGTCGGTACTATTAGTGCTAATGGGGATGAGAGCATTGGTCTGATTATCGCGGAAGCTATGGGTAGAGTGGGTAAAGATGGGGTTATCACAATTGATGAATCAAGAGGTTCTGATACGTACCTAGATGTTACTGAGGGCATGCGCCTTGACCGCGGCTACTTGAGCCCTTATTTTGTAACCACTGAGGATGAGAAGTGCGTACTTGATAATCCCTACATTATTTTAAGTGATAAGAAGCTTAATAACGTTAAAGATATTGTTGACATCTTAGAGCGGGTGCAGAGAGAAGGCCGCCAATTCTTAATTATCGCTGATGATTTTAGTGCAGATGTGATAGGTCTTTTGGCCGTTAATAAAGTGAAGGGTAATCTTAAAGGTTGCGCAATTAAATCACCAGGTTATGGTGAGCGCCGTAAGCCCATGCTTGAGGACTTGGCCGTTCTCGTGGCCGGTAATATACCTGAGACAGAGATTGGGCTGACCCTCGCAACTATGCAAACTGCACAGCTTGGACGAGCTAAGAAGGTTATTGTCAGTAAAGATTCGACCTTAATTTTAAATGGTGCTGGCACCCCTGAAGCGGTTGCTGCTCGTGTGGAAAAGATTAAAGCTGAAATAAGCGCTAGCCAGTCAGGATATGATACTGAGAAATTACAGGAACGCGTGGCTAAGTTAGCGGGCGGTGTGGCTATTATTAGAGTGGGCGCGCCCTCAGAGACCGAAATGAAAGAAAAGAAAGATAGAGTTGATGACGCTTTGAATGCAACTCGGGCCGCAGTGCAGGAAGGCATTGTGCCAGGCGGCGGCACTGCGTTGATTAGGGCACAACGAGCTTTAGCATTATTGGCGAGTCCAATAAAGGACATCCAGTCAGGTATCGAGATTGTTAAAAAAGCTATCGAGGAACCTTTACGGGCTATTGTTTCAAATGCCGGACTTAATGCTGACGAGGTTGTTGTTAGTGTGCAGCTATCAGATAATCCTGGATTTGGATTTAACGCCCTAACTGAGACCTATGATGATTTATTTCTTAGTGGCGTGATTGACCCTGTTAAAGTAACTAAGACTGCATTGATTAATGCCGCATCTGTAGCTGGTACTTTACTTACAACTGAAGCAATGATAGTTTTCGAACGAGAGCCTGCTAAAGTCGAAAATTGAGCGAGAGGATAAATATGAACAATCTTAAGTGGCCATGGACTCAGTTCCCAGAGGATAGTTCGACTTGGGAAGCGTGCATAAGGGAATATGAAAAGCTTTATGCTGCTCATGAACTAATTAAACGCAGTTACTTGCAATTGTTAGCTCTTGACGAAAAGGAGGAAGAATGATTGCCTGGTTAATTGGCTCTGCAGTACTGATTCTTGCAACGCTCTTTATTGCTCTTGACCAAGAGTATGATTTACTTGGGGCCGTGAGTTCAATTCTTTTCTTAGTATTTATGGTTATTGTAGTTCCGTCATGTATCGGACAATGTACAATTGAAATGTATAAGGATATGAAAAATGAATATAGCGTTAATAAGTGACACGCACTTAGGTATTACCTCTGAGGCCGCAATCAGAATCATGCTTAATGAACTTAAGCAAGACAAGAAAGGCTTTGATGTCTTAGTTCATGCTGGTGATTATAGCGGCTCGTATGATGGCCACAGAATGACTAAGAAGACTGTCGAGATTATTAGAGAAGTCTTTTCTGACGTACCTTATTTATCAGTTCTCGGTAACCATGATTTTTGGTGCCGCCCCTCGAATAATGGCTGGGCTACTAGCGACAGCTTTGACACAAACTATCTTAATATTAAACAAATCTTTAAAGAACATAAAGTTCATTTCTTAGATGAGGATGGAATTTATGTACATGATAATTGGCCGGACATTAAAATCTTTGGGCAGTCTGGATGGTACAACAATCCTCATCCTCCCACAAATGATGGCAACTTTCTGCCTTATGGACTTGATGGGGATACTCATCGCTGGTTACTTAAGCGGGCGCATACGCTGCTAGAGGATGCAGTCCAGAATTATCACTGGAACCACACAGAGACTACTGTATTTGTCAGTCACTTCCCTGTGATTAAAAAAGGCAAGGACTGGAAAGGCGCGTTTGAGGACTTTAGTTGGTCTGAATCTTTAGGTGAGAGCATCCAACAGCGGTTTAAAACTAAATATTTCCTAGAGGGACATTCGCATCAGAGGCATGAGGGGCCATTAAAATATAACTGCGGACCGGATTATTATCGTCCGAACTATCTGATTATTGATATTATATGAATTGCCCCAAGTGCGGATACCCGCAAACTTGTCCGTGCCCATCCTGTCAGGCGCGTACGCCTACATCAAAACCTTGGGTGTGGGTAGATGGCGAGTTTATTAAGTGCGGTAATTGTGATTTAGTTGAACACTGTGATTGGTGGATGGATGTCGAATATGAATATTATGAATCACTAAAAAAAGGAAATGAACATGTCAATATTAAATCATTTCCCGAAACATCTAACTCCTCGTCTGAGTCAGATAAGGGCGCTTAAAGAGATTGAGCAAGCGTGGATTAGCTCAGACGTTATAGTTGTTCAGCTTCCCACTGCATTCGGGAAGAGCGCTATTGCTAAGACTATTATGGACTGGCAAAAAGCTGCCGCCTACATCACACCTACTAACATGCTCGTCACGCAGTTCAAAGAGTCTTATGAAAAAGTCCCATCTATCTTTAATAAAGAGCTTTATGAGTGCTCTGAGAAGGGCTACAGCTATTGTGATGACCGCGCTCATGCCTATCAGAAACAAAAAAAGAAGTACTGCACAGGCTGCCCTTATGTGACTGATAATAAGAAAGTCATGAATCCTTATAGGAAGCAGTCTAATACCACTGTTCACATGTATATAGCGAGGCAACTATATCAGCCCGTATTGATAGCCGATGAGGCCCACACCTTAGTTAATGTATTATCTGACTGGCACTCAGTAAAAATCCCATATAACAAATTTAAGTACCCGATAAGTAAGGGCTATATCAGCCGCCAAGAACTCAGATTCTGGCTCGAAAGTTTACAAAATATAGATTCAATCTTGACGGATGCAAAGAGAGGGCAAAAAGGCCTGAAGATTCTTTATAACGAGCTGGTGAATAACAACTCTCAGTATCTGATTAAAGAAGAGTTCAGTCAAGGCGAGCGAAAGCTTAAGCTTGTTCCTATAGACTTCCGCGGTCTGTATAATCCCATCTGGCCCCCTAGCAAAGTTAATAAGATTGTTCTTATGAGCGCCACGATTAACCGTAAAGACGTTGAGTCACTTGGACTAGCTGGAAGGCGCGTGACTTATATAAATGCGGATTCGCCGATACCCGCTAATCATCGGCCTGTAGAGCTATGGACTGGGATTAGCCTGAATAAGAGCAACCTAGCTGCGTCCACCCCACAACTATCAGAGTGGATTAAAGAAATTGTTAACCATCATAAAGGACAGAAGGGGCTGATTCACGCCACTTACCAGCTTGCTGAAATGCTAAGACCTTATCTGACTGACGAGCGCTTCTTGTTTCATGACAAATCAAATAAGGCGGAAGTCTTTGAAGCGTTTAAACGTGGGGAGAGGGACTTAGTTCTGGTGGCATCTGGCATGTATGAAGGTATTGACTTGCCGTATGATGCGGGTAGGTTTCAGATTATAACGAAAGTGCCATGGCCAAGCTTAGGTGAGCCTGCTGTTAGGCTTAAGGCAGACCTTGACCCTGAGTGGTATGAGTGGGCGGCGCTTAAGGATTGCTTACAGGCATATGGCCGAATCTGTAGGGGGCCTGCGGATTATGGAGAGACTTTTATATTAGACAGTAGCTTTAAGAGATTGTTAAATAACGATGCGTTACCAGAATGGTTTCGCGCAGCTTACACGGAGCGGTAAATGAATAAAGTATTTGACTTCCAAGAGCAACTTAAGGTTGGCACAAGAGGCGAGGAGTTGTTTCTAGAATATTACCCAGAGAAAATAACAATCTGGCCAGAGAGAGATGGTGACTTTATCACAGAGTCAGGCAAGAAAATCGAGCTTAAGACTGACTCGTATAATATGGCTAAGACAGAGAACTTCTTCATTGAGCGGTACAGTGATTTTGACAAGAAGTCGCCAGGTTCGATTTGGCAAGCTCATCAGCATGGCTGTGCGATATTTGTTTATTACTTCGTCAGGCATAATATCTGGTATAAGTTTACTGACTTACCGAAGTTAATGCAAGTATTAGAAGAAAGGTATGGACATAAAGGTTTTGTTTTGATAAAAAATAAAGGGTGGAGAACTGCGGGATGGACTGTTCCGCGAGAGAGTCTTAAAGACCTGTACGAGAGATACGAATTTACGCCAAAGAGTTAAGACATGTTAACTTGTGTTTAGTTAGGATATTTTATGTTAAGTTATGGTAAGATAATGATGATAGCTGGTACGGTTGCCCTTATATGGTATATATGGGGATATGCAATTGGTCAGCGGGATGAGAGGCGTAAGTGGCTCAAACGCAAATAAAAGAAAAACCTAAACCCTTAACTATTACGGACTTCCCTCCTTACTTAATCGACACCCTTGCGCGGGCTGACGAGAAAGGGATTTTGTGCCCACCTGTTGACTTAATGTTCAGCGCGTTTAGGACTGACCCAGATGAGGTGAAGGTTGTTATCTTAGGGCAAGACCCGTATCACACCCCAGGTAAGGCTAACGGTCTCGCGTTTGGTTATCATCCAGATTACGACGGTCGTCTCGATGCAAGCTTGTTTAACATTATTAAAGAGATTTATGAATCAACCGGTCAGAAAGTTACTGACTTTTCATTAAGAAGCTGGGCTGACCAGGGTGTCTTGTTACTTAACACTCGCTTAACCACAGAAGTTGGCAGACCGCTTGCGCATAAGAAGTTAGGCTACGAAGAGATGATAAAAGATTACATTAGCCATTTATCCCAGTACCATGATAATCTGGTTTTTATGCTCTGGGGTAAAGAGGCTGAGTCTTATCGCACCGCCATCCATGCGGAGGGTGGGCACTTAACTCTAATTACCTCGCACCCTAGCCCTTACAGTGCTGACTTAGGTTTCTTAGGTTGCGGCCATTTTGCCACAGCTAATGTATTTCTGGCGGACCACGGTAAGCGCCCAATACGTTGGGGGGAATAACGTGCCACATTTCGAATACCAGTGTGAGAGTTGTGAAATCATTTATACTGAGTTCCGCTCATATGAAGAACGAGACTTAGGTGGCCAATGTGACCTTTGCCATAATCCTTTAAGACGGTTGTTCAGAACCGCGCCCGGACAGATGAATACAGCCTTGCCTGACGGCACTAAAAGAAAAGGCTTTCAGGATTTAAAAGAGGCGGCTAAGCTAAACGCTCTTGCAATGGACAGCAAGCCTAACGAGCGTAAACTTATTGAACAAGAAGTTCAAAAGTTAACTGAGGTAAAAAAATGACTGTTTATAAGGTCCAATGGTCTGTGCCAATAGTACAAGATGGACTAAAGTCTTATGAGACTGTTGACCTAAGTTGTTCCTTTAAACATCGCCGCACCGCAGTTAGATTCAGAAATCAGATGGTTAACGCTTATGAGTTTATTGGGTTTGACAATGCTAGCACTTATGTTAGACTAACTGAGGAGGAATTGATATGACCAAGTCTGTATATGATACTGTGGACAATAGAGTTTATCAGCTGTTCTGTAAGTACGCGGGAGAGCAGATTACAGAAGCACTAGACCGAGCTAATCAATACGTCAGAGAAGGCAAAGAACCCGAGCGTGCTTTAGCTGACGCCTTAGATGATATTGTGTTTAAGCCGAAAAAGAAGGCCAAGTCATGAGATACGTGTCATTAGATATCGAGACCACAAGTCTAGAACCTGGCCCAGATAACATCTTGATGCTTAGTATGGTTATCGAAGATACTAACAGGCCTGATGTTCCCGTCGAAGAGCTTCCGCATTTCACTTGTTATATCAAAAATAAAGAACCCATTCAGGGCTCGTATTTTGCTTTAGCTATGAATAGCTGGATTCTTGATGTATTAAGTGGACGCGCTAAAGACGTTAGGTACAAAGTTCTTACTAATTATGATGCTAAAACAGAGACTGAGAATCTCTACTGGGTCAGACAAGCTCAGGATTTTCTTAAGCAGCATTTCCCTACAGAGAAGCGAATTACTGTTGCAGGAAAGAACGTGGCAGGTTTTGATATGAAATTCATGCCATTAGAGATTAGTAATTTATTTAAGCATAAAGTTATCGACCCGGCCATGTTTTATTGGCTTCCTGAGACTGACACAGAATTGCCAAGTCTGGGAGTGTGTAAAGAGCGAGCGCATTTAATGACGCCCGTAACACATGACGCAAGAGAAGATGCTATGGATGTCATTCAATTAATACGTAAAGCTATACAGTCATAAAAAAGGAGCTACCATGAGCAGTCTTGAACTTGAAGTATCAATGATAAAGCAGCAGGTTGCCGCAGATTTTAAAGATGTCAGCGACCATATCAATCGACTGTATGAAGTTATCGGTAAGCAGTTCACTGTCATCCAGTCTCTGGATGCCAGACTTGATGTGCTAGAAGCTGCCCGAACTGAATCTAAACAAGCCGCTAGAACTGGGGGAATAGAGCTATGAAAAAATTAACTAAACAAGATATTGCTAAATTACGTTGGCTGGCTGAACGTGGAGTTGAGAGCGAAGCTTGTATGTTAAGTTCAGAGATTAGTCGCTTGCCTGACCAGCTAGGTAACAGTTTTGAATATCTGCCTCAATGGCACTACCTTGTATCGGTGGCTGGACAGATGGATAACCTAGCGCAACAAATCGCGTTTCTTAAACATCTTGACAAGAAGCCTAAACGTAAGTAACCTCTTTAAGTAAGGAGGACTTATGCGCCACTTAATCTTGCTAATAGCTCTTATCTCTGCGTGCGGTAAAGAAGACCAGCGCCAACAAAAGTGCGTCTTATACGGAGAAGAATGTCATGATACTGAAGCCGAAGAAACTGAGCCCCTCGTTATCGTTGGCCCCCGAGGTCCAGCAGGGTCTTCTGGCGAAACTGGTGAGCAGGGTCCAGCTGGTGATGTGGGACCAGCGGGCATGGATGGCGCGAGTTGTACGGTTGCTCAGCTAATTAATGGCGCTATCATTTCTTGTACTGACGGAACGACTGCTCTTATTGTTAATGGCGCTGACGGTGAGGACGCACCGCCCTCAGCGTACACAGTAACTGAGTTGGTTGACCCCTGCGGAGACCAGCCAGGATTTGATGAGGTTCTCTTTCGCTTGTATAACGGAACCTTAATTGCCCACTATAGCCATGGGTCGCGGCAATTTCTTACTGTCGTTGGTCCAGGTAATTATCAGACCACGGACGGACATAGCTGTAACTTTAATGTCAGTAACTCTCTTGAGGTAACTTGGTAATGCGACTTCATAACATGTTTCTTATGGTCCTATTGTTTATTTATTTAATGATTCTGTTCGGTATTAAATGCGCTCAAGCCCAGCCTAGCGAGTTTCATTTGTTAGAGCTTGACTATATGGGTATGGAGTATCGCCAACACCGCAACTATCGAGATGCCTTTTTCCCGCAATATACGACTATCTCTGGAGAGTGTACTGAAAGTAATGAATGCTTTAAGTATGGCGCTAACGCGCTGTTTGACCTAAACCTAGTACGGTATGATAACTACCGTTTGTTCTGGCGCAATGATGTTAACATGGATGCCACTAATCGCCAAGTACGACACGTAGGGTGGAGGTGGGAATTAGGTTTTCCGATTATCCCGGATAAGCTTGAGCTGTTTACCAGACATTACAGTAGGCACGTCTTAGATGCAGACATTCCAGATAATGTTATTCCTCCGCGATACCCTCTGAGAGATGAGTACGTACTTAAAATGAATTTTTATAACCGAGGCGAGAAGTGAAACTAATTATAGCAGGCTCTAGACATTATGAGATGGACCAGGTATGGGATGACCTGATTGAGGTTATCCATAATAATCACTTGCACGTTAAGATTAGTCAAATCATCAGCGGAGGAAGTAAGGGCGTAGACCAAATTGGGGAGACCTATGCTATGACATATAACTACCCCTTAATTAGATTTCCGGCGCAATGGGACCTGTTAGGCCGTAAGGCTGGACCAATCAGGAATCAGAAGATGGCCGATTACGGAGATGCTCTTGTAGCTATCTGGGACGGAGAATCTCGCGGCACGATGGATATGGTTAAAAAGATGCAGGAAGCAAATAAGCCTGTCTATCTCCGCAGAATTATGGTTATGCATAAGAATAAGCCGAATGAAGTAGAGGACGTGTTGTTGTGAGTAAGATATATGAATTTACTATTAGCGATGAACTAGGCATGGCCGCTCATCATATTTTTCGACTAGCTTTTAAATCTTGCCGGGAACAAGAAGAATTTGAACTAAATTGTGGTGGAGAGAAGTGGCCTCCCTTTGAGGTTCGCATTGTTAAGGAAGAGCCTTTAGGGAAGGGCTTTAAGTATCACTGTGAGGCGCACAAAACATGATTAAATTAATCTTAGAACTATTAAGCAAGCTTCTCGGCTCACGATTAGCGTTACCAAAAGTGCCAGTGCAGTGCCTAGATATTATTAAGCAATATGAGGGTCTGAGACTAAAGCCTTACTTGGATGCAGTGGGCGTGCCCACGATTGGTTACGGCACGACATATTACCCTGACGGCAAATTAGTAACGATGCTAGACCCAGACATTACAGAGGCAAGAGCAGAGGAACTGCTCAATCATCATGCGCATAGTTATTATCAACAAGTAGTTGAGATGGTTAAGCCCCACAAACTTAATGCAAACCAATTAAGTGCGCTGACTAGTTTCAGTTATAACCTGGGCACCGGAGCGCTTATGAAATCTACGCTGTTGAAGAAGCTGCGAGCTAACCCGTCTGACCCAACCATCAGGATGGAATTTCAACGCTGGACTAAAGCTGGCGGGGTCTCTTTAAAGGGCCTTGAGCGGAGGAGGAAAGATGAAGCCGATTTGTACTATACATAACTTGAGTATTTTTACCTGCCTCACCCTAGGAATAGTAATTTCAGGCTGTTTAAGTTCCGGTCCAAAGGACGTGGGGAGAGCGACTTTGCCAGATGGTTCTAGCTGTAAGCCAGTAATATATCAGCATTCTCCAGGCTTGACATTTAATGATTCTGATTATATAGTAGCTAAGTCGGCAAACGTGGGATGCCGCCGATATTATGGAAATGTAAGTTGTTTGAAAGTTTTCCGTAAAATAGAAGAGAGGAATTATCATGCGATTTGTTCAAGTAGTCATCACAGTAATACTTAGTATTATTGCTTGTCATAATGTCTATGCAAAGACTTTACCGTCCGGCACTGACTGCAATAGACACCCACTTCAGTGCGCAATCCAGACTCTGCAACCAACGCTGGCTGGTGCAGAGGCTCGCCTTTTATCTAATCTGATTCATAAGTACAGTAAGAAATATAATGTTGACCCTTACCGTGTTATTGCGATTGCAATGCAAGAATCAGGACTTAAGAATATTGACCGCTCTCATAATAATATTATTACGGACATTGGTATTTATCAATTTAACATAGGCACGATTGACATCTATGGCATGGATGCGAATAGGCTTAAGACTGATATTGCTTATGCGACTGAGCGGATGTGTTGGTTACTGTCTACGAAGCTTAAAGATTGCAGGGACCTGGGCACGGATGCCTGGGCCTGTTATCATTCTAGAACAGATAAGCACCGAACTAAATATCAGAAACTGGTTAATCGGTATTACAATAAAATTAGTGCTGATGTTTTGGCAGAGGTAAATGATGTTAAGTAATTACGGAAAGATTTGGGCTTTAGGTTCTGCTGGTGCAACTGGTCTGTTAGACGGTGACGTTATCGTGCAAGAGAAAATTGATGGCAGTCAATTTAGTTTTGGTAAACATGAGGGCCAGTTATTTTGCCGCTCAAAGGGCGCTAATATCGAGATTGAGGCCCCGGAGAAAATGTTTGTTAAAGCCGTTGAGATGGTTAAACGATTTAAACCGGCTCTTATCCCTAATGCTACTTATCGCGGCGAGTATCTTCAGAAACCTAAGCATAACGTTCTTGCCTATGACCGGGTACCAGAGAGCAACATCATATTATTTGATGTGCAATTATTTGACGGCACGTTTTTAAACGAAGACCAAGTAGCTTTTGAGGCACATAAGTTGGGCCTAGAGAAGGTTCCTACATATTTTGACGGACCAGGTAACGCTTTGACTCCTGAGCGATTGACGGAGATGCTTCAGAGAACTAGTGTATTAGGCGGTCAAAAGATTGAGGGCGTTGTTATTAAGAACCGCCTGAAGTTCTCCTCCTTGGATGGTACCTTACTTAAGGGCAAGGTTGTTTCAGAGGACTTTAAAGAAATTCATAAGACTGACTGGAAGATTAGTAATCCCGGCGAAAAGGACATCTTAGCGGTCCTTGGCGATTCTTTGCGTACCCCGGCCCGGTGGAATAAAGCCATTCAGCATCTACGCGAAAGAGGCGCGCTTACGCATAGCGTTAAAGACATTGGCCCTTTAATGAAGGAACTAGAGACAGATTTAGATGAAGAATGCAAAGCAGATATTATTGACCAACTTTATAAGTGGGCGTTTCCTAAGATTAAAAGAAAAGCTACGTTTGGCTTTCCTGAATATTATAAACAGCTATTAGCTGAGTCAGCTTTTAAGAAAGAGGAGATAACCTAATGTCCTGTAGTCAACTAGCTGTGTCAGTATTTATCGGAACCTGCTTTGCCTGGATGATGGTTCTTTGGTACATCAAGATGTCGAAAATCAATAAAGCTGACAAAGAATTCACTCAGGCAATGAAGCTTGAAAATGCAATTAACTCTCGACTTTATAAACAATTCGGTAACTGGGACCAAGCAGGATTTACGAAAATACTTAATCGCTTACATGAGCTAGAACAAGTTAATAAACAAGAGACAAAAAGGAAGACTAAATGAGTGCATTTGTTAAATTAGTGAGTACTAGTGGAGCAGGGTCATACTTAGGTATACCTATGGCAGGTAAAGGTATGTTCCGTTCAACTAAAGACAGCATGGGTTTACGCTCTCATGCGTCTGCCGTTACATCTGAAGGGGAAATAGTTACGGAAGTTAAACTTAATCAGGTGGTTACTCTCAGGCCGCCTGTTGATATTAAGCCTAGACGCTACACGCTTATGACTGGGTTTAATCCAGAACTAAGTAAGTATGGTATGGTTAGTAACCCTGGTATCTTTGCTGAGGGTGATGAAATCTTCATGACCTTTAAGGCATTTAAGAATGTAGACCTAGCTGAGCTAAGTTATATCTTTACTTATTACATGGTAGATTAATGTGTTTAATTTGCGTAGAGATTGATAATAAAAGGATGACTGCCACTGAAGCTATCAGGGCTCTGAGGGAGATTAAGGCCGCTAAGACTGACCCAGACCACGTTACAGAAGTTTTAAGGAAGTTCTTAACAGACCAATTCACTAAGGCAACCAAGAAGATTAAAGGCCATTTAAATGAGCGATAATAAAATTGTCAATATATTTGAAATGAGGAAGAGGCTCAGGCAAGACCGAGAGCGAGCGCAAGGTGATATTAAATCTGAGATGAATTATAGAACAGAGAAGTTCTTAGAGATTGTTGACGAGCAGCAAAGACGAATCGAGCGCCTAGAGGCGAACCTCAGAGCGCTAGTTAGAATTCTTAAAAATACTGTGAAACCTGTTACGGCTCAGAGCGGGCCGGTGGACCCTTCTTTTTTAAAAGACGAATAATAGATTTAGTAATCTTATCTTTCAGAGGCGCGCCTTCAGCAGGCACATCAGCGTCTTTCTTATCAGTATTTTCGTACCCTGCGTCCCCTGACGGTTTCATATCAGGCTCTTCAGCTCTTTCTAGGTCAAGCTTCTTCTTTTCAGGAAGCTCAAATAATCTACGTTTTCTTGGTTTTTGTTCTGGCATGTTAAATCTTGTTCCATTCTTTCTTAGCTAGCTCTAAGATGTCTCTACAGAACTTAGCGATTGCATCATCATTAGCTTCTGGTGTCTTCGCGGCCTTACGTTCATAGTAAGCCACGCCTTGTTCGGCTAGCATGACGATTAGTTGTTTGATTACCGGCCCGGTCAGCAATGCTAATAGCATGCTTAATAGAGTGGAACCAATGGCTTGAAGGAATACTGGCATAATTTTCTCTCTTTCTAAGGCCCTTACGGCCTATGTGATAAGTTTACTTATCTTTTTTAGGTTGCTCGTTAAAAATGACTCTTGGAATATCTCGTGTTATAACTCTCTGTGCGAGTGGCAATACTGGCACATAAGTTGTAGCTAAATCTTTCACTGCTCTTGAGAATCGGTTACCGAACTGCTCTTCAGAAACGATTGCTTTAGCGACTGTATTAGCGGCCCGAACAGCAGGGCTTGCTAAAATCCCACCCCGCTCAAATACGCCTGTGGGGGTTGCATCAGTTAGCATCATGCCATGAAGGCCTTTCTTGCCGGTCATAGCTTCCATTCGTTCCTCTCCCACTAAGGGCTTCGCAGTGACGTCCGCTACTTGGTCTGCGAGGTACATGGTGGCGTATGGTACATATAATAATCTCATATTCCTAACTACTGCAGGTGTCATCCCCGCGCCACTTAAGAAGTCTTTCATCTGTGCACCAACAGCCATACTTGGCCACTTACTAAAGATACTGAACATTGGTCCTAAAGAGCGAGCAAATTCAGCTTGATTTAGTTTGTTATAATTAAACATATTATTACTATTTAAGTAACTTGTCAAGATGTTTTTTACTTGCTCAGCGTCTCTTGTTTCTAATGCATTCTGCAACACTCGCTTATACGCACTAGATTTCATATTTAATAATATCTTGTTGCGCACATCTGGGTGAATGAAAAAGTCTTTAGCTAAGTCTTCTGCTATAAGCGAAGTCATAGCTCGTGCAGTTAACTCTGAACCTTTAAAGGCTGCCATTACAGCTTGACTGTACTTCTCTGCAGCCTTACTGCCCATTTGACGGGCTAATGATTTTCTTAAATTACCTGACATAACATCAGCTGCTTCAGCAGTCCAGTCTTTATCAATCAGACCTTTACTATAGACATACTCGCCTAGTTGGCCTTTACGCATCAGTTGACCAAGCTTAGGTAATGCTCGTGCCGTATAGTACATACTGGTTGAGTGGCCAAGCTCAGGAAAGTTCTGTGTGTAAAATGATGCCAAGTTTTGTATGGCAGCTTTTGGGCTTAGACCAAGAGCGTTTGTGTATACATTGTTTTGTGCTTTAACAAAGATATCAGGAAGGTCTTTGGCTCCCTCATAAAGTCCAGCTAAACGTTGATTGTTGTCAGCCAATGCTTTTGCTTTTGCCGCATCCATGCTGATTTTCCACCGCTCACCTTGTTTCTGCCCCCACGAGGCCAAAGTGTCAACGCGGCCCCCCATCCAGTCCTGTCTAAGGTTTCGGAGATAGTTTGCGGCAGTGTTATCTTTTGCTTTACGCGCAATGGCTTCCGCGGCATTAAGTTGTGCCAGCTCATCTTTAAGAGCAAGGAACTTATAAGTATTAGTAACCCACCGTTGAGCTGCTCTCGCTGGGTCAACCTCTCTCGCCCAATGAGGCAGTTCACTCTTAGACCTCTGCTGGGTAGCGAACGCTTTAAGATTCAACGCCTGACGTGCTTTAGCAATATCGCCATTTAATATCTGAAAGCCTTGTTTAAACCCCAGCGCAGTCGGTTTACCTAAGTCACTTACTCTCATTGTCTCGTTAACAAAGCTTGATAACGCGGGATGCTCTTGCATCAGTTTACCGATATTATCGTCAGTCAAGTCCGTGAAGTCGATACCTAGTTCATTTTGAAGATTCTGCGCTTCTTGTCTATACGCCCGTATATACTCGACCGGGCTCTTCCTTAGCTTCGGAAAGTAGCCTTGACCTTTAAGAACCTGAATTTGCGCCCCTTGTTGATTCGCGTCATGTAATACATCATTAAAGAACTGAGCTATCTGCTGAGCTTCCGCACTTTGTGGGTTACCGCTCTCTACTTCAGTTATAATATCTTTAAATCTTGCTGAGTCTTTCGTCAGCTTAGCTATTCTTGAAATTTCTGGGGCCCAGCGTCTCACGCCTGCACCATAAACTAAGTTCATTTTCTTACTAGCATTATCGGCAATCAGCTCAAAGTTAGTTCCGTATCTATCGTCAAGAACCTGTAAGTACGGCTTGCTATCTGATAGGTAAGACATTATCTTATAACCAATGCGCTCTAAAGGATTGAACTGTTTCTCAAATCCCTTACCGCTAACAGCCTGTAATGCAAATTTAGTCTTATCGAGTTCATCAATTAATTTAGGTAAATCGCCAGGCCTGGTCTGCTGAAGCTCACGTAAGCTTGAGCCAAAGGTCCTTTTAAGGTCTTTGCTTAGTCCTTTTAGCTTAAGAAAAGCTAAGGCTTTAACAACGTCTGCCTCAGCCAACGAAACTGAGTCACTGGCCCCACGAACTAGCTCAGGGCCTGCCCCACGACCGGAGCTTTTAAGGAATTCAGTGACAAGGGTGTGCTCATCTGTTCCAGGGGTTAGGGCGGCGGTCTTAGCTTCATCAGAGATAAGACGTGAGGCTACTGCGTCATCTAAATCGTCAAGAGTTTTAATGGGCTTCGAGGATGCTTCTTTAAGGGCGGCAATTTCAGCTTGTCGTTCAGGTAATACTCTCTGATAGGCTTCCTCGATGTTCGCGCCATTACGCCTTATATTATCTACGCCTTCTTTAATCTTCTCGTCGGACCATTTGGTTGCGCCCTTAATAGTTCGGTAAGTTACAGGTACAGCACTGATTGCTCCACCCACGCCAGCACCAAAAACTGCGCCCTCTAGTTCTTTATCTTTCTCAGCTTGCGCGGCACCGGCTACTGCTCCAGTACCTGCACCTTCAGCAACTGTTGCTACTGTCTTAGCAATAGGTTTAGCTGCGGGGGCGAATGCTTTCATTAGCTTGCCGCTCATTGCGACAGGTCCGCCCGTAATGTCCGCAACGTCTAAGAAGTATGATTGCTTTTGCCCAGCCATCGCACCTAATATATCAAGCGCTTCTTCATACTTATCATCTTGCGCCATTTTCATTAATTTCTGAGGGATACCAAAGGCCATCTTACCCGCATGACCGGCGACGGCTTTAAGGGCTGAACCAACTGATTGGTCTTTCTCAGCTAAGACGCCAAAATAAGGAACAAACTCCCTTAACCTGTTCGGGTCAGTGCCAGTCTGCCTAGCAACTTCAGCTAACTCTTCTTCCGTGACTGGCTGAGACTTAAACGCCTCACCCTTGTCAGTCTTTCTGATTTCAGTCGCACGAGCGTACGCGTCAGGCTTTTCTGTAGCTATAGGCTCTGCAGCAGGTTGAGCAAACTTCTCCCAAGGCCCTGCTTTAACAGGCTGAGCCGCTGGTTGAGCTGATGGCGCAGGTTGATACTTTTCCCATGGTCCGGGCATTATTTAAGCTCTATCCAGTTGTTTTTATCGCCGGGGTCTCCGCCCTTAAACTGAAATCCGTCAACAACATCTCCAGCTTTAGGGCCAGACTGTTGCTCTTCACCACTTAGCGCCTGATTTACATCAGCAGGAATTGGCACACCGTAACCACGGTATACTGATTCGACACCTTTTTTCTTATTAACTTGAATGTATTTCTTCATGGGGGCAAAGTCATCTGATTGGAAAAATCCGAAAATCCCCCCAGTCTTTGCTTCACCGGCTTTAGCTAAATCCTTACTAACGCCAATGTGGCCATTCTTACGCATACTGTCTGTAATCTCGTCTTTGAGCTTCTGCTTTTCTTTATCATCAGCAAAGTCTCCATTCTCTAACTTATTAACTGCATCCTCAGCAGCTTCGTAGTTAGCAATATACATACGTGACTTTTCGCGCGCCGCACGCTCTTTTGCCGTCATGTCTTTAAGCTTGTCAGCATCTTCTTTGGCGGCCCGTTTTGCGTTCGCCTCAATACGAGCTTGAGTGGTAAAGAAATCTCTAGCAAGTAAGGACTGTTCTTTAGTTCCCTCCCGCTCCATCTTACCTTCTGCTCGTTCAAACTCTCTAGTAACTGCACCTTGTTGTTTAGATAAGGTATCTTTCTTACTGTCAAACTCTCTTAACGCCCGGTCATACTTAGATTCCCAGTTGACGCGGTCAAACTTCATGCCGCTGATATTCCAGTTATTCTTTGCAGCATCTTGCGCCGCAATTAACTGTATCACAGCTTGGCCTAATGTTTCAGCCAGCTCTGCCCATGCGAGGCGATTTTTGTTCTCTTTATAAATCTGCTCACTCTCAATCATCTTTTGGTCTAATTGAGCTAGCTTATCCTGGAACATTTTCTTATCTTCAGGATTCAACTGACTTGGCACCCTCTTCCATTTCTGATAGAAGCGATTAAATGCAGCAGGGTTTGGCACCTCTTCTGGCGGAACCTCAGCAGATTCTGGCCCATCAAGCGTCTGGCTCTTAGCGATGTAATCAGTAACCTGTTGGTCACTCTCATCAACTTGGTCCTCAGGCTTTATTTGTGGGGAGGGGGCTTCAGACTGTTTTGGCCCTGTTAGGCTGTTAAGCGTCTCCTCTGAGGGAACAGCAGGCCTAATGTTACTTGAACCAAACTCTCCGCCTTTAGCCAACGCTGTTGCGCTGACTGGCTGCATGGTTTGTTCATTCGATTGAATGCGCTCTCTAAAACTCTTTTGTTTCTTAATTGCTGGCATGTTATCCTCCGCCCATCAATCCGCCCATACCACCACCTATTGAGCCGCCTGTGCTAGCGCCTGTAGGTCCGCCGATAACTCCACCAATAATGGCACCAACTATAGTACCACCAGCGGCCCATTTAGCTTTCTTAGCCGCGGCTTCATTAGCTTCTCGACGAGCTTTATCTTTCATCATTTGGGCATTTTCCATCATACGTTTCTTGCTCTCAAAGTCTAGCTTTTTGCCTTCAGCAGTGTAGCCGGCCTTAGCAGCATTCTCTAGTTTCTTCGCGACAGTTTCATAGAACTGTACTTTCTTTTGATATAATTGTTCTGCCTGCTGCTTTTTCGCCTCAAACTCAGCTTGATTTTTGCTCGACAGAATTGCATAATCAGCTAATTGGCGCTCATTTAATACAGCTTGACCCGCTTGATTTCTCGTAAAGGTCAACTCTTTATCAACTAGCTCATTTTTTAAGTTATTACTTAACGCGCTCAAACGTTGTTCGTAGCCACGATTTTGAGCGGCTACCGCACGTTCTTGGGTGCCGACTCTTTGTTGAGCTTCAGTGCCAGCTTGAGCCTGCATGACGTTAGCGACTTGACCAGCTTGTTGCTGATTCTCTTGTGCTGCCGCTAGATTTATCTTGCCTTGTTCAGCAGTCTGTGCGGCACCTAGCTGTTGCGCTTGCGGCACGCCCGCACCGGGCTTTGCCGAGGCAATAGCAGCTTGGAATTGCGTTGCTTGGGCTTCTTTTAACCCGGTGGCAACGGCTTGATTAGCGACAGGCATCGCACCTGCTAGCTTTTTAAGTTGTTGCATTCTTACAGATTCAGCCATGATTATTCTGCCTCATCGTAATCGGAGGTAGCGCCATCACCTGATTCGCCCGCACCTGATTTGTTAGAATCATAATTGCCGTAGGCACTGGCAGCAGCTGAGCCACCCTTGCCGAATGATTCGTATTTAGATAACTTCTCGGCATTTCGCCTCTCTAGCTCAGCAATTTGATACGCATATGTATCATCCATCTGAGATAGTTCTTCCTGATAACCGCGCTCGTCTGCGTCAATTAATCTCTGGAAGTCTAGGAATTCCTCTAAAGTTTCTTGCTCATCTTTAAATATCTGGTCTGCCATCGCATACTTAAACTGGATGTCATTATCTAATCGTTGATTTGCCGCTTCTCTCTCTAAGGTATCAGTATACTGCTTGTTACCTAAGCGAATATTAAATCCAACTTGTTCCATTTTAGCCTTATACTCATCCGTATCTAGGCGTTGACGATTACGTTCAGCATCTTGTAATAGATTTTCTGTAGTTAAGTCAAAATTTTGCTTAAGGTCAGCTCGTTTACTTAAGATGTCTTTAACGTTTTCTTGCTCTTTTGCTTGTAAGTCAGTTTGTTGCTGCTGAATTTGTTGAGCTTGGACTTGGCCTTGTTGTTGTAACTGCTCACCGCCCAACTGTGTTTGACGGGCAGCGGTAGCTTCACCTACGGCACTAGTTCTAGGTGCCGCACCTGTACTTGTGTTAGCCTTACCGAGCTTCGTTCTAAGCAACGACTGAGCTTGTTCAGTCTGTCCTAGTTGCGGAGTGACAGCAGGCTTTTTAGTTAACTGTTCATTCACAGTCTGGAATAAATTCTTAGCCACGTTGGCTCCTGTTGCAGTGGCCCATTACAATACTGCCTTATCTGCGTATACTTTTTCATTGGATTTCTGTGTTTTTGCGGCCTTTACGGTCGGAACGTTAGGATTCTTAATGGTGTAATAATCGTTCTTCTGAACACGAATCTCGTCCCACATTTCTTTCCACAATATCTTATCCAGACCTTTAGCTGCGTCATACCGCTTTTGCATGGTCTTTTCCATAGCTTTCATTTCGTTATATAAGTCCTGGTCCCAGTAACTATTAATGACTTCTTCATAAATATCAGCTTGGTCCGTCCGCATATTCTTATAAGCACCAGCCGCTTTCGCAACAATTTTAGCACTCTCATTAACCAGTTTATCAAAGCGTCCACTAGTCAATTCTTTAGGCTTAAAATTTGGTCTATAGGCATCAACCAAAGCTTTAACAGCGCGTTCATCTTGCATCAATCCAGTATTATACAGCTCTTGCATTTCAGCAGCATTAAGTCCCTTAGTTAACTCTTTCATCTCAGAATTAGAAATACTGGTTGGGCTACGTGGATTTAATAGATACTTCTTAACCTTGTCATATAATGGGTTAATTGTCTGGTTATATTGAGCGGCAGCTGCAGATGTCTTAGATGTGCTTGTGGGCATACCTGACATAGCAGATTTAATACCAAACGGTTGACCGCCAGGAGCAAAGCCATTTTTAAGCTTCGCAGCAATCTGAGCAGGATTATCTAAGTTACCGTCTTTGTTACTGTCTAAAGTACTAACTAATGGGTTAAGTGGATTATTGCCAAAGGAGCCATAAATCTCGCGCATTCTAGCTTCTCTTACCATCTGTTCCATTTCATCCCAAGAGCCTGGACGTCCTAAGACTGCCTTCGCAATACTATCTGGACTGTTATCCATAGCTTGGATGTTTTTATAGTCGCCTAAGTACTGCTTATAATCAAGCAGCCTTTGGTAACGAGGGTCAGACGGGTCTGGTGCAACTGTCAAGCCGAAGTTCGTTAAGTCCTCTTTACTTAACGTAGCTAACTCAGGAATAAGTCCAGGACTGGTGTTATTAAACTCGTCAAGAGTACTTCTAAGGTTAATCTGTGCCTTTGCATCAGCAGCAGGGTCATGCAATACCTGTAAGAAGCTTGGCATCTCGGACATGTTATATTCGTCAGCACGTAATTGGCCAAAGTCTGGGATGATAGCTTTCATGATAGATTCACTCAGCGGCTCACCGCCAGCAACGTTCTTCAACGCATTATTCTTTTGTTGAACTTCCGCAAATCTTTGAACGTCTTCGTCAACATTCTTCGCAGCTAAGTCAAGAGCAGCTTTATTCTGTTCAATCCACTCAGCCAACTCAGGCTCATTAGCTTTTAAGTCATCTCTGAAAGGGTCTGTTTCATCTGCGTTAATATATCTAGCGACGAGACCAGAGACAAATTCGTCGCTAAGCATGTCTTTAATAGACATAGTTTGGTTATTAAATTCAATCTCATCAGCGTTAACAATCTGGTCAGCGAGCTTATCAATCTCAGTCTCAGCTTCTCTGACACCAACGGCACCAGCTTCGCGTAAGGATTTACGAGCTTCAGCGCGTTCAGCAGGTCCTAAGTTCAAATCGTTAGCTCTAGTTTCGAGCTGAGCAACTTTTGTGAATTCCTCAGTAAACATTTCTTGAGCTTGTTTTTGCAAATCCTCAAGAGACAGCTCACCAAGCTCTTCAACAGGAACGCCAAGAGTCGATGCCAGTTCCTGCATATCAGTAAAGCCGAGAGTAGTCGGGTCAATATCAGTTACTTTAACTTGGTCAGGGGTTGCTTGTGCTAAGGCCTGGCTTGCAACATCCGCAGCAGCCATGAAGTTAGCTTTAATCTGGTCTGCGTTTAACATATCAGCTTGACTTGTCTTACCAAGTAACTGGTTAAGTCTTAATATATCTTGATTCGTTGCAGTATTAGTGCCCAGCTTAGTTAATAGCTCGTTAGCTTCTGCTTGACTCTCAGGCGGGAATGCGTTTAAAGATTCAGGCTTAACGGTCATCTGAACGTTAGTCGAACCTTGCGCTTGTTGTAACAACTGACCTGTTAGTGCCTGGACGCGATTATTTAAACCGCTCAATTTTTGTGCACTCTGCTCTTTATTTAATGAGGCGGATTCATCAGCCGTAGCTGTTTGACGAGTTTGAGCAGTTCTCTGAACATCGCCCAGGTTCTTAGATTGTTGTAAGGCAACTCTTAATGAGCTAGTTTTTTGCGCAGGGGTACCTGCCATCTTAGCAACATCAGCACTGGAACCTATCACTGAACTTTCAAGGGGGGTTTGTGGGGCAATAGAACGCTCAGCTTGGTTCGATAAACTCTGTAATTCTTCAGAGCTAGACTGAGCCATGCCAGTGCCGGACTTGTATTTGCGGATTTGGTCTCTAAAGGCCATTTTCACCTCGGACCACAATATATAGAGTTTGGTTGGGCCGTAGTAAGTACTTATTATAGTTTAGATATTTGTAAAAGTCAAGCATTATGTTTCACTCGCTTCCTGAATCCCCCGCTGAGATTTTCCAGAGATTCTGACCTCTACGCCAGAGATTTCCACAGGCAGGTCGTAACAAGTACCTTTATACTGTAATTGTAGATAGTTACCAATTCTCGTGCGTAATGACGAGCGTATTGACACAACCTTCTTGCTTACTAAGTCACTGAAATTGGTCGAGTTAACAGATTTCTGAATCTGGAACTGGTCCGTTGGCTCAAATTCTGAAGCAAGGTCTGCCGCTGCATTAAGCTCAGCGGAGTCCACTTCAACTAAGGTACGGTAATGAGTGATAACCCAACCAAAGACCTTTCGCACTCCACCGTCGCCAAAATCCCATGCTCTTAAGATAGCTTCCCAATTAATCGCAGAAGCATCATCTCTGAAATCACTGACATCGCCCTCATTACGGATTTTAAAGACTTGTCCATCAACTGTGGCAAAAAAGGCCGTAGTTAAAAGATTCGCCCATCCAGTAGCAGCATGATTCGTGTAAGTTGTCCAGGAACCTATATCGCTAGAAATTCCCTCTCTAGTGTGATTATAGACCGCAACTTGAGAGTTCTCGTCAGAATTTTCACTTAACAGAGAATATGAAAGTTTGTATTGGTTTTCTGTGGCGAAGTGATGCCCAGTCGCTATGTCTAAGGCATCGCGGTTAACTTGCTCTTTCCAGATTCTTTCATATTTTTTGCCGTAATATTGTATCGACATGTCCCTGCCTAAACGATATATTCCTGATTCGTTGGCAAACATAATTCCATCTTTAGTTGCAGCAACACTGAACGGAGAATTGCAACCTTTACCTTGGCTTTCGAGTTTTTGCACTGAAGCTTGTTCTGTGAACTTAAGGCCCACATCCAACAGATAAATACTATTTTCTTTAAATGCAACTAGTACTCCTGACTTCTGCGCCCCACCGAATGCTGAATCACCAAAGAATGGGATGACTGCGGTTAGTTCTTGCCCATCTGCGCTATTAATATCTGCGGCAGATTTACTGTCAATATCTGCATCAACTGTAGGCCGGTCAAATATCTCTGGGAAATTCTGATAACTGGAGAGCACGCGTGACGGAAATAGGCGTTCGACAGCACCGGCACTATCTGTGGCGGAGCGTTTTACTGAGTTAACAAACACATCAAATGCACTTGTAAAGTTAGGCAACTGAAGTTCTAAGAATGTGTCAACGACCTTAGGCTGCTTAACAATTAGCTGACCAGACGCAAACTCGTTACCGGCAGAAGCTATAATCCAAGGACTAAACTCTTCATATCCAGCGATGGTTATATCAACTTTGCGCATACTTGAATTGATTGCGTTAGCGGCCCGACGCATTGCCAGAAACTGGTAATTAGGTATTATGCTCACGTCACGATTTCCATTGAGCATACTATAGTTACCGTCAGTACCTAGAGCGACAGGAATGTCTTCTGGTGCAGTAGCGGTGATATAACGGTCTACGTCATCTGCCAGTCCGGCACGAGCATTATCCGCGTGAATTCTAAAATTATCAGCATCTGGAACAGAGAATATCTGATACCAGCCTGCAAAGTCTAATAAGTTACCGTCTTGAACCGCGCTATGGAATAAATAGACCCAATCCCCGACCGCTAACCCATGGGCCACATCAGCGATGTTTAACTCGCCCGCAGCTGGGGCAGTAATGTCTGTAGCTGGTGTCAAGGTAATCGCACTAGAAACGTTAACGAACTCAAAGGCAGCCCGGTTAACCATATCTGTTACCGTTCCGGTATCAGTATTATCTTTTCGAAATAGCCAGCGATTATTGCCTGCAGTAGTTAGTGCAGTAATAGTTATCGGCCCTGTCTCATTTTCTAACAGCTGAATGTCTAAAGTCGGGTAATCTTTTACGTTACCTAAAATCAGGCGATTCTCACTAGATGTGACGTATTTCGCCCTCATGGGCTCGGACCAGCCAGTACCTAATTCAGCGCCCTCTAACACAGTCGAAACTGGGTCAAAGTCAGTTAAGTCAGAATCAACAAAGGTGTCAATATAGTCCACATAACCATCATTGCTATTAAAGCTCAATGGCTGCGAGGTTAATTTGTAATATGGTGCAACTGAATCAGCTTTAGTACGATACCATTCCCACTCTAATCGGTCATAGTCATAGTTATCCAGAGCAGGCATGCCTATGGCTCTCAACCGCACTGCTGCGTTAGAGCCTAATTCAGCAACCATATCATCCGCGCCAACTACAGCAGACGCGATAATGTTATTATTTATGTCAACAGCATTCAAGCGGCCATAATACTTAAAGGTTGCCACTCTAGTCAGAGTTCCTGCGCCAGTAGCGTGTTGAATGGTTTTATCAACATAAACAAAAGCATCTGTGGTGTCGTCGCCAATATCAACAATGGTGTAGATGTACCCATCAGCGCTATCCTCAATTTTCTTACCAATCTGAAACACTAGCTTATCGGCCAGAGCAACAGTAAAGTAGTTCGAAGAGTTAGCCGTGTAGCTAATCTGAGGGTTTTCCATGACAATTACACCAGCGGCCCCAGTATCTTTAGTCATAAACAAGTTACCTTGCCATCTAAATAGACCGGCTCGGTATAAGGACTGGCCATCAAACTTCAGAACTTCATCGTTACCGTTCGTTAAGTACATGTTATCTTGTACCATCGTACTCCTGATAATAGCCTGCTCTGTGTACGGACTAAAATCAAAGTACCGAATATAAGTACTAGGTGTTAAATCAAAACTGTCTTCTGGAGCTTCCACAGGCAGCCATCGGCCCTGCACCTCTAAAGTGTTACCAGAGTTTAAATCATCAGAAATGGTCAGCTCTTCGTCAACTACAATACAGTTACCAATCAAGCTACCGGAGTCACTTGCATTAAGCTCTGTGGCAAAAGTAAATTCAGTCAGACTTAAGACTGAAAGCACTTGATGCTCGCCGGAGTAATGCAGGGAGTTTCTAATTAAGACGTAATCATTTGGTCTGATATTAGCCGTGCTTGACATAGTGACAGTAGCGTTTGTGCCATCCGCTGTAATACTTACAACTTCGTCAGAATCTGGTCT
>Ga0137431_1000110_pt1 | contig 42571 bp, 31 predicted proteins | sample EasRivERMZT800_2_FD_104646 | JGI IMG/M metagenome (GOLD analysis project Ga0137431, IMG submission 104646) | Soil microbial communities from meander-bound floodplain in the East River, Colorado, USA - East River MetaG ERMZT800_2 | ecosystem: Environmental > Terrestrial > Soil > Floodplain ... | reverse complement strand
GTGAAGTTGATCGGCCCCCGAGCGGCTCACGGAGGTAAAGATGGCTCCGAGCCGAGATGCCCAACGTGCGATCCGGCGGCGCCGCCCGCTCCAACCCGCTTCATCGTCGAAGCCGTGAAAGCCCAAAACCACTTGGGCCCGAGGCGTCAACAGGCCCGCAACCATCGCGTCGACCCAGCAGCCGGTGTTCCGGGCATGGATAATGCTTGGGTGACAGGATCGTGTCACCCTCCCCAGCCGCGCCCAGGCGAATCGCGAGCGGCCACGAACCCGCAGCGAATGGCAGGACACCGGCTCGGGCAGTTGCGCCGCCAGCGGGCCGGGATCGCGCAGGGTCACCACGATATGACGGGCCTTGCGATGATCGAACGCGGCGAGCAACGAAATCAACATTCGCTCGGTGCCGCCGCCGTCCAGCGAGTTGACGACGTGAAGAACACAAGGGCGATCAATGGGATGGGGCGAGTCGATCGACAAGTATGAACTCCTCGAAGGCCCCAGCCTGTTGCGACAATTCGGGCACGATCGCCGGCGAGGCGATCTCGCGGGTGACGGAGCGATACAGGCAGAGTGGCAAGCAGAGAACCCACCAGAACGACTCGCAGTAAAAGCGTTGGGTGCCCAGCGCGGTCACGAAATAAGTGACCAGCGAGATGAAAAAGCCGTACGCCAGCAGTCGCGATTCGAGCGGATCTTCGCTGAGATCGGCCAGCCGAACGCTGCGGTAGAGCAGATAGATCGATCCCAGCACGATACAGAGAAAAACGATCCCACCCTGAATACCAAGCTCGACAAAGCAGCCGACGACTGAGTTGTGGCACGCCCGACGATAATGGCGGGGGTCATAATCGCCGATCACCTGCGTGAAGTTGCCCGGCCCGATGCCGAAGGGATGGTCTTCCAGAATCTGAATCGACGCTTCCCATATCTCTTTGCGAACGGCCGTCGCCCGGTCGGACTCCACGAGCCGTTCGTCGGTCAGCGTGCTCATCCGTTTCCAGAAGAGATTGTCCGTGAGGCTATAGGCGGACAACGCGCCAATAATGAGCAGGAAATGAATGCGGAAGCGCCGCGCACGGGGCGCGATCAGGACGGCAACGACGGTCCCGCATAGGAACCCGACAAAGGCGGAACGCGTTCGACAGAGAATGATGGCGTTGACGACGAACGCGCCGGAAACGATGGCAAGGAGCTTACCCGGCCAGCGGCGGGCGCAAAGGAAGGCGGCCCCGATGATCGGCAGCATGGCCACAAGGTGGGCGGCGGCGCCGGACGTAGTTGAAATGTCCGGTCCGCCGATCTTGTCGAGGCGCCCCAGAACGAAGGCGTCGGAAGGGGCGGTGTAGGCGTCGTAGCCGAGGTAAAGGCTTCCCACGACAAGGGTCCACACGACGATGCGGAGGTTGGTGCGGGTGGAGGCCATGCGCGTCAGCAGCATCACGAACAGCATTTCCTTCCAGAACTTTTCGAACTCAAAAAGAGCGGCGGGCGTCGGTCCAAATCCCGTGAACAGGGTGACCGCGGCGATGGCGACCAGCAGGAACGCGCCGAGCTCCCAGGGAGAAAACACGGGTCGGACCTCGGGCACGTATTTGCGCCCGGTGAACAGGCCGACCATCGTGAAACACACGGCGATCAAGGAGAAACGCAGTCCCAAATCCGTGATGGGCTTGCCCCACCAGGTCACGGTGGGGTTGGCCTGGTAGACGAGGATGTAATTCACAACGCCCCAGATGGGATTGATCAGCGACGCCGCGCACGTCACCCAGAAAAAGATGAAGTATGCAATGCTGCGCAGTGGCCACATAAGTAGGGCAGGTCGTGACCTGCCATCCGAAGGACCGTGTAAGGCAGGTCGTTGACCCGCCATTCATGAGACCGGCGACGTGGCGGAGGTCGCGACCCAGAACGATATTCTCAGACCACGCTGACACCAAGGTTTTCGACCGCGGCACGTTGCGACTCAAGGAGCGCCGGCGGGGTGTAGAGCGCCTTTGCGGAGGCATTCTCCATCTCCGCGTCCGATAGTCTTCCCGTTTCATAGTCCAACAACGGCGTTTTGACCGCTCATTTCGTTTGCCGGTGGGGAACCGAGCCACTACCATCCCCCTTTGAGATTAACCAGTTGTGCGAGGACTTCGGATGAAACGGGAAATTCGGCGTTGTGCAGCGATTGCTATCCTCGTGGCGATGACCAGCGCTGGTTGTGAACGGGTTGGCCTCTCCCGCGTGGTCGGCAGCGGCGTCGCCAAGAGTGAGACGCGAACGGTCTCTGAATTCAGTGGGGTCGAGGTGGCCGGGGCGTTCGAACTTCAATTGACGGAAGGCCCACTTGCCCCGCTGGAACTGACGGCGGATGACAACATTTTGCCGTTGATCGAGACCATCGTCGTCGAACAGCGCCTCAAGATTCGCACGACCCAGCCCATTAAGCCCAAGGTTCCGGTGGTCATCAAGGCGACGGCCCCGAACATCGAGTTGATTGATTCCGCCGGGGCCAGTGTCATCGCCGTGGACGGAGTAACGGGCGCCGCGTTGACGTTGGACGCGACCGGAGCATCAACGGTTACCGCGCGGGGGTCGATCGATCGTCTCGATGTGTCGCTGACCGGGGCGGGTGAATTGAACCTGCTCGAGCTCGCGGCTAAAGAGGTCGAGGTGAGTATTACCGGTGCCGGCGACGTCGAGGTGAAAGCGGTCGAGAAGCTGAGCTGTTCCATCACCGGTGCGGGGACGGTGCGGTACATCGGCGATCCGGTGGTGGAAAAGAGAGTATTGGGCGCGGGCGTGGTGGAGAAAATGAAGGCGGCTGCACCCTAGGGATTGACGATTGTCGGGCCGTTATATCGCTTGTTGGACATTTCGATGTTTCGATTTTTTGACGTTTTGACTTTCTCTTAGGAACGGGCATGACATTCTGGTTATGGTTCGGGTTCATCGTCTTCGTGCTCACGATGCTGGCGCTCGACCTCGGCGTGTTCCATCGACACGCCCACGTGGTGAGCGTGCGCGAGGCGTTGTCGTGGTGCGGGGTGTGCGCGGCGCTGTCCCTGGTCTTCACCGTCGTCTTGTACTTCATGTACGAGAACCACTGGCTGGGCATGGGGTTGAAGGAGGGCCACACTGAGGATGGCTGGAAGGCGGCGATTGACTATTTGACCGGCTACATCATCGAGATGTCGCTGAGCCTGGACAACATCTTCGTGATCGCGGTGATCTTCGGCTATTTCTGCGTCCCTGAGCTTTATCAACATCGAGTGCTCTTTTGGGGAATCCTCGGGGCGTTGATCATGCGCGGCGTCATGATCGCGGCGGGGGCAGCGCTGATCACGCGGTTCGAGTGGATCATCTACGTCTTCGGCGGGCTGTTGATTCTTACCGCCGTGAAGATGCTGATTACGAATAACGAAGATATTCATCCCGATCGCAACCCGCTCGTGCGACTGGCCCGCAGGTTCTACCCCGTGACCCCAAACTACGAGGGGGAGCACTTCTTCTCGCGCATCGATGGGCGCCGGGCGGTTACGCCGCTGTTTCTGGTGCTATTGGTCGTGGAGAGCACGGACGTGCTCTTCGCCGTCGATTCGATCCCCGCGATTTTCGCGATCACCCGCGATCCGTTCATCGTCTTCACCTCCAACGTGTTCGCGATTTTGTGCCTGCGTTCGATGTATTTCGCTTTGGCGGGCATGATCTCCAAGTTTCGCTACCTCAAGGTCAGCTTGGTGTTCGTACTGGCGTACGTGGGCGTGAAGATGCTGCTCTCGCACCACGTCCACATCCCAACATTGGTCTCCCTCTCCGTGATCGTGGGCATGTTGGCCGTGGGTATTCTGGCTTCGATATTCAGGAGCGGGCCGCCAGAGCCTCCACCCGTGTGTCACCCGATCTCCGAGCTAAGTTCTCCGCCTGAGTCGCACCGAGTGGAGAAACCCACGGGCGTGGCGGATCGAAGGTGACCGCGAACATTTCTGATGTCGGGCACGGAGCACTCCCATGCCTGCGAAGATGATACCGTACGAGTTTCCGCAACGATCGCCGGACGAGATTCGGAAGCGGGCGCGGGCGGTGCTCAGCGAGATGGGTTCGAGGCGGAGCTGCCGCTGCTTCAGCGATGAGCCGGTGCCTCGCGAGTTGGTCGAGATGCTGATCGCCGTCGGTCATTCAGCGCCGAGCGGGGCAAATCGAAAACCCTGGCGCTTCGTGGCCATCGACGACCCCCGAATCAAGCGGGAAATTCGTCTGGCCGCCGAGGACGAGGAGCGGGAAAGCTACGACCATCGAATGCCGCGCGAATGGCTCGAGGCGTTGGAGCCGATCGGAACGAACGCCGAAAAGCCGTTCTTGGAAATCGCCCCGTGGCTCGTGGTGATGTTTCGCATCGACTGGGAGGAGGCCGGCGGTCGGCGGGTTCCGAATTATTACCCCGCGGAATCAGCGGGAATCGCCGCGGGGTTTTTCCTGATGACCTGTCACCTGGCCGGACTGGCCACCCTGACCCACACGCCTAGCCCGATGAAGTTCTTGAGGGAAATCCTCGGGCGGCCCGTTAATGAAAAACCGTTCCTGTTGATCCCCGTCGGTTATCCGGCGGCGGATTGCATGGTGCCCGATTTGGTCAAGAAGCCGCTAACGAACGCGCTGCAATGGAACAAGACTTGAAGACGCGCCGATCGTGACGTTTGATCGTTTTCGCATCTTATCCATCTTCGGATCGTTTTGTTCTGGTTTGGCTCTGCTCTGAAACGCCAAAGGCGTTTTAACCACCAGTTAATGGAACATGGAATTTAGATGCGGTAACCGGGCTGTTCTTAAACGCCAAAGGCGTTTCGGCCGCCAGCCCAGGGTTGGCCCGCCGACGTCGGCGCTACCCTGGGGAAAATCGCCTCGAATTAACCAACCCCAACGGGGTTGCGGCCTTTCTCGACAACGAAGTGAACGGGCACGAAGTAGTTTATTCGCTTATCAACGCTGAATTAGCACACTACCACGCGCCATGGCGCGCCCCATCGCGGGCAACACCACATTGGTCGGCACCCTGGTTGCTCAGGATGCGCTTTCGGGCGCCGGCGCGGCGGCTGCCTCGGCCGGCTTCTCCTCTTCCTTCTTCTTGGAACGCATCTCTTTCATACCGTCCGAAGCTTTCTTCCAAAGCTCGTAGGCCTCCTTCCGTTCGCCTCGCTTGTACGCGGCCGCGGCGTTGATCTTGTGTCGTCGCATCGCTTTGTTCGGTCTGGGCATAAGTCCCTCAACATCGAAGTCGTGATTGAACCGGTCTCCCGGTTCGCCTCCGGCTTACCCCGCCGGGGGCTTTTCGAGCCACGTATCTTAACGATTCGTGCCCCATTCGCCAATGGGCGGTCGGTGCAAGCCGGGAGGTGGGCTTTTTACTGCAATCCGACCGGCTTGCGCACACATCAGCTTCCAACGAGGCCCATATGGCTGTTTGAGTCGCTCACCATGGGGTATAGCCGTGCGGCCTGATCGTTGTCGAAAACTGTTGGCGCGAAGAGGCGGCCTGCCACGACGATCATCGGCGGGCCGCGGAAGTTGGGAGCGGATGATGACTACTCAGGACCGGTTGTGGCGTGGGATCGTCTTAACGTTGTTGGGGATGCTAACCGCCGGCCGGACTGAGGCCGGGACTGTTGTGGGATTGGCCGCATGCAGCCTGGTCCCCAACGAATGTACTCCGCCTCCGCCGAACTCCGGTTTTGTAAGCGTATCCACCGGTGACTACCACGGCATGGGGCTACGCGCTGACGGAAGCATCGCGACCTGGGGATTATGCGATGTCGGCCAATGCGGCGTGCCCCTGCCGAACTCCGGCTATACCGCCATTTCCGCCGGCGACAGTCACAGCCTGGCCCTTCGCCCCGGAGGCGCGATCGTGGCTTGGGGGAGCAACGAAAACGGAGAACTTCAGTTGCCCTCGCCGAACACGGGCTTCGTGGCCATTGCCGCCGGCTTGTTGCATAACCTCGCGCTGAAGCCCGACGGCTCAATCGTCGGCTGGGGCAGCAACATCGGCGGCGAGTCCATCCCGCCTCAGCCGAACACGGACTGGGTGGCCATCGCGGCTGGCGGCTATTTCAGCATCGGCCTCAAGTCCGACGGCTCGATACGCAGGTGGGGCTGCAACGGCCTTTGCCCCGTGCCGTCGCCGAACACCGGCTTCGTAGCGGTCTCCACTCACTTCTACCACAGCCTTGCCCTCCGCGCGGACGGATCGATTGTGGCCTGGGGCACGAATGATTACGGACAATTAGATGTGCCGGAGCCGAACACCGGGTTCGTGGCCATCGCGGCGGGCGACCACTTCAGCCTCGGCCTCAAGGCCGATGGATCGATTGTATCTTGGGGTGAGTACAACCAGAGCAGCGTGCCCCAGCCGAACACCGGCTACACGCAGGTAACCGCCAACCGTGGCTTCGCACACGCGTTGCGATCCGAGGTTACATTCACCGAGCGCGTGGTCTCAACGAACGCCCCCCTTTCAACTTCCGTCGTCGCCGCGGACGTGGACGGTGACGGGGACACCGACGCCGTCACGGCCGAATATCAGATCAACACCGTGGCCTGGTACGAGAACAACGGCGCGACACCGCCGGGCTGGACGAAACACTTTGTGGACAACGGAACCGCCTTGGGCGCCACCACCGTGGCCGCGGGAGACGTCGACGGTGACGGAGACGCGGACGTCTTTTCCGCCAACCTGAACGACGAAGGAATTGCCTTTTACGAGAATCGGGGAACTTCGTGGGTCAAGCAGGTGCTCACCGGTTACTGGGTGGGGGCGTGGGTGGTCCACGTCGCGGACGTGGACGGAGACGGCGACCTCGACGGGATCAGCGGCCTGGGTCAGTCCAATTGCGGTCCCCCGTTGTCCTGCCCCGGAGTGGAATGGTACGACAACAACGGCACGACTCCTCCGACCTTCACCGCCCGCGCGGTCTCTCCAGATCAAAGCGGCTCCGGGGCCGTCCATGCAGCGGATTTGGACGGCGACGGCGACGTAGATATTCCGTCGGTCGACACGAGCCCCAATCAAGTTCTTTGGTTCGAGAACAGCGGCGCCCATCCGCTGACGTGGACGAAGCGGATCATTGGCACGGTGAACGAGCCCTGGTCGGTCTTTTCAGCGGACGTGGACGGCGATGGTGACGTGGATGTTCTAACTGCGTCCTCAGGAAATTCCTTGATTGCCTGGCACGAGAACAATGGCGCATCGCCTCCGGGATGGACGACGCGTACCGTTTCCGCGAGCTGCCAGGGGGCTACCGCGGTCCGCGCCGCCGACATAGATGCCGACGGCGATATCGACGTCGTGGGCGGTTGTTCCGGTGGGAGCCCGTCGGGCCGGTGGTATGAGAACAACGGCGGATCGCCGCCGATTTTCACTGAGCATCCCGTCGGAATGTGCGGGTCCGCGATGGGGATTTTCGCCGCTGCGGTTGATGCCGACACCGACATCGACGTCCTTTGCTCCACCAACGGCATCCCCGGAAAAGTCCTCTTTTTCGAGAATAACGGCACGGGCGGATCTGGTTGTTCTGGCGACAACGATTGCGTTGACGGGCTGTTCTGTAACGGCGCGGAGGATTGCGCGGGTGGCCAATGTCAGACCGGCGCGAGCCCGTGCGCGCCGCCGCTGCTTTGCCGCGAAAGCGACGACCAGTGCGTGCAGTGCCTGACGAGCGCGAATTGCACCGACGGGCTGTTCTGCAACGGCGCCGAAACATGCGGCCCGGCCGGGACATGTCAGGCGGGCAGCAATCCTTGCACGTCGCCCCTCTTCTGCCGCGAGAGCGATGACCAGTGCGTACAATGCCTGAACAGCAGCACGTGCGACGATGGTCTTTTCTGTAACGGCGCCGAATCGTGCAACGCGGCCGGAAACTGCCAAGCCGGCGGCAATCCCTGTCCAGGGCAAGGCTGCGACGAAACAAACAACGCGTGCGTCGTCGGTCAGCAGGTTTGGCTGTCCTTTATCGACTCGGCGTCCATGCCAGGCGTTGGCACGGTGCAGAACGAAGACATCGTGGCTCGCAACGTGTCGGGCGGTGCATGGTCGATGATCTTCGACGGCAGTGACGTGGGGCTGAGCGGTCTTACGATCGACGGCATGGCCCGCGTGGCCAACGGCAACATTCTCCTCTCCTTCACGGAATCAGGCAGCGTCGCGGGCATGACCGGCGGTCCCAGCGGAACGACGTTGGACGACTCCGACATCGTGCGCTTCATCCCCACCTCGCTTGGCTCGACCACCGCCGGCTCGTTTGTCTTCTATTTTGACGGCAGCGACGTCGGACTGACCACGGACAACGAGGACATCGACGCCATCGCCCTGACCAGCGGCGGACAACTCGTCATTTCCACGGTTGGCGCTGTTTCGGCCACTGGCGCGAGCGGCGCGGACACCGATCTACTGCTGTTTAACGCGACGAGCCTGGGATCCGTTACGTCCGGCTCATTCTCAATCCACTTCGACGGGAGCGACGTCAGCCTCTCCGACAACGGCAACGAAGACGTCGACGCCGCCGCGATCCGTCCGACGGGTGCGATCCTGCTTTCCACCATCGGCAACTTTGCGGTGCCCGGAGTCTCCGGCGCAAACGAGGACGTGCTTCAATTCACGCCCACGACGCTTGGCTCGTCGACCTCGGGTACCTATTCGATGCACCTCGACTTGAGCGCCCTCGGTATCGCCACCTCCGAGGACGTCGGCGCGGTGGAGTTCAAGGATTAGTAAGTGTTGGGTACTGTTTGAGTCCGATCCGTACCGCGAGCGTTAGGGAGCGGGCTATTTCCCACGGCAAACGCGCCAAGAAAAGCCGCTCATGCAAGCCGAGACGGAGACCCGGACGATTCGGTATCAAGGGAATCAGCCGGTCATCGCATGCGGCAGGTCTGGCGAATCGCTATCGCGGCCCGGCGAGCGCTTTGGACGGCGCCGTTCATGAAGCCCTGAAAATCGCGGCTGCAATGTTCGCCGGCGAAAAAGACGTGTCCCACGGGCAAAGCCTCGATTCCCGCTATCGAAGTCCATTGCCCTCGCCGGTAGACCGCGTAGCTGCCTTTCGTGTACGGATGCGACGGCCAATGGAATTTCCCAGCCGGACCCGAAAACGCTCGGTCAGCATCGGGGAATATCTGCACGACCGCGGGAAGACAACCATGCGCGGCCACAAAAGCCGAATTGCTTGCGAGTTCCGCGCTCTTGGTGCCGCCGGTGAAGATCGTTAATCCGCCGCCAGTGCCCGGTTGGCCGCGGCTATTGTCCCAGCCGGATTGCGGCCCGGCATCAGTAAAGAAACTGCCGGAGCGCCGCTGTTCCCGCCAAGTTCGCCGCTGGAAGGAGAGCAGCAGCTTCGCACCCTGCCCATAACCGAGTTCCTGAATCGCCTTATGTTTGAGTTGTGGCAGATCAAGGCGAAGCTCGACATCGCGCAGAACGGAAAAGGGCAGTGCCAATAGCACGACGTCGGCGCGGACCTCCGCGGAGCCGCCGCCAGGCCGGGCGAAGGAAAGGGAATAGCCACCGCCGGTGTGCGCCATTGATTCCAGACGGTAGTCCGTTTGGACTTGGTCCCCGATGCGAGAGACCAGCTCTTCGATGATGTGCTCGTTACCGCCGCGAACTTTGAAACGCTCGTCGCTGTCACCATAAGGTTCGAACTTGGGTTTGCCGGTCGTCCCTTCCGCCGGATTGCCCAGACCGAACAGCATGAGCAGATTCAGCGACGACTGCTCGCCCAGATCGAGGCCATATTCCGTCACATACGCGACGGCCAGGAGGTCGCGCAGGAAGCCCGTGGCCCCGATACGATCGAGGTACTCATCAAGAGATCGGTTGTCGAGTTCGAGGGCCTTTGGCGAACGCGTCTGAAAATCAACCGTCGCCGGCAACGCCGCGAAGTCTTCTCGCATACGGGCGACGACCGGAACGAGCGCCTCGAGGATCTCTTCGTCGCCACGGGCGCGTCCCGAGAAGAAATAGGTATCGGCCAGCGAGGCCTCGTCCGGCGTCCCGGTATCGATTAGTTCCAATCCGAATTGCCGAGTCAGCTCAAGCAGGTCTTCATGTGTGGAGTCGATGAACTCACCGCCCAACTCGGTGGTCAGTCCGGGCGCCGTGATGTCGCGAGCGGTGAAAACACGGCCCCCGATTCGGGACGAAGACTCGAAAACCGTCGATTCAATGCCGCACCGGCGAAGTTCGTAGGCGGATGTAAGCCCCGCCAGACCTCCTCCAACAATGGCGACGCGTGCTTCACCGCGGCGCGGTCGAACCCTGGGACATGATCGGCATCCGCCCATGGCTGCCAACGTCAGAGCCTGGCCGCCCGCGTTCAGAAGGAAGCGGCGCCGGCTGATCCGACCTTCGCGCTCGCGTTCGGTGATCTCGCGCAGCGGCGGAGCGCCCGGCACCAGGGAAGCTTGGGCGATTTGCACCATCCGTCTGAGCGCTGCATGAAGGCCGGTTCGGCTCATCACCGGCGGACGATACATCAACGAACCGATTGCGTCAGCTGCAACGTTTTGGTTGGTGCAAAATCACATCCTGGAGGGGATGGTTCGACTACAGGCAAAACCGGAGTCTGCGATCGATTCAGCGGCTTCGATTCGTCCTAGAGTCGGGGCTTTGCGTTTTGTAGCGTCCGAGCGGATCATGGGCGCCGAGTGATGCGCTTTGGGATAACCGTCCATCACCGCGAGAGAATGTATGTCGTTTCAACCAATTGACGCGATGTTTGACCATAACGACTGGGCCAATGAGCAGGTTCTGCGCGTGACCGGTCCCCTCAACGAGACGCAGCTCGATCAATCGTTCGACATGGGCCGCGGCTCGTTGCGTCGAACACTGCTGCACATCTACTGCGGCGAGTCGGTCTGGCTGGCCCGGTGGCAGGGAAAGACGGAAACACCTTGGCCCGATGAGGAGGAGCCTGCATCCGTCGCCACAATCGCGGAGCGCTTCGCGGCGACGCGCGGCGAGCGAAAGGCATTCCTGGCGAAGGTCACGCCGTCGGACCACGAGCGGGTGGTGACGTATCGCGATTCCAAAGGCCGACTTTATCGCGCCGCCTTGGGCGATATGATCTTGCAGATGCTCTGTCACTCAGCGCATCATCGTGCGCAAGCGGTAAACATGCTTCGCCGGGTCAACGCCGGAATCGTTGAGTTGGATTACATGTACCGCATTCGACAAACCACCGATGAACGCCCGCAAACGTTCGCCATTGATGACGGACCCATGACCAGCGCGATTTGAGCGGCAAAGAGCATCGGGGTTTTAACACGTTCATCCTGAGCGCTGCGAACTATTCCGCGCCCTCCTGGTTGACGCTCAAACAACCCCAAGAGCGCGATGGACACGTTCGCAAGGGAGAAAAGGCTTCCAGGCCGCGCGGCCCGACACAGGCAGGTGCGCTAACTCACGCGCTCAGCGTAACTTGTATTCACTGGGCCCATCAGGACTTGAACCTGAGACCTCGTCGTTATCAGCGACGCGCTCTGCCAACTGAGCTATGAGCCCTTCTCGATCTTGGGCACTCACCGCCGGTTAAGGCATAAGCCACGCCCAGCCGGAGCCGAATGACCGATCGGTGAAATGTAGTCGCAGGGTAGGGCCTGTCAACGTAGCTCCCCCAGCCGTACGAACTGGCCCACGACCAATTCCAACCCGTTGCACGCCTTCGGAAAACGGTGTAGAATCCTCCGTCGGACCCGTCAGGAGCGCATCGATGTCAGACGTCAGCGGAACATGTACGGCCTGCGGTTCGAGCATCTACCGGCAGCACCTGGACTCCGGGATCGCTCGCTACGAGAACGGCAAGCTCATGTGCGCCCATTGCGTGGCCGAGTTCGAGGCCAGCCACGCCGGCGGCGACGACAAGGATTTCGAACCCATCGAGCTGGACACAGGCGACGAGGAGCTCAAGGTCGACCTGTCTCAAAGCCGGATCCACTCGGCCAGCTCGGCCACCCTGGGCCGTGCCGGTGCCTGGGACGACAAGAAGTTCAAGCGCCAACTCGACACTCGGGCGATCTCGGCCACCCGCTGCCGGACCTTTCACGCCAAGCTGAGCGAAGCGGCCCTGGAGTTCATGAACAACCAGGTCAACGAGTGGATCGACTCCAACGAGAACATCAACATCAAGTTTGCCACCTCCACCATCGGCACCTTCGAGGGAAAACACGCCGAACCGAACGTGATCCTGACGTTGTTCTATTAGACGCTTGAGCAGGCTGTGGGACCGGCTGGGCCCATTGTGGGACTGGGGTGACGTGTGACCGTCTTTGCGGTCGGTCGTCTTTTCGGTACATAGTTGCCCCGGTCACGCGCGTCGCCCATCTGCGGTGCTATCGGACTCATGAAGCGACAGAGCGGAAGTCCGGGAGCAGGATTTTCCAGGAGAGTGATGATCATGCTGGTGCAGTTCAATGTATTCCAAGATGAAGACGACGTTTGGTGCGCTTCGGCCATGGAGCATGGAGTGCATACCCAGGGACAGACCCTTGACGAGCTGTACGCGAACATCGACGAAGCGACCCGCCTCCATTTTGAGGACGAATTGAACGCGGGAAAGACGGTGCATGTGCTCTTGATGGTCCAAAGGGAGTACAGCGGTGCCGCCACTGCCGGTCGTTAGCGCTCGTGAACTCATCGCGTTCATGGAGTCCTTGGATCACACCGTCGTGCGTCAGCGAGGCAGTCACGTTCGTCTGACGCTCAAGAACGACCGTGGTGAGTGGCATGAAACCGTTCCGATGCATCGCGAGATCGCCCGCGGGACGCTTCGGGATCTTGACCCGCGTGTCGTTGGCAACAGGGCGAGAGATTGAGGAATTGATCGGATCGCTGCGATGATGAACGGAAAAACAGCAATTACCTTCAAGGTGTTTGAGCGGGCAGTCTCAATGTGAATCTTGTGTCGTTGTCGGCATCGCTGGCTACCGATATCGTCCCCCCGTTTTCTTCGACTAGGTCGCGGCAGAGAGCAAGGCCCAATCCACTGCAACGATACGTGCCGTTCGCCGATGCGGTCTTGCTCGATTCGAGGGCGTCGAAAATGTGCGGAAGAAGCTCCGGTGGGATCGGCTTTCCCGTGTTCCTTAGCTCGATGACCACGCGATCCCTGGACGGCGCAGCGCCTGCTACCCCCTTGCACTGTACGTTCTCGCGCCCCGCGCTCGCGCCCACCGCCCCCTCGCGCCGCGCGGTGACCACCAATCGCCCATTGTGCGAACCCTTCATGGCCTCATGAGCGTTGAGCAGCAGATTGAACAACACCTGCTGAAGCTGCAACGGGTCCGCAATCACCGACAAGTCCGGGTCCACCTCGAATCGCACTTGAATCCCATCGCGTGTCAAGTCGCGGCACAGGCTCGCGTACGCGTCTTCGACGATCGTCCGCACGTTGACCGCCTTCCGCTCCGGCGGCTTGGCCCCGGCCAGGTTCAACAGCCGGTTGGACATGGCCACCGCGATGGCCGCATTCTGCACCGTGATCCGCAGCGCCTTCTTCATCAACTCCACGTCGTCACCAGCGAGCGCCGTCTGGGCGTAATTGACAATCGGCGTGAACAGGTTGCTGACCTCGTGGGCGATGAGCGGGGCGACCGCCCCCAGGCTGGCCAGTTGCTGCGCCTGCCGCACCTTCGCTCGGAGCGTTTCGAACTGCGACTCAAGCCGCGCAAACGGGTCATCGGGCGAGGCCGCGACCATCGGCCGCGGCGGCGTGCGTGTTTGGGACGGTCTGACCATAATGGGCGTTTTTGGGCGGGCGTTGATTTCGCGCATACTCCAACCGCTGGACTCGCGTTTTCGGCCTGTTGCAGGTTATCGGTTCCGACCCGCGACGCACTTGAAGGTGACACGACCGATGGACGCCTCTGAACTGCTCCGTCAATTGTGCGATTCGTTGACCCGCTCCGGCCTGACAGTTCGACAGGAACGGTTGGGCGGCGACGGCGGCGGCATCTGCAAAATGCGTGGCCAGTACACCCTGTTCATCGACTTGGACGCCGACCCGGAAACCCAGCTTCAACGAAGCGTCGAATGCCTCAACCTGCTGCCGAACTTGGACGGTATCTATCTTCCGCCCCAAATTCGCGAAAAAATCGATCCTAGTTGATCAAAACGGGAAAATTGGGTCAGTAAAAAAGGCTTCCCGCCGACCTCTCGGATCCCTTATGTAGCTGCCCATCTCCCCAGAGGCAGCTGACGGATGCCAGAGTTCGGCGGGTCGCCAGCAGAGGAATCTGTGTTCCGTGGGACAAGGGAACACCACCTCATTCCGCCCCCTTCGCCGCGTCTCCCCGTCGTCGGTAGCGTTTCGTTGGTTCCCTTAAATATCACGTTTAGCAACAGGCGTGCCAGAAACGCGCCGCCAAGCAACAAAGTTATAAAGCCTTGCAATCGCGCATCTTATGCCGATCACTTCCGGAACGCCGATGACCGATTTCGCCGCGCCCCTTTACCCACCAGGGAACCCCGCACCCACTTGGGCACTATTACCCACAGCGTAAGCCGTCGTGACCACTCACGCCCCACCCATCCCTTAATCGCCCATGTAGCCGAGCCCGTAGGGCAGGTGGTTCTCGCGCAGCGAGGTTCACCTGCCGTCCGAAGGAAAAGTTAATCGCCCATGTATCCGAGCGAACGAAGGCGTTTGAGTTGCTCCGCTGTGAGCGGCGCGGATTTCAATTCCACACCGGTCGCAGCTTGTTCATTGGCGCTAAGTTGAACATCCAGAAGTTCGGCGAACGTGCCCAGGTGGTCGGGATGTTGGCCCGAAAGCTCGGCCGATTCGAGAGGGTTGCGGTCAATGTGAAAGAGGGCTTCGTCCAACGGCTCGATGGTCCGCATGTACTTCCAACCGCCCGCATACAGGGCTTTTTGTTCGGGGCCCATCTTCACCGCTTCGGCGAAGGCGGTGATCGGTTCGTCCCGTTGATCGCCGTTCAATAACGGTAGCAGGGAAATGCCCTGCGCCCGCGACGATATCGTTCCGCCCGTTTGATCCAAAAGCGTCGGCATGAGGTCGATAAGCCGCACAGTGTCGGCCACGCGTTGCCGAGGGTTGATCCATCCTGGCCGGCGAAGAATGAGCGGCACGTGCAGGTCGGTGTGATGAACGGAAAACCCGTGGTCCCACAGCCCATGCTCGCACAAGGCCTCACCGTGATCCGCGGTAACGATGATGTACGCCCGGTCCCACAGGCCGGATTCGATTAGCGACGCCCGCAACTCACCGAGATAATGATCGACCTGTCGGATCCCCGCCTCGTAGCGGGCGGACCAATACTCCTGATAGATGGCCAGTTGATGGTGCCGCTCCTCGTTGGTGTGCACCTTCGGCAGGGCCCAAAGGTAATCCAGCTTTTTGATTTCATCTTCGGTAAGCCGCCGCTTGTTCGGCATGGCCTCGACTTCATCCACCAATGGATCGAGAAACCGCGGCAGGGCGTTGTAGGGGCCATGGACGTCCATGTAATGGACGTAGAGAAACAACGGCTTGGACGGCGTATTGCGGCGTTTCAGCCATTCGATGACGGCCAGATTCAAAACATCGCCGGTAGCTCGCGGCTCGACGAAGCCGGCGTCGAAATGATCGAACCCCTGGGCGAAACCGAACTCGGCGAGAATGAACGGGTTGGCCACGAATGCCGCCGTTTCGTACCCGAGGCCTTTGAGCCTCTCGGCGAGGGTATCGAACGACTCTTGAAACACAGCCACTTTGGGCTGGGTGCCGAAGGTGGATTCAAACGCCTGTTGGAAACTCACCACCCGATGCACGCCGGGATAGACCGACGAGAACAGAGACGCGACCGACGGCTGGGTCCACGGTGACGCGGAGATGGCACGTTCGAACAGAACCCCTTCGGCGGCGATCGAATCGATAACCGGGCTATTGCCGCGCTGGTGGCCATAGCAGCCGAGGCGGTCGGGGCGAAGGGCGTCGATCAACAGGAGCACAATATTGGGGCGATCGATGGGTTTGGCGTTGGTTGAGTCGGTGTGCTTGCGGCAGGAGGCGAGTAAGGGGACGAACAAGAGGACGCTCAGGGAAGGAACAAGGCGAAGAGCCGGGCGATGAATCATGACGCTCGCATCTTATATGTGGAAGCCACGAAGCCACAAAGCGACGGAGCCACGAAGGGAATCGAGCAGGTCGTCCGCCCTACCGGGCGGAGACGACAAAGGTGATCACTACCAGGGGCTGAAGGCCCCTGGCAACCATCGTGCGCCCTCCGGGCGAAGAACATGGGCAAAATGAAAAGGAGGCCATGGCGGGATGTAAGCGGCCCGTCGAAATCGCCCCGAGGTTCGGATTCCAACCTCGGGTTTCCTCGGTTTGCTCCTGTTCAAATCCCGCGAGGTCGAAACGCCAGCTTCGCTCCGGTGAGGGTCAGTAGCGTAAGAACAAGAAGGCCCCACGCTGAGACGGTGGGTATGGCGGCCACGCACCCGGGGAATTCGTCGTTGTCACAGAGGAGTCCCGCGCCGGCCGGAATGCCGCCTAGCGCGTGACAACAGGTGGCATCGAGATCGACGCAAGATTGGTCCGGCAGACAGCAGGCCGACACGCCCTGGCAGATCGCCCCGGGATGGAATTCCCCCCCAACCGACGAACACAAGTCAATCGATGTTTGGGTACAGACCGATCCGGAACAGCAGGCTCCCCCTGGCAGGGGTGTACATGTCGGCCCGGAGTAACCCGGATTGCAGGTACACGTTCCGGTTCCGTCGGCACCATCGTCACACGTCCCGTGGCCATTGCACGGATTGCTCGCTCCCCCGGGACATTCGGTGCACATCGGGCCGTAGCGACCGGGATCGCAGGGGAGGTTAAAGACGTACGCAGCCCCTGAATCGCTGTTGCCGTTCAGATATGGCGACCCCACGAGGGCGACGTTGCCGGAAACGGACACGGAATTGCCAAAATAGTAGGGGGCTTCAGAACTCGTGGCCAACAACTTGTACTTCTGCACCCAAGATGCTCCGTTCCATCGAAAGGCGTACGCCGCGCCGCCGAACAATACGATTTCGCTATCAAAAACGGCTCCGACCACGATCGATTCGCCCGAGATGGACACCGAGTAACCGAAGCCGTTTCCCTGTACGTCCGCCGGCACGAGCTTCTGCTCCTCCACCCAAGTCGCGCCGTTCCAGGAAAAGACGTACGCCGCGTCGGCGCCCCAGGCGCCGACCACGACCATATCCCCGGAGATCGACACGGCAATTCCGAACAGATCGATCTCCGCTGCGTCGGAGGCCAGCAGCTTCTGTTCCTCCACCCACTGCACTCCATTCCGGCGGAAGATGTAGGCGGAACCCGCTCCATCTCCGTTCTCGTCGTCACCGTAGGCGCCCACGATGGCCACATCACCGGAGACCGCCACGGAGGTGCCGTAGCCAAAGGGCATTAGGGAGTCGGAGGGCACCAATTCCTGCTCTTCCACCCAGCTAAGGCCATTCCAGCGGAAGACGTAGGTGCCGACGAGTGCAACGTTGCCGGACATGGCAACAGCGAACAATCCCGAACGAAGCAACTTCTGTTCCTGGGTCCACGAGGACCCGTTCCAACGAAAGACGTAAGCCGCCGGGAAGGCCCCGACGATGATCACGTCGCCGGAAATCACGACGGCGGATCCAAAATGATCACCTTCGTCTCCGTCGGAAGCGAGGAGCTTCTGCTCTTCCACCCAGGAAACGCCGTTCCAGCGGAAGACGTACGCCGAGCCGGATTCGTTCCCATTGGCGTTGTCATCCGAGGAGCCCAACACGGCCGCGTCGCCGGATATGGAGACGGTGATACCGAACCTGTCACCTGACGCTCCATCGGAGGGCATTAGCTTTTGGGCCTCGTGAAGAACTTGAGCTGAGGCGGCTGTAGCCATGGACCCTATGAACAGACCGCAAGCGCATTTCCAAACGGATCGATGGATGGGAAGCAAGTTCATCTCCTTTCATTTTGTCGAGGAAATCGGCAACGTCAGGCTAGCTGCTTGGTTGGACATCTGCAAGCGGATTCACGGTAGAAGGGGGGCCGAGGGTGAGCGTCAACTTAGTAGGTAACGAACCGCCGACTCCCCCCGGACACAGGCAGCCTGAAAGGCTGCTCGAAAATAGCCGTGGGCAAGCGAAGCGCCGCCCACGGTATCCGGGCAAAGATCGATCCGACCCTGAAAGGGTCGTCTGACGCCATATCAGACCGTGAGCGTCGTAGGCAAATGACGCTCACCCCCCTCCTGTTCAAGTTGATTCAGATTTGCGGGATCGGAAGGCGAGCTTGGCGCCGGTCAAGGTGAGAAGCGTTAACACGATGAGGCCCCAGGCGGAGACGGTGGGGATGGGGACCACGCAGCCGAAGAAATCTTCGTCGTTGCAGAGGAGGCCCGCGCTCTCCGGAATGCCGCCCTGGGCCTGACAACAGGTGACATCCACGTCGATGCAGGATTCGTCGGGGAGGCAACACGCTGCCACGCCTTGGCACACGGTCCCTTGCCCGAAAGCTCCACTCGCGGTCGCGCATTCTTCGGCAGTAAGGCCGTCGATGCACTCTCCGATTTGCAAGCAGCAACTGCCGCAAATAGAAGCCTCGTACGTATTCGAGCAGGCATCGGACGGTTCGTCGCAGGTATCGATCGTACAGCCGATTCCGTCGTCGCAATCGACGATGATTGTAACCTGGCAACCTAGTTCAGGATCGCAGTACTCCAAGCCATTGCAGTATAGGCCATCATCGCAAAGCGAGTCGTAGGCATTCGAGGTGCACACGTCCGTCATTTGGTCGCACGCGTCAACCGTGCATGCGACGCCGTCGTCGCAGTCAATCGGCGTTCCCGCCTGGCAACCGTCGGCGGGGTCGCAGGCTTCTGTTCCGTTGCAGAACACACCGTCCTCACAAAACAGATTATTCGGAGTCGACTCGCACGATCTTTGCGCTTCGTCACAGGTGTCGACGGTGCAGGCTACTCCGTCATCGCAAGGGGGCTGCCCCAGGCAGCGATAGTCGAAGCACTCTGGCATTCCGCCCTGCAGGAAGCACTGAATCGCATCCACACCCCAAAGGCAGATCCCTAACTTCTGAAAGCAGCATTGGCAGCATTCTAGGAGATTGCAGTTGTCGCACGATTCGATCCCATTACAGAACAGTCCGTCGTCGCAATTCGGCGGCGTACCCGGCATGCATCCGAGCTGTACGTCACAGTACTCGGCTCCATTGCACCCCACACCGTCGCTGCACGCCGCATCGTTCGGTTGATGAACGCATTCGCCTTTCTCGATGTTCAACGTATCTTCCGTGCAATAAACAATATCGTCACAGGACAGATCAAAGACATACGCAGTTTCATGGACCGGTGCCCCTACGACAACCAGGTCGCCGGAGACCGACACGGAGTATCCGAACAAATGGCCTATCCCGGGGTCCGAGGGAAGCATTTGTTGACTCTGCACCCACGACCCGCCGTTCCACCGAAAGACATAGGCCGAGCCGGAGTCAGTACCGTTGCCGGTGTAAGAAATCGCCCCGACCACGACCACGTCACCAGAGAGAGACACCCTAAAGCCGAAGTCACCCGCTCCACCGATCGGCAGAAGCTTCTGTTCCTGCTCCCAGGAAACGCCGTTCCATCCAAAGACGTACGCCGCACGTTCGTACCTGGCTCCAGCGACAATAACGTCACCCTCGACGGACACGTCCCACCCGAAACCGTTACCTACCGACCCGTCAGAGGCCAGCAGTTTTTGTTCTTCGACCCAGTTCGCCCCATCCCAACGATAGACATACGCCGAGCCGGAGTCAGCACCGTTGTCGTCGGCGCGGCGGGCCCCCACCACGGCAACGCTGCTCGAGAGCGAAACTGATGCGCCAAAGTCTCTGTCTCCCGGCCCGTCAGAAGGTTCCAGCTTTTGCTCCTGTTCCCAGGACGAGCCATTCCAACGAAAGATATACGCCGATTCGTCGAAAAGCGCTCCTACCAAAGCCAAATCGCCGGAGACAGTCACGGAAAAACCGAACCAATCCATCTGCTGGCCGTCCGAAGCCAGCAGTTTTTGCTCCTGAATCCAACTCGCTCCGTTCCAACGAAAAACATACGCTGAGCCGGAGTTAGGAGCGTTGTCGTCGCCGCCCCTGGCGCCCACCACTATGACCTCGCCCGAGACCGAAACGGAACCGCCGAACTCGTCAACCGGTGCCCCATCCAACGGCAGCAGTTTCTGCTCCTGTACCCATGTCCCCGGCACGCCGGGGATCCAACGAAAAACATACGCCGAGCCTGAGAGATTACCGTTGTCGTCGTCGAAATGCGCGCCCACCACGGCTACATCGCCGGAAATCGATACGGAATGGCCGAACTCATCTGGTGCCCCTCCGTCCGAGGCCTGAAGTCTCTGTGTCTCATGTAGAATCTGAGCGGAGGCACTTGGAATGATGAACCACAATGTCAACGCGCTAGCGAACGTCCAAGCGGATCGGTGAATGGAAGCCATGTGCAACCCTCCCTTCGGTTTGACGCGAGTGGCCAGGCGATTGGGTTTTGTTTCCCAAGGCGTCGACTGGGTGTCAGGATAGCCGTTTGATGGGGAATCTTCAAGGGAAAAGAATGGGTTTACAGGAGGAAACAGAGAGAACGGAGGGGAGTTCGTCTGTCCTCCGGACAGGAAGAAATCAAGGGGATCACCACCAGGGACTTCAAGTCCCTGGCAACCATCGTGCGCCCTCCGGGCAAAGATATGAAAGCATGGCCACGCGAGCGTGGACCATGCCACGCGCCCAAGCTGCGCCGGGTATAAACCCCGACGCTACCGTACTACGAATCTTCGCCGTCGTCTTCGAGGTGGGTTGCGGTGCGCTCCAGCGCGGGGCGGAGGCGCGGGGACGAAATTCCCATGATCGACAGCGCGTCGCGCTCGACGATGCCGCGGATCGACTCCCGCGGGATCGTCGGCAGGTTGGTCTCGTGAACGAGTTGGTTGATGCTGTAGAGGGCCTCGATGCACCGCGAAGCGACGGTGGCCGGGAAGCCGCTGCCGAACAGCAGTTTGTCCATGACGCCGAGTTGATGAGCACTGAGAAGCGCCTGATAGGCCAGCGAGGGTTGCTGCGTCAACCAACTCACCTCTGCGTACACGTTCGGATGTTTGGCGAGGAGCATCAGCGCCTCGTGCACCCACGGGTAGCCAAGGTGGGCGATGACGATCTTCAGATTCGGCAATTCGCGAGCGACCTCGTCCAGCAAAACCGGCGACGCATATTCAAGCTTGGTCTGCGCGGTCACATAAAGACCGGTGTGAAAAATGATCGGCATGTGGTGGTCGGCGGCCTCGGCGTATACGAGCATCGCGTGGCTGTCGGCGGGGTGGAAGCCTTGGGCCGCCGGGGCGATGGCCAGCCCAGGCATCGAGAGTTCGGTTCGGGCCCGGTTCAACTCGGCCAGCGCTTCCCTCGGATGGCTCGGATCGACGCCGGCGAAGCCGACCATCCGGTCGAGGTGTTGGCCCACATAGCCCGCCACGGTGTCGTTGGCGATTTCGGAGTCGAGGTATCGGCTCACGAAACCCAGCACGATGGTGATGTCCACCGGCTCGGCGGCCAGCAGATGTCGGCTGGCGCCGGCGTTGGGCGGTTGAGCACTCGGCTTGAACGCCGGCGGATAGACACCGCCCGTAGGAAGACAGCGACCCAACTGGTCGGGCGATTCCCAGGTGTGGGTGAAGCAGTCAATAATCATGCATTTCGTCCCGCGAGGTCGCCGGTCGGAGCGCACTCGTCGGCCAAATTGAACGACAGCGCGCGAATATGGTCAAGCCCGAGCCAGGCAATCTCCTAATTTGCAACGTACTTGGCGTGCTCCGAAGGAGCGACGGGCTGTTGCCACGGGTGAAGCGACGGTCGCCGCGGCGACCAAGCGGAACCCGTGGTAGCGAATCTCTTATTCAATCCCGCCCCGGAGGAGCGGAGGGAAATGGCTCACACGCCAAGAGACAAACCTGATTTTCAAATTAGGTCACTACCCGCGATCCCATGAGCTTTCCCGACAACCTAGAACTCAGCCGCCGTTTTGGTCCTTTGCCGTTTCACTTGACCCTGGAAATCGCCGATGTTAGTATGGATAAACTAGGGGCTGGTCAGTAAAAGCTACATCGGCAAGCGGTCCTTGTCGATGTCCCCTAGCGCGGTCAACCGGCCGATCGCGAAAATCGTGGCGCCAGTGGCACCGAACACGATTTCCGCCATCGGCCCGTTCGGGGCATCATGGTGGAACCAAACGACGCGGTCGCCGCCGCTCAGCGGGCGATCGGCTATCAATTCCGTGACGACGGGCTTCTGACGACGGCCCTTACCCATTCGTCGGTGGCCAACACCCGCCTGTGCAGCAACGAACGCCTTGAATTCCTGGGCGACGCGATCCTTGGCACCGTGGTCTGCGACGAACTCTTCAGGCGCAATACCGAGTGGCTGGAGGGCGAGTTGACCAAGGTCAAGTCGGTCCTCGTCTCTCGACGGGTCTGCGCGGAGATTTCAGACGAGCTTGGCCTGACCGAGCTGTTGATCCTCGGAAACGGCGTCGACAACCGCGGCAACTTACCGACTTCCCTCCGGGCCGCGGTTCTCGAATCGGTCGTCGGGGCCATCTATCTCGACGGGGGTTTCGAACCCGCCCGCGGTTTCATCTGCCGCGTGATCGAGCCTCACTTGATACGTTGTTCCGAGCAAGAAAACCACGACAATTACAAGTCCGCTCTGCAACAGTACGTGCAGCGATGGCGAGCTTCGACGCCCAAATACGAGGCCCTCGACGAGCAAGGGCCCGATCACAGCAAGTGCTTCGAAGTCTGCGTCGTCATCGACGGGCAGCGATTCCCCAGCGCCTGGGGCCCCAACAAAAAGGACGCGGAGCAGGAAGCCGCCCGCCGAGCGCTGGAGCAATTGCTCGAAGCGGACGCCCTTAGTAGCGGCGGCAAACGCTCAGCCCAGTAAACAGGCGTGGCATGGCCTATCCGCCACGGCGGACGTGGCTGCGTGGCATGGCCCACGCTCGCGTGGCCATGCTTGGCACTGCGTGATCGTGGCATAGCGCGGCGCACATCCCGATCCCGGTCGATACACTATTACGATGCACTATTCGGACGTCATTCGCCGCCGGATCGGCGGCTTCGGGATCGGAGCCGCTGCGACCCTGTTGGCCTGCGCCGCCTTCGCCCTCGGGGCGCTCCAACGGCTGGACGATCTCGGCCTCGATCTCCACTTCCGCCATTTCGCGAGCGTGGACGCCGATCCGCGTATCGTCTTGATCGACATCGACGATCGCGCCCTCCGTGAGCTACCCGGCTGGCCCTGGCCACGGCGGCGATTCGCCGATCTCGTGCGCATCCTGAACGAACTGGGTGCCCGGACGATCGTGCTCGACCTGGTGTTCTCCGAGCCGGCGGTGCCGCGCACCGAACGAGCGTCCCTCGGGCGACACTATGACGTGGATACGCAGATCGACACCGTGGGCGATCCTCGTTTTGACCCCACGATCTTTGACGACGACGAGCTCGCGACCGCGATGCGCGAATCGGGGAATGTCTACCTCGGCATGTTCGCCCGCGTCGGGCCGCCCGGCGCCGATACCGAGAAAATTTTCGATCGAGCTGTCGAACGGGTTTGCCGCGACTCAAGCATCACGCGCCACCAAGTCGCGGCGTCGATGGGCCAAAACGCCGCACCCGGGAGCTTGGGGCTAAAGTTCGATCGTGCGCTGATCGCCTGTGCCATTGAAGGCGAGCGCCGATTCGGGATGAATGAGGCTGAAGTTAAGGCATGGTTGCAAGCCAACCGAGCCGCCACCGATATCGCAGTCCGCGAGAACCTGCCTTGGGTGAAGCGAATGGTGGCCATCCGCGCCGCGAGGGCTTTTTTCGATCAACTGCCGGAGGACGCCAGCGTGGATGACTACCTCGGGCGTTGGTCGGAGTTCTCTTCGGATCATCTTCCGACCGAGTCCGCTCAGGCGCTGTCCGCTGACCGTGAGATACTCTTATCCGCCTTTCGAAACGAAATCGCCTTTCGAAGATGGACCGCGCGGGCCTTTCGGCCATTGCGCTTCATGGCCGACGCCACAGCGATTGCCTATGACTGCACTTGGCCGCTTGAGAAGTTCATTGACGCCGCCAGAGGCGTGGGCCTTGTTTCCTTCGACGCCGTCCGCTCCGGCGGAGTGCTGCGGTCGTTGCCGGTGCTTGTCGGTTGTCGGTCGAGTTGCTTGTGGCACTTGGGACCGCTGGTGGCTCGTGACGCATCCGGTATCGATGCTCAACCCATGTATCGGCGCGATCACACCTTGCTGGTCGGAGAACCGACGCCGATTTGGCGACTGCCGCTCGATCGAAACGGGGAATGCCTCTTGAACTGGGTGTTGCCGTCGCACGGAAACAACTGGCTCGATACCTTCCGGCACATTCCCGTCATCCGCCTGCTTCACATCGCCGAGAACCGCCGCGCGATTGAGGACAACCAGCGCCGTCTCGCGATCGCCATGGCCGAGCTCGTCAAGGCCCGCCACGCGGAAACGCCGGCGGAGTTCGAACGATACGCCGAACTGGTGAATCAGAGGATGGGCATGACTTCGCCGCGAGCGGAAAACAATGCCGATCTCGAATCCGTGAACCAGCGGATCACCGAAATGGAAGCCGATGCCCGCGACTGGCTGGAGCGACGTTGGAAACTCTGGCGCGACGACACACCCCGCACGGATGACGAGCGGCGGGATCGCGGTATTCTTGAAGAACTCTACCAGCGCTTCGGCGGCGGCCGGCTTGATGCGCAATTCAATGACATTGCCCAACGGTTGAACGCCGAATCCGCGACGCTCATGGACGAACTCCGTCCCATGATCGCGGGCAACATCTGTCTCGTGGGGTACACGGCCTCGGCCGAGGCCGATCTGGTCACATCGCCCGCATTCAGCGGAATGCCCGGTGTCATGGCCCATGCGAACTTCATCAACACCTTGCTTCAAAACCGAATTCCGAAGCGGGCGGCCCCGCTCACCAACTCTCTCTTGATTGCCCTTACAGGCTTGCTGATCACTGTACTCACCTGCGTTCGAGGGCCCGTGGTCAGTTTCATCCTCTCGATCGTGCTCGCCGCGCTGGTCTTTTTCGTCGGCGGTTTTATTTTTCGCCAGACCGATCTTCACTTGGCCACTCTCGTAGCCGCCTCGTCGATCACTTTGCCGTGGGCCAGCGTCACCGCATACCGGCAGATGACCGAAGAGCGATCCCGCCGCCGTTTTCAGCGGGCCCTCGCCCAATACACGTCACCCGTCATCGCTGCCCGAATCGCCGCCGAAGCCGCGACGACCGACCTCGCCCCGCGCCCCGCGACCGTGACTTGTTTCTTCAGTGATCTCCAGGGATTCACGCGAATCAGTGAACAACTCGGCCCGGAACGGACGCGGGCTTTGCTTAACCCCTATCTTGAGGCCATGAGCCGCGTCCTCACCGACCACCGGGCGATCGTGAGTAAGTTCATCGGCGACGGCGTGTTTGCGTTTTTCAACGCCCCGATCTGGCCATGCGATGACCACGCCGAGGCGGCCTGCGCCGCGGCCTTGGACTCTGTTGCGGCCTTGGACCGACTGAATCGGGAAAGGGGGGACCCTTCGCTGCCGTCGCTGTCCATGCGGATCGGGATCGCCACCGGCGACGTCTTCGTCGGGGACTACGGCAGCGATCGAAAGCTCGACTACACCTGCATCGGAGACGCCGTGAATCTGGCGTCGCGGCTGGAGGGCTTGAGCAAAGTGCTCGGCACTCATCTCCTCGTCGACGAATCCACGGCGAAAACCGCCGGTGGTACTTGGATCTTTCGCTGGCTGGGCCGAATCCGCGTCGCGGGACGGGCACAGCCCGTCAGCGTTTCCGAGCTTATCGCCCGGGGGCCCTCGACCGAGCCCCGACTCGCCCAATTCGTTGAGCGATTCAACGCGGGCGTTCGTGATTATCAGTCCTGCGAATGGGATCGAAGCCGATCTGCTTTTGAGCGCTGCCAGGAGCTTCGTCCAAGCGACGGCGCCGTGGCCATTTATCTTGCTGCACTCGCACAATTCTCGCGATCGGACCCGCCAAGGGGATGGGACGGCACGCTCGACCTCTCCGGCGATCGAACCTCGGCCTGAACACTTCCTGCGGATGCCGTTCGAATTCAGCGCGTTATCTAGGGAGATGGCGCCTTGCTTAAGCGAGCAATCGCTTCGTCCGAAACACACGAGGACGACGCCTCGATCAGTACCGCGACTTGTAAAGGAGCGGGCTGAATGCCTGGGGCCCGATGCGAGTTTGGCGATACGGCCTCCTTCGTGACGGGCGCGGACTGAAAAGAATGACTGCGGCCTTATCATCCTTTGTCATCGATCACGCCCTCGGCCGGACCGCCCATCCGCTCGTTCAACCAAAACACACCTCATGGGCTGCCGCCCACCTCTTACGAGCGATGGACGTCCTCCGACAGGAGCTTGAGGGACTTCGCCGGCGGGAGCAACGTCAGCAGGCAACGATCGATCGCCTCAACAACGAAATCCGCGCCGCCGGCGTCGTTCAGAACAGCCTGCTCCATGCGTCATCGGTGCCATCCATTGAAGGATTGAACGTTCATTGGTTCCATCAACCCGCTCATGAAGTGAGCGGCGACTGCCACGATCTGATTCCGATCGATGAGCACCGCACCGCGTTCGTGCTCGCCGATGCCACTGGCCACGACCTCCCGGCCGCCATGCTCGCTACCTACGTCCACCGAGCCCTGCGCGATTCTTGCGGCGCGAGCGGTAAAGCCACGTCGCATGATCCCGTCGCCGCCCTGAATCGTCTGAACAATGAGTTGTGGGCCGCCCAATTGGAGAATGGTCAGTTTGTGGCCGCGCTCTATGCGATCTTCGACCTGCGCACGCGGACGGTTCGATGGGTGCGGGCGGGCGTGCCCTATCCGGTCCTCATTCGCAAGGGGATTGCCCCTCGCTCCGTGACGAGTCGAGGAACGATCCTCGGTGTCACGGCACACCCCGGCCTCGAGGTGGTCGAGGTACGGCTCGAACCCGGCGATACGCTGCTGTTCTTCACGGACGGCGTCGAATCGACCGCCATTGATGGAGAGATTTCACCCGACCTCAAGGGTGATCTTTGTGCGAACTGGCTGCGTCACTTGGCCAGGCGACCTGCATCCGTCAATTGGACTGACTGGTGCCGCCAGTATTTTTCCCATGAGACCCCCGACCGCCGCGAGGACGACGTAACCATCGTCGCGATTGAAATGCCAACGAGTCCAAAACCCGCCAATCCCCCGCACGCAGCGGCTCCTGGTAGCGTCGAGGTTTATCCCCGGCGCGACCCCGACAACGCGCAAATAGCACGCCGCGGATAAACCGCCCGTGCCACTGCACCCGGGTTAGGTCTGCGTCGCAAGCGACAGTGTCAGGCTTGTCAATAGGTTCTTAAACTGCGGTAGTGGCTCAGTTTGAAGACCCACTATTTTAGATTGGGCTGAGGCGCGTTCTGCCTCGGATGTTGAACAGGCGCATCGCGGTGGCGAACAACAGAACCGGAACCATTCCGAATCCGCACATGCGGCCGTTGCCTCCGCTTGAACCATTGTCGTCCGTCGTGTCCGATCCGTCGTCATCAGTCCCGCCGTCATCGCCTCCATCGTCATCAGGCCCGGAACCATCAGGGTCATCATCCGTTCCGTCAGCCGGATCATCCGGGTCATCCGATCCATCGTCGGGCGTGCCGTTGTCATCGTCACCGGATGACCCATCGTCATCGTCATCGGGACAAAGCGTGGCATCCGTGGCCGTCTGCGACTCGAACGGGCAGATGTCGCACTCGTCGCCCCTGCCGTCATTGTCAAAGTCCGCTTGATCTCCGTTTGCCGTGGTCGGGCAGTTGTCGACGTCCCCGCAGATGCGATCGCCGTCCATGTCGTCCTGTGGATCATTGGGACACTGGAGCTCGGTCACCGTGAAGGAGGCGTTGGCGTTGTTGGTGAATAACCCGGCTCCGTTGCTGAGGACGTAGTCCGTGACGTTGGATTCGCTCTTGTGGTCCGCGGTACCCTGGAACTGGAGGGCGGCGAAACCGTCGCCCGGCAAGGGATCATCAAACGGCGGCCCGAATTCGAGATCGTCATCATTGGTCTGCGCACCCGTCGTGGAGCCGGTGTAACCCAGGCCGCCCCAGCTTAGACGCCACACGAGCAGCGTTTCTTCGTCATTCTGGAAGACGAGGCTTCCGCAGATCAGGTAATCAACCGGGATGAGGTTCTGCATGACATAATCCGGCTCCGCCGCCGGATGCGTGTAACTCGAGAACCGTTCGCTGGCGATCAGGATTCTCCTCCCGGCCGCGGCCGCGGGCACGTTGGTGTCAAAGTCGATGAGGACGATCGGGTTCCGGCCATTGGCGTCAAAGACCCGCAATTTGGCCCGGCTCACTTGGTCTTGTCCGCCAGAGCGCATGCGCAGTTGGATGGCCTGGGCGGTTGAGTCTCCGTCAACGCTGGCGATCACCTGCTCAATCTGCATGAAATGGAAGGAGCCCTGAGCAGAGCGGGGCGATACGCAAAGGGTCAAAGCCAGGGCGGCGATAACGCCCGGCGATCGGGCGAACAACCCACCCAACTGGTCCAAGTTTTGTTTCATCGTGAGACGCATGCGGCGCATTTGATTAGCTCTCATGATTCCCCGACTCGCAGTGCCATTTGACGATCGCCAGTGCTGTTATCGGCCGCGATCTGATCCTGGTTTAGCTCCGCGAAATACCCGCCGATGGGTAAGTGCATGCGCCAATTCCCCGCGCGGGGTCTCGGCGCATGTTCGGGATATCGCTAAGAGCGGGGTGCTTGAGCCGTGTTTTGTTGGGCTGCCACTGTGAGCTGCGGGATGGGTTCGGCGCGACGACGCCTGCGTCCGCGCCGTCCCTTGCGCGGCGCCCCATACGCCTCGGGCAGAGGCGGTTCTTGGAATACCCCCGGGTCCATCTCCTTCAGCCTCGTCGAGCTGGTGATCGTGATCGTGATTATCGGAGTCATCGCGGCCATCGCCGTCCCCCGCATTTCATCCTCCGTTGCGGGCACGGGTGAAACCTCGCTGACCAGCAACCTGTCGGCGATGCGCCGTGCGATCGACGCCTACGCCGCCGAACATGGCCAGGTCTTCCCCGGTGCCAAGCTCGACGGCATGGGCGGGGCCGCGAATTCGGCCGCCGCGTTCGAGCGACAATTGACCATGTATTCGAACGTCGATGGCCGGGTCGCGACGTCGCCTGATTCTCAGTTCGCTTTTGGCCCGTATCTGCGGCGCATTCCCGAACTTCCCGTCGGCGGAAACAAGGGGAGCAAGGTCGTGGCGATCGACACATTGAACTCGCCGCCGGTCGTAACCGCCGGCACGGAAGGCTGGGTCTACAATCCCGGCTTCGGTGAGATCATCGCCAATTCCGACGACGCGAATAACGCCAACACGCGGGCCTACGACGAGTATTGACCGATCGGTCCCGGCTCGATCATCGATACATTCTTCAACGACCGACTGTCGACCTGGCCGTGCGGCCAAAGCGATTGAAGAACATCACCGCCCCGATCAGCCCCACCACGCCGGCCGCCAAGAACGTAAACGCCGGGCCCGCGCCCTCCGAAACGCGGTTGCCAACAATCCATAGCAGCGCCCCTACCGGCGACGCCCACATCACCGAAAGACTCCGGACGGACCAATACAGCCCGATCGCCTGAGTTCGTGTTTCCTGCGGCACCAGATCGGCGATCATCGCCTTGCGGGCTGGCTCGCCGATTTCTCGAAAGCCCCCGACGATAAACGCCAACACCAATCCCGCCGCCCCCAATGTCCAACCAAAAACGACCAGTGCGATGGGAAACAATGCGAAAAATAGGAACGTGACGCCAATGTACGGTTTTTTCCCGAAGCCTTCACGGCTGGCCAAGGGCCCGACGACCACGTACAGCACCACGTTGGTGACCGCCTGAATCGTCAAAAGCACCGATGCGTACAGCGCCGTCCCTCGCGCCGGGTCGCCGGATAGAATGGGCACGCAAAACAAAATGACCAGCGGACCGGCCAGACCCTCCGCCCAACGGGCAAACACGTCGGCTGCCAGCAGCCGCTTTAACTCGGCGGGCAACGAACGCAACATTCTCAGCGGCTGATGGATTGCCCGGGACGTGTCGCGGCTGGCCGTCCGCATGTATCGGAACTGAATCAGAATGGCCCCGATGACGAATACGACGGCCAACGCCGCACTGAATCGAACGCCGTTGATCCGACCCCAATACCACACCAGCGGAGCACTGATTCCATAGGCCAGGATGCGAGAGAAGCGTCGAAAGATCGCCTGAAGCGAAAACGCCATCGTCCTCCGATCGGACGACAGCGACTCACCGACCACGGTAATGATGGCCGGCCCTGCAATGCTGTCCCAAACGAAGATGAACGGAATGGCCGCGAACACGGCGATCACCGAGTCCCACGTGGCCAGGATCAGCGGGCCCACCAACGGCAGCACATTAAAAAAAAGAAGCGAGCGGCGAGTGTTGAAGCGCCCGGCAATCGCTCCACCGATGTAATAGTTGATCGCTTCGAGCCCGTCGCGATAGAAACCGTACAAGCCGATGAGCAGGACGATCCGCTCGTTGCCGACCAGGGCTCGCGTGCGCAACGCTTTGAGATACTCCGGTACGAGCGGCGACCAAAGCTCCGTCGCCGCCGTCACCAGCAGGATCGTCCCCAGCAGCGCGACCGTCGAGGCATTCAGCCCCAGCCAGTCACGCCATCGTCCCGCCATGTTTCCGGCTCCATTTTTCCTCCGCCTCCGGCGCCCGGATATACGTCGGGATGAGCTGCCGCGGATCAACAAACCGGCCCGCGCCGGCCAGGGTGATCCCCAGTTCGAAGACCGTTTCGGCCCGCGGCGCGTACAGCGATTCCGGTAAGATCATCAACCCCGATTGCTCGACCGCCGCGCGGTGTTGATGCACGCCCTCACCCATGATCGCGGTGTCCCTGGTCTGGCTCGCAAGGAACCCTGTGGGTTCGACCTCGGCCGCCTCGCGTTCCGCCACGTAAGTGTCACCATTGCGGACAAATCGGGCTGCGTACACCCGACTCCGCTTGGCATCAAGGATCACGGCCACGTGCCGCGGCGGATCGATGGAGTGTAGCGCGTTGTGGGCGATCACGCTCAGCGTGGGCACGGCCACAAGATGAACATCCGCGCCCGACGCGACTCGGCGTGCGAACGCGATCATCCGCGCCGCGGTGATCCCGATGCGCAATCCGGTGAAGCTTCCCGGTCCCGATGAAACATAGATACGGGATACGGCGGCGGGGGACACGTCGTACGTCCGGCACATGGCCTCGACCGTGCCCAGGAACTCCACCGCGTGCCGCATCGGCGCCGAGAAACGCCGCGCGTCGATCAATTCCGGCCCGCGCCCCAGCGCGACGGAGCCCCAGGGGCTCGACGTCTCGAACGCCAGGCAGAATTCAGAGTGCCAAGTCGACGGTCGGCTCATTCTAAAACAGATGATATATTCCGGCCCGTATTGCTCCTAAACGCGCCGCCCATTGACGCCCCCTACGCTCACCCCTAGAGTGACCCATCCGCGCGACGGAGGGCCGCCTCATGCGGGCAGGTGCGGCGCTCAGAACGGCTCGGCCCCGACGGCTCTAAACTTCGTGTTTGCAGTCATTTCCGACATACATGGCAACCTCGAAGCCCTCGAGGCGGCGCTTACCGACATCGATCGCCGCGCCGTCAAAAAGATTTACTGCCTTGGCGATATCGTCGGCTACGGGGCCAGCCCCAAGCAGTGCCTCGATCTGGTGATCGAACGCTGCGAGTTCGCCCTGTGCGGCAATCACGATCAAGCTGTCTTTTACGAGCCGACCAACTTCAACGTCGGCGCCGAGCGGGCCGCCTACTGGACCCGCCAGATTCTCGAGGATGAAACCAGCAAGGCGAAGCGCGACCGCCGTTGGGAAATCCTCGGCAAGCTGCCCATCCGCCGCGTGTTCAACGGCTTGTTAATGGTCCACGCCTCGCCGCGCCGCCCGGTGAATGAATACCTATTCCCGGAGGATGTCTACACCAACCCGGGAAAAATCCTCGACTGTTTTCGCCGCCTGGCGGATAACGAAATGGCCTGTCTGGTCGGCCATACCCACGTTCCCGGCGTCTTTCTTGATGATCCCTGTTTCGATCCGCCGGACGAACTGCCCGACGCCGGCATCTACAGCATCACCGCCGACGAAAAGGCGATCATCAACGTGGGCAGCATTGGCCAGCCGCGCGATCGCGATCCGCGGCTTTGCTACGTCGTGGTGTACGAAAAGGGCGAGGCCCCACAGGGTTACGAGCCGCCCTTCGTCGGTGACGACGAGTATTGCACGACGCTCGAATTCGTCCGCTTGGAATACGACATCGAGAAAGCCGCCCGAAAAATCTATGACACGCCGGAGTTGGACGACTTTCTGGGAACCCGATTGTTCGAAGGTCGCTGATTTCTCTTTCTAGTTTCTAGTTTCTAGTCTCTAGTCCCTATGCAAAAGCAAGACACCCTTCGCAATCTACTGATCTCCGCGGGTATTTTCCTCCTGCTCATGTCTCTCGCCCCGCGCCTGTTCCCACCGCCGGCGTCGTCCCCGGTGACCTCGCCCCATTCACCTGATGCCACACGCGTGGCGCCATCTGACGGCACGACGACCTCCGGCGAGAAAGCGTCGGCCGCGCCCGCCCCCGGTCCGGTTCCCGAAAAACGCTGGACGGTGGCCAACATCGCCGAGCCGCAGACCGTTACGATCGGCTCCGAGCCGACCGACGGCTTGGATCCCAAGAATCCCGGCCCCTATCGTATGAGGCTGACCATTTCCAACCTCGCCGCTTCGATTGAGTCGGCCACGATGACCGATCACGCCCAAACGCTTCACAGCAACGAGCGCTACGAGTTGCTCTCGCCCATTGGTGGGGAAAACGGAGATCGACTCAATTCCCTCGCCATCGAAAAACTCAATATCGATGGCGACGACATAGACCTCTCCGACAGCATCTGGCAGGTCGGCCCCGTCGACCCGTACACAACGCCCGCCCGCGGCGATTCCCCCGCCGAGGAGGGCATGTCGGCCACGTTTTCGATCGATCTCCATCGCGACACTCAGCTAGCGCTGAAGCTCACCCGCGTGTTCCGTCTACCGAAACAACCACGCGACCAGCACCGACACGACCTGCACGTCGACCTCCGCGTCGATAATCTTTCCGACGTTCCCCACGACGTCGTTGTCACCTATCGCGGTGGCATCGGCGTCCCTCCGGCCAGCCCCCGACAAGAGGATCGCATGATCGACTTCGGCCTCACCGACGGGCCGGACCGTGTCGTGGTCACTCGGAAAACGATCGCCCAGGTCGTCGAAAAAAACGGCGATGCGCTCCCGCTCTTTAGACCCGTTCCCGCTGAACCCGATACCCGCTTCTCATGGGCGGCCACAGCCAACACCTATTTCACCTGCACCGTCGTCCCCCTGGACTCCGAGTATCACGACGCTCCGCGCTATATCGCCGACGTGTCCGCCGTCGACCTGGACCGCAACCCGGCCACCACCGGCGACGCCACGGTTCGTTTCGTTACCGGCGGCCTCACGATCCCCCCCGGCGGTTCGACCGCCTACCCCGCCTCGGTCTTCCTGGGTGAAAAAGACGGGGGCGCGTTCAAGAAAGTGCCCGAATACGCCCGTCGCAACTTCTATCAGCAGATCTCCCTCGGCTTCGGCTGGTGTACGTTCAACTGGCTCGTCGAGCTGATGATCTCGCTGCTCAACGGCCTGCACTTTTTGGTCCGCGACTACGGCGTGGCCATCATCATCCTCGTGCTGATCGTCCGCACCCTGCTGCACCCCATCACCAAAAAGGGGCAGGTCAACATGGTCCGCATGCAGCAGCGGATGGGCGATTTCGCCCCCAAGATGGAGGAGCTGAAGCGCAAGTACGCCAACGACAAGGCCCGCCTCCAACAAGAGACCATGGCCCTCTACCGCGAGCAGGGGATCAACCCGGCCACTCAGATGCTGGGGTGCCTGCCGATGCTGTTGCAAATGCCCATCTGGGTCGCCCTGTTCCTGAGTCTGAGCAACAACATCCGCATCCGCCACGAAGGGTTTCTCTTCACCTGGATTCAGGACCTGACCGCTCCGGACGCCCTGATCACCTTTTCCAAGCCGTTCATCGTGCCGTTTTTCGACTGGCACCTGGCCTCGTTCAATCTGCTGCCGCCCTTGGTCTCGCTCTTCATGTACATTCAGCAGAAGACGCAGCCCAAGCCCAAGCCCAACCCCAACATGACCGAGCAGCAGCGTCAGCAGCAGCAGACCATGCAGATGATGATGCCCATGATGTGCATCATGATGCTGTTCTTCTTCTACAACGCCCCCAGCGGGCTCAATCTCTACATCATGTTCAGTTCCTTCTTCGGCTGGATCGAGCAGAACCGCATTCGCGCCCACATCAAAGCCCACGAGGAAGCGGGTACGCTGCTCAAGCCCGCTCCAAAACCCGCATCTAAAGGCGACGCCACACCGCCGGCTCGAAAGCGCCGCGACCAAATGACCTGGCTCGAAAAGCTGCAAAAGATGGCCGAAGAAGCCCAAAAAGCCCGCCCCAAACGCGCCGCGGAAAAGAAAGGGCGACGATAGGTTCTGTCGCACCAGAATGCTCCCGCGATTGCCCAACAGGCGCCGAGTCGCCCTCCGCCGGCTTTTTTTTCTCGAATCTCGCGTGACACCGCACCAAGAAAAATCGCTGAACCATCGGACCGCGTCGCATGGGCCATGCCCGTGTGGCCATGCATCCGCCGGGGACAGAACAGGGCCCGCGCGAGATTCCGATGTCGCGTGCGCGTGGCTATGATTCCGAATGCGACGATCGATAACGATCGGTCCGGCCGCTTCGCCGGTCTGGTACCAATACCACACTTGGTCAACTTGGAGGACGCTATGGCACGCCATGCTGTTAGAAACACTCGTGCAGACGTATTTGCGCTTCATCCATCATGGATGCTTGGACTCTTTTGGGCATTGAGTTCCACCTTCTTGCGAACCCCCTGGCCACTGCGTTCCGCCGACGTCTTCGCCGCCGGACCACCCGCCATCTGCGCCGACATCGGGGACGCTTCGCATTGCCAGGACGATCCCGGCGTCATGGGCGTACTGTACATCTCCGACGAATCCGTCGGGGCCAGCGACCCGGCCGGTACGAGCCGCGTTGCCGACGACTTCGTCGCCCTTGAAAACGGAGCGATCGATATGGTCTGCCTCATCGGTGCCTATGCCAGTTTCGACGACGGGCACGACTGCGCCGGCGAGTTGCCGCCCAACTCGGACAACTTCGTGGTGTCCGTGTATGAGGGCGACCCGGCGGCGAACTATGCCTTGCCGGGCCTCTTGAAAGGATCGCGCACCACGATCCTGGTGGCCAAGGAACTGGAGTTTACGGACGGCGGCTTTGATTTCTTCCGCTACGAACTGGAATTGAGCAGTCCGATTCCGGGAATTATTGCCGGCAACATCTACTGGATCGAAATCCACAACGACACGACGGCCGATCCGCAGACGTGCAACTGGCTTTGGCTCAGCGCCGCCGATGGCGAGGGTAACAGATATTTGCTGCACGATATCAGTGACAACTATGGCCCCGAGGACATCTCGGCGGGTGATCTGGCATTCTGCTTGAACCTCACCAACGAGCCTCCGCCGGAGCCAATTCGTGCGTGCTGTACGTGCCAGGGGAGCGGCGTGGCCGGCGAGCCCCCAAGCTGCTCCGACGCGACGTTCTTCGAATGCAATGTCCAACAGAAACAGCGTTGGGTGTTCGACGTGCTCGAATGTGCAGCAGCCGGGGACACGTGCGAGCCAGTGGTGGATGCCCCTGACAACGACGAATGCACGGGGGCGTTTCCGCTCGCGTCGGGATTGAACAGGGGGCTCACCAATCGCTGTGCGACCAACTCAGCCGGGGAGCTGGACGTCGTGGATTGCGACGGCGTGAACATCCCGTTTGATAACGACGTGTGGTATACGTACATCGACGCAAACTGTGATGGCCCTATCATGTTCGACACGTGCGACGCGCAAAATGGGTCGGAAAATCTGCTGATGGCTGTGTACGGCGGCAACGATCCCACGTGCCCCTGCCCGGCCACGGTGGCTGATACCGCGGGTTGCAATGATGACGGTTGTTTCTGGCCCGCCACGGGTTCCCAATTGACGTTCCCTTCCGCCGCCGGGCATTGTTTCCTCATCCGGCTCGCCGGCTTCTCTGATGGTGACGGCGCCGAGTGGGAGGACATCTCGCTTCGAATCAGCTGCATCTTGATAGAACCGGGCGACTCGCCCATCGCCGGCGACAACACTTGCCAGATAGCCGGCGCGGACACAGGCATCCCCTGCTCGACCGACGCCGATTGCACGGAGCCGGCGGAATGCGGCCTCAAGAGCCGGTACATTTCGATCACTCCGGCAAACCCGACGTTCGTGACGTCGATCCGCGTTCGCGTGCTCACCGCCCCGCAATTCCCGGGTATCGTCGGGCACGTCTTCTACGCGGGTCCGGAGCAATCGATTCCGAATTCGCCGAATCCGGCGCAGCGAGGTGCACCGCTGGTCTGCGTCGGCGCTGGAACGCCGCATTCACAGATTTGGACCACGGGTCCGCTGCACTTGTTTGGAGCGTCGATTGTGCCAACGACGAACACCAGCGGCATCACGAGCTATGCCGTCGCTCACTGCGATGTCAACGGGGACAATTGCGGCTTCGAGCTGCAAGTCGAAATGGCCAAGTGGGGCGATGTGGCCCGCCCTTTTACCGGCGGTTCACAACCCAACTTCGGAGACGTTTCCTCGATCGTGGCCAAGTTCGGAAACCTGGCCTCGGCTCCGTCCATGCCGCGTGCCGACATCGTGGGCGTGGGCAACCCAGGTAATCCTAACACGCCGAATCAAGTGGCGAACTTTTCCGACGTATCGAATGACGTAAGCGCATTCAGCGGATTCCCGTATCCGTTTACGGTCTTGTCCTGTCCCCCCTAGACCTTCCTTCACAGACACGGCACCCCCGCGCGGCCAAGCCCTGATCGGCGGAATCCACCCAAACGCCGATCGGGGGTGGCGTTATTGGTTGAAGGACAAAGAGGGAGCCTCCGCGTCGGTTCGGGGTGCCACTGCGCTTGAGCAGTGGTTCGATGCGACGCGCGGAACGCATAGGGGACAGGCGGCTAATATGAGCGTGCTCATATTGAAAAACGATCAAAATAGGGTCGAAATGATTCAAAAACCATCCAAAATCGATCGAAAAACGTCAAAAAACGATCAAAAAACGGTCAAAAACGGATCAAAAATGATCAAAACCGGGTTGGACGTTTGTTCGTCCAACGCGGCCGCGGCGCGCGTTTTACCCTTGGTTTCCCGACAAGTGTCACGCATTGACACCAGGTGTCACGCTATGGCACATGGCAAGAACAGGATTATCTACTTGACACAGACGAAATCCGTGGTATTCTATAGGCATGGACTCACGACTTCGGTTTGTGGTCGATTTCCTTGTTAAGGTAGTCCACGACTTTTTTCGGGAACAATTTACGTATCGCCTGGTCGTCGGGAAGTTCCACTGCTTCTTCCGCTTCCCGCTGACGCTTGGTTTTCTTCTTTTTCTTGGGTGACTTCGATGGCCGTGACATACAAAATGAACCTCATCAAGTTGGTCGAGACGTTTCATAGCGATGAAGCGTGTCGCCAGTACCTAGAGAAACTACGCTGGCCGAACGGACCCGCTTGCCCCCGCTGCGAAGAAGCGGAGCCGAACGACTTGCCCAACCGCGATCAATACGAATGCCGGTCATGCGGCTTTCACTTCTCCGTAACGTGCGGCACCATCATGCATGATACCCATCTACCGCTGTCCAAGTGGCTCATGGCCGTCTATCTCATGGTCGAAAGCAAAAAAGGGATCAGCGCGAACCAGCTTAAGCGGACCCTGTGCGTCGCCTACCAGACGGCATGGTATCTTTGCCAGCGAATTCGGACGGCGCTGTACACCCCACACGCGCTGATGACGGGCGTGGTCGAAATCGACGAAACCTACATCGGTGGTCGTAGGAAAAATGTCGGCATGGGGTACAAGAAAAACAAGACGCTTGTGGTCGGTGCTATCGAGCGCGGCGGGGAACTTCGGACACGCACGGTGAATCGTGTAACCAGCCCTACGCTCCGAAAGTTTATCAACGACCACGTGTGTGAGGATGCTGAGGCGATTTTCACCGACGAAAGAACGGCCTACAAGGGCATCGCCCCGACCGCCAAGCGTCGCCACGAATGGGTGACGCACTCCGCCGACGAATATGTGCGCGGGGACGTTCACACGAACAGCGTCGAAAACGCATGGTCGCTGTTCAAGCGGTCGGTGGTCGGAGCCTATCACAAGATCAGCAAGAAGCATCTTGACCTTTACCTTGACGAATTCGAGTTCCGTTTCAACAACCGCAACAACCCTTACATCTTCCGCGACGCCCTGAAAGAACTCTTGACCTCGGGGAATGTCGAATACAAAGAGCTAGTAGCCTAGTCTACGGTCAAACCCGAATGTATCCGTTGCCCATTGTCGCCCTGTGTCGGAGAGGCCGATCATAGACGATTGCGACCGGTCTTGTAGGTACAAATGGCCATCGACTCCGTATTCGATAACGCTCATGCTTTTCAATACTATCAGATCATGCCTGTAAACGGAGAATTCGGTTTTTAACTGCTCCAAAGGAACGAATACGCTGCCAGCGTCATAAGCTCTACACAAAAACCTTGTTGCTTCCCTGAGATAATCCCAACGTGGCGGATGAAGTTTTCCCTCTAGTTCCGTAATCTGCATTTGTTGTTCTAAGTCCCGTTCCGCAGGGATGAGCAACAAGTTGTACGCCACGAGCAGGATGAACAACACCCCGCAAGCCCCGACCGCAGCTATGGACCAAATGACCTGTTCATTTGCTATCTGGCCCTGCAAGCAATAGCTTAGCCCGATGAAAGCTACTACGAGGATGAGAAGTTTGGCCACGATTTCACCGCGCGAACCGAACACCCAAGATCGCTTGATTGTCCTGCCGAATATGAGCTTCCAATACTTGATAGTCTGCATCCCGGCAGCGTACTGCCGGGCGTTTCTGCGTCAAATGGATAATCATGGGCAAGAATCACGCTTTTCCAAACGACGCATTTGGAATTGAAAATGAACAAACGAAAGCGTCACTCGCGACGTGCCTACGCATGCCGGCGACGGGTGTCCGGTTGTTCCGTGCCCGTTGCCGTTGGCGGAGCCGTTCGTTTTCCGCGGGCCTGTTTCACCACCCACGTCACCGGGCCGCTCAGCCCATAGAGGAAGACAACCAGCATAAAGGTCCACGCCTTGAACGACCAGAACACGACCAGCAACCCCATCAGCAAGACAAAGCGACCGAACGGTTGGCGCCCCACGAGATACGCATGAAACCGCTTGTAGGGAATTCGGCTCACCATCAGGAATGCCGCACCGAGGGCGACGCCGGGCATGGCGTACACGATCGCGCCCTTCACGTGCTCCCCGTGCGGTTGATCGTGGAGCAGGATCAGCGACACCATGATGGCCGCGGCCCCGGGACTCGGCAGTCCGCGGAACATCTTGTAATCCGCACCGGCCTTGGCGTGTTCCACGTTGAAGCGGGCGAGGCGCACGGCGGTGAAGGCGACGTAGAACGCCGCCGAAACCCAGGCCAGGCGCCCCCACAGGTGATCACTGATCGGCGACGGCATGATCGCGTCGCGGGCCAGTTCCTTGGTCATCAGGGCGACCATCAGTGTCGCGGGGGCGACACCGAAGCTGACGACGTCGGCCAGAGAGTCGAGCTGCCCTCCGAAGTTGGTTGTGCTTCGCGTGACGCGGGCGACGAGTCCGTCGAAAGCGTCGAACACCATGCCCAGAATGACCAGCCCCGCCCCGACGGAGAGGAAGGACGGCAGCATCCGCTCCAACAGGTTGCTGTTGAGCGCCGCCGTGGGCACGGTCTCGAGCCCCGCGCCGAGGTCGTACATCTGTCGGAGCCCGAAGTGGACCGCCGCGAAACCGCAGAGCAGATTGCCCAGGGTGATGATCGTGGGCAGAAAATTAAGCGAACGCAGGCGACGAAGTTTGCCTTGCGGAGGATCATGCGGAAGTTTGGCGACAACGTCCATCGATTGCTGCTCCGTTCGAGCGTATCACCCGCGACAAACGGCGGGGTCGCTACCCCGATGCGCCCCGCCGCCGGCCCCTGCCGGCGATGCAAATCAATGAAACATCGGCTCGCGTGCGCCGCCGCCGCAGGAGCGTCTCTCGATTATACGCGGGACTTCAATCAGGGAGCCGATTTTCAGTGTTCCAGCCGGTCAAAATGCGGCGCCACCGTGTTCACCGGGTGTTGGATCAATCTTGCAGATTGTTTTTTACGCCTTGGTCAGCGCCTGATCGACGTCGGCCACGAGGTCGTCAAGGTCCTCGATTCCGACGGACAAGCGCACCAGCCCGTCGGTGACACCGCGGGCTTCGCGGATTTCTTTAGGGATCGATGCGTGGGTCATGATGGCCGGGTGGCAGACCAGCGACTCGACGCCGCCGAGCGATTCGGCGCAGGCGAAGACCCGAACGCTCTCACAGAAGCGGATCGCCGCTTGCTTGGCCGCATCCGGCCCACCTTTGAACACGATCGTGACGATACCGCCGCCGCCGCACATTTGCTTCTTGGCCAGGGCGAAATCGGGATGATCTTCAAGGAAAGGATAGATCACCTTGCTCAGCTTCGCGTGACCCTTGAGGTGTTTCGCGAGTGCCAAGGCATTGGCACTATGCCGCTCCATGCGGAGGGCGAGGGTCTTGAGCCCGCGCTGTTGCAGGTAGCAGTCCCACGGGCCCGGCACTCCGCCGATGGCGTTTTGCAGGAACGCCAGCCGCTCCATGAGGGCATCGTCCTTGACGACCACCGCTCCACCGATCACGTCCGAATGACCGCCTATGTATTTCGTGGTGCTGTGAAGGACGTAATCCGCCCCGAACGAAATCGGCGTCTGCAAGGCGGGGGTGGCGAAGGTGTTGTCCACCGCAAGCTTGGCGCCGGTTGCGTGGGCGATGCGGGCGATGGCGGCCATGTCCAGACAACGGAGCAACGGGTTGGTCGGCGATTCGAGCCACACGAGTTTTGTCTTGGAATCAACCAGTCCGGCGAACGAATTCGGCGAAGGGTCATCCGTGAACACCGGGATGACTCCGAAGCCCTCGAACACCCGTTTCATGAGCCGAAACGTCCCGCCGTACACATCGGCGAATGCCACGACTTTGTCACCCGGCGCGAGCGTCGCGAGCAAGGTCGCGGTCGCCGCCGAGCCCGAAGCAAAAGCGGCGCACTTCGCTCCGCCCTCGAGTGCCGCCAAACACCGTTCCAGATTGACCCGCGTCGGGTTCGACGAGCGCGAATACTCATATCCCTTATGCCGGCCGGGAGAAGCCTGCGTGTACGTGCTCGTCGGATGAATGGGCGGAACGGTTGCCCCGGTGACGGGGTCCGGTTCCTGGCCAACGTGAATGGCCTTCGTAGAGAAGCGCCATTCGTTTTTAGATTCGGGTTTGTGTTCGCCGGCCATGAAAATAATGGCTCCTGTTGCGTCTTAAGCCCGGACGGTTGCCGGAGCTTGTTCGTGGAAGGGTTGGTCCCAGAAATCGACGAGATCGATCCGCGTGACGATGCCGATGATCTCGCCGCCTCGTTGGACGACTACGCCGCTGTTTCCCGCGGACAGCAATCGATACACCTCGTCGAGGTCCACGTGCTCGTCGACGGTCGGCATGGGTCTGGCCATGATCTCGCGGATGGGAACTTGCCGCGGGTCGGTGCCGGAATGCAGAAGACGGGCGATCGTCAATTCTCGAATGCAACCGACGACCTTGCTTCCTTCCACGACGGGAAGCTGTGAAATCTCATGCTTTCGCAAGAGTCGAATGGCCTCTTCGGCCCGGTCGTCGGGGTCGACGGCGATGAGCGGTGCGGGCGGGCGGGTGGCCAGCAAATCTCCGACCGTATACGTCCGGCCCGAGGGTTTCATGTAGCCCTTCTCGATCATCCATTCATCGGAGTACAGCTTGGAGAGATAATTGCGGCCGGTATCGGGGCACATGACCACGACAAAATCCTTGGGGCCAAGACGTTGGGCGAACTTCAAGGCCGCGGCCATCGCCGTTCCGCACGAGCCGCCGACCAGCAAACCTTCCATGCGCGACATGTTTCGGGCCGCGGCGAACGAGTCGGAGTCACTGACCCGAATCCATTCGTCTACGACCTGTGAATTTAACGTCTTGGGTACGTAATCCTCGCCGATCCCTTCGACATCCCAGGGCTTCGGTTTGTCGCCTGAGAGAATCGACCCTTCCGGATCAGCGGCCACGACCTTGATCGCCGGGTTCTGTTCTTTC
>Ga0137431_1000102_pt1 | contig 44059 bp, 41 predicted proteins | sample EasRivERMZT800_2_FD_104646 | JGI IMG/M metagenome (GOLD analysis project Ga0137431, IMG submission 104646) | Soil microbial communities from meander-bound floodplain in the East River, Colorado, USA - East River MetaG ERMZT800_2 | ecosystem: Environmental > Terrestrial > Soil > Floodplain ... | reverse complement strand
GGCTCGCGCCCCCGGCTATAGACTGCGGCCCCCATCGGGGGCTTTGGGGAAGGGGGTGACCGGTGATGAAAAGGGGGGGGCGGTTTTGGATCAATAACGTCCGATTTCGTCCAGAAAAAGCGGACATTGGGATGCAAAAGGATGGAAAAGTGCTCGATTTCGGTCCAAAAACCGATCGAAAAACGAATGGAATCGACGTGAACGCGATCTATAATTTTGTGCGGTCGGGCCGCGCTCGGCCGGTCCTCGGGGGGTGAAGGTGCGGGTAAAGCAGCGTCCGATGCCAATGGGTGTCACTCGTTTTGGAACAGGCATAGCCCACTCCGCGCTCGCGATGATTCCATGCGCGATTTTCACCGGCGTCGTTGTGGCCGCGCCGGTGCCCACGACGCTCAATAATTATTTCCTGCCTGGCACGCAACCCGACCAGAGCAACGGAGCCGAGTTCACGCCGATTCTTTTGTCCCGACAGTGCAGCAATTGCCACGAACTCGACGCGCCGGACGAAGTTCCGATCTTCACGCGCTGGATCGCCAGCCCCAAGGCCAACTCGGCCCGCGATCCGATATTCCACGCGGCGCTGGCGGTGGCCAATCAGGACGCCGCGTTCGCGGGCGACCTTTGTCTCCGCTGTCACACGCCCGGCGGTTGGCTGGCCGGTCGGTCGGTGCCGACCGACGGGTCCGCCCTTGAACCCATCGACTTTGACGGAGTGACCTGCAACTTCTGTCATCGCGCGGTGGACCCGGTGTTCAAGCCCGGGGTGAGCCCGGCCGAGGATTCGCCCATTCTGCAAGCTCTGGTCGGCGCGGGTTTGTTGCCCGCGCAGCCCGGAGGCGGGAACTACGTGGTCGACCCGAATGACGCACGGCGCGGACCGTTCTTTGACGTGCCGGCCAATTATCACTTTCCGGTGCCGATCATTCCGTCGCCGTTTCATACGACCTCGGAACTGTGCGCGACCTGCCACGACGTGAGCAACCCCGCGATGGTTTTGCAGCCGGACGGCTCTTACGCCCTGAATGCCGTGGGTCAGGAGCACCCGACCGGTAACAAACATGACATGTTCCCCATCGAGCGAACCTACAGCGAATGGTTGCACAGCGACTATGCCAAAGGCGGCGTTGACGCGGGCGGCGTGTTCGGCGGCAATCATCCGACAGGCGTCATGCGCACGTGCCAGGATTGCCACATGCCTGACACGGAGGCTTATGGATGCGGATTCCAGGAGGAGCCGTTCTTCGTTCGGCCCGATGTACCGGCGCACGATTTCAACGGCGGGAATACCTGGCTTCAGGACCTGATCGTCAACCTGTACCCGGATGTCGGCAACATTCCGTATTTCGATGGCAGCAAGGAACGAGCGCGGTACATGCTCGAACATGCGGCTACGATGGAGGTCGCGGATGAGAATTGCGCGATCCGCGTGCGGATCACCAACGAAACCGGACACAAGCTGCCGACCGGCTATCCGGAAGGGCGGAGGATGTGGCTGACGGTGCAGTTCCTGGATGAGACCCTTTCGAGCGTGGCCGAGAGAGGGGCGTACGACTTTGTGAGCGCCGAACTGACGACGCCGGACACGAAGGTGTACGAAGTGCAGTTGGGACTTGACGCGGGGATGGCTGAGGTGACGGGAGTGGCGGAAGGTCCGTCGTTTCACTTCGTGCTGAACAACAAGGTGTACAAAGATAACCGGATACCGCCGCGCGGATTTGCAAACGCCTCGTTCGCCTCGGTTCAGGCGGCGCCGGTTGGAGCCGTCTATGCCGACGGTCAGTATTGGGACGACACGCGCTTTCACATCCCGGCGGGGGCGACCAGCGCCGTCGTACGGGTTTATTATCAAACGGCGAGCAAGGAATACATCGAGTTTCTGCGCGATGAGAACGTGACCGATGACGCGGGTGATCTTCTCCACGAGCAATGGTTGGTTACGGGAATGTCCGAGCCGGTGCAGATGAAGGAGATCGTGGTATTGGGCTTGGATGCCGGGCGATACGCCGACTCAGACTGCAACGGCGTCGTGAACCTCGTCGATTTCAGGTCAACCGGCCCTTGCGTGAGCGGCGTTGGAACGCGTCTCTCTCTGGGCTGCGAATCGATGGACAGAGACTTGGATGGCGAGGTGGACCTCTTCGATTTCGCGGCCTACCAGAACGCGTTCACTGGCTCACCGTAAGCAGGTGCCATATGTTGGCACCGTTGGGCTGCCCTATTTGTCCGGGGTTCTGGGCTTTTCCGGATCGGGGGCGGGGGCCGTGTCCGACGGGGCTGCGTCCGCGGTTTTCTTGACGATTCGACCGGTCAACACGCCGCCGTAGTTCTTGGGGTTGCAATACCAGACGCCGCTGTAGAAGCCGTGGTGGATCATCACCCGCGCGGAGTAGGTGCCCAGCATCGGCAGCGAAAGATCGTCGAGGGTGATGACGGCGGTATCCTCGGCCCACACGACGCGGAGCGGCACGGGCAATGTGACGTCCTTCTCGCCGAAGCGGATGCGGGCCATGATGACCCAACGGTCATCGGTCATCTTGGCGGCGCTGATGATGTCGTAGCTTTCAGACTTGGGCTCGCTCAGTGGGGCGTTTCCCTTCAAGCCGCCTTCGGTGGTGACCTGCCAAATGCCTTGCAGCGTGGCCCCGGTGAGGGCCTCTTTGAAGTCACGTTCCAGGGTGATTCGATCGAACACCTTTCGGCCTTCCGCTTGGAGCGGCGTTTCGGGGGGAGGCGCGGTCTTCGTGGTGTCGTCGGAAGGGGCAGGGGCCGGTTGTTTTTGCTGGGCGGGGGCTTGAGGCTTCGTGGTGTCGCCGGTTGATTGAGCAAACGTCGAAACGTTGGCCGCTAAGAACAGGGTGATGGTCAGGAACAGAGTCCGAAGCTGAATCGAGTGTTTGCCGCTCCGCAATGTCAGGCCGCAACCCCGATGGGGCTGTTGGTGTGTGCCACCTTCGTACCTAGGGTAGTCCGCGAAGGCGGACAACCCTGGGCTAGAGGTCGAAGCCCCGTTGGGGCATTGCATGTCGGAAGGCGTCATCCACGGCGATGGCCCGTTGGGGCATTGGGGTGCGGCCTTGCAAGAGAAGGAACGGTTACGGGACACGAATGCATGGCCACGCAAGCGTGGACCATGCCACGCCGTCCCTTGTTGATGAATCTTTGGGTTTTTCATAGGTCAACTCCGGCGACAATCAGGGAGGTTATCAACAAACGTCAGTGTCCACGTAAATCTCGGCCCAATCGTTGGTGGCCGCACGGCGGACGAGCATGTGAGCCACCTGGCCACGTTCCCCCGGCTTGGCATCGTGGTAGCGGACGAGTAGCTCGGCGCCGGGGCGGATGGCCCGCTCGTGATCGGTGCCAGCGAGCGATTCTCGGAGGATGCCGCCGAACATCCGCCCACCGTAGCGAATCTTAATGGCGTCCGGGGCGTGCTCAACGGCCTCAATCAGGAATCGTTCGTAATCGGGTGGATAATCATTGCCGGTCATGGGTCGCTCGTTATCAAAGTTAAGTCCGGTGCGTATGCGGTAATGCGCACGGTTTTGGAACTTCGATTGTGACAGTGTAACCATTTTTCGCCGAGGAGACCAACGCCGTTGGGTAGTGTCCTAATTCGGAGTTGAATAAACGAATAAGTACTTCGTACCCGTTCACGTCGTTGCTGAGAAATGCCGCAACCCCGTTGGGGTTGGTTGATCCGGCGCGATTTTCCCCAGGGTAGTCCCGACTTCGTCGGGCCAACCCTGGGCTGGCGGCCAAAAACGCCTTTGGCGTTTCAGAGCGGAGCCAAATTAGGACACTACCACGCTGTTGGACGAGATCAGACAAATATGAATGCATGGCCACGCACGCAATCGAATTGAAGACCACTGCTCGAGAGACTCGAGAGCAGTGGCACGCGCGCTTCTGAAACGGATCAGGTGATCGGCTCGACTTTGTGGGTGACGTTGACGCCGCGGGAGCGGAGGGCGCTTAACACCTGGTCGAACAGTCCGGGTTCCCTGGCCAGCAGTTCGGGGGGGATGACGCCTTTTTGGCGGATGCGGCCTTCGACAATCATGCGGGCCATGATGGTGGCCGGGAACGCGGTGGTCCGGGACATGGACGATTCGTTTCGAGTTCGATCGTATTCGTCGTACAGCTCGTAAACGTGCCGAACGGATTGATTTCCCTTTCGCCCCTCGACGCTGACTCGCATGATTGTGAATTCTTCCTCGCCGGGTTCGTAGGTCCATTTCGGGAAGAGGAGTTTAGAAGTCATGTCGAGCGGGCGGACTTTTTGGCCGCGAATGTCGATCTCACCTGTATCGAAGAAACCTGTTTCGCGCAGCGCGCGCATCAGTTCGACGTGGCCGGGATAGCGGATGGTCTTTTCGGTCATATTGGGGATGGGCATGGTCTTGAGGAGAGAGCGCAAGCCATCGGTGTTGAAGGCCTCAAGGGTGTCGAGCTTTTCAAAGGTGAGGAGTTCGGGTTCGGTTAATGCGATCTTCTCGACGATGCGCCCGTTTTCCATCATCCGAGCGGGGCGGGTGTATTCCTCGATCACGTCGGAGGGAGCGAAGGGGGCCTTATATTGGTATGGCCAGCGGCGGAGTTTCGGCAGGCCGCCGACGTAGATCGCGGCGCGGAGCGGCTCATCGAGCTGGGCGGCGGCGTACCCGACGATCAGGTTGGATAAGCCCGGGGCAACGCCACAATCGACCACCGCGGTGACGCCGCGCTGTTTGGCGGCGGGGTCGTGCTCCAGGGCGTCTTCGGGCATGAAGGAGATGTCGCTGTAGTTCTTGCCGGCGTCGATCAGGGTCCTGAGCGAGCGGAAGCCGATGCGGCTGGGCAACGCCCCGAGCACGATGTCGAAGGGCCCGACCGTTGAGGTCAGGGTGGCCGGGTCGCCGAGGTCGGCGCGGAGCGTGGTGATGTTTGGCTGACCGGCGAGCTTCTTCAGGTTCGGCTCGCTCACATCGGCAACGGTCACGCTGAATTCGCCGTCGCGGGCGAGATCGCGTGCCATGGTGGCACCGACCATTCCCGCGCCTAGAACGATGGCTTTGGGTTTCATATTTCCTCGCTGCTCGGCTTTTTCCGCTTTGTAATTGTCAACCCGCCGTTCGGATCGGGACCGGCGGCTTGAAGTCAAATCGCCGCGATTGAGACATGAAGCGAAGGGGGTTGTCGTAGGCGATCTTCTGGACTTCGTCGTTGTCGTAGCCACGGGCTCGGAGGGCGCGGATGAAGTCGGGCATGGCCATGGGGTTGCTAGCGCCCCAGTCGCCGGCGCTGTTGGCCATGATCCGCTCCGTGCCGAAACGTTCGATCATGTCGACGGCGCGTTCGGGCGTACACTTGGTCGTGGGATAGAGGGTCATGCCGACCCAGAAGCCGGCATCGAGGGCGGGGCCGATGGTGTGCTCCTCGACGTGGTCGATGAGGACGCGATTGGGCTTCACCCGGCGGTCGCCGGTGAGCATATCGAGGATCATCCGGGTGCCCTTGTACTTGTCCTGAAGGTGCGGGGTGTGAACGAGAATGAGTTCGTCGGTCTTCATGGCCAAGTCCACGTGTTCCTGGAAGACCGTGACCTCGTTTTTGGTGTTCTTGTTGAGTCCGATCTCGCCAATGCCGAGCACTCCGGGGTGGTCAAGGAACTCGGGGATCATGGCGATGACCTCGCGGGATAATGCAACGTTTTCGGCTTCCTTGGCGTTGATGCACAGCCAGCACATGTGGTGGATTCGGAATTGGGCGGCCCGCTTGCGCTCGAAGTCGGTGAGCTGGCGGAAATAGTCGCGGAAGGCGTGGACGGAACCGCGGTCGAAGCCGGCCCAGAAGGCGGGCTCGCTGAGGGCGACGCAGCCGGCGCGGGCCAGACGGACGTAGTCGTCCGTGATGCGGGAGACCATGTGAATATGGGGGTCAACGTAGAACATGGACACATGGTAGGGCGAGGGTGGCGGGGTGTAAATTCTTTGCCCAGGTAGTGAGCTTACGCGGTCGTCAGGGGCAATTCATTCCAGCTTTATACAGGGATGACAGAATCAGTGAAGCGGGCAGCGGAGAAGCTGCGACAGTTACAGAGACAAATGGGAGGATTGTGGGTTCCGCGAACCACTCCCAATTGAAAGGAGCCTACGATGCGGAAACTAAGGGCGTTGAGAATTGTCATGCTACTCGTCTTAGCGACGTTTGCGGGCGGGGCCATCTTCGACTGCAACGGGAATTCAGATTGCGAGTTTTTCTGCGACGACGACTAATCGGCGTGCGACGGTCACGACAACAGGAAACAGCAGCCGGTTATTACTTCGCGCTGAACCGTAACCCGCGCCCAATAACCAACCTAAATCCGCTGGAGATTCCCGGCGTCGATCGAATACGCATGATCGACGTTGCCGGTGTTTCGCGTGGAGGCCGGCTCGAAAAGTAGAACGCTGGCGAGGCGGTTGGCAACCGGCTTGTGTTCGACTCCCTTGGGTACGATGCAAAACTCGCCTTTTTCTAACGACACAATTCGATCGCGAAAGTGAATATCGATGTGCCCATCGAGCACGAGAAACAGCTCGTCCTCGTGCTGATGATGGTGCCAGACGTATTCCCCCTCGAATTTCACTAGCTTGATGTATTGGCCGTTGAGCTCGCCGACGATCTTGGGAACCCACGTTTCGGTGAATGTTTGGAGCTTCTGTTCGAGATTGATGGGTTGCATGGTCACCTCTTTCTAGGAAAACCGGTCTCGGACCGGTAACCCAATCACAATAGTACGATCCTCGTTCAGCTAGGCCAAGGCGATGGGTCGGGAAGGCGAGGCGCCAACAGGGGCTCGTCTTCCAGCCCAAGGTTGGCCCGACGGCAAGCGGGATTAGCTTGGGTGTCGAGGCGCTTCGGCCGCAACCCCTTCAGGGTTGTGACCACCTGACCCACGCAATCCCAGGGTAGCCGCTGCGCGGCAACCCTGGGCTAGAGGCCATAACGCCCTCGGCGTATGAAGACACTTTTGAACGCGTGATCGATCGTCTGAAAGCCGAAATGCCGTTCGGCGTATGAAGACACCGCGGACGATTTTTGAACGCGCGATCGCGACATCGCCGATCCCGAGCACTTCAAGCGGTTCCTTTGCAGTCGCGGTTCTGCTTGGTGTAGCATATGTGGTCGTCATTGTTGTTCGCACGTGGGCGTTATGACGTCGCGAAATGGCGGGATCGATTCGATCGGAGGGTGTTTGTGTCCAAACCAACCGTGGCCGTGGTGGGGGCGTCGGCGGATCGGAGCAAGTTCAGCAACAAGTCGGTGCGGGCTCATCTTTCGCGAGGATGGGATGTGTATCCGGTCAATCCGAAAGGCGGCGAAATCGAAGGGTTGAAAGTGTATGCCTCGATCGGCGAGGTGCCGGTCCTCATTGACCGGGTGACCCTGTACCTGCCGCCGACAGTGGGGGTGCAGGCGTTGGAGTCGATCGCGGCGGTGAAGCCGGCTGAGTTTTTTGTCAATCAGGGGGCGGAAAGCGATGAGCTGGTCGAGAAGGCGCGATCGCTCGGGTTGGAGCCCATCTTGGCGTGCAGCATTGTGGAGTTGGGGGTAAGCCCGGCACAGTTCGGCGATTGATATCCTCAGCAGGAAACTCATCTCATGTCTGATATGGAATCGGAGCGGATCACAATCGAGTGCGCCTGCGGCGCCAAGTTGAAGGTGAGCGCGGAGTCCGCGGGTCGCCGGGGGAAGTGCCCCAAGTGCGGCGAATTGTTCACCGTTCCGGACGCCGCACCCTTGGAATTAGCGCCCTTGGATTTGAACCGGCCCTACGAGGATCCCGATTCGGGCTCCGACGCGGAGGAAACGACACCGGCTCGCACGGCTGCCCGGGCGGCACCGAAACCCGCATCACCCAGAGAGGCGCCGCTCGCGGCGGGCCATTGTTCGCGATGTGGTAAGGCGATGCCGGCAGCCGGGGTGCTTTGCGTTCATTGCGGATTCAACGCAGCAACCGGGGCCCTGACCCACGCGAAGCACGAGACAGATGCGGCGGCGGAGAAGGGACTGCGCAAACGGGTCAAAGGGGCGGGGACATTTTTCCTGGGATGTATGTTGAGCTTGGGCGGGGCGCTGGTCGGTGCGGGCACTTGGTTTGGCATTGCCGTGGTGACGAATTATGAGCTTGGCTGGATCGCCTGGGGATTGGGGGTACTTGCCGGGGCTGGGATGGCGCTGGGGTACCGGGAGGAGACCGTGCAGGGCGGGGTAGTGGCGGCGGGGATTGCTGTCGTTGGAATTCTCGCCGCGAAAATCGCCGTTTTTTTGTACGTAAACTACTCGGAGGTCGTGCAGTCGGGGAGTTCTACGCCGCTCGCCTCCGAGGCCGCGTCGTTTTTCTTTCGGAATTACTTCGGCGGACTTGATCTTCTGTTCGTTTTGTTCGCGGTTGGATCCGCCTACCGGTTAGGCAGAGGGAACGATTGGGAATGGAAGGAGCCGCCGGGGGGATTAGGTTAGTGCAATCAATTTAGCAAACGGAGCACGTCCCGATGGCGTTGCGATCGTGATGATTGAAGCACTTCATTGTTGAGTTGGCGCGATCACTTCCGCTGCTCGATCGGCGTGACGGGCCGAAGGGGCGGGCCGATGTAGCGGCTGAGGGGTCGGTAGATGCGGTTGTTGGCGATCTGTTCGATGTAGTGGGCGCACCAGCCGGCGATGCGGCTACAGGCGAAAAGCGGCGTATACAGGTCGGGCGGCAGGCCCATCAGGTAATAGACCACGCCGCACGGGTAGTCGACGTTCGGGTAGATCGGCTTTTCCTTGTTGACGATGGGGTTCTTGATCGCGTCGTAGATGGCCACCAGGTCCTCGCGGCCTTTCTGCTTGGCGAGCTTGCGCATTTCGCGTTCGAGAATGACAGCGCGATGATCACCGTGTTTGTAGACGCGGTGGCCAAAGCCCATCACCTTTTCCTTCCGTTCGAGGGCGTCGTGGACCCATGCGTCGGCCTCTTTGGCGTCCTTGAAGCGAAGGATCAGGGCGATGGCTTCCTCGTTGGCCCCGCCGTGGAGCGGACCCTTGAGAGCGCCGATCGCGCTGCACGTGGCGGAGGTCATGTCCGATGCGGTCGAGGCGACGACGCGATTGGTGAACGTACTGGCGTTGAAGTCGTGCTCGGCGTAGAGCACGAGAGTCAGGTCGAGGATGCGCCAGGAGGTCTCGTCCGGTTCGGTCCCGTGGAACATGTAGAGCATTTGGGCGGCGTGGGACAGACCCCGCTTCGGTTGAAGCGGGTCCTTTCCCTTGAGAAGCCGGTAGCGGGCGGCCACGATGTCGGAGGCCATGGCCAGCAGCCAGATGGCACGCTTTTTGAGAATGTCATCGGATTGGCCCTCCAACGGATCGAAGTGACCGGCCAGCGAAATGCAGGTGCGCAGCACGGACATCAGCGGCACGTTCTGGGGGATTTTCCGAATGGTTTCAACGACGACGGGGTGGAGCCCGTGAAACTGGTCCAGTTGGTTGCGGAACCAATCGAGTTGTTTCGCTGTCGGGAGTTCGCCGTAGAGCAGAAGGTAGGCGACCTCGCCAAAGACGCATTTTTCGGCCAAGTCGGCGATGGCGTAGCCGCGGTACAGGAGCTGGCCCTGATCGACGCAGCAAATGGCGGTCTCGCCGGCGATCACGCCTTCCAAACCGGGTTTAAACATCTCGTCGGTCATGCGGCCGCTCTCCGGCGCCGGGGATAAACCCCGACGCTACCTCTTGGGCAACGATGCCTCGTACTTCAATAAATCGTACAGTTCCTGGCGCGTCTGCATACGGGGGATGAGCGATTCCTGCGAACGCTCGGCTTGGAGGACCCGGAGGGCGTCCTCGACGGCCTTTAACGCGATCCGTTGCAGCGTGACCGGATAAATCACCAGATTGTAGCCGATTTCGCCGAATTCGTCCGCCGTCAGGAGGGGCGTTTTCCCGAATTCGGTCATGTTGGCGAGCAGGATCGTGTCCACGTCGCGGGCGAAGCGGGCGAACTCGTCGCGGGATTGGAGGGCTTCCGGGAATATTCCGTCCGCGCCGGCCTTCAGATACAGGTGGGCGCGGCGGACGGCGTCGTCGTAGCCGGTGACGCCGCGGGCGTCGGTTCGGGCGATGAGGAGGAAATCGGGGCTGGTTTTGGCGGCGGCGGCGGCGGCGATTTTTTCGCAGAACTCGTGTTCGGGAACGAGGGTCTTGCCCTCCAAGTGGCCACAGCGCTTGGGGAATTCCTGGTCTTCCAGATGAATGCCGCTGACGCCGACGGCTTCCAGTTCGCGGACGGTCCGGGCGGCGTTGTCCGGTCCGCCGTAGCCGGTGTCGGCATCCATGATGATGGGTAGGGTGGTCGAGCGAGCGACGTGGGCGGCGTGGTCGCGGGATTCGGAGAGGGTCATCAGACCGACGTCGGGGAGACCGCCGACGGAGTTGGCGAGGACGGCGCCGGAAAGATACATGGCCGCAAAGCCTTCGCGCTCGATCATCCGGGCGGAGAGAGCGTTGAAGGCTCCGGGGAGCATGACGACGCCTTGATCGATGAGTTTGCGAAGTTGGGATGAGCGTTGGGCGGAGGGGATCATGCTAGCGCCCTCGCCGGGGCCGCGGTTGACGGATTTTCCCGCGCGGCCGCCCGTTGGCCGGTTCGGCGCTGACGATGTGCAGCAGATCGACGATCATCCAGTCGGCGACGAAACGCTCGCCGTGGGCCGGCGTCTGGAGGCGTTTTCGTCGACCCTCGATGTGCGCGAGACCGAATAGGACGTTCCTTCGGGTGAGGACGGCTTGATCCGGATGCCGCACGATGACACTCCGTTCGTCCGTAAGCCCCATTTCGAGGGGTGCGAACGGACGTTTCTTTAGCAGTTTCTCCAATTCCTCGCGATCCATCGTCGATCAGGATACTCCGCGGCGCGCGGTACGACAAGACGGCGCGCGTTGCGCGTCGTACGGTCGTGGGAGCTTTTGCGTGATGACGCTGGCCGTTCTACGGACACGCGGGGACGGTATAGGGGTACGGGAAACTCTGGAACGCGGCGACATCTTGACTAATGTCGGCAAAGCTTGTGCTTTGGTTGGGCGTGTTGGGCGTTCCCTGCTGTTGGGGCCCGACGATATCCGTTCGTGGTGTCGAGGGCGCCGAAGGCACGTTGCCAAACTTCGCCACCATCTCGCTGATATCGCCGAAGCTCGGTTGCGCCCCGCCGCCGAACGGGCGGCTCACATCACCCCATTTGCCGGTAGCCACCAGGCGTTCCGGGCTGCAATTCGCGCCGGCGGGCGAGCACTGACGGATTGCGTACACCGAGTTCGGCACGACGGCCGCCCCCCAGAGGTGCAGGTAGCCCGTGGTCCAAACCTGGGCGTTGGTGGGCGTCGGGCTGCACACCAGGGGTGCACCGCGCAGGGGCGGGTGCGGTGAGTTAGTCACGTTTACCTCAACAGCAGCCCACCATATTTCACCGACTCGCGCGGGGAACTGCGGCATGGAGACGATGGTGACTTGCACGGACGTAGGGGTGCCCTCCAGCGGATCGATGGTGATGTAGCGGCTCTTGAGACCGCAGGCCGTGGGGAGGGTGGTGCAGTCGGCGTTGAGCGAGCATGGAATACCGGTGTTCATCGAGCTCGTCCAGCAAGTATCGTCGCCGATGCCGGGTGAGGTGGGGGCACTGCAATTGACGTGGGCGCAGTCCGTCCCGTGGCCCTGGAAAGAGCCGGCAAGATCCTCGCACTCGGTTTCGTTGGTATCCTGGCACGTAGTGGTGGAGGTGCAACAGGCGCCGCCACAGGTCGCGTTGCTGCAATCGGTCGTCGGCCCCAAATAGTCGCCGCTCGCCAGGGCGCAATCATCTTCGTTCAGCGTGTCACAGGAGTTGAAGCCCGTGCAGCAGGCGGCGGGAATATTGTTGCATTCATTGGGAAACGCCGGGGTGAAGCGGAGTCCAAAGCTGAGGTCCCCGCTTTGCCCGGCGACGTGGTCGGAAGCCGTCAACGTCCAGAGGCCCACGGTGTTCATGCCATCGAAGGCGCTCAAGGCCTCCTGCGGCGTATAGTCCGGCGGTGAATCGACGGCCCCGGCCCCGGGGCACTGAAACTCTATGGCTCCGCCGGTTCCCTCGTCGTTGAGCCACGCCGCGTATCCATCGGCCCCACAACCCGCGCCAGGTGGTGAACCGGGCCGGTCAATCAACACGATCTCGGTACCCTCGTGCTCGAGGGTGATGACCAAGTCGCCGATCCACGTGTGGTCCGAAGAGATCCAAACATCCACGTCGCCAATGATGTTCGGGTTGGCACCGACCGCCGGAAACTGGAATGTTCTGACCAGTGGGTTGGCGAAGCCGCCGTTATCGGGAATCGAACCCGACTGTCCCATGGCGCCAGAGACCAGGCGACAGTCGGTGCCGAACCCTTGGAAGAAGTCTGGGCAACCGGCTTGCGTCGTTTGCGAGCAGTTGCCAAAGGCATCGCAGCATGAACCGCTCATGCAGTTGACTTCGGCGCACGTAGAGGATATCCCGCGCCAGATTCCGTCGGGGTCTGCTTCGCAATCCGTTTGAGACTGTTCGATACAACTGCCATCGGGGAAACAGCAGGCTCCGATCGGACCCGCCGCGGCGAAAGCGGGTGGCAGGATCAGCAAAGTGATTGTGGTCAGGGACGTGGTGGATCGGAATGGATGGGTCGTGTTCATGGTGCTGCTCCGTGAGGCTGACGATGAGTCGTCCAAAAAAGGAGATGCGGTTTTTATATCAGATCGCTGGCGGGAAAGCCAGATCGACGACGAAAAATCGCCGCGCGTAAAGGGGGGGGGGGGGAGAAAAATACCTGTACTGAAATAGCCTGCTAAGTCGCGGATGTCTTCGGAGCGGGATCGGCGGCCCGGATTGGAGAGGGTAGGCGTACCAGAATGGGCGTCGTGATTTTCTTTCGCGATTGAGCGGCGCGGATTTGGTTGAACAGAACCGGAAGAGCGGCGCGAGCTTCGGCGCACTCCGGGCATGTTGAGCCGGGGCGCGGCTGATCGATGAAGCGGACTTCGTGGTAGGGGCTGTCGGAGAGGGTGGAGACGTCGTCGTCGGTGAGGATGTCGTCGTTGTAGGCGTGGGCAATGAGCCGCCAGCCGGCGGAGACGCGACGGACCATTTCGCATTGGTGCAGCACGACGGGATGGAGAAGAGCACGAGGGGTGGGGGCCAGTCGGATGGTGACGGAGCGGTCCCACCAACGTTCCAGGATGACGCCCCACCAGGTGTCATCGAGCCAGTCGGCCAATTCGCCTTCGAGGTTGGTGGCTTCGATGGCCAGTTCGATGGAGCCGGCGCAGGGGACATCGGAGAGCGAGGCGCCGTTTTCGAAGGTGGCCAGTACCTGGGTGGTGGGGCCGGGGGCGAGGCGGCGGTCGCGGGTGGCGTTGCGGATGCCGATCTGCGATTCGATGTCCAAGCGGAGGCCTCCATGCCCGGGGGCGAACCCGTATCCACTGGAGGCCATTATCGGAGCGGGGGTCGTAACCGCTTGACCGAAGCCGGTGGGCAGGGTGGTTTCGGTCTTGAAGATCGGCGATTTGGGCGATTACGGTCGTGCGGGCGTGGTCGGAGCGGCGTCGGATTCGGGTTTTCCGACTTGATCGAGGGTGATGAGGGGGGTTCGCTTGAGGCCCAATCGGTTCGTCGCGGTCGCGCCTGCGGCGTCGGGGCGCGAGGCGTCGCAATGGCAGCTTGAATGGCCGGAGAGGGCGCGGCGAAGAGTGCGGAAGATGTAGGCCGCCGCGGCGAAGGCAATGAGGAGACTAATGATGTCTTGGATTTCCACGGGGTCCAGATAGTAAGATGTCGGAATTGCGATTTCAACTCGGGGGTAAATCCCGAGCCCAAATCTGGGAAGCAAACTTGACCTCACGTATAGCGGATGCTATACTTGCTTGATCTTACGTCGGTTGTAGAACCGACGGGACGGTCAGCACGCAAGTTGCGAATCGAAAATGAGCGAGCCAAAGGAGGTGACTAACTCCACTCAAGTCATTGATTCGCATAAATGGTGGTTTGGGAGGGAACTCGTCCGGAAAATATCTGCAGGAGTCTTCCGATGGAAGACCGCATCGGCTTCTCAGATGTGTTGCGGTTGCTGGAAAGACATGGATGGAAGTTACACAAGATCGATCCCCCGTACCGGATCTTCATGAAAGGACAGGAGCTGCCGATCTTGATACCTGTACACGAGAAGCAGGTGGAGGTGGTTTATGTCGAAAAAATCAAGAAAATCCTCGGGATCGAAGGCGAGCTTGAAGACGACGCGTAAGGCGCCGGCGGGTGAGCGAATGCCGAAGTCGGCGGGGGAACTCGCGGCTGCGTATCGTCTCGTTCTCGAAAGCCATCCGAAGCTCGGCTATGTGGGCAGTTCCGTCGAAATGCCGACGGTGTTCGCGGACGGACCTACGGCGGATGCGTGCGTGGCGGCGACGCGCAAGGCGTTGGCACTGGCCATCTCGACGATGATGGAGGAGGGAATGCACCCGCCGTTGCCCGCCTCGATGGGTCGTCGCGATGCGCAGGTGAACATCCGCGTCGGGGCGCAGGAGAAGTTCATGCTCCAGGAAGCCGCCCGGCGCTCCGGGTTCAGTGGCATCTCCGATTTCCTGCGGGCGTTGGCGTTGCGTCAGGCGATGACGTTGTAAACGACCTTGGACGCTCCCTAGCATGGTCACTTCGCTCGGCTCGGATGGTACCGCTACGGTGACAGCGCCTTGGCACGCGCTTGGGCCGCAGGGTGGACCGGGTTGATGGCGAGGGCGGCGCGGTAGTGGTTTAGGGCGTCGGCGACGCGGCCCATTTGTTCCAGGCAGTGGCCGAGGAAGGCGTGGGCGTCGGCGTCGTTGGAATCGGCGTCCACGACCTGTTGCAGTTCGACGGCGGCCTCATCGAAGCGGCGCAGGTCCATGAGCGTGCACCCCAGGTTGAATCGGGCGGTGAGAAGATCGGGCTTTACTTGCAGGGCTTGGCGGAAGCGTTCGAGGCCCTCGATCGGTCGGCCCAGTTTCACGAGGGCTGCGCCGTAGCTGCTCAGGGCGTTGGCGTTTCGGGAATCGAGCTGGAGGGCTCGGTCGAAATGGACCACGGCTTCTGCCGGTCTGTCGGCGTTGACGAGTTCGACGGCCAGATTGTTGTGGGCCCGCGCGAGATTGGGGGCGAGCTCGATGGCGGCGCGGTATTCCTCGATGGCGGCGGTGCGGTCGCCGGAGTCGGCCAGAGCATTTCCCAAGTTGTAGCGGATCCTTCCTACCGCATCGTCGGGCGCGCCCGGGAGGTTCTCCAGCAGGTATCGGAACAGACTTGTAGTGTCGCGCCATGGCACGAGCGCGGCGCGCGAGGCGACGGCTTCGGCGAGCAAGACCGCACACCCGATCGATATGATACACAGCCGCGCAAGCGCCCGGCGGCGGTTCGGCGTGCCCATCCACAAACGGGGCAGGACGTCGGCGATCGGAATCAGCAGACCGATCATGGGGAGGTAGAGGAATCGGTTGGCGGCGATCACGTCGGTGAAGCCGATCAGGCCGAGGGTTGGGAAGATCGTAACGAAAAAGATGAGGAAGCCGACCAGCCAGCGCGGAGAACGGCGGGCTGATGCGACCACTGCGATCGCCAGGACGACTCCCATCACGACATGGGCGAGAACGGCCCGATTCGCGAGGGAGAATGGCTCTGGAAAGGGGTAATAGGCTGGAAATCCGACCGGCCAGAGGAGATTGCGGAGGTACAACGTCGTGGTGTAGCCGAGAATGAGCGGACCGCGGGTCCATGAAGATGGGTCGGGCGGGATCGTGCCGCCGGTGCGGGATTGCGAAATGACCGTAATCGCGGAGAACGCCGCGGCGATCAGAAGGAACGGTACCTTGTTCAGGAGCGTGCGGCGGTTGAGGTTCTGGAGTGGCCAGCGGTCGAGCAGGATGAGGGCGACGGCAAGAGGAGTGGCGGTGGGCTTGGAAAGCAGGGCGAGCACGTACGCGAACAATGAGAAGGCATAGAAGCTCCAACTGCGCGTGCGAACAAAGCCGAGGTAGGCGATCAGACAGGCCAGTCCGAAGAAGGTCGCGAGGAGCGTTTTTCGCTGGGCGAGCCAGGGGAGGCACTCCGTGGCCACGGGGTGTAGGCCGAACAGCGCGGCGACGAGCACGGCGGTAAAGGCGTGGTCAAATAGAAGGTATAGAAACACGCCGAGCAGGGTGGTATTGAGCACGTGGAGGAGCAGACCGGTCCGATGAAAGGCGCGGAGGTCGGTGGGCCGTCCGCCGGCGGCGTAATCGAGCATGAGAGAGGTCATCGAGAGCGGCTGGTAGTATCCGCGGACCGTGGAGGGCTCGAGGACTTCAGTCATGAAACGGCCGGCCGAGACAAAGCCGGGTGTTTGCACCAGATGGTTTTCGGTGAGGTATTCGTTGTCATCGAACGACAATGAGCGGCTGTTTAGGACGGGGTGGAAGGTAATCAGAACGGCGGCGGCCAGGAGCAGGAGAAGCGCCGGCAGCCGCATAGGCGCGGAGTCGGTCCGTTCCAACTGGTCTTCGGTGTCAGGCGGCCCGTTTATGTTCATACGGTTTCACGTGTAGCAACGGGATCCGATCATAAGATGTCATCATCGGCACATTGTTCTGTCCGCGGCGAGGTTGGACAACCGGGGGGAGGGCCAATAAAGATCAACGAAGGCGATCATGACAGGAGCCGACCCCATGCGGTGGATTGTGAAATACGGGCAGATCATCAAGTCCGCGTGTGAAGGCTTTCTTGAGGATGGAGGGTTTGCGGTGGGGGCGGCGCTCTCCTTCTACACGGCCTTCTCCCTCTCGCCGCTGCTCCTCGTGGTGATGGCGATTACCGGGATGTTGGGCAGTCGCGAAGCCCTCAGCCAGGAGCTGATCAGCCAGATGCGCACGCTGACGGGAGAGGCCGGCGGGGAGATTGCCGCGACGGTTCTGAAGAGCGCGAACAGGCCGGATCAAGGGTTCATGGCGATGATCGTCGGTGTGGCCACTCTCCTTTTCGGGGCGACGGGGGCCTTCGTCCAGCTTCAGACGGCGCTCAACGCGGTTTGGAAGGTGAGGGCCCGGCCGGGCGGCAACCTGATCGGATTCCTTCGTCGTCACCTGCTTTCACTGGGCATGGTGTTCGTAATCGGCTTTCTGCTGCTGGTCTCGCTGTTGCTGTCGACCGGATTGGCGGTGGTTGCAGAGCATTTCGCAGATCGTTTGCCCGGTTTGACCCGCTATGGACACACCCTGCACCTAATGTCCACCATGGTGGTCATTACGGCCCTGTTCGGGCTCATGTTCAAGGTACTCCCCGACGTCCGGGTTGCCTGGCGCGATGTGGGGGTTGGGGCGGTGGTCACGGGCGTGCTGATGACGATTGGGCAGGTTGTGATCGGGTGGTACATTGGGTACACGGGCATCGGTTCAGCGTACGGGGCGGCGGGTTCGCTGATTGTCGTGCTGGTTTGGATTTACTATTCGGCCCTGATCGTGTTCCTGGGCGCGGAGCTGACGCAGGTTTATGCCCATCAACGCGGGGCTCCGTTGATTCCCCGGCGTCACGCCGAAGTCATTCCGCATGCTCGGGGCGTTGCGCCCGCTCTAAATCCGGCGGCAAATTTGGCGAACTAGAGGCTTTCGGGCCGCCGGTCCATCTGGTACGATCCGGGGCAGTCGTTTAACAAAGGAGTTTATATGTCGAGATTCAGCATAGGGTGGGCTGCTGCCTTCGTCGTAAGCACGATGGGGCATGGCCTTACGTGGGCCGATCCCCAGGCCAAACCGGAGCCGGCGGGCTCCAAGGCCGGTGTGGCCGCCTATATCGGCGAACAGGCGATCACCACGAACGAATTGGACGAGAAGGTCCTCAGGACCAATATGAAACTGGCCCAGGATTTGTACAACGCCCGAAAGGGGGCGCTGGACCAGGTCATGATGGAGCGGATGTTGGGGGAGGAAGCGAAGTCCAAAGGGGTTACCGTGGACCAGCTCATCAAGGAGCGGACCGCGGCGAACACGAAACCGGTCACTGATGAGGACGTCGACGCATACTATAAAGCCAACAGTGGTCGCATGGGCGGCAAGACGTTGGAACAGATGAGCGGCCAGATCCGAAATTATCTGACCACTCAGAAGGAAAACGAGGGACGGGAAGCGCTTCTCACGGAACTCAAAGAGAAGGCCAAGGTGCGGGTCGTGTTGGATCCGCCCCGTGCGGACGTCAAGGTCGCGGCGAATGATCCGGTCAAGGGTCCCAAGGACGCTAAGGTTACGATTGTCGAGTTCTCAGAGTTTCAGTGACCGTTCTGCTCCAGGGTCGGTCCGACCCTCAAGCAGATTCAAGACACGTACGGCGACAAGGTTCGCATCGTCTTCCGCGACTACGCACTTCCCATGCACCAAAGGGCGAAGCCCGCGGCGGAGGCGGCCCAATGCGCCAATGACCAGGGCAAGTTCTGGGAATTTCACGACAAGCTGATGGCCAATCAGCAAGCGCTGACCGACGATGATTTCAAGAAACACGCCACCGACTTGGCACTCGACATGGAAAAGTTCAACGAGTGCTACACTACGGGCAAGTTCAAAGAGGACGTGCAGAAGGACGCGATGGAGGGAGCGGCGGTCGGCGTGACCGGTACGCCGGCGTTCTTTATCAATGGGCGGTTCCTGTCCGGTGCGCAGCCGTTTGAGGCGTTCAAAGCCATCATTGATGAGGAGATTAAGCGGTAGACACGTGCGCGCGGTGTGCACCGCATATCGGGTTGCGGATTTCAGATTTCAGATTTGAAATCTGAGAGCAGATGAAGGAGGCAGCGGCGCGAAGGAGGCGGCCTAGCCGCCAGCACTGGACCCCGCGCTACAAAGCATGGCCACGCAAAGCGTGGACCATGCCACGCGGCCCGACACAGATACCGGCTGAAAAGTCGGTCCCACAGCCTTTTTCAACGGCTGTTAGGGGTAAAACTTTCCCATCATGCGCGGGAAGGGAATCGTTTCGCGAATGTGTTTGAGGCCGCAGAGCCAGGCGACGGTGCGTTCGACGCCGAGGCCGAAGCCGCCGTGTGGGACGCTGCCGAAGCGGCGCAAGTCCAGGTACCACTCATAGTCGGCGATCGGCAGATGTTCTTCGTGGATGCGCTCGGTTAGGCGGTCCAAGTCTTCCTCGCGGGCCGAGCCGCCGATGATTTCGCCGAAGCCTTGGGGGGCGAGCAGGTCGAAATTCTCGACGACGCGGGCGTCGGCGCGATCTTGGCGCATGTAGAAAGCTTTGCAGCCGCGCGGGTAGTGCGTGACGAATACCGGGCGGTCGTGCAGCCGGGAGATGATGGTCTCGTCGGACCCGCCCAAATCGCCGCCCCATTCGAAGTTCGCGGCCAGCTCCATGTGATGGGGGATGTTGGGGATGTGCTCCTCGACTTCGGAGCGTTCCTCGCGGGCCTCGATGGCCTCGGCGGCGGCTTTATCTTTTTCCCACTGCTTAACGTTGGATTTGGCGACGGCCTCGAGCTGGTCGATGCGATGACTCAGTTGGGCTGCCTTGGTTTTTTTTTCCTCCAAATCCCGTTCGAGTAATTGCCTGGCCTTGGGGCCGCGGAGGACGTCGGCGGCCTCGCTGTAGGTCAGGCGATAGAAGGGCTTCTTGATGGCCTCCAATTCATCGACGTTGCGGCCGAGTTCCATGAGCGCGGGCCGATGTTCCTGGAGAACACGATCGACAATCGAACAGACGAAGTCCTCGGCCACGGCGATCACGTCGTCGAGAGTTGCGTAAGCGATTTCTGGCTCGACCATCCAGAACTCGGTGAGATGGCGTCGGGTCTTGCTCTTTTCGGCGCGAAAAGTGGGGCCGAAGCAATAGACGTTGCGATGGGCCATGCAGGCGGCTTCGAGATAAAGCTGGCCGGTTTGAGCCAGATACACCGGGTCGCCGAAGTAATCGACCTTGAAGAGGGTTTGCGAACCTTCACCGGCGGCGGGGGCGAAGATGGGGGTGTCGATCAGGACGTAGCCGTGCTCGTTGAAAAAGCGGCGGATTTGATCGACGACGGTGGCGCGGATGCGGATGATGTGCCATTGACGCTGGGAGCGGAACCAGAGGTGGCGGTGGCGCATGAGGTAGTCGATGCCGTGGGGCTTGGGCGTGATCGGATATTCGTGAGAGGTCTGGACGACGCGGACGTTGGAGACCTGCAACTCGAAGCCGCCGACGCTGCGGTCGTCCGCGCGCACCGTGCCGGTGATTTCCACGGATGATTCCTGCGGGAGTTTCTTCGCGTCATCGAAGAACGATTGGGTCTGTTCGCTTTTCTCGATGACGCATTGGCAAAGGCCGGTGCCGTCGCGAAGGATGATGAAGGCGATCTTTCCGCCGGCGCGGGTGTTGTACACCCAGCCGGAGAGGGTCACGGTCTTGCCGATGTGGTCATTCAACCGGCGGATAGTGGTCATTTCAGGTTTCATAGCGGGGATTTATAGAGTCAGGTGAGCCGGTCTGCAATGCGCGAAAGAAGGCACCAAGAAGAAGCCACGAAGCGACGAAGCCACGAAGCCACGAAGAGCAGAAAAAGAAGGCACCGCGGCACGAAGGGTCAGACAGGCAAAAGGCATGAAAGATCCGAAAGAGCGAGGTCGCAGAATCGATTGGAGCTGAGCGGTCAGTCTTTGGCGAGTTGGGCGACGACTTCGTCGGACAGATCAATGTTGGAATAGACCGCGTCCACGTCATCATGGTCTTCGAGGGCGTCGATGAGGCGCATGGCCTTGCGGGCGGTTTCGATCTCCAGAGAGATATTGACGTTGGACACCATGCGGAGATCGGCGGATTGGATTTCAATGCTCGCGCTTTGAATGGCCGCTCGCACTGATTCGAACGCGTCGGGCGCGGTGGTCACCTCGTGCACGAGGCCGCTGGAGCTGACGTCGTCGGCGCCGGCTTCCAGGGCGACTTCCATGATGCGATCTTCGGAGCATTTGTCGCCCGCGATCAAGATAACGCCCTTTTGCTGGAACTGGAACGACACGCAGTTCTGCGGGCCCAAATTGCCGTTGCTGCGCTCGAAGACCTTTTTGATCTCCGCACCCGTGCGGGTGCGGTTGTCGGTCATGGCCTTGGCCATGACCGCGACACCGCCTGGTCCGTAGCCTTCGTACAGCACGTCCTCGTAGGTCTCGCCGGCGAGTTCACCCGTGCCCTTCTTGATGGCTTTTTCGATGGTGTCCTTGGGCATGTTGTCCGCCTTGGCCTTATCGATGGCCAGGCGCAGCCGAGGACTATCGTTGGGATTGCCGCCGCCGAGCTTGGCGGCCATGGTGATGGCGCGGGCGTGCTTGCTCCAGGCCTTTCCGCGTTTGGAGTCGAGGGCGGCCTTCTTATGCTTGATGGTCGACCATTTGGAATGCCCTGACATTCAGATACTCCATAATCGATGGAAGCGGCCAAGGCCACCGCGCCTCAAGAGGGCGTTCGAGAAGGCCGAGGCTGCGCCGGCGACTCAATGAGTTCGGCGGGCGGTTGGGCGAGTGGTGCAACCGCCGGAGCTCGGCCGGCCTTGGCGTCTTCGACTTTTCGCGGCGTGCCGTCCTTGACCCGGCGTTCATCTGCGCTGCGCAAGTCATTCTCGGCGGCGCGCTGCTGAATGAGCTCGACCGCATCGGTCCAGTGTTGCTGGGCGTCGGCCGATTCTCCCAACCGCCAACAAACATCACCCAAGTGGTCGAGGATCACGGGGTCCTTGGTAGCGCGGGCGTGGTGAGATCGTCGCAACCACTTCTTCGCCTCCGCAAACTCCCCTTTCTTGTACAACAACCAGCCGAAGGTGTCGAGATAGGCGGCCTCCCTCGGGGCCCGCCAAATCGCGAAACGGATCATGCGTTCGGCGAGCTCGAGCTCGATGCCTTGATCGATCAAGCCATAAGCGACGTCGTTGTTGAGCGACACGTTGTCCGGCTGGAGGAGCAGGACGCGGCGAAAGGTCTCGGCGGCTTGTGCTTCGTCGCCGCGCTCGCGCTGGGAGGTACCCAGTAACCAGAGGTATCTGGCCCGAATTGCCGGCTCGCGGGCGTCGTCGAGCCATTCGGTGATTCTCTGGTCGGCGTCCCTGAATTCCTTGGCGGCGATCATCGAGATGCCGAGTTGCACGCGTAGCGTCTCAAGCCGATTGTGCAGCGTGGGCACGGAATACGGCTCATTGGGTTGTAAGGCCACGTCATCGGCGCCGAGCGGCTCACGGCGGCGTCGGTCCCCTTCGGCCGATGCCCGGAGATGGGTGAGGACCTCATCGATGAGGGATTCGATCCACTCGATGGCCTCGCCGTAGCGCTTGGATGCGCGAAGGCGCTCCGTGATCAGATCCTGAAAGGCCTCCCGGTTTTCGGTGCGGAGGAGCCAGTTGCGTACCAGTTCGATGGCGGCGGCGTCTCTCTTGCCGTCCTCCAACACGGCGGCGAGCATCCAGACGCCGCCGTCGCTTTCCGGGTCTTCATCAACACGGTCCAGGACCAGTTGGGCGGCGCGTTCGTATCGGCCCGACTTGACGAGGGCGTCGGCGAGACGGCCCAATATGGCGATCTCCGACCGTCCGCCGCGAGAGAGGCGCTCCAAGATGGGCACCGCGGAGACGGGGTCCTTGCGCTGAACAAACTCGTCCGCGAGCCAATTTGACCACTCGGGCTGGTCGGGATCCGCCTCGGCCCATGCCTGTAGCCGGCGCATGATTTCGTCATCGCGTTTCATGCGGCGGAGGGATGAAATGACGCGGAGGCGATAGTCGCGCAGTTCGGGAAGAGAAAGGCCGTCCTCGTTGGCCAAGGGTTCGGCCAGGGCGAGGGCGCGCTCGTCGTCCTGCACAACGGAGTAGATGTCGATGAGTTCCAACCGCCAGGCGTGTCGATTGGGACGGCGTTTGAGCAAGTGTTCGAAACGTGTAGCCGCCGCTTCGTAGTTCAAGAGCTGCTCCTCCACTTCGGCCAGGCGGAAGGCGGCGTCTTCATTCTCGGGTTCGATTTCCAAGGCCTTGAGATACGCATGTTGGCGTTCGAGGGCGTCATTGGAGTCGTAGGTATCGGCGATCGCCAGCCAGGTATTGGCGTCGGCGCCTTGTTCGGCAATTGCCTCGCGCAATAAGGTTCTCCGGGCCTCCGGATCGCGGCGTAGCTGGGGATCGACGATGGTTTCACAGCGAGCCAACGCCGGTGAATGCTCGACGAGGCGTTTGAGCTGGGCACACTGTTCGATCGCGGCATCGAGTTTACCGTCCTTGACGAACATGGCGGCCAAGTGTTCGCGGGCGCCTTCGTGAGAGGGATGTTGCTCGAGCAACACCTGCAATTGACGCTGTGCCAGGTTCGCTCGTCCGAGACGGCGATATACCTTGGCAAGCTCGAAAGAAGCTTCCGCGCTGGCGCGATCCAGTTGGGTGGCCGCACGGAAGTGAACCTCGGCGTCTTCGAGCTGATCGAGGCGCTCGTGGACCGTTCCGAGGAGGAACTCGAGATTCGCGTCGGTGGCCGCCTGCTCGAGATTCCGCGTGGCCACGATGATGGCGTCGTCGTAACGGAGGCCTTTTAGATAGATGTTCGCCAGGGCCACTCGGGCCGGAATAAATGCCGCGTCCAGTTGGATACTGCGCTTGAGTAGCGACTCCGCCCGGGCGGGTGAGTTCGCGGCCTGGGCGATCCAACCGCGTACATAGGCCGAAGCGAAATCGTCCGTTGAATCACGCTTCTCATCGAGCAGTTGGACGACCACGGCGTCGGACTGCGCGAGATTGAGCATCTTCTTTTCATAGTCCGCGCGGGGGGCGCCGGGGCGTTGAATGCCTTCAACGATCTGACGCAAGACGTCGTCCCACGCTGCCTGCTCGGTCAGGCGATCAACCAGGCGGAGTCGAATCGAATGCGCGTCGGGATGCTCCGTCAGATACAGGCGTAGCTCGCTCACGGCATCTGGAGAACGATCGGCTCGAACCAGGGCGTCGGCCAGGGCCTGGACCACTTCTTCCGCGTTGGGCTGTTGGCCCCTCAATTCCCGCAGGTCGTCGATGATGCGTTCAGGATGGCCGGATGCGGCGTGAATCTCCGCGAGCAGGTCCAGGACGGTTCGATCGACGGGGCGAATGGCTCGGGTGGCGGCGAGTGCCTCATCGGGTCGGCCGGACTTGGCGAGGAGCCGGGCGTAACGGACAGCTAACGCGGTATCGTTTGGCTTGGCCTGGGCTACCAAGCGGAGGGCATCGGCGGCCTGACCATAGCGACCCATGCGTTCGTGAAGTACGGACATGCTCTCCTGGGCCGAGGGAAGAAAGGTGGTAACGGAGGACGAGGAGGGGGTCGTCGCGGCGCCTTCCTTGATGGATTTTGCCGCCGTGGCGAACGACTCGTACGCATTGATGGCCGCATTGACGTAACCCTCCGCGGCGAGCGATTCGGCCAAGTAATAGTTCACGAATGCCTTGAGACCCGGGTCCCGATCGACGTCGCTGCATAATAGAGCCGTGCGGTAGGCGCGGATGGCGGCGGGGTGGTCGCCACCGGCGGCGGCCGTGCGGCCGATGATGAATTGGGCCTCCGAGAGGTCCGGGTTGGCTTCGATGGCCCGGACGGCATGAGTTTTGGCGCGCTCGATGTTCTCAGCCTGCCAGTGCAACGAGGCGAGGGCCGCGTGGACTTCCGGGTGGTTCGGATCGAAGCGAGCGGCCCGATCGAGCGCTAGGGTTGCCTCGGTGATTCGCTGCTCGGCGAGCAGTTGGCGGGCCTTGGCCATTTGGGCCGTGGACCGCTCTGACAGAGGGGCGATCGAATCCGGGCGTTGGGGTTTCGGGACGTCGCGAACGATCTCTTCCAGGGTCATTAGGGCGCGTGGATCTTCGGCGGCGGGCGCGGCGTCGGCTTGGGGTGTTGAAGCCGCGATTGAGGTAGGGGGGGTAACCGATCGTTCAGGGGCGGCGCAGCCTGGCGTCGCCACCCAACCGACGAGGAGCGGTAAGGAAAGGAGCGTTGAGAATGGGCGACGGTACATGGCTGGCTCACTGTTGCGAACAGGTACGAATGACTGGGACACCGCAACTCCGCCTGACCTACTTGCTCGCCCGCTTGAGTGCCCGGCCCTTTGATGAAGGCTTCGCCGTGGAGCGCGACATCGCGCGGGCGGTGGTGAGCGAGAATCCGCGCATGGCCAGACAGAAATCCTTGGCCTCGGCGGCGCTGATGTTACGCTCCAGGAAGGCCTGGATTTCGGCGCGGGTGGCTTCGGGATGGACCAGCTCCGCGGTTTTCATTGCCTCCCACAATCGATCGCTGACGGGAATGGCGTGGCCGCCGAGACTCCAGAGGACGACGCACGCCGCGGCATAGTCATCGACGCCGCGCATCTTCTCGAGAGCCTGCCGGGCCTCGCGCCGGCCGAGGGTCTTCAATCGGTCGAGGGACATGCGATTCTCGCGTTCGTAAACGGATTGAAGAGCGAGCTTGAGCGCTTCGGACCGCTTCACGCCGTCGGGGACTTGGTCGCCGATGGCGGCGTGAATCTCCGGCGGGCTGGAGACGCGGATCTCATTCCAATCGACCATGACGGCGCGCAGGCGTTCGAGGGCCCGTTCAGCGACTTCGTCTCCACAGGTGACGCCGAGGACACCAATGGCGAGTCGCCGGACGGGATCATCCGGCTCGTCCGGAGTAGCTGGGCCGCCAGACTGTTTGAGTTTGGCGTAGACCTTCTTCAATCGCCCGGCGTAAAGCGTACCGTTCTTCATGCCATTTCCCGTGCCTACCCGCCACGATTCGTTCGCGGGCAGCGTTCTCCCTTGTTCAACAGGGTCAGACTTCCGATTCGTCCTCGTCGTCCTCGGTCTCTTGGCCGGGTGGCTTTTCCTCGGACTCCGCGAACAATTCAGGATGCAAGCGGCGGTTTTCCGCCAAAAGGTCCATCGTTTCCTTGGCGAGCTTTGCCGCGACATCAAGCTCGAAACGGATTTCCGGGCATTGCCGCAGGGCCAACTCCTGTCCGACGATGCGCTGTAGGAAACCCGCTGCGTGCCGCAGGGCGGTGAGCGTGCGCCGTTCAACGGCCTCTCCGCCCGGAACCGCGAGAAACACCTTGGCGATCTCCAGATCGCCGGTCATTTCGACCCGCGTCACGGTGGTGAGGGGCTCGATCCGGGGATCGCTCAGCCGCTGGGCCATGGCGCCGCTTACGATATCGCGTATGACGCTGGCCACCCGCTGTTTGCGAAACGGTTTCATTTTACGAACAATCCACCAACGGACTCAGCCCCACGGGTTCCTTCAATACGAACACCCAAACGGAAAGTGGATTCGTCCGCCCTCCGGGCGGGGAAGAAAAGGAAGATCGCAACCAGGGGCTGAAGCCCCTGGCAACCATCGTGCGCCCTCCGGGCGAAGACACTGGCAGGCAAGCCGCCAGTGGCACCTTCCGGGCGAAGAGTAGGCGTGCGAATCTTCATGCACTTTCCGTCTTGGTTGGTCTTATCTAGAAAAACTCCCGTTGATAATCAACAAGCGTCAGGCCGCCTACGGTACGGACCAGTTCCACGATCAAATCGAACTGGCCGTGCATCGGCCGGGCACTTTCCGCTACCATGGCCACGCCCAGCGTACATCGCTTCGCGGCGTTCGCGTGTCCGATTTCCGCCACGGACACATTGAAGCGGCCGCGAATGCGCTCCTTCAGCCCGCGGATCACGCGGCGCTTGTCCTTGAGACTCTGGGCCTCGAAGATCGCGAGGTCGATCGTCAGGAGGCCCACGATCATGGCGGAGATTCACGGACCACTTTGGTCGCGAACACGCCATCGTCAATACCGATGCGGAACAGCCGGGTCTTTCCGTCCGGGGTCATGTACGAGATCGCCCCGGCGCGCCTCAGGGCTTCGATTACCAAGGTCCGATCGGTGGGGGATACGCCGTAATAGCCCAGCTCGCCGCTCACGTGATCCTCGTCGAATTCGTATCTCTTGGCGTCCGGGATGTAATCACGGACGAGCGGCTCAACGGCGAACGCCTTTCCCTGGCCGCTTTTGATGCGCGGCAGGAACAGGGCATGGATTCCCTTTGACTGGTCGCGGCGAACGTCAGCGCGATATTGGCGAACGAGGTAGATCTGGTCATCGGCCTCGTAAATGAACACGTCGGTGGCGTCGTCGGGGATGAAGTATTCCTCGAGGAGCTGGCGCCGTTTGTCCTCGGTGGCGTGCTCGACGGCGCGGCGGAAATCCCAATAATCCTTGTAGGCGCTGAGATTTCGATCGTGCCAGGGCAATGTCACTTCCACAAGGTATGCCCCGTCATTCACATGGGGTAAGGAGCCGTCGGTGCGCATTTGGCGAACGCCGCTCAGGCCGGCAATGCGCCCCTTCGTCGGGGCCTTTTGCTGTTCGATGCAATAAACGGTCGCGCCGGTGGGAACCGACGCCACGTACAATCCGGCGGTGCGGGCTTCTCCGATCAAGCCGGCCGTTTTCTTGGGGACCCGCTCGCGCCGCGTTACTTCCTCGACCGGAGGGGGCTCCGATTGCCGGTTGGCGAACACCTTGATCGGGCTTTCGCCTCGAATCAGCGGCATCACCGCTTTCTGAACGACCACCCACACGATAATGATCAGGCCGGCGACATAGCATAGTTTGAGAACGATGCCGAAAGGATCAAATCCCTCGGCCGATGCCCCTTTGCGTGAAAACAACTTCCTGCCGCGGCGTTTCTTCGGCTTCTTATAGGATTTGTCGGGTTCGGCGGTTTCCTCCAGCTCGCGAAAGAGGAAGTCGAGGCCGGCGTCGTGGTTGTCGGGAACGGCCGCGTTACGACCGCAGTAGGAGCAACGGACGACGCCGCCGGCGTCCTCGTCCCGCGCCCGAACGGTGTGGCCGCACTCGGCTTTGAATTCGATCATGTTCGCGTGTCACCACGACGCGGGCCGCGCTCGCGGAGCGTGCACCATGACGGTCCAATCCGCTTCGGCACCATTCCGGGCTGTCGCACCCCAGCCATCTACAACGTACGGGCGATTTTCAGTACTTCGTACGTCTCAATTCGGTCGCCGACGTGAATATCGTCGAACCCTTCCAAACGAATGCCGCACTCCATGCCCGCGCGGACGTCGCGCACGTCGTCCTTGAAATGTTTCAACGACGCGAACTTACAGCCTTCTCGAACGACCACGCCATCGCGAACGACCTTCGCCAGGTGGCTTCGTCCGACCACGCCATCAACCACGTAACAGCCCGCGATTACACCGATCTTGCTCATTCGGAAGACCTGACGGACCTCCGCTTTGGCGCGGGCTTCAATGCGTTCTTCCGGAGCCAGCAGGCCGGATAGGGCCATGCGGATGTCGTCGCATACTTCATAGATGATTCGATAGGGGCGGATTTCCACGCCGTGCTGGTCGGCCATGCGGCGAGCGCCACCGGATACATCAACCCGGAACGCCACCACGATGCCGTTACAGGTCGCGGCCAGGAGGATATCGCTGTCGTTCACCGGGCCGACGGCCGTGTGACGGAGGGTGAGCCTGACTTCATCGGACGGAATGTCCGACAGGGCCTTGCGCAGGGCGGCCAGGCTGCCGTCCACGTCGGCCTTGATGACTACGTTGAGCTCGGGCACCTCATCGGAGTCGCGGCGCTTGAACATGTCCTCCAGCGTCAGGGCTTTGCGAATCTGGATGCGAGCGGTCTCAATCCGAGTCTGCTTAACCTCGGATGCGATCTCCTTGGCGCGTTGGGGGTTGTCGACGACGTAGAGCTTGTCACCGGAGACCGGCACGTCGTCCAATCCCCAGACTTCCACGGGTATGGCCGGGCTCGCCTCTTGAATCCGGCGGCCTCGGTCATCAAGCAGCGCCCGGACCTTACCGAATGCATTGCCACAAACCACGACGTCCCCGACCCGCAGAGTGCCCTCCTGAACCAATAGGCGAATGACGGCCCCGACGCCCGCCTTGGTTTCGGCCTCGAGCACCGTCCCCATGGCCGGCAGGGTCGGATCGGCCTTCAATTCCAACACGCCGCTGAGGTCGGCCAGATGTTCGACGAGTTCGACGACTCCCATTCCGGTCGTCGCCGACGTCGGAATGACGTCGACTTCGCCACCCCAATCGCCGCTGGGGGTCAAACCCTGCTCCGAAAGCTGACCGAAGATCTTCAGCCTGTTTTGATCGCCCAGATCAATCTTGTTGAGTGCCACGACAATCGGAACCTCGGCAGCCTGGGCGTGACGGATGGCTTCGATTGTCTGCGGCATCAGCCCATCGTCGGCGGCCACCACCAGCACGACTACGTCGGTCAGTTGGGCGCCGCGGGCGCGCATGGCGGTGAACGCCGCGTGGCCTGGAGTGTCCAGGAACGTGACGGCACCGTGCGGTGTTTCGATGTGGTATGACCCGATGTGCTGGGTGATTCCGCCGTCTTCGCCTTCGACCACTCGCGTCTTGCGGATTGCGTCGAGTAGGCTGGTTTTCCCGTGATCGACGTGACCCAGCATGGTCACCACCGGAGGCCTTGGCGACAACGAATGGCGTTCCCGCTGAGCGAATTCGGCTTCGACCTCGTCCAGGGCGGTTTGTCTGGGTACCACACTTAGTTCGATTCCGAAATGAAGCGCCAGAATCTGCGCTGTTTCGCTGGGGATGGTCATATTCACGTTGGCGATGAGGTTGTGCTCTTCCTTTAGGACTCGGAAGATCTGCATGAAATTCACGCCTGTTTCGGCGCAGAATTCTTTGATCCGGACCGGTTCGTGGACCGTCGCCTGAGTCTTGGGCCCCGCCAGTTGTTTCTGGGCGGGACCGCCCGTGTGGACGGCCCGGCGCCGGTGAATGCGGCGACCCGTGGCTCCGGCGAGGCGCTCGGCTCGTTCTTCCAAGTCTCGATTTCGCCACTCAGCGAGCTTTTCGCCGGATTCGACCAGCCGTCCCGTGGCCCGGCGAGGATTGAGTCTGCGGCGCTTTTCCGCTTCGGTCTCGACACGATCCGTAGGCGCCGGTGGTATGGGAATCGCGGAGGGGTCTCCCGGCGATCGTTGAGCGGGTCCGCGGCGCATCGCCGGGAGGTCTCGCTCCGGAGCCTCGTAACGGACGACACGCGGTCCTTGCAGCTTGGCGGCGGTGGGCACGTTCTGCGGCCCGGCCGGCGCTACCGACTTCCGTCTCACGGGCGCCTCGGCGGCGGGGGGCGATTTTACCTCCACCGTTTGCCGCGCCGGCAACTCTACTTCTGGTTTCGTCTCGACCACTTCAGGTTGGACTAGGGGAGGGGCTTCCACGACGGGCGCAGGCGGAGCCATGGTTGTCGCGACCGCACGCGGTCGGGTCTCCACCGTGGGCGCTGCTACCGGGGTAGGAGCCGTGACGCGGGGTTCCGGAACAGAAGGAACCGCGCGGGGACGGGGGGGAGCCTCGGCAACGGCGACGTCCCGTTGAGATTCGGCGGCGACCCTCGGCTGCCACGTCTGCTCCTCGACCGGCTCTTCGACGGTCGGTTCGAGCTCGGCCACTTCCGTCGAAACATCGGCGGAGGCCCCGGTATCCGCGGCCTTACGCTTCCGCTTGATCTGCACCTTTTTCAAATCAACGGGGGCCGAGGTCTCGACGGTGTTCTCGTGATTGCCCTCGCTGAACCATTCGAGAATGGTGGCGTGGAGGCCGGCGCTGAGGGTCGACATGTGGTTCTTCACACTGGTGATGCCCTCTGCCAGGCACTTGTCGATGATCGTCTTACTAGAGACGTTCAACTCCTTCGCCAGGATGTGGACCCTCATCTTTTCCGTCAAAGGGCGATCTCCGTTGCTTCGTTCGTTGCCCGCTCGGGCTCTACAGCTTGCCCCGCGGCGGCCGTCGGTACACCAATCTTAGACCGTCCCGGCCTCGATTGTCGGCTCGCCGGGAGCCGACTCTTCTTCGGCGTTTTCGTCGTCGGTGGACCGAGTGGGGGCCACCAGTACCTCTTCGACGGGTTCGGAAGCCGCCTCCTCCATCAAGACGCCCGCGGACGCACTTTGTGGTGCGTTCTCGGCCGCGGCGGCAGCCGCAGCCGCAGCCGCGGCCTCGCGCCGAGCCGCCTCAGCGGCCGCCTTGGCGACGGCCGCCTCGGCGGCCAACCGCTTCGCTTCCTCACCGGCGAGTTCGACCACTCGTGCGGCCAAGGCGTTGTCCATTTTGAATTCGTTCACCAAGGGCTCGGGACCGACCTCCGCCAGGTCTTCCAGCGAGACGATTCCGAGGGCGAGCATCTTGTCGAGGGTCACATCCTCTACCCCGGTGATGGTCTTCAGGGCCTTCTCCATGTCGTCAATGCTCTTGTCGTATTCGGCGGGAGTCATGATATCGATGTCCCAGCCGGTAAGGCGCGCGGCGAGGCGGACGTTCTGCCCGCGCTTTCCGATCGCGAGCGATAGTTGATCCTCGGCGACAATCACGGTGGCTCGACCCAGCTCGAAGCAAAGAAAGGTCTCTTTGACCTCGGCGGGCTTAAGGGCATTGCTGATCAGGATCTGAGACGATTCGTTCCACCGGACGATGTCAATCTTTTCGCCGCCGAGCTCGTCCACAATGTTCCGGATTCGGCTGCCGCGGACGCCGACGCAAGCGCCGACCGCGTCCACTTTGCTGTCGATGGAAGAGACAGCGATTTTCGTTCGATAACCCGCCTCGCGGGCGAGGGCTCGGACTTCGATGATCCGCTCCGAGACCTCCGGAACCTCCATCTCGAAGAGCTTACGGATGTAATCGGGATGCGTTTGTGTCAAAACGATTCGGACTTGGTTTTGCTCTTCGCGAACGTCCAAGATCATGCCACGGACGCGCTCGCCGGGGTGATGAGTGCCGCCCGGGATCATTTCGCTTCGGGGCATGAACGCCTCCGCCCGGCCCAGGTTGACCACTAAGCCGCCACTTTCGTATCGGACGACCTGGCCGGTGACGACGGTGCCCACGCGCTCGGAGAATTCCTCGAAGATTGAGTTTCGCTCGTCCTCGCGGATTCTTTGCATCATGACCTGCTTGGCGGTCTGGGCCGCGATCCGGCCGAGCATTTTCATGTCGATGGGCTGGCCATCGGACACGGCTTCAATCGTCCCCGATGCCCGATCGATGCGCGCGGTCACCTCTTCAGCGGTTTCGTTGGCCTTTCGAATGGCGGAGACGATCGCCGCTTCCAGGTCAACGAAGACGCTCTCGCGATCGATGCTTTTGTCGCGGCTAATCGAATCAACAAATCTGACTAGATCGGCGTTCATTATCCCTCAATCAACCCTTTGGCCTCCGGCCCGTCATCCGTCCAAAAAACAAAAAAGCGTGGGCGCGCACCAAACTCCCCACGCGGCGAACAACCGAGACGGTTTTCTCAGGCCACTGCTACCGCATGGGCTTACTCCACGTGCACGGGGCAACGAGCCCCACACAACCGGAGCGTCGGCGAAGCAACCAACCCCAACCCTCTGACATCAGCAACCCAACGCCTGTTCGAATGCCCAAGTCACCTCAGTGGTCGCCGGGACGGTCCGCTAACTTCGCCACTATCGCATCGCCATCCGCGCGTCCAAACAGCGCACTACAACCGTTTCCGCCCGTGGGCGGATGTTTTAGCGATCGGCATTATAAGGCGTCGATCGCCACTGTCAATTCAACCCGGTCAACGTCGGTCGGCGGCAATTTTCCCTATTTTAACGTGAGGAACGATTCTGGGTGGGGGTTGAACGACGGCTTGTTTGCCTACCGCCAATCACGATAATCCACGGCATGTTCGGAGTAGAAAACCCGCCTGCTTCTTGCCGGGTTGTCCGGAGGGCTTGTCCGAGCATGATGGGCTTGATGATCGCACTGTTCGTCGGTTGCGACACCGGGTTTCCTGTTGGCGGGGAGGGCCCGCCCGGAGGTGAACCGCCGTCGACAACCGACACGGTCACCATTCGGCTGATTAACTTGAATAGGGCCGAGGCGGTCGAGGTGGAGTTTTTCGCCACGAATGCGCCTATTTCGGTCCTGCCCGATGAGCTGTTCGTCGCGGAGAATCGAATTCAGGCGAGCATCGGGGTGGCGGGCACCGGCATTCTCGAACCGTTCGCGGAGGACATGATTCAAATCGCTTGTACGATGTCCTTGTCGGTGGGAACCTTCGGCGGGACCTTTCTGGACAACGAGACGGGAGACGTGCTGGGGATGGGCCAACCACGTTGGGCCCAAGACGCCCCTTTGGGATTGTGCGGGGGAACGGTGACCTTTGTTTACCATAAGAATGATGACGGTTTCCTGACCACGTTACTCATCGGTCTGTAAGCCATCGACGGCTTTTTCGATTCGTTCGGATTCACATGATGCGGGCGACTCGATCGCTGGCCATTGCGCTATGGCCAGGCAGCCTTTGTTTGGCCCTCTCGCCTCTTGCAGGTGCGTCGGCCTTCCTTGAGGAAGAGCGCTCGCCCACCATTCAACTTCGGGCGCTGTTGGAAGACTACTTCAAGTCTCCTACTTCGGAGGCGGCTTCGGAAAAAATCGATGGAATCGAGAAGTTGGCGGGAGGAGACGTGCGCCTTATCGCATCCGAGCTTCCTTGGCTGCGACTCTGGTCCGCCATTCCGGAAAGGGAAATGGTTGTTTCCGTGGATGCGGGATCCCAGGTCCCAAGCGACGTAACGATCCGCACTCCGAATGCGTACGACGCAACCCAGAGCTATCCCGCGATTCTGTGCATGCCGCGCCCCGGACGCTCCCGGAGGGACGATCTTGATGTATTGGTGTCTCTTCTTGGGGAAGCTGGCGAGAAATTCGTCTGGGTGCGGCCCGACAAGCCGGCGGGGGGCTCGTTCCATCAACCCCATGAAGAAGGTCGCGACCTGCGACGTCTGTTGCGGGAAGTCCGCAAAAAAGTGCACATCGACGTGGACCGGATGTATCTTTTCGGCGTGGATTCAGGCGGGGACGCCGCCTGGATCGCTGCAATCGGATATCCGGACCTGTTCGCTGCGGCAGTCATCGTCGGCGGATATCCGCAACTTCCGTACCCGGAACAATTGCTCCGAATTCTTCTGCCCAATCTCGAGAATCTGCCGATCCTGGCGCTCTGGCCAAAGCAGGTCGCGGCTGCCACCAGCGGACGCGACGGACGACCGAGATCGTACCGGCGATTCATTGAAGCTTTGGCCGTCGAGCTTAACCTGCCCTACCAGAGCGCTGAGTTCGAATCCATTCGTCGTCTGAATCCGGCGGGAATCGAAGCGGCCATTCAAGAAACGTTTTCGCGGGAACGGCGTCTTCCGACCCGATTTGCCCTCTGGTACCGGTACGTTGAGCAAGGCCAAACGAGTTGGCTGAGGACGCTTCCCCCGCCCGAACCCGGTTGGGAGGACCAGCAGATTTCCATATTGTCCGGTCCGAAAACGGATCGGGCTGAGTTCATCACGGAAGTCCTCAAGTCGCAACTGTCTTATTTGGGCGGAGAGATCAGCGGCCAAAAGATCACGATCGAAACGATCGGGAGCCAGGGCGCGCTCGTGTATCTGCCCCTTGGGGCCGTCGATATGACCCAGCCGATTCGGGTCGATTGCAACGGGCGAAAGCGGATGGATGGACCGGTCCAACCGAACGTGCGAACCATGTTGGAAATCGCCTATGAGGAGTGGGACTTTGAGCATCCGGCGGTGGCTCGGCTGGGGTTCGGGATCCACACCGATCGTCGACGGTGAGGCCTTACACTTGCGGCCGATCGAACCAGGTTTATAGTTCCGCGCATGGCGCTCCTTCGTTACGTCGATGATTCCGGGCAGTTGCAGTCGAAGATGCTCGATAGCGAGTCGTTTCTGATCGGCCGCGCGAGTTCATGTCAGCTCGTCATCGAATCGGAGACCATTTCGCGGGAACATTCGCGCATCGATCTTGAAAAAGATGGGCGCTTCCGCATCCGCGACCTCGCCAGCCGCAACCGCACCTACGTGAACGGCGAACTGGCGACCGAAACACTGCTGACCGGCGGGGACATCATTCGCGTCGGCGACCGGGTGTTGGAGTTCATCGACGACGGCTTGGCCGTCGACCGGCTCGACACCGAGTTCCTCACGCCCGACCGTAGCGAACCGCCGCATTGCGAATGGATCAAAGTCAAAGCCGCGCTATCGCTCACCGTGGGTCAGATTGAGCAACTTGCACAGATCGCCGCCGAGCAACCGCTGACGGCCCGGGCCGAGGACATCGCCGCTTCCGCTCTCGGCCAGGTGTTGTTGGAGCTGCAAGCTGAGCGAGGGTTCATCGCCTTGCGCGGGGAGTCCAAGACCGATATACGACCGATCGCTCATCGGGCGATGGCCCGATCGCCGGGGGGTTCACGGACACCCGTAAGCCAGTCGTTCGCGCTGGCGCCGCTCTTGCAGGGGGTGGGGGGGCGCTACCCCCAAACGGCAGGGCAGATCGACGCGAAGCTCGGATACGCCGCCGCGGGAATGGTGGCGCCCATGAGCTATCGCGGCGAGACCATCGGGATCATCTATCTCGACCGACCGGCGGCCAAGAAGCCGTTCCCCACACCGTCGCTTCAACAATTGTTGGCGGCGGGGGCGTATATCGGGGCCATGATCGGCGAGGCGTCGCGCCGGTTGGTCCGCTATGCCCCGCGCGAGGGGCTGGCGTGGATGAACACGCTGCGGCGCGTGCAACGGGCGTTGACCATCTCACTGCCATCGAGTGACACCTTTGAAATCGCGCACAAGTTGTATCCCGGCCGGGCTCGTTGCGGAGACCTGGCCGACTGCGTTCACATTGATGACCAACGGTGTTGTCTGACGCTGGTCGATGGTGGTGGGCACGGGGTCATCGGCATGACCCAGGCGAATGCCATTCGCGCGGCGTTGCGCTCCGCGGTCGGCGTCTCGGACGACGCGGTGTCCGATGCTTCGACGGCCTTCAACGCGATGAATCGCATGATGGCGGCGTCGGCCGCCCGGCAAGTCATCCCGGCCTTGTTCGTGTCGATCGACATGGCGTCCGGCAAGCTGACGTACATCAACGCGGGGGGGACGCCACCCTTGTTGCTCGTGGGGGCGGGACGTCTGGTTACGCTCGATCAGCCGTCGCTGGTGCTCGGAGTGGACGCCGACTACATCTACGAGTCCTCACGAGTTGATCTTCCCGAAGCATTCCGACTGATTTGTCACACCGACGGGCTCCCACTCGCGAACAACGCCGGCGGCGAAGCACTTGGGGATCACCGGCTTCATGAAGCGCTTCTCGATCGCGACGCCTTTTCCTCCTCCGCCTCCGTCCTTGATCGGATTCAGCGACTTTGGGCGACGCACCTCGCTGGCGGTCAGTCAGACGACGACGCGATGGTGGTCGTGATTGGACGGGGATGACCTTATGCTTGCCGCCGCCGCCGTTGAGCATCAGCTGACCTCGAAGCTTGTGGGCGCGGGAACGCTCAACCACACCGCGCTTGCGGGCATGCAGCGCGAAGCGGAATTCATGGGCCTTCCGCTCGTCGAACTGTTGCAAGTCAACGACGTGGTGAGCGAGGCTGACCTGGCCAAGGCCTACGCCGAGATGAGCGGCTATCGGTTCCTCGACCTGACGCGCCGCCGCCCGACCAGCGCCTGGGTCCTGACGCTTCCGGAAAACGTGGCCCGATGCCATAACTGCCTGGTATTCGGGGAAGTCTCCGGCCAGCTCGTCGCCGCCGTGGCGGACCCGGTCGATTCGTCGGTTCGGGCGGCGCTGGCCGCGTATTTCGATCGTCCGATCCAATTCGTGGTCAGCCCGCGCTATCAAATCATCGAGTCGATCAGCGAGATTTACGGTGCCGCGCGCGCTCAAGGTGCCCGGCCGTCCAGTCTGACCCCCTTGTCCAGCGCCGTGGTGGCGCCGACCACCACCGGTCTCCAGACCAGCGAACAGTTCGACAGCATCATCGACGAAGCCGTCGATCGGCGGGCCAGCGATATTCACATCGAACCGGAGCACGATCGACTCCGGATTCGGCTCAGAATCGACGGACGAATGATCGAGGCCAGGGCCTATCCGCTGGAGGCCGCGGCCATGCTGATCTCGCGGGTCAAGGTGCTTTGCAACTTGGACATTACCGAGCGGCGGAAGCCCCAGGACGGGCGTTTCACCCAAAAGAGCTTCGACCAGGAGATCGATGTTCGCGTGGCGGTCATACCCACGGCACGCGGGGAGCGGATCACGCTACGGCTTCTGTCGCAGGATCGCACGCGGCTCACGCTGGAAACGTTGGGGATGGGGACGGAGCTTCGGCAGGCGTTCGAGCGGCTGATCCATCGTCCCTACGGGATCATTCTGCTCACCGGTCCGACCGGGAGCGGCAAAACGACCACGCTTTACGCGGCCCTGCAGCAGATCAACGGCATCGACAAGCACATCATCACCATCGAAGACCCCGTGGAATACAAGATCCCCGGGGTCAATCAGGTCGCCGTTGATGAGCAGTTCGGCGTCTCGTTCTCGTTGGCCCTGCGCAGCATTCTGCGTCACGACCCCGATGTTATCATGGTCGGCGAGATTCGTGATGAGCCAACGGCGCACCTGGCGCTCGAGGCCTCGATTACCGGTCACCTCGTCTTCGCCACGTTGCACACCAATTCCGCCGTCGGAGCCGTTACACGTCTGCTGGACATGGGCTGCGAGCCGTACCTGCTTGCCAGCGCGCTGATCGGAGTCATGGCCCAACGATTGGTGCGGAAGATTTGCGTCAACTGCAAAAAGTCGTACGAAGCCAACGAAACCGAGCGGTCGATCCTCGGGGTCCCGCGAGATCGAATGGGAGCAAAAATCAGTCGGGGCACCGGCTGCTCCCGATGTTTGAGAACGGGCTATTACGACCGCGTCGGCGTGTTTGAGTTTGTGCCCTTCGATGAGGGCTTGTCGCGGCTGGTGATGGAAAAGGCGTCGGGTTCAGTCTTACAGCAATATGCGGGCGAGCACGGGGCCATCACCCTTCGCGACGACGCGATCACGAAGGTTAAGGATGGTCTCACCACGCTCGAAGAGGCGCTACGGATCACCGTTCAGGCCGAGCAGAACCTGATGCCGTGAGGGCAAGCAGTCACGAGGTCAAAAGCCGGCTGAACAGCACGGCCAGAACGGCCGATTCGGCAAAGCTCAGGCCAACCGGAACAACGCCCGAAAGGCAGCCGGCGATCTGAAAGACCGTGCCGCCGGTGACCGAAAGCGCGAGAAGCCGGATCCAACGTGTTCGTCGTGATGTCATTCGGTGAAACAGCGAAGGCGGTTCAGGCGGCGTCTACCCCGCTTCGCTTCTACGGGCACAAATCGGTGATTGTGCCAAGCGCCGGCCCCGGGTTACCGCATTGGCCGGGAATGGTGCACGCCGGATCGATGCAGTAATCGGCCACGTCCGCCTGGTTCACTTGAAAGTCCCCGGGATTGCAATTCAGAAGGAAGGTGCCGCATGGATCAACGAACTGGGCGACGGAGGCTAGCCGATCATCGCAAGATTGAATAAACCCCGGAATGAACAGCGTTCCCGAGAGCGCTGCCGCGGCCCGAACCAGCGTTAACTTCGATTGGTTACGAGTCATTGACCACCCGTGGATTAAGACCTTGTTTTGGATAGCGAACGTATCGTTTTCGGAGCCGGCTCCGCTAAGGTTGATCGAACGGGCAGTCGGTAAACACCGCGATTCCCGTCGGAACCTCTGCTTCCGGCGTACCGGTGCCGCTGGGGAAGCCGCTGCAAGGATTCAGCGTTCCACCCAAGGCTCCGTTTTGACAATCGAAGATGAAGCAGAAGTCAGCGGTTACCAGCAATGATTCCGCCGCGAAGCTGCTGCAACTCGTGCCGGGGCCGGAAACGGCGATACCGCCGACCGCCATCGCACCCACCGCCACCACCAGTCGACGTTGCCAGGAACGCATGGACGCCATCTCCCGCTTCGCGCCTCCACGACCCGCCGGACACCTGGCCAGCGGATGGGCGAAGGCCTGGGCAGCCAACCCGTTCAAAGTTTAGCCTCGCCGGCCAGGCAGGCAAGAGCCGATTTCTCCGCGGGCAACCAAGCAGAGGGGGTGTATCACCCCCGGCAAGCCGGAAACAGGACAGGGTGATCTTTCCGTAGCTAGCGCTAGGAAATTCACCTGTCGCCCGAAGATTGCAGGCGGCGCATTTTTCGCCGGCGAAAGTGTCTGGGCAAATATCGGCGGAGTGACCATAGAAGGGGGTGACCCCTGGGTTCATTTGTGTTTCGTGCGTTTTTGCGCGAGTTCTCCAAAACCGACCCTTGACCGCTACTACGAACCGCCCTAGGCTGCTTTGCTCGAAATAATTGCGGGGTAGAGCAGTTGGCAGCTCGTCGGGCTCATAACCCGGAGGTCGTAGGTTCGAGTCCTACCCCCGCTAGTTGACGGGTCGTTGCGAAATCCGCCGACACCGGAACTAACGAATGGCGTCGAAACAGAGACGCGCTGGCATTTCGCGTTCTAACACCAGTTCCCGCAAGATTTGGCAACACGCCCATTACTGGTGGCGGGCGAGAGATGCTTTCGCGCGAACCCTCCGTGGCCATGCTCCCCTCGCCGAAACGCCCCGCTTCACCAGCCCGTAGGGCCGCCTGATCGTCCTTCCGCCGCGGGCCGAGTGTCGTTCGAAACAGCGCCCGAGGGAGCGGCGAAAAGAGGCAGTGCGTTTTCGTCATTATCGCAGTCTTCGCCGAGTGACTTGCGCCATGACGCAGGCACATCCAATGCCCCGGCGGCCCGAAGTTCATCGACGGTGATCAAGCGCGGGCCCTCCCCGTCGAGAGCATCCCTGGCGATGGCTTCAAGGACGGAATTCAAGTAGGGGTCCTGCACAGATTCTCTCCAGGAGTTTCGCCTGGGCCGGTTCCAGCTCCACCAGCAAGGCCAGGACGTTCAGCACGTTCAACAACTCGGTCGTGTATTCGGCCAGCCAGTGGTCGGGCTGAATGTCGCCGAGCTTCGACGGCGGCCGACGGTCGCCGATGATCGGCCGTTCGCGGTTCCTCTTACGATAGCTGAACCACTGCGTCAACACCTGTTTGCCGGAGACTTCGTACCGCCACACGGCCGGCGGCACGTTGTCGATGAAGCCCGTTCCGACCATCAGGCGGCGCTTGGATTCGTCGTATTCGATTTCATCGGGCATGGAATCGGGATCATCCGGAATCGCGCCATTCTTCGGGATGCGCGGGGCACGCTCCTTCGGGAGTCGTGGCGGACCCGGCGGGCGATCCGCCTTGGCATCGGCAAAGCGCTCGCCGAACGTGTGCAGCCAGATCACCCGACGACCCAACTCGACGGCCTGCACGAATAATCTCGGTCGGGCGGTGAGAGGGATGCGCAAGCCCGGCTGAGCGAGGTCATTTTGAAATCGCGCGGTGTACGCCGGATTCGCGGCCACTGCGGCCAGGTATGCCAGAAAATCCTCGGCGGTTACGGCGAACTTGTACGTCTTGGACAGATACTCCAAGGATTTCGGCGGCAGATTCGGCGTGGTCGCGGCTGCGTCGCGCCAAAGAGGAAAAACGCGACCACCAAACGAACCCTTGTAGTGATCCAGATCAGGTACTGCCGCTGAAAACGTGACCGCTGGGCCCGAAAGCGGCGAAGTGCGAAGCAAAGCGGTCAGATATACTTGACGGTTCGAGCATGAGCGCCAGAGGTCAGCGTTGGGCTGCGTGATAACACGAGGATCAGGAATGATCCATTGGCGATTAAATGAGCGAAAAGCATATCGCACTGGGGTCGGGCAAGGGCGTTTTTCATCGATGATCGGGACGGCGCGCAACTCGTAGCCCGGCAAAGGAATTCGAACAATCGACCGAATGTGGCGATCGGCCGGCTTCCCGCCGCGAAGCGTCGCATGAAAGAGCTCTTCCTTTTTCTCACCGGGCGCTTGAATGAGTTTTTTCCAGCGCCGTTCAAGGGATTCGGCATCCGGGGCGATTACCCAGACTCGTTTTGGTTGTACACCGGACCCGTTGTAGGCAAACAACTCATCGAGCGCAGGGTAGCTGGGCCAGTCACCGGTCGCCGCAGGCAAAAACGGTGCTCGCCAGTCCGTGGGGCAGTCTTGCCAGACCTTCGATCCCAGCTTGAGCCTGGCCAGGACCGCAAATTTCTCCTCGCGTTTGCCGGCCGGCAGAACGGTGTACTTCACCATGGCCGGCTTGCCCGCCGCCTTTGCTTTGATCGCGCCGCGAGCACGATGCACACCGGCTGCTGCACCGCCTGAAAGATGCGCGTCGGCACGTCGGGCTGATGGCCTTCGGGCGTGCAGTCGATCACCCAGATGCGGTCACACGTGCGGCGCAGATAGTCGCGCATCCTCTGAAATCCAGGCCCATTGAGGAAGCCCGCGACGGTGATGAAGCAGACAATGCCGGTGTCGTGCTGCGGGTCGTGGTCGAAGACCTTCCAGGTGGCCCAGCGCCAGAAGTAGACGTACAGATTGCGGAGGTGCTTGGCATGCGCGCCTACGCCCCAGTCGGCCGGTGGAATCCAGGCGGTGAGGAGCGCGACCTTCGCGACCTCGTCGGTCCCCTCTTCGATCCAGCCGCCGCGACCCTTGGCTTTTTCCTTGTAGGGCGGATTGCCGATCACGACGGTTATCCGTTCCTTGCGTTTGATCTCGTTGGCCTGCAGGCGAGATTGCGAAATGGTGCGGTACAAAGAACCCAGTTCCTCGACCTCGGCGTACGGGTTCCCCAAGGTGTCTGTAACAAACATTCGCGGGACGGCCCGCGGCGACTTGCCGATCAACTCGATCAGCTCGGCGTACACGCGGAGCTGGGCGACGGCGAACGGACCGAGCTGCAATTCAAACGCGATCAGACGGCCGATCGCCGACTCGATCGCCTGCGGAACGGCGCCTGCGCCCTGATCGGTCTCCACGTCCGCTGCGATGCGGCGCAATACGCCCAAGATGAACGTGCCTGTGCCCACCGCCGGATCGGCCAGCGTCACGTCGGGCGACGCCAAACCGGCGGCGCGATCGAAGTGCTCGCGCAGCACATCATCCACGAGACGGATCATCGGCTCGACAACTTCCGGGGGCGTATAGTATGAGCCGGTCTGTTTGCGCAGGGCATTGTCGTAGACCGCCAGGAAGTCTTCATAGAAGTAGAGCCACGCGTCGGGCTTTCCCTTGCTGATCGTGTACCAATCCACGGCGTCGAGGACGCGTACGAGTGCGCCAAGCGACGTTTTCAAAGTCGCTTCGTTGCCGACTTCGTCGGTCAGCAGCCGCAGGGCCGCGCCGATAAGTGAACTCGTCTTTCCCAATCGCTTTCCGACCTGGTCCAACCCGTCGGCCAGCCGGATGTCGCTCGACCGGGCCATGAGCAGACCAAAGGTGACGGCCTGCGCATAACCATCGGCGAATTGTCCATCGTTCGCATCGGGAAACAGGAGTTTGCGCCAGTCTGCGGCAAGCGCGGTAAGGGCTGGGCTTTTCTCGGCCAATTGCTCGGTCACTTCATCGCGCAGCAGGCGGCACAGCCGCGCAGCGACTTTCGCTAGTTCCGCGGCGGATTTCGGCGGGATCGGTGCCCAGCGAAGAAAGCTATCGAATTGGCGGAGCAACGCCGGCGGCGCGGCAAGCTTCGCGCCGGATGTTCCAACATCGCCCTGCAATTCGATGATCGAGTCGACGAGGTCGCCGTTTTGCCAGAAACTGAACGAATTGCCGTCGGTATACAGCAGGTTCGGCAGGGATTGCAGCTTTTCCCATTGTTCTTTGTCATGCCCTCTGTAGCGGCGGGGATCAGCGCCTTTGCCGGGCGCTTTGACTTCCACGAAGCCCACCAGCACGTTTCGGAGCGTGATGGCGTAGTCGGGTCGAGTCTTGAGCCTGCTCAGCGACGATTCGCCGACTGCCGCAACCCACTGCCGTTTGAAGCCGCAAAGTTCTCCCAGGTCAGCAAAGAGTGCTTCCAGCGGGGCGCGGAGTTGGTCCTCTGGTTCGCCGATAACGCCGGGGTTCGCGAGCTTCGCCTTGGCGTTCGCGCCAAATCGGGCAATAGCGTCTTTCAGGGTAGACATTTGGGCCTTGGCTGCTCTGATCCGCCGCTACGCCTCTGTGGGCGCGGGTTCCGAATCTTACCGAACCTTCGCCCGCGCGGCAGCATCGCGCGCGACGTTGGCAATGGGCCGGGCCAGCTGCGGCTAGTTTCATCCCTTCCGCTTCACCATCGCCTCTACCGCCACCGGCACGTACGGCGGGATTCAGCCCTTCGACAGCCGCCAGTCCTTGTACAGGCCGATCTTTTCGCCGATGGCAATCGCACGCTTGCGGAGGCTGGCCTCCTTGGTGCCGCTCGCGGCGAGCGTATTGTTCATCGCCCACTGTCCTTCCGGCTTGGCCTTCGGCATCTCCTTCCCTCCATGCGATCGAGAAGCGCGGGCACGTCGAGGTCGTCGCCTGCGGTTCCAGGTCAAGCTCCGTGGCTTCGGCGATCGCTTTCTTGAATCTCCCTTGTTAATGTTTCCATCCCCGCAGCGCCCCAATCGCATGGGTAATCGTCGCCGGTCGGCCATGTCGGTGGTATCATGCACCACATGGCTCGCGCGATCCAGCGACGAATTCTGCACATCGACATGGACGCGTTCTTCGCTGCCGTCGAGCAGCTTGATCATCCGGAGTGGCGAGGCAAGCCCTTACTGGTCGGCGGGGATCCGGAGGGCCGCGGCGTCGTCTCCACAGCCAGCTATGAAGCCCGACCCTTTGGCTGCCGCAGCGCGATGCCGATGGCGGCCGCGATATAGAACGTCCAAGAAGAGAAGGGCGGATCAGATTGCCCCGCCCTTTCCCGTCGCCCGAATTACTCTAGGGATTGCCAGCTCATGGCGGACACGCCGGCTCAAGTCCGGAGTACGGTGGCGATGTGACGACGCAATCTACGAATTCGTCAGGCAGTTTCTTCAAGCCGGTAAGGGCGTCGATGCAATGGATCTGGTTGAGTTTGAGCAAATTGGTTGGTTGCGGCCGCACCTCCCTGGTGAAGCCACAGCCTTCTCAAAAGAAGGCGGTTTGGT
>Ga0137431_1000096_pt1 | contig 46138 bp, 68 predicted proteins | sample EasRivERMZT800_2_FD_104646 | JGI IMG/M metagenome (GOLD analysis project Ga0137431, IMG submission 104646) | Soil microbial communities from meander-bound floodplain in the East River, Colorado, USA - East River MetaG ERMZT800_2 | ecosystem: Environmental > Terrestrial > Soil > Floodplain ... | reverse complement strand
TCTGGCTCAGCGCGACCGCGAAGGCCGAGTGGCGGCGCCGTGCACCGGAGCTGTCGCGGCTCGGGCTGCTCACCGACCTTGACGTCGCGCAGTTCGCGGCCTACTGCCAGGCGTACGCGCGCTGGGTCCGGTTCGAGCGGCGGCTCGAGGCGCTGATGCGGACGCGTGACGGCGAGCTCGTGGAGACGCCGAACGGGTTCCAGCAGCCACACGTGATGGTGAAGATGGCCAAGGACGCGGCCGACACGATGCGCCGGTTTGCTGCGCTGTTCGGGATGTCGCCCAGCGACCGCGCCAGTCTGTCGATGCCGCTCGACCCGACGGCGCCGAAGCCGAACGTGAGCGACAAGCCGGCGACGGTGATGCCGGCGCGTGACGAGTTCAACGAGTTCCTGCAGCGGAAGCGAACGGCGAATGCCCCTGACACGGACTGACTGGACGGCGGCGCGGCGCACCGCGAAGAAGCAGGGCTGGGACCCCGCGTGGATCGCGCACGTCCAAGACGTCCGCGCGGTGCGCGAGGGCTGCTGGTTCGACGCGGCCGCGGGGCAGCACGTCGTCGACTTCTTCGCGACCTACCTCCGCCACTCGAAGGGCCGGCGCTGGGCGGGGCAGCCGTTCACGCTGCTGGCGTGGGAAGAGCAGATTCTGCGGCGACTCTTCGGCTGGAAACGCAAAGACGGCACGCGGCGGTATCGCCGCGGCGGGTTCTGGATTCCGAAGAAGAACGGGAAATCGACGCTCGCGGCGGGCATCGAGCTCTATCTCCTCATCGCCGACGGCGAGCCCGGCGCCGAGGTGTACACCGGCGCCGTGGACCGCGGCCAGGCCGGCATCATCCACGGCGAGGCGGCGAACATGGTCCGCCAGTCGCCGGATCTCCGGAAGCGTCTGCAGGTCGTCGACTCGACGAAGACGATTGCGTATCCCGGCATGGCGGCGAAGCTGAAGGCGCTGTCGGCCGACGCGGAACAGAGCGAGGGCCTGAACGCGCACGGCGTCGTGCTCGACGAGCTCCACGCGTGGAAGCGCAGCCTGCTCTGGGACGTCATGGAGTACGCCGGCGCGGCGCGCGATCAGCCGGTGTTCCTGGTTGTGTCGACGGCCGGCGTCTACGACGAGACGACGATCGCCTGGGAGCAGTGGTCCTACGCGAAGGCCGTGCTCGCGGACGAGGTCCACGATTGGGCGTTCCTCGCCGTCATCTTTGCCGCTGACGAGAAGGACGACTGGAAGGATCGGGCGACCTGGTTCAAGGCGAACCCGAGTCTGGGCGTCACGATCGACGTCGAGATCTTCGCCGAGGAATGCCAGGCCGCGCAGCGATCCCCGGCCGCCACGGCGAAGTTCCAGCGGTATCGGTTGAACCTCTGGCCCAGCCGGGAATCGTCGGCGATTGACCTCGAGGTGTGGGATGCGCAGGCCGGGCACGATCGGCCGTTTCGTCCGGAGGATTTTGCGGGCCGGACGGTGCTCGGCGGCCTCGACCTGTCGTCGGTCAGCGACCTGTCGGCCGTCGTGTACGGCGCCGAGTGCGAGGACGATCCCGATCGTCTCGACCTCGCGGCGCGCTGCTGGGTGCCGGCCGCGCAGCTGGACAATCCGAAGAACCCCCACCGGCATCTCTACCGGCAGTGGGTCGAGGAGGGCTGGCTCGAGACGACGCCTGGCGACGCGATCGACTACGACCGCATCGAAGACGCCATCATCGCCGATGCCCAGGTCTTCGACCTCCGCGAGCTGAACATCGACCAGCTATTCCAGGGGCAACAGGTGGCGAATCATCTCGCCGCTCAGGGCCTGACCGTGTTCCCGATGCGACAGACCTTCACCGGTCAGGGGCCGGCGATGAAGGAGTTCCGCCGGCTCGAGCTGCTCGGCGGGCTGCATCACGGCGGGCATCCGGTGTTGCGGTGGGCGGCGAGCAATGCGATCTCGGCGTTCGACGGCGCGCAGAATGAGAAGCTCGTGAAGCCTGGCCAGAATTCGCCGAAGAAGATTGACCCGGTCGTGGCGCTCGTGATGATGCTCGATCGGCTGTCGCGCCGCGTTGAGGATCCCCCATCGGTCTACGAGTCGCGCGGCCTCCTGGAGATTTGATCGCAATGGGACTGCTCCCCACGTGGATGCGGCGCATGCTGGCAGAGGTCCGGGGGACGTGGGTTGGACCGATCGACGCGAGCTCGCCGGAGATCGCCCGCCTGTTCGCCAGGCCGCCGACATCCACCGGCGTGGCGGTGTCCGAGCAGACGGCCCTGACGTATTCCGCGGTGTGGGCGGCGGTCTCCTTAATTGCCTCGAACGTGGCGTCATTACCGCTGATTCTCTATAAACGGCTGCCCAATGGCGGCAAAGAGCGGCTCATTGGTCATCCGCTGTACCGCCTCCTGCACGATCAACCCAACGCCGAGATGACCTCGATGGTCTTCCGCGAGACGCTGCAGGCGCATGTGCTGACCTGGGGGAATGGGTACGCCGAGATCGAACGCGACCAGGGCGGCCGACCCGTGGCGCTCTGGCCGCTCACGCCTGACCGCGTCCAGCCATTCCGTGAGGAACGGAGTCTCCGGCTGCGGTACCGCGTGCGCAACGCCGCCGGCCTGTCCGATGTGGTCATTGAGGCGCCGGACATGCTGCATGTCCCTGGCCTCGGTTACGACGGCACGTGCGGCTACTCCGTCATCGCGAAGGCCCGCGAGTCGATCGGCCTGGGGTTGGCCACCGAACGGTTCGGCGGCACGTTCTTCGGCCAGGGCTCTACGTTCGGCGGGGTCCTCGAGCATCCGAAGCAGCTCGGGGAGATCGCCCAGAAGAAACTGCGCGCGTCGATCAACGAGCGTCATCAAGGCGTCGACCGCGCGCATCGGTTTCTGATCCTCGAAGAAGGGATGCAGTACAAGCGGCTGGGCATCCCGCCGAACGATGCGCAGTTCCTCGAGACGCGCAAGTTCCAGATCGCGGAGGTGGCCCGCTGGTTCAATATGCCGCCACACAAGCTGCGCGACCTCGAACGCGCGACGTTCAGCAATATCGAGCACCAGAACATCGAGTGGGTCGTCGATACGCTCCGGAACTGGCTCGTGCGCTGGGAGCAGGAGATCAACCGGAAACTCGTCGCCTCCACGGAACGTAACATCCAATTCGCCGAGCACCTGGTCGATGGGTTGCTCCGCGGGGACATCGCGAGCCGGTACGCCGCCTATGCCATCGGCCGCCAGTGGGGCTGGCTCTCGGCCGATGATGTGCGCGAGAAAGAGAACATGAACCCGTTGCCCGACGGGTCCGGTCAGCAGTACCTCGTGCCGTTGAACATGGTGCCCGCGGATCGCATGGACGAAGTGATCGACAAGCAAGTCGCCCCGGCGCCGACCCCGCCCGCCCTGCCGCCGCCGCCCCAGGAGGACGACGAGGACGACCCGGCCGTCGACGCCGAGGAGAAAGAGCGGGCCCTGGCGCGCGTCGAGGATGCGCTCGCCCGGGTGCAGGCGTCGATCCTGACGGAACTGCAGGCGGCCGGGACCGCGCTCAACGCGCGCGTGGAGGCGCTCCCGGGGCTCATCGTTCCGGAGGTGGTCGCTCCCTCCGCGAAGGCGGAGGCCGCCGCCGCGGCGGTCGCCCTGGCCGTGGCGCACGTCGACGAGGCCGTCACCCGCGTCGACATCTCCCTCCGGACAGACCTGCAGGCCGCGGTCACCGCGCAGCAGGCGCACCTGGAGGCCTTGCCGTCCCGCGTCTCCGAGGCTGTCGAGCCCCACCTCGCGGCGGTGGCGCGAGACGTGGAGGCCCGGGCGTTGACCCTGGCCGCTGTGGAGGCGCGCGCCACGGACGCGGCTGCGCAGCTCCTCGAGGCCCGGGCGGAGGTCGAGCGGGAGCGCCAGGCGGGGGCCGCGCTCGCCGAAACGGCCCGCCTGACCGCCGAGGCCGAGGCGGCGTCGCGCGCCGTGGCGGTGGCTGCGCACCAGACCGCTCTGTCGGCGGCGGCGGCCCAGGCGGCCCAGGCCGCGGAGACGGAGCGGTCGCGCCTGGCCGCAGCGCTCGACGCCCAGCGCGCCACAGAGGCCGCCCGCCTGACCGCCGTCATCGCGGCACACCGGGCGCTGTTCGTCGATGCCGCCGGCCGCCTGCTGCGCATCGAAGCCGACCGTGCGCGGCGGGCCCAGGCCACGCCCGAAAAACTGCGCCGCTGGATCGAGACGTTCTATCCCGTGCACGAGGACGTTTGCCGGATGGCGTTCCTGCCGGCGCTGCGCGCGCACCTGGCGTGGATGCAATCCGACGCCGATCCCGTCCAGATGGCCGCCACGATGGCAACCCAGCACGTCGAGGACTCCCGGCGGCAATTGACCGTGGTCCTGGACGTCGACGTCGGCACCGTCAATGAATCGTTGGAGACGGTGTTACGCCGCTGGGAAGGGGAACGCGCCGACCAGATAGCCGATCGGGTCTTACAGGAGGCGGTGAGCTATGTCCGGACCACTGGCCGGTGACGGTCTCGAGCGGCGCGTTTCCCTGGGCGAGCTGCGCGCGGATCTGACCGAGGATCGCAAGCTCCGCGGGTACGCGATCGTGTTCAACAAGCTCTCGCTGGATCTGGGCGGGTTTCGGGAGCGGATTCTCCCGGAGGCCGTCACGCGGACGCTCAAGGAGGCGCTCGATGTGCGGGCGCTCGTGGACCACGACCCGTCGAAGATCATCGGCCGGACGCGCGCCGGGACATTGGACCTGCGGAAAGATGGCCACGGCCTGAAGGCGACGATCGACCCTCCGAACACCACGGTGGCGCGCGACCTCCTCGAATCGGTGAGCCGCGGCGACATCTCGGGCATGTCCTTCGCGTTCCGAACCCTCGAGGACGATTGGCACATGGAGGACGGAGAGGCCGTGCGCGAGGTCCTCGACATGGAGATCCGGGAAGTCTCGGTGGTCAGTTTCCCGGCGTACCCGCAGACCGATGTGGCCGTGGCGGTCCGGTCCCTCACAGCGTTTCAGGCGACGCGCGCGCCGCGACGGTCGCTGGACTGGTGGCAGCGATGGCACAAGACCCAACTCGCCCGGTAGGGCGCCCGCGCGAATTCGATGCGATCGTGTCGGTGCGCCTGCCCAAGGCCACGCACGACGAGCTGTCTCGCACCGCCTTGCGGCAACACCGGGATCTCTCCGACGTCATTCGTGACCGCTTGAATTTCGTATCTCAAAATTCAGCGAAGGGCTGAAGTCATGCGACGCTAGCCGAGCTAAGAGCCCGCCCCGGAGACGGACTGGGTTCCGTCCCCTGGGCCGGCGATAACTGTGAGGCCGCGTCCCTCTGGGAAGGGCGCTGCTCACGTGGCGAACACGATTCGCCTGTGGGCTGCGCCCTTTTCCTTTGGTGTGAATTGGTCGGGCCGTTCCCACGGCGAGCTTGAAAGGGAACAGGCCCATGACGATTCAGGAACTTCGCACCGAGCGCAAGCGGCTCGCGGACCTGGCCGAGGAGATTCTCGCCAAAGCCCGCGCGGAAAACCGATCCGCGCTACATCCTGACGAAGAGAAGAAGTTCGACGAGATCCACGTCGACATCGAGAAGCTCGCCAAGCAGATCGAGCGCGAAGAGAAGCAGGCCGACGTGCTCGCCAGCCTGGAGCAGTCGACCGGTCGACGCTCGGACCCCACCCCCATCGAGAACCGCGGCAATCCCAACCCACACAGTCACCGGATGACCTCCGATGATCGGCTGCACGCGATGCGCTCTTGGCTGCTCGCGGGCAGCGACATCGAGCGCACGACGGAAATGCGCGAGGCCGCCGGTCGGTGCGGGCTCAATCTCGACCAGCGCGCGTTGACGTTCAAGCTGCCGCGCGTGGCGCCGAAGTCGCTCCGGGCCGACGACATGAAGGCCTGGGAAGAGCGGGCCGCGATCGGGACGACCTCCGGAAGCGTCGGCGGGTACACCGTGCCAGACGAAGCGATGCGCGCGCTGGAAGTCTCCCTGCTCGCCTTCGGCGGCATGCGCCAGGTGGCGACGATCATCCGGACCGACTCGGGCGCGGACCTGCCCATCCCGACCTCCGACGACACGTCAAACAAGGGCGTGATCCTGTCGGAGAACACCGCCGCGTCCGAACAGGGGATCACGTTTGGCCAGCTCGTGCTGAACGCCTTCAAGTACTCCAGCAAGTACGTGCTGGTCAGCGTGGAGTTCCTGCAGGACAGTTCGATCAACGTCGCCGAGTTCATCGGGCGCGCGCTGGGCGAGCGCATCGGGCGGATCACCAACGACCACTTCACGACCGGAGACAACTCGAGCAAGCCGAACGGGATCGTCACGGCCTCGTCGCTGGGCGTGACGGCGACCTCGCTCACGGCCACGACCACGTTCAGCTTCATGATGGACCTGGTCCACTCAATCGACCCGGCGTATCGCACCAACGCCCGCTTCATGACCTCGGATGCGGGGCTGAAGATGCTGCGCAAGATCCTCATCCCGCAGTACTCGGGTGATACCGCCGGCGCGCCGCTCTGGCAGCCGGGCATGGTCGCGGGGGCGCCGGACACGATCTTCGGCTACCCCTACACGATCAACCAGTCGATGACGGCGCCGGCGACGACCGTCAAGTCGATCCTCTTCGGCGACCTGAGCAAGTACCTGATCCGCGACGTGCGCGACGTCACGCTGCTCCGGCTCGACGAGCGCTTCGCCGAGTACCACCAGGTGGCGTTCCTGGCGTTCAGCCGTCACGACGGCGATCTGCTCGACGCCGGCACCGACCCGGTCAAGCATCACCTCCAGGGCTAGACGCCTGGGCACTAGAGGCACGGGCGCTGCTCACGCGGGCAGCGCCCACACTTCAGTCACGACACGGGGAGGCATCCATGCGAGGCGTCATCAGCGAAGACAGTCACATCACGGCGGAAGCGCCCACGGTGACCGGCACGTCGGCGATCGATTCAGCAGCCGTCGACATGGCTGGCTGGGATGGGGTGATTTGTATCTGCAAGGTCGGATCGATCGCCACGAACAACAATCTGCGCGCGCGTCAGGATGATGCGACGGGCGGCAGCTACGCCGACATTGCCGGATCGAAGGTCGGGGACAGTGCCAGCGCGACGCCGTTCGTGTTGGAGATCAAGCGGCCACAGAAGCGGTTCATCAAGTTCCGGGTGACTCGTGGCACGACGACCACGATCGACACGCTGGTCGTCATCAAGTACCGCGGGCGCACGGGGAACGTGACCCAGCCCACGAACACCAGCGTGGTACGTCTCGTGAGTCCGGCGGAAGGGACGGCGTAATCGTGGCGCGGTTCAAGGCGGACCTGAACATCGTCGTCGCGGCCGATGACGCTACCGTCGAGACCCTCTCCGCGAAAGCGCAGGCACTGGTGGATGCCTGCGCGGCCGCCGGGGGCGACGTGCGCGGGAACGGGATCGAGGTCAAGCGCGATGCTTCGGCCGCCCCGGCCGAGGAGCCGCCCAAGGCGAAGGCCACCGCGCGCGCGGCGAAGGCGTAACGACCATGCGGATCCGGTTCCTTGAAGCGACGGAATCCATGCAGCCCGGCTATCCGTTTCTGCGGGGCCAGGTGATCGAGGTCACGAAGCTGACCCCTGAGATGCGCGCCTGGCTGAAGGTGCGTCCGGATGGGACCGCCCGCGCGGAAGTGGTCAAGGACGAGGGGCCAGACGCGGCCGCGCTGCCACCGGCGCAGACGCGTTCCGCGTGAGCGCCCATCATGGCCACGCACGTCAACACGATCTGGTCATTACCGGTGGTCAAGGCGGCGCTCGGCGTGCCTGCGGCCGAGACCGGCCGCGACCTCCGGATCGAGGAAATCGCCGATGCGATGAGTGCGTACATCGAGCGCTACACCGGCCGCCAGTTCGTTACGCGCGCCGTGAGCGAGATCCTGGATGGCGATGGCTGTCCCCTGCTCGAGCTGCTCCATGCCCCCGTGGTCGGAGGGGTGACGTCGCTGACGATCACGCGCGCCGAAGGCCAGGCGCCAGAGACGATCGGATCCACGGCCTACACCCTGGTGGCCGACCGCGGCCGGCTCCGACTCCTGAATGGCGACGTGTTCACCAGGGGATTCGGGAATGTCGCGGTCACGTACCAGGCGGGCTACGGCGCCCAGGGCGTGTCGACGATTCCGCGAGACATCTACCGGATCGGCCTCCAGATGGTGCGGATTGAATTCCAGATCGACGATGCCGGCGCCGGCGCCTCGAGCACGATGAGCGTCCAGGGGCACCACTACACGCCGCGTTCGGCCTGGCCGCCGGTGATCTGGGACGTCCTCAACCAGTGGCGTCGCCGAGGGTTGGGCTGACATGGACCTGGAGATCACGACCAACGCGCGCGAGGTGGCGGACCGCCTGCGAGATGCGGCCGTGCGGCTGCAGGCCTCATGGCGCAAGGCCATGCGGTCCCTCCAGCCGGACGCGGAACGCGCGCTGCGCGAGCAGCTCCAGGGCCGCACGCTGCAACGCCGCTCCGGACGGTTGAGTGACTCGATCCGCTCGCGCCTGGTCGAGACGTCGGACGGCGTCGCTGTTGAGGCCTATGCCGGGATTGGGTACGCCGGGCTGCTGCGGCGCGGGGGTGTGGTGACGGCCTCACGTGCCGCGCGGCTGGCCGTGCCGAGACCGGGCGTGCGGTTCAGTGCGCGGGCGTTCCTGGCCAACCCGGCCGCGTTTGGCTACAGCCGAGGGTTTGTGACCCCGCGGTCCATCATCGGCATCCATGACGACCGGACGTTTGACGTGCTGTTCACGCGCCCGACCAGCGTCGCGATCCGGGCGTTCGACTTTGCCGTACCGGCGGCCCGGGCGCTCGAGCCGTTGGTGCGCGACCGCCTGACGAACGCCGTCGAGGAGGCGCTCCGACCGTTGGGTGAGGGGGGTGGGTAGTGGCCCCGGCCGCCGACCCGAAGCGGCTGCAGATCATGCAGGCGGCCGCGACGGCGCTCCGCGCGATCAACGGCGGCTCGACGTACTGGTACACGGTCAAGGCCGCCTCGGTGCAGTTGGATGTGTTGACGACGCTGCTGAACATGCCGTCGACGAATCTGCCCGGGTTCGTGATCGAGGCGTCGCCGAATAGCGAGCGGGTCCTCGAGGGCGGGCTCGTGATCAAGGACGCATTCGACTTCATCGTCCTGGGGCGCGTGGACGTCGATGGCAGTGCCAGCGGGGATAAGAAGGTGACGGCCGGCGAAAAACTGGCGCACGACGTCGAGGTGGCCCTGGCGGTCGATGAGCGCCTCGGGATGCCGTCGCTGGTGATCTCGGCCCGCACGCAGCCGGCAGAGGTGATCTACGACGCCGGGACCACCAACGCCGTCTTCGTGGGGACACGGGTGCGCTGCCTCTACAAGCGGAACTACGGACAGCCATAGGAGCGATCCGATGAAGATGATGGTCTTTCGCGGCGGCGAGGCGGGCGGGCTGACCGTCTCCGGCACGGGCTTCGGCCGGGCGTTCGCCGATGGGTCGGTCGTGGACTTCGACGAGGTCGCCGGGCACGTCGTCCGCGAGGTGCCCGGCACGAACGACGACGACACGCCGAAGCAGAAGCGCATCGCTGTCACCTGGGGCGACGCCATCGGCGAGAAGTACGCGCACCTGTTCGAGCCAGCGGGGGCGCCGACGAAGAGCCGCCGCCGAACGACGTCGGACGCCAGTCCTGATGAAGGAGCAGCCGTATGAGCGTATGGGAACTCGGACGCAATTTTCGCACCTACGATGCCGCCGAGGGCGCGTACGGCACGGCGGCGACGCTGGCCTCAGCCGACGCGATCCGGCACATCGGCGGCAGTCTCTCGCACAACCCGAACAACTTTCAGAACGCGCCGACGCGGTTCCGGAGTGCGACGCTGACCGAGCGCCGTGTGCGCCGCGAGACGGCCGAGGCCGTGCTGCGCGGGGAGTTCTGGCCGTCTGGCACGATCAACACGATCCCGGACCATGACGCGATCCTGACCGACGTGATCGGCTCGAAGACGAACGTCGTCCTGTCGACGACGGTGTCCGCGTCGCCGTCGCCGACGTCGACGGTCTTCACGCTCGCCAGCACGACGGGTCTCGTGGTCGGCGGCGCCATCCTCGTGAACGCGACGAGCGGCGGGCGCCAGGTGCGCGTCATCACGAACAAGGCCACCGACGAGATCACGGTCGCCCCGGCGCTGAGCGCCGCGCCGACCACCGGCGACACCGTGAAAAGCTGCCTCGTCTACACGCTCGCCGATCTGAACGTGCCGACGTCGCACACGATGGCGGCCTTCGGGATCAACCGGAAGTACGAGGTCAACGGCTGGATCCTCGACAAGCTGACCCTGGAATTCGACAGCAACGGCGAGATCGTCTGGGAAGTGTCGGGCCCGGCAAAGACGCGCCTGAAGGGCGTGAGCGTGCAGAGCGAGCCGGGGGCGTTCACGACGGCCGGCACGGCGATTCCCTCGGGCCTCACCGGATCGCTGCGGATCGGGACCGCCGCCGAGGAGTTCGTGAAGGCGAAGCTCGAGCTGATGAATGGGCACGCCCTGCAAAACAACGCGTATGGGACGTCGACGCCGCAGGGCGCGTTCCGGAAGTCGCAATTCCGGACGGCGCGCTTCTCGGTCACGACCCAGGCGTCGGATGATTCGACGCTCCTGGACGCCGCCACGGTGCGGACCGAGATGGCGGGTCTGCTGCAGACGGGCCTGACGGAAGGCCAGATCATCGGGGTCTATTTCCCCAAGTGGCAGATTGACGTGCCGCCCGCGCACGATCTGGGCAGCGTCGAAGACTATCAGGAAGAGTACGCCGGGCAGTTGCTCGGCACGACGACCGGCAACGACGAGTTCAAGCTCCTGATCGCGTAGACGGTTTCGGTCACACATTCGGCGCCCGCACTGCCGTCGGCTGTAGCTACCCTGCGACCGGCTGACGTCACACATCGCGCGCGCATCCTCAGGTGATTCGGTTCGTTCGCTGTTCCCTTCCATCACCCGGAGGAGTGCCAGTATGCCGCTCGTTCTCTTCAGCACGTTTCCCCTGCCCCTGCCGATCGACGGCGCGATCGTCACGCTCGCGCTGAAACGCCTGGAGCCCGACGAGGTCACCTGGCTGAAAGCCGAGATGGCTCGCATGGAACAGGCGCAGCCCAACGACCGATCAGCTGAGGCCTACGCCGGCGACCAGGCCTTCGTAACGCGGTGCCTCACCGACTTCGTGACCGTGGAACCCGGAGAGCTCAAGTTCGACGGCGCCGAGGTGCGAACGGGCGCGCAGTTCTTGCGCATCTTCGCCGCTCGGACGGATCTCCTGGCGCGCGTCGTCCAGGCGATCCTCGTCGAGAACGCGTGCACCGCGGAGCAGAAGCAGCAGCTCGCCGCGGCGCAGCGTCACGACGCCCCGATGCCCGCGCCACTGCAGGCCGTCGCGGGCGGACGAAAGCGAGCCCGATGACGACACGGACGGTCATCGTCCCGATCGACAAGGAGCCCGTCAGGCTCACGGTCGCGCCGTACACGGTGCGCACGGCCCAGCAGCTCGCGGCGCTCGGCCCGCAGCCCGGGCCCGGCGCGATGCTGACCGGCCCGCGGCTGCTCGCCTATATCGACGTCGTGGGCCCGCTGGTGTCGGTCGCGCCTGGTGATGTGCCATTCGACGGGCGCCCCATCACAGACGGGCGCGAGCTGCTCATCAGGCTGTGTGGCCGCCAGGACGTGCTCCAGGCCGTGCGCCGCGGCGCCATGACCGCGCAGAGCGTCACGGACGACGGGCCACGGCCGACGCGGCAGGACCTCCGCGTCGCGGTCCGGTTCACGGCCTGGCTGTCGGACCAGCGCCGCGGGAGCGCGGCGGAGTGGGTTCAGACGGGCGCCTCGTGCGGCGCCTGCCTCGTGCGAGGGCTCTCGACGTCGCGCGGCTGTGACGGCACACCGCAGCGCCACATCGTGTGGAACGACGGCGGCGACCTCGTCGTGCGCGTCTGCCCGGTGCGATCGCTGTTGCCGGAGGTGGAGGCACTCCTGCAGCTGTTTCGCCTGACCCACGACATCACCTTCGCACCCTCTGGGCTCCCGCAGTATGTGCGCGTCGCACTCCCGGCCGCCGGCGGCGTGCTCGACCAGGACGCGTGGACGCTCGAGGCCCTGGACGTCGTCCGGGCGACCGTGAACGAGCGCCTCGTGCGCGAGTTCCGCCGGCACCAGGAACAGGAAGCCGAGCGCCGCCATGTCTGAACAGAACGTCGACATCGTTCTGCGCGGCCGAGACATCAGCCAGGAGGCCTTCCAGGGCGTGCAGGGCTCCCTGAGCAACCTCGGGACGACGGTCGGCCAGGTGCTCGGCACCGTGCGCAACGCGTGGTCCCAGATGGGCGGCACGCAGGCCCTGAAGGGCCTGGCCGAGGACGCCGGCAAGCTCGCCGACTTGTCATCGCAGACAGGGGTGTCGATCGAGGCGCTGCAGCGGCTCGGGTTTGCCGCCGAGCAGAGCGGGTCTTCGATGGAGAAGATCGCCCGCGCCGCGAGCACGATGGGGAAGACGCTCGCCGGCGGGTCGGATTCGACGAAGGCCGCGATCGAGGCGCTCGGGTTGTCGTTCGACGAGCTCCGCGGCATGAAGCCGGAAGACGCGTTGCTGAAGATCGGCGACGCGCTCGGCCCGATGGAGGACAAGTTCAAGCAGACGCAGATCGCCGCGCAGCTGTTCGGCAAGGCCGGGATCGAGCTGTTGCCGACGCTCTCGTCCAACATGCGCGAGGTCGGCGCCAGCGCGACCGTGATGACGGAGCAGACGGTCACGGCGCTCGACGATGCCGGCGATCGGATCGACGCCGCTAAGGCCAATCTCCAGGCGCAGCTCGGGAACCTGCTCGGGAGCGTCGTGGCGGCCGTCGGCCCTGATGTCGTGGCGCTCGGGGCGATGTTCGGCACGGTGGCGAGCACGATCGCGCCGCTCATTCCGGCGATCGCGACCCTTTGGCCGTCGCTGGTGGGCCTCGCCGGTACGATCGGGACCGCCCTGGTGCCGGCCCTTGGGCTGCTGCTGTCGCCGATTGGCCTGGTCGTGGCGGCCGTCGTGGGCCTCGGGTTGATTTGGTATAAGTGGGGCGACGACATCAAGGCCGTCGTCAGCGCCGTCTACACCACCGTCAAAGAGTACCTCTGGGACAAGTTCGAAGCCATCGTCGGGGCGATCGCCGGCATCCTCACCACGATCAAGGGGTATTGGGACGGGTTCATGGGCGGCGTGACGGCCGTCGTCACCGAGACCGCCGCGACCACGAAGACCTTCCTCGTGGACAAGTTCGAGACGGTGAAGAGCGGCGTCAGCAGTGCGTTGACAACGGTGAAGGGGTACTGGGACGCGCACAACGCGGCCGTCGGGACGGTGCTCGGGCTCATCGTCGGGAAGGTCTCGGAGTGGATCGGCGACCTGACCGAGTGGCTGGGGCCGAAGCTGCGGTCGATCTTCGAAGCCACGAAGGCGATCATCACTCTGATTTACACCTACCACGTCGAGATGGCGCGGATGGTGATCGAGAAGGTCAGCGACCTGTTCCGTCAGCTGACGGACTACTTCGGCGCCAAGCTCCGCGCGATCGTGACGGCCGTCAAGACCATCATCGATCCGATCGTGACGTTCTTCACCAGCGTGAAGGACCGCGCGATCGCGGCCGCTGAGCAGCTGTACACCGGCGTTAAGCAGTGGCTGGTCGATCGGTTCGACGCCATTGTCGCCGGCATCAAATCGAAGATCGACGCGGTCACCGGGTTCTTCAAGGACATGTACGACAAGGTCGTCGGCTCGTCCTACGTCGTGGACCTAGTGGAAGGCATCGGCGACTGGTTCGGGCGCCTCCAAGAGTACATGGTGCAGCCGGCGGAAGAGGCCACGGGCGCGGTCGCGTCCGCCTTCAACGAACTGAACAGCGACGTCAATCTCCGGGAGCTCGGGCGAAACTTCGCGCAGACGCTCGACGACATGCGCATCGAGGCCGGCGGGTGGAAGGACAAGGTTCTCGACATCTGGGGCGAGGTCCGAGACGGGATCAGTGAGCGGATCGGAGACGTCAAGCGGACCTTCGAGCAAGCGCTCACCGACATGCTGCTGGGCCAGACGTCGTTCAAAGAAGGCATGAAGGCGATCTGGGACGCGATCAAAGAGGCCGTCGTGAGCACTGTCGTCAGCATGATCGCCAACATCCTGAGCGAGTACATCAAGGCGATCGGCATCATCGTCAGCCCGCCTCGGCCTGGTGGGGGTGGCGGGGGAGGCATCATCACGCCGCCGCCACCACCACCGCCACCAACCGGCGGTGATCGTGGTGGCTCCTTTGCGGTGTTCGGCGCGGCGGCGGCGCGAACGTTCAGCGTGAGCGGGGCGAGCGTCCAGGCGCCGGTAGTGATACCCGCGCAGTTGATCGTGAATGGTCGCGTGCTGGCGGAAGTGGCGTACGACCGCCTGCCGAGCCTGCTCCAGGCGCGCGGCGTGCTGACGTAGAGGACACGATGCCCATCCAGTGGACGAGCAATCCTCAGAAGGTCTGGCCTCCCGGCGCCGATGGAATCACCATCGTCCCCAACGGCACGGCGTGGGTGTCGGGGAATTACGTCACGTTGGAAGCGAGCGCGGCTGAAGACTCCGTGCTCACGGGCGTGGTGATTCGCACGGCCAATTCAGACAATCTGGAACTGGAAGTCGACATTGCGACGGGTGCGGCCGCGAGCGAAACCGTCATTGCCACCGTCAAGGGCGACCAGCGAGGCGGCCCTGGAGCTTCAACCAATTACGTCAATATCCGGTGGGTCTTTCCGATTCCGGTCGATGCCATCTCCAGCGGGGATCGCCTCTCGGCCCGCATCCGCGTCTCCACTACCGCCACCTCCAACTACTTCGTTGCCGCGCAGTACTACGAGAAGCCGATCGTGGGAAATCTGCAGGTGTCCGCGCAGCCGATCAAGGTCATTCCATCGGCGGCTAACGCGCTGGGAGCACCGACGCCCTTCACCACACCCTGGGATAACGGGTCGTGGGTCCAACTCACAGCGGCGACGTCGGCTGCGTGGGTGGTCGACGGGGCAATGGTGTTCCAAGGAGGCAATGTTGAAGTCGAAGTAGATCTTGGCGTTGGAGCCGGCGGTGCAGAAACCGTCGTCACGACATTTCGCGGGCACGGGGCTGGCGCTGGCAGCGGGATGTGCATCTTTCCGCTCGCATTCCCCTTGGATGCCATCGGCAACGGCGTGCGCGTGGCGGTGCGTGGTCGGTGCTCGGCGATCGGGAACACGCCGGTCATCAGTCTGAGTTACCGGGAGAAGCCTCTCTAATGGCGCGGACCACGACGCTCCCGACGAAGAATTTCCCCTCAAATGCGTCATCGGGCTCGACACCCGCCACCGTTGGATCGCCATCGTGGACGTATGGGGCCTGGGTCGAGCGCGTCGCATCCGCCAGTACGGACCTGTATCTTGTGGCCTTGGGGTTCGGGCAACTCAGCGCGGGCCAATTTCAGGTGCAGGTAGGGATTGGCGCTGTCTCGTCTGAAGTCCCCATCGGTACCTTCCGATTTCATCTGACGAATAGCGGTACTGATGATCTGCCGCAGGTCTATGCCCTGCCTGCCGCCCTCTTGATTCCTTCCGGGTCGCGACTGGTCTTCCGCGTGGCGGAGAACGGCACTACTGGCACCTACCATGTGCTCCTCCACTACGTTGAGAATCTCGACAGCGACAACGTCCACAGTGGGACACCGACGTGTCTGCCGAACGCCGCCTCGGCCTCAAATCTCGCCGGCAGCGGCACGGACTGGGCGCCCTCCGCGTGGCTAGAACTGTCCGCCTCCCTCGCTGATTCGATCGATGTCTACGGGCTCACCTGGGGGATCGGTGGAGGTCCGAACAACCTTCACTTGGAATGGGACATCGGTGTGGGCGCGTCGTCGAGCGAAGTGGTCGTGACGACCCTGCGGAGTAGCAAGAACGAGAACAACGGCGGGAACATTCAAATTGCGATGCTCCCGGCCTTTCTGCCGATTGCCGCCGGAGAGCGCGTGTCTGTGCGGATACGGAAGGGCGGAACCGACACCGCGAATTGGGTGCCGGCCTTGCTGGCCTACACGCCGACCGCCGTGCCGAGGCCAATGCTCGTGCATCCCGGCATGACGGGGCGGATGGCTGAACTGAGCGGCGGCATGAGGGCATAGAAACCGAAATGGCTAAACGAACGATTCCACCAGGGACGACGTCGGTCATCCTCGACGTCTTCATCCAGGACAGCACACAGACGGATGGGCGCGGCCTCGCCGGCCTCGTCCACAACTCCGCCAGCCTCACGGCCTATTACCACCGCGACACGGCCGCCGCGGCGGTCGCGGTGACCCTCGTCACCATGACCGTCGGCACCTTCACGTCTTCCGGGTTCAAGGAGATCAGCAGCGCCAACATGCCAGGGTGCTATCAGCTCTGCCTCCCCGATGCCGCGTTCGCATCTGGGGCCAAGAGCGTCTCGGTGCTCCTGAAAGGCGCGGCGGACATGGCGCCGCTCGCGCTCGAAGTTCAGCTCACGACGGCCGTCTGACGACCCTATGGCCAAGTACGTCGTCCCTCCCGGCGAGACGTCGCGCATCTGCGAGGTGTTCATTCTGGACACGTCGGAGACCGACGGGCGTGGCCTGACGGGGCTCGTGCACAACACCTCTGGGCTGACCTGCTACTACCACCGGAACCGCGCCGCGTCGGCCGTGGCCGTCTCCCTGGTGACGATGACGGTCGGCACGTTCACGTCGGGCGGCTTCAAGGAAGTCGACGCGACGAACATGCCGGGCGTCTATCAGGTCTGCCTGCCAGACGCGGTGTACGCGGACGGATCGCAGAGTGTCGTCGCGTTCCTCAAGGGCGCCGCCAACATGGCGCAGACGCCCTTCGAGATCCAGATCACATCGGTCACCAACGAATCCCCGTCCGACTTCATCGTCTGGATCGACGACATCAACCGCACCAGCTACGTGCAGTCTGGGCTGATCTACCGGCGCGTCATCAACGACATCGGGACGTGCGACTTCGACTTCGAGGACATCACCGGCGCTCTCATACCGGAGGCCGACCAGCTCGTCGAGGTCGAGATCGGCGGCGTCATCAAGTGGTCCGGCACGATCGCCCACGTCTCCGGTCTGACGTTCCTCGGGCGCGTGACCGGCATCAACTGCCACGTCGTTGCGCAGGACTTCAACCAGGTCCTGCTCCGCACGCTCGTCAATGACATCTTCCCGGCGGACACGCTGAAGGCGCTGCTCGAGGAACTCGTCGGCTCCATCGGCTGGCTCGCTGATTACGGCATCTCTCTCGCCGCAGACCAGGTCGACGGTCCAGCGCTCACCGAAATCGTGGCGCCCTGGATGACGGGCGAGGAGCTGCTCCGCTACCTCTCCGAGCTCACGAACTTCGTGCGGCACATCAACTCGAATCGCGAGCTCGAGATGTGGGACATCGGCACGAAGGATAGCGGCGTCACGCTCTCGATCGACAACGCCACGATCATCGACGCCGAATACGAGATCAGTCGGTTCGACTATCGCAATGTGCAGTACGTCGTCTACGGCCCGAACGAAGTGCTGACTGTGACGGACACGTGGATCGGGGACGGCAGCATTCAGGAGTTCCCGCAGCGGTACAGCGTGCAGGCGACGCGGCCGGAGACCGTGAACGTCGATGGCGTCGACTTCCCGGTCGGCATCTTCGGCGTTGACGTCATGGAGTGGACCTGGCGCGAGTCCGATCACACGCTCGTCCAGGACGGCACGCCGGTCCCGAACGGGGACGTCATCATTGCCGTCTACACGTCGCTGTTTCCCAACTCGGTCGTCTTCGACGATCCGACGGAGATCGGCCTGCATGGTCCCTGGCTCAAGGTGGAGTTCGTCGAAAGCATCCTGACCTACGAGGAGGCGCTCGCCTACGCCGAGAACCTCATCAGGGTGAATCTGCCGCGGCCGCCGCTCCCTCGTATCAGCACGGAGGTGACGACCATCGAGCCCGGGCGACTCGTGATCGCCGACCTGCCGGAGATCGGGCTCGACGAGGTGCAGTGCTTCGTGCGCGGTATCGAGGTCCGCGTGATTCAGCAGGGCACGCAGGTGTATCGCGAGACGACCCTCGATCTGATCGGCGGCGAGGAGCTGCCGGCCAACAGCGTGATCGATATGTGGCGCCGGATCGTTTTTGGAGTTTCGACGCAATGACGTAACCAGGAACCTGACCCGCATCCGCTAGGCCGGCCAGCCGAAGCGCTCACGGAGCCCGTGAGCTGTGGATGCGACAAGGGCTGCACGCAGAGGCCGCGTGCTGATTCCTCGCTACATCGCGAGGGGTTGGCCGCGGCCTTTGTGTTGGCGGCCAGAAGGGAGACACCGATATGGGGCTGCTGATTCTGATCGCCGTCGTCATCGTCGTGCTGATCCTCGCGCTCATGCTCGTGGACCAGCTGCCGTTCGGAGAGCCGCCGTTGAAGAACATCCTGAAGGCGATCGTCATCCTGATCGCCATTCTCGTGATCTGCCAGCGTGCGGGATTGCTGGCGCTCTGACGCGAATGACCGTCGAGTCCCTGCTCCTCGGCGCGCTCTCGACACTCGCCGCGGTGATTCTCGCGAATCACGCGGGGCTGTGGGTGTCGGGTCGCGAGTTCAAGGTGATGCAGGCCGACCGCGACTTCTACCAGCGGTTGTTCGTACGGCAGACCCGCATCATCCGCAAGCTGACTGCCGCGAAGGGCGATGACCTGGGAGACCTCGATGACGATGGCGACGACAGCGAGCGGGTGGCCTGACATGACGTGGTTTGACCGTCTGTGGGCGTTCTGTCGCTTCCACTTGATGCGACACGAAGGGACTGCGCCGGAAATCCTCGCCGCGTTCGAAGAGGTGGTGGCCGAGCAAGAAGAGCAGGCGCGCGTCGCGCTCGTCCAGGCTCGGCATCGCGTCATGACCGGCCGCGGAGCGCGCCCATGATGTTGAGCCTCAGCCCTGTCGAGGCCGTGCTCATCGTCGTCGCTGCGGCCGGCACGTGGTGGGCGTGGCGCAACACGCGCGAGTCCGAGCGCGACGTGCAGGCCGTTCTGGCGTCTGGCCAGAACGGCATCTTGCTGTTGACGGCGCAACAACTGCGCGCCCAGCAGCGGGCGTGGGGCGTTGTCGCGTCTCTGATGTTTGTCATCACGCTGACTAGCATCCCTGAGCCGTCGCCGTGGCTGCGTGGCGTGCGTCGGCTCGCCGGCCTGGGCGTGCTCGTGGCGGTGGTCGTCGGCTCAGGGCGGGCGGATCGCCACCGGCGCCGGCTCCTGGAGCACGCCATCGAGATCGAGCGGCAGGCCAATGAGCAGCGCCGCCGGAGTACGGACGCATGACCGATTTACCGCCTACACCGGACATCGGCACGCTCACGGCCACCGTGACCGGGGAGATCCCCCCCGTGACCGAGGCCAGCGTGACCGCGCAGAAAGCTGCAGCTTTTCACAAGGCCGGAGAGGAATCCCTGCGCTCGGAAGGGCAGCGGCACATCAATCTGATTTGGGAATCCACGCAATCGAAAATCTCGGTAGCCGTGGTGTTCACCGCGCTGTTTGTGTCTGGTCTGCTGTCGCTGCTCGCGCTGTATCCAAACGCGACCGAACGTCAGATGGCGATGGCGATCACGGCGTTCATGCTGGTGAGCAATCTCGCCACCGGGATCATCGGCTTCTACTTCGGGCGCACGAACCATCAACGCACGGGCGGCGTCCCCGCCGGGGAACAGGAGGGGCGATGAGGCCTGACCTGACCGGCGCACCGCTCGCGGGACGAGCGCTCCTGGCGCTGCGGGCGGGCGACATGACGAGCATCGAACTGGCGGGCCGTCTGCGAGCCTGTCCAAGCAACCTCGCCCGGGTGCTCCGTGACCTCGAGGCGCAGGGCCTCGTGCGGTGCCTTGTGCCGCGGCACGGCTGCGTGCCGAGCGAGTGGGCGCTCGTGCGCGAGCAGGAGCGGCGCGCGTCATGAGGTAAAGACGATGACTGATCGTGAAATTCCGACGGTAGACCGGAGCCAGTGCGTCCTGACGGATGGTTCGCCAGTGACGGCGGACCATCGCGAGATTGACCCGCGAACTGGTCAACAGAAGGGGTACGTCGTCCTGACGCCAGAGGAGCGCGCGAAGGGGTTCGTGCGTCCGGTGCGCGACAGCTATCGGCACGTCGGACGCCGCGAAGTCATCGTCAATGACGGCAACGTGCAGGACACGGAGGGACACGTCGGAGGCTGTGGCGCTGTCACGACGATGGGCCGTCCGCTGGCGGAGACATACGCACGTGATCCGTCCTTCTACTCCGGCACCTTCTGCGCAACGTGCCGCGCGCATTTCCCTCTCGACCAATTCGTGTGGGAAGGGACGGACGAACAGGTCGGGTCATGAAACACGCGCGCACGCACGCGGCGACGCCGGACATGGAGCAGTGCTACCAGGAGATGGTGGCGGCGATTGGAAAGCTCACCGTGCGGTATCCATCCATCCGCAACATCGAGTTGATTGCGCTCATCGGCCGCATGGCTGGTTACTGCGTCGCGATGTGCTTTCCTGACGAGCGCGACCTTGCGCGGCAAACCGCGATTGAGAATCTTGACCACGCTGTGAGCGACGTCGCGCAGCAAGGGCCGGCACGCGCTGGAGTCATTCAGCCATGACGTTCACGCTCGCGCGCGCCGCCGAGTATCAGCGTCTCTTCGCTGACTGCGTCGTGCTGCCGACGCGGCGCCGTGAGGTGGAGCGGACCGTGAGCCGGATCGCGCTGTCGGTGTCCCGGTATCAGGCGGTGAGCGAGGGGATCGGCGTCCCGTGGTTCGTCGTCGGCGTGATTCACGCGCTGGAGGCCTCGCTCGACTGGAGCACCCATCTCCACAACGGCGACAAGTTGACCGCGCGGACGGTGCGCGTGCCGAAGGGGCGACCGCGCGACGGCGAGCCGCCGTTCGAGTGGGAGGACTCTGCGTCCGACGCGCTGCTGCTCCACGAGCTCGACGCCGTGCCGGAGTGGACGATCGCCCGCGCCTGTTACGAGCTCGAGCGGTTCAACGGGTGGGGTTACCGGCGGCACGGGATTCCGTCGCCGTATCTGTGGTCCGGGTCGCAGCACTACATGTCCGGGAAGTATGTCGCGGACGGCCTGTGGTCGGCGACGGCGGTGAGCCAGCAGATCGGGGGAGCGGTGCTCATCAAGCAGGCGCTGGCCGCGGGCATGGAAACGGGGTTGACCGATGCCTAAGACGCCGAAGTGCCCATCGTGCGGGGAGACGCGCCTGGTCGAGCGCATCGGTCACGTCTACTTCTGCCAGTGCTGCGCGAAGACCTGGAGGCCGTCGTGACCGCGTTTCCACGGCTCTCACCAGACGCCGCGCACGTCACCAGCGGCTGGGGCACCGTTGAGATCGACGGCCGCCCGATTGCGCCGGGGCAAGGCAGTTGCTGGTTCAATCGCGAGCAAATCGTGTACGGCGATCCGCAGGGGTGCCCGTGGTTGTACGGGGGCGGGACGCAGTTGAAACTCGCGTCGGTCGGCTACAACGACCTGGTCGCTGGCGGTGGCCGCTGGGCCGGAGGGATCGTCAACAGCGCGGTCGTGCGCATCGATCGCAGTGACGGGCCGTCGATCGAACGCGCCTACCAGCCGGCCATGTCGGATGCCGGCGACCTCGCCTACCTCACAGCTCCAACGTCGCCAGAGCACGAGCTGCGGTGCATCCGCGCAGGCGGCACGCGCGCGGACCTGATCACTGCTGGTCCGATTGAGTATCCGTCCGTCTGTTCTGCCGGGATCGTCTGGTCCAGTTTCGCGAGCGGGATTCAGCGCACCTGGGCCTGTCCAACCGGCGACACCCCGCGCGAAGTCCACGCGAGCTTCTGCCGGTGGGAAGTGCGCCCGATCGCCGTCGATGTCGGCGGGGCGCTGTGGGTCTGCTCGGTCGATGAGACGCGCGTGCTGCTCTACCCGGCCGGATCTACCTTCGGGTACGTCGTCATCGAAGGGTCGGTCGGAGAAGCCAATTCCAAGGATGTGCGCTACGACCTGACGCGCCGAGCGTTCCGCTGTGTCTACACGCAAGGCGAACAGTTGATCTGGATCGATGCCTTCCGCGTGGACCTGTCGAAGCCGCCGAATGTCGATCCGCCACAGCCTGAACCGATCGTTCCGCTGCCGGCCGGCACCGTCATCGCAGACACGCTGCCCTATGTCATCGGCACGCCGGCCGCCTGGCCGCGCGTCGGCGACGAGGGCGGCAACATGGACTGCGTGCCGGTCGCCGGCCAGGCCGCGGTCGCGTTCGTGAAGTTCGCCTCGCCTTCATTCGCCGAGTGGTGGCGCTGGGACGGCGACTACATCTACCACCACGAGGACCGGTCAGACGGCCTCGACCAGCCGTACCACTGGACGAAGGACCGTTGGATCAAGCGGCGCTGGGCCATCGGCGAGCAGATAGACAGCCGAGAGAACAACGTCATCAGGCGCACGGCTGACGAGGGCGACAACTGGAGCGAGCGCCCGTGGGCGATGGTTATGCGGTTCGTGGCCGCGTTCGAGTCCTACCCGTGCGGCGGCGACATCGGCGACGCGCCGGTCATCGTCGTGGAGTACGACCCGACCTACACATTGGAACCGCGCCGCGGCGGCGTCGAGCGCTTCTGGTTCGCCGCTGGCTGGGGCTGGTTCCGCTGGCAGTCGGCGCCCTTTGGCACCGTCTTCGACTTCTCCCCGGACCCGTCCACGCCGAACCTGACCGATGCCTTCTTTCACCGTCTCGGCGGCGTGCGCGTGACGCCGATCGATCCCGTCCGTCCGTGGGCGGCGCCGCCCGTTGAACCACCACCAGAGGAGCCTATGAAACCGCGCGACCAGTTCTACCGAGAGTTTCAGGACGTCAACGCCTTCTATCAGGCCGACGAGGGACTGAAGCGGCCCGGCGGCATGATGCTCAACGACCCGTCCCGCTGCGACGTCGAGGCGATGGGCGCGTGGGGCTACGACCTCGCCGCCGGCAAGACCGTCAACGACTGCAAGAACGCCATCGTGCGGTCCGACGAATGGGCGACGAAGCACCCGGGCGAGGTACCACCGACTTTCCCGTAGGGGGCGGGGGGCCTGCGCCAGGTCCACTCCCCGTCCCTCTTCAGGACCAACTTTTTGGCTGCTTCTGGTGGGGTGTCTTCACCGACATCGAAGCCGGCAAGCAGCGCGACGAATTCTTTCGGCGCACGCAAGATGCCGGCTGCAACGCGACCGAGTCCGGGCTCGACAACGCGTGGTTCGACTACCCGGAGCACGGCCACGGCGGGTTCGTGCCATGGGAGCGGGCCAACGGTTCGCCGGCGTTCGGCGGCACGGGCCCATTCGATCTCACCCGGAAGTCTGAGGCGTTCTGGGACCACTACCTCGCGGGCGTTGAGTCGGCCATCGCCCACGGGCAGGTGGTGCAGGTCAAGGTCGCGCCGAATTACTACAGCTGCGCGTCGCACACGCAGGGCGCGCTCTGGGTGCCGGACCGCGATCTGAATCCGCGCCGCTACAACATCCAGGGCGAACGACTCGGCGACCCGGACAACGACCGGGGCATTCATGACTATGTCGGCACCGACGATGACTGGGTGGGCAACGCCCTCATCGAGGAAGGCTGTCGCCGGTTCAAGCCCTACGTGGAGCGCGGGCAGCTGTACTTCTGCACGGCGCTCGAAATGGCGCAGAAGGAACTGCACGTCCGGGTGCGCGACCGCATCCTCGGTCATCTGTCGGACGCGATCGTCATCGCCAACCGGCAGGAGTGGCCGACCGGCATGTGGCGGAACATGGTCCGCAAGACCGGGTTCGACGGCAACGAAGAGCACAAGAAACCCATTCTGGAGAAGTTCCTCGCCGAGTACGACGCCAACAACCTGCCGCCCACGCGGTCAGAGATGCTGGCCGAGGCGCGGGCCTACAACCCGTGTTCGGCGTTCTGGTCGTCTGACGGCTGCCGGATCGACAAGGACCCGGACCGTTGCTACGACTACCCGAACCTGGAGGAGCACGCGGTCTACATCCTCCGGGAGTTCGGCGGGAACTGGTGTCAGCAGTCGGTCTCCAAGATGCCGCAGTACTCCTGGGGCCGCGTGGACCTCGGGCCCATGGACCGGAACGAGATCCCGATGCTCAAGAACATCTACCGGCGGTGGAAGGCATGAGGCCCGCCGCGCGGCGCGTCTCGGCGGTGCTCGTGCTGCTGACCCTGCAAAGCGGCTGCGCGCTGACGCTCGCGCGCCGGCCGGCGCACGCGATCGCCCCACTCGGCGTCCAGGTGCTCACCGCGGTGGACGCCGCCCAGGACGTCATCATCGCGCTCGGCCAGGCCGGCACAATCCCGCCGGCCCAGGAGCGAGCGGCGCTCAAGGCCACCGTGGCCATCGGCTACGCGGGGAAGAAGCTCGCCTCGGCCCTGCGCACGATGGACGCGGCGCAGTCCGCGCTCGAGCAGGCCCAGGCGAGCGGGGAAGTGGGCGCGCTGCTCGACGTCATCAACGGGCTGATCTTCGAGGCGCTGGCGCCGTTCACCGACACGACGGTCCGCGCGCAGGTGGCCGGACTGTTGAAGGAAGTCAATGCACTCCTGCTGGCGATTGCCGGCGCCATTGCGAGGACGTCATGAGCGTCACCGATGCGACCAAAGCCGTGCAGAGCCTCACGTCCCTGCTCGGCGCCATCAACCCGCTGGTGGCGGCCGGCGTCACCGTGTTCGAGGCCGTGCGCGCCATTGCCAGCCGGCGCGGGGCCTCCGACGCGGAAGCCGACGCCCTGGCCCGCGAGTTCATTCGGGACATCAGCCGCATGGAGATGATTGCGGATCGGCTCATCACCAAGGGGGAAGCGCGGCTGCGCGAGTTGGAACGCGCGGCGGCGCCGTTCAACGGGCCACGCGAGGGCCGCGAAGACTAAACACGCGCGTGTGACCAGCACACCAGCAGAAGGAGATCACCAATGTCCGACATGTCCGACTACCTCGAGAACAAGCTGATCGATCACATCTTCCGCAACCGCTCGTACACCGTACCGTCGACGATCTACGTCGGCCTGTTCACGGCCGCGCCGTCCGACTCCGGCGGCGGCACTGAGGTCAGCGGGGGATCGTACGCCCGTGTCCAAGTCGGCCCGTCTGACACGACGTGGGAAGCCACGCAGGGCGGCACGCCGGCGGCGGCGAGCTCGGGCACGGGCGGCGCCACGCAGAACGCGGCGGCGATCACGTTCCCGACACCGTCCGCGAACTGGGGCAGCATCACACACATGGGCATCTTCGATGCCTCCACGAGCGGGAACCTGCTGATGTGGAAGGCGCTCACGGTGGCGAAGACGGTGAACAACGGCGATCCAGCGCCATCGTTCGCAACCGGCGCACTCGATGTCGTCCTCGCGTAGGCCGCGCCTGAGTGCCCTGGTGGCGGCTCTGGCGAGCCGCCGCCGTTTCCCAGATTGGAGCTGCAAGATGCGTCAGTGGATTGCGATTGTCGCGCTCGTGGGCCTCCTCGGCGTCGACGCCGACGCGCAGATCGGCTCACAGAAGAAGTCGCCCGGGAACATCAGCGGCACCATCAGCGTCGCGCCCGGCAGCAATGTCTCACTCGGCGGCGCGGTGGCCTTCGACTACGCCTGCGCTGGGCACGGCTGCGCGGACTTCGAAGCGTGGTCGTACACCAAGAGCGCGTTTGCCATCGTCGTCCACTGCACGTCGCCGTCGGCCAGCTTTGACGAGTGGTTCGGCTTCGAGTGGGCGCTGGCCAACGCGTTCGTGCTGGGTGAGCCGTCCGCGCCGCTGCTGTTGAATGAGTGGGCCGATGTCGGTGGGCCGGCGAACTGCACCGCCTTCATCGGCTATTACAAGAACATGGGCGGCGGTTCGATTTTCATCGCGCTCGGGTCGACGGCGTTCGACGTCCCATGACGCCGATCTTTACTTGCGGCGGCGAGTGCGGATGTGTGCTCGGCTCTGGCGCGTCCGGGCATACACTGTCCGGCGCGGCGGCGACCATTTCAACCAGCGTGAAGCGGACCGGCGACCGGTCGGTGCGGCTGAATCCGACCGCGACGACAGCGGCTTGGCTGTCGCCTGCGAATCCGTCACCGGCGACACGCCATATGGTGTGGCGGCTCTATCGCCGATTCGACGCCCATCCGGCCGCGAACCTCATGGTCAGCACGGCGGCGAACGGCTCTGCCGCCCGCAACCTCGGGCTCGCCTATCAATCCTCTGACGGGAAGTACTACGCTGGCGCCGCGACGTCGGCCGGCGCGTCGTTCGTGGTGGGGTCGAGCGGGATCACGATACCGGCCAACGACGGCGTCTGGCACCAGATTGACGTCTACGTCAACGCCTCGGCGAACCCGAACACCGTGGACGTCAAGATCGACGGCCAAGCCCTCGGCCAGCTCTCGCTGGCTGTCGTGGCGGGGGACTTGACTGACCAACGCAACGGCAACACGGTCAGTGCCTCCTACGACTACTACGACGACGATTGGATCCTCAGCGGCACCGCGGCCGACTACCCGATTGGTGCGGGCTACGTGAACCACTTCGTCCCGACCGCCGATGGCACGCATAACGTCGCGTCCTCGGCTGACTTTCAAAGGGGCAACACCGCTGTTGACATCACGAACGCGACCACCACGGCGTGGCAGCTCGTGGACGATGTGCCGTTGCCGTCTGGCGCGGTTGATGAGGCCGATAATCAGCGGGCGGTCGCCCCGGTTAACCCTACCACCGACTACGTGGAGGGCCTGTTTGGGCCGGCCAGTGGCATCAGCACCCCGACGACGGCTCCTCGGTCGGTCGAGTGCCTGCTGGCGTATCACCAGATCGCCACGCAGACCGGGTCGATGCGCGTCGCACTTAATGACAATGGCACGCTGGGCGATGTGTTGAATATCTCCGCTCAAGCTGGCGTCGTGACGTACCGCTATGCCAGAGCCCATTTCGCGACTGGGCCGGCCGGGGCGTGGGTCATCGGCGGCGGTGGCAACGGCGACTTCACCGACCTGCGGGTCCGGTTCTTTTCAGCGGATGCCGCGCCCGACCAATGTCTCGACGCCATCATGCTGGAAGCGGAATTTGCTGAAGTGGCCGCTGGGCCGAGGCGTGTAAAACCCCTGTTTGGCAATCAAGCCGTGAACCGTGCGGCAACTTTTTAAGGAGTGACGTGTGGCTCAGTATCAAATCTTCAACGGGGCGTCGCCCACGACGGCCAAATTCGTCGCGGTGACCACGGGGACCTCGATCAAAACGCTGTTGCAGGTCAAGCCGTCGGCCACCATCGCGGCGAAGATCATCGAATGGGGCTTCTCCTGCGACGCGCCCAGTGCGGCCGCCCTCGCCGTAGTCGAACTGATCGAGACGGATGTGGCCGCCACTGTGACCGCGCATGTAGCTGCTGGGATCGTGAAGTTCGATCCGGCGGCCCTCATCGGTGGCGACCCCACGACCAACCTCATTCAGGTCGGCACGACCAGCACCGGTTACACGTCCTCCGGTGAAGGGTCGATCACCACGTCCCGCCTGCTCGATCAGCGGATCACGACTATTCCCACGACCAACGGGTACGAATTCAAGTGGGCGTTCCCGTTGGGCCGGGAGCCGGTGCTCCAGGTCGGCTTGTTCGCGCGGATTCGGGTGCATTTCTCCGTCGCGACCAACGCCGTCTGCTACATGACCGTCGAGGTCTGAGCTACAGATGGCGAGGTACGGTCGCAGCTACCCGGCGAAACCGCGCTTTGCGGAGTACGCGGTCCCCGCCGCCGGGGCCTCGCTGGACGCGTCGGCGACTGGGTCGGCCACGATCACCGCGACGCTGACGACGGCCATCACGGCCGCCGCGGCGCTCGCCGGGTCCGCGGTCATCACCGCCGCCCTTACGACGTCGATTGCGCTCGCGTCGGCGACGAGTGGGAGTGGCGTCGCCACGGCCGACCTCACGACCGCGATCCGCCCGGCGGCGGGGCTTTCAGGGACGGCCTCCCTCGCGGGCGACCTCACCACGGCGATTCCGCTCGCCAGCGCCACGTCTGGCACCGCCACGATCACGGCGACGCTCACCAACGTCGCGGCCGAATTCGTCGCGAGCGCGAGTGGCACCGCGACCGTCTCCGCGAGCCTGACCACGGCCATGCCGCTCGCGTCATCGGCGAGCGGGACCGCGACGGTCACGGCGGATCTCACCACGGCCATCCGTTGTGCGGCCGCGGCGTCCGGCACCGGCAGCCTCACCGTAGACCTGTCGACGGCCATCCAGATGGCGTCGGCCGCCACGGGGACCGCCGCCGCGGTTGCGGATCTCACCACGGCCATCCGCTGTGCAGCGTCCGCGACTGCGACCGCCACGATCACCGCCGAACTCGCCGGCACGGGCGCGGCCCTCGAATCGACGGCCACCGGGACCGCGACGGTCACCGCGGTGCTCACCACGGCGATCCGCATGGTCGCCGGCGCGCAAGGCACGGCGACGCTCACCGCGAGTCTGACGGCCGGATCCGCCGCCGAGCTAGTCGCGAGCGCCACCGGATCGGCCAGCGTCTCGGCCGCGCTCACGACCGCGATCCCGCTCGCGACCGCGCTCGTGGGCACGGCGGTTACCACCGGCGACCTCACGACCGCGATCCCGCTCACCACCGCGGGGCTCCTGGGCCGGGCGACGATCACCGCAGACTTCACGGCCGGCATCCCGGTCGGGACGCTGTATCCTCAGCCCGTCCTGCGCACGGCAGCGCTCGGGACCGTGACGGCCACCGTCCCCTCGGTCTCGTTTGGCGGGCTCACGACGCCCGCCGTCACGGATTGGACCCTGACGACTCCTGGAGACTGACGCCCATGCCCTCTTTCACGATCAAGGAACGCACGACGGCGACCATTGCGTTCAGCCTCGTCGATGAAGCGGAGGCCGCCATTCCGCTCTCGTCCCTGCTGACGCTCACCCTGACGGTGAAGGACATGGCCAGCGGGACGGTCGTCAATGGCCGGAACGCCCAGGACATCAAGAACGCGAATGGCGTCACGGTGGATTCGAGTGGGAATGTGACCTGGCCGTTGACGCAGCTGGACACCGCGCTCGTGAATGCCCCGGCCATCCATGAGCTCCACCGCGCCCTGGTGGATTTCACGTATGACGCGAGCGGCTTTACGAAGCGGTTCTATCAGGACTTCGAGATCGCGATTCAGGCCGAGGCGTGGGTGCCCTGAGACGCGCAGACGTCTGCAGTGCCACGGTCCGTGCCACGGCGGCGGTGAGAACGTGTGAAATGATTGAGATAATCTGACACAACGTGACGCGAGGTGGAGCTGCGTCAACAGGGCCGATCGATTGAATTCTCCAATGAATGCAACGTCGGCCGGCGTGGTAGCATGGCGGAAGCGCCTGGGAGTCGAAAAGAAACACGTCCAGCTGTAACAGCTTTCCTATAGGCGCTTTATCGTCCCGTGCCACTGTTCTGGTGCCACGGTGGAGCGCCCAAATGCCCCAGCCGAAGATGTGTCCTCGGACCTGCCTGAAATGCGGGTCCGGGTTCATGGCTCAACAGCGCGATGTTGCACGAGGGCGTGCCCGGTACTGTGGGCGCCAGTGCGGTGGGTCCGTGGGTGCCGCCGCGACCCATCAGAAGCATCCCCAGCAGGGCGAAGGCAATTTCAATTTCAAGAACTGGCGATCTCGCGACAACGTCTACTATGTTCGCCGCACTCACGCGCGGTACCCTCACCACCGGCGCGCTGGGAGGATCCTTCAGAGGGCCGTACGTGGCGGTCGCCTCATCCGGCCGTCCCAGTGCGATGCCTGCGGTGTCCCCTGCTCCCCGCACGGCCACCATGAGGACTACGCGCAGCCGCTTCAGGTGCGCTGGCTCTGTCGACCGTGTCACCGGCTGGCGGATCGCCGGCGCCAGGCGCGTGAGGCTGCGTCACGGCCGCCGGCCACTGCAGCCGCCCCGATAACCGCTCACTCGCATCCTTGAGACGGGAACCCAGCACGGGCACGTAGTGCAGGCGCGTCGTCGCGATCCGCTTGTGGCCCATCATCGCCTGGATGTCGGCGAGATCCTCGCCCTGCTCTGAGAGGGCGATGCCGAAGGCGTGACGCAGGTTGTAGGGCCGCACGTCAGCCGGCCATCCGGCCCCGCGCAGCGTGCGATCGAACGAGCTGACATCGAATGTCCCCCAGGCGCGCGCCGCCGCGAACAGCGTCCAGGCGGCGAGCATGTCGTCGTTCAGCCAGAGGCCGGCCGACCATCCGCCCTTGCCGTCGCGCACGCGCCAGATACGCCGCGCGAGGTCCACGTCGCCGGGCTCGGCGCGCATCACTTCCGACGGGCGCTTCCCAGTCGCCGCCAGGACCATGAACCTGGCCCGCGTCTTCGCGCTGCGGAGATACCCGCCGCGCTCGTGCTCGAGCAGCTGCGCGGCCACGGCGAGCACCATAGCCGGGTCGATCGTTTGTGGCACCGTGCGCGGCACCGCTGGCAGCGTGACGTCGTCGCAAGGCGTGACGGCACGCTTGCCGTCAAGGGCCCGGTAGAGTGTCTGCAGGCTGCCGACGCGATTGACGATGGTCTTCGGTGACTTCGCCGGCGTGGCCTGGCTCCATCGACTCATCGCGAGCCGGACATGCTCCGCGGTGATCGCGCGCCGCGGCAGGTGCCCGAGGATGGCGACCCACGCGCGCAGCTCGGCTCGGCGCTCGCGCCAGCTCGCCAGGTAGTGAATCTGGTCGACGTAGCGATCGACGTCGCCGGCGAGCGTGCCCTTCGCGCCGTGCACGGTGACGCCCTTGGCGAGCTCGGCGCGCAGCCGGCCGCGCACATCGCGCATCGTTGAGATGTCGGTCCCGAGCGGCCATCGCTCCTCGCGCCTGTCATCGCCGAGGAACCCGACGACGCGGTAGCCGCCCTTGTCGCGATAGATGCCGTCCTCGACGCGGACGGACTTGCCCTTACGACCCATACTCAGATGCCGGGCTCACGGCCTCGGTCCACCGCTGCGCCTCCAGCAATCGCCGCAACTCGTCCGCCTCCCGCACCACGTCGGCCAGCTCTTGGAACACCTGGCCGTAGAGCAGCTCGCCGTCCACTATCGCGCGGAGGTCGAGGCCGTGCGGGTGGGTGAACACCTCGGCGGATCGCTGCTCGCCGTTGCGCGTGAGGCGCCAGAGGACGGTGACGAGTTCGGGAATGAACCGGATCATCTGACGTTCCCTAGCGGCATCCGGGCCACGACGTGCGGTCAACCCTCAAGAAGGGAGTGGACGAACTGATTTTGGCATGCGTTACAGCTGGCGTTCAGCTGCGGCGGATTGCTGCTCGTCCCCCAGACATCAGTGTCACAGCTCTGACAGACCGGACACGGCGGATTGGTGTGCGCGTTCTGGCAGCGATAGCCGTCGGCGCGCTCGCCGCCGCCGGTCATCCCTTTGGAAGTCCCAGCGAGCGGGTCCGGCAACCTAATCCCGCCCGTTGTCCAGACCATCGGTTCCCTGCATTCGTAGCACGTATGAGCCGCTCTGGTTCCGATCGCCGGCATGATTGAACTCCTCTCCGCGCTAGATCCTGGCTGTCAACAGTCGATCGTCAAAGTTTCAGAACAGCTAATTGTCCTCATCGACCGGCTGCAAAATACGCTGCTCGCCCTGCCGCTCTGGGGCCTTCGGCGCCTTCTTGAAGGTCGTGCTGGCCTGCACGGGCGGACGGTCTAGCGTCTTGCCCGTGAGCAAGTCCTCGACCGTGAGGATCTGCAAGCGCGGATGCTTGCCCCACGGCGACGTGTAGAAGCCCGCGCTGGCCGCTTCCTTCCTCATCGGTCCGGTCGGTTCCTCCAGGCACAGCAGCGCGCCCATCTCTGCCTTCTCTCTATCCAGCACGCCACGAAGATCGCGGAGATGTGAGACGCTGACGTGACCGGCCTTCACCGAGAGGATGATCTGCTTCGTCTTTGAGCCGGCGCCTTCGTGGAAGTAGATCCGACCGTCGATGCCGTGGTCGCGGCCCTTCTTTTCATCGACGGGTCGAGCACCGACCAAGCCGAGCGCCCACCACTGGAACTGATACGGATCGTCGGCCGCTAGCTTCACCGCATCCGGTAGCGACACTGGCTCACCGATGACTTTGTACTCGGCCGCCGTGATGAACGTGTCTGCCAGCCGACTACGAATCAGGCTGATGGCAAGGCTCGTAATGTCGATTCCGATCCATCGCCGCTTCAGTTTCTGAGCAGCCGCAATCGTCGTGCCGCAGCCGCAGAACGGATCCAGTACGGTGTCGCCTTCGTTGCTGGACGCGAGGATGATGCGCTCAAGTAGTGCCTCCGGCTTTTGCGTCGGGTAGCCAAGACGCTCCCTCGCCGACGTCTGCAGGCGAATATCCGTCCACACGTCGAGGGCTGGAACCCCCTTGGACTCGTCAAGGTACAGCCTCAACATGGGAGTTCCGCCGGCTTTCTTCGGCCAGAAGACGCGGCCCATCTTGTCCAGAGCTTCAAGCGCCTCAATCGTGTCGAGATCACCGATGACATCACGGGCGAACCCAGGGACTGCCCAATGCCGACCCTTCGCGGTCGGATCAATTCCACGCCACTGCTTTCCAGATGAACCGGACCGAACGCCAGGCGCCGTAAGCGTGTTCCGATTGAATCTGCGTCCTGTATCCGGTTCCACATTGTTGAACCACGCGTCCGCAGTCTCCTGTGGCAGGGGCATATAGGCAGGGTTCCATACGTACGCCTCGCCCTTTGTGTAGAAGAAAATTGTGTCGTGTATCGGCCCAAATCGCTTGGAGCTGCCGTGCGCCCCAGTCCGCTTCCAGATGATTTCGTTCCGGAAACACTGTGGACCGAAGACGGCATCGAGGAGCATCTTCAGGTAGTGGCTCGCGGTCGGGTCGCAGTGCAGGTAGATTGATCCGGTCGGATTCAGCACGCGCCGCAGCTCCAAGAGCCGAGGCGCCATCATGGCGAGGTAGGCCATCATGTCGCTGTCGCCGAGGAGCGTCCGAAACGCCTGCATCGCCTCAGACACCTTGCCGCCCGCCACGATCACCTCGTCGCACGAGCGCGCGGCGGCTTCGTCCCACTTCCACGTATCGCTGAACGCCTTGATCTGAGACGCTGCTTCCGTCCCATCGTGCTCGGCGAACAGCACGTTGTACGAGGCATTCGAGTTGAAAGGCGGGTCTAGGTAGACGAGATCGACGCTGGCGTCGTCGATGTGACGCCGCATCACTTCGAGGTTGTCGCCGTAGAATAGTTGGTTCATGAACGAGTCAGGCGGGTTGTCTGTCCTTTATTCATCGGATTGGCGTTCGTCCGCGTCGACGGCATCGTCGTCGGACTTGGTGGCGGCATCTTCCTTCTCTCGTTTCGTCCGAAGCGACTTGCCAGCCGCCTTCCCCACGCGCCGACGAGCGGCATCCGCCTTGTCGCCTTCGATGACGTCGCGCTTGAGGACCTCCTGCTTGAGAGCCTCGCGGAGCGTGTCGACGTCGAGCTTCGCGTCAGGTGAGAGCCGCCGCAGCTCGCGCCGGACGCTCTCGAGGACCGCGTCGGAGAGGATAACGGCGGCCAGGTAGAACTTGCTCGTCGCCTGCTTTTGGTCGTGGTAGGCGTAGAGGCCAGACTTAACCATGCTCTCGCGCGTCAGGTGGTACACGCGCTCGATGTCGTCGCCGCTCTTTGGATTCAGGGTGAGCAGGTCAACGTCGAGCACGAGCTCGGCGTCAATCGGCTTCGCGAAGATGACTTTGAACACCTTCCACACGTGGCCGTTCGTGAGGCCGACCCACTCGATGCCCTGGTTGGCGGCGTAGTCGACCGCCTGCTTCATGTGCGAGTCCTTCAGATCGAGGCCGATTGCCTTGACCTCGATGAGCATCTGGAACTTGCCGTCGATCCGCGTGGCCAGGTCACAGTACGTGCCGCGGATACAGAGCTCGCGCGTGATCTCGCTGTACTTCTCGTAGCCGAAGACCTCCGCGAGGACGTCAGTCGCGATCATCGACGTGTCTGATTCGTTCACATCCCTCGATTTCGCCGACGACAGGATCGGTTGGTACCGCTTCAGCCCCGCTGTCAAACGTTCGGAAACGCGCGACGAAATAGCCATATCTACCGTCCCTTCCGCCAACGAACGACTTCACTGATCCCGAGACCTTTTCATCGTCAGAATTGAAACGACGCGCTGACCCCGAACGAGGCCGGCCCGCTGAAGTCGGTACTGAAGGGCACCGAGAGCCACGGTCGGATGAGGGCGCGTCCGTTCTGGAGGCCGACGCCGATCCCGATCCGCCCGTAGGTGTCGCTCTGTTCTTGCTCGAAGAACCCACTCAACTCGGTCCGACGATGCGCCACCCCAAGAGACACGTATGGGATGACACCGATCCGCGTGCCGGGACGCGTCGCCAGGACGCCGGCACTCACACCAGCAGACGTGCTGGACGCGTCGAAATAGGTGCCGGTGTCGAGGATGTTGTCCGGGCCGAGCTCCCAGCCGACGCTCGCCCGCGGGCAGATGGACACACGCCCCGCCGCGGCCGGGAAGTCGTAGCCGGCGGCGAGGCCGATGTCGATGGTGGTACCGTCCCACGGGTCGTACTCGCTCTGGCCGACGCTGAACGTCCCGAAGAAGTCGCGTCCTGCTGTGACGAACGCCTCATAGCCGAATTGGTCGGAGGTGCCCCAGATTCCGCCGCCGACGCGGACATGGCGCTCTTGCAGGGACGGCGCGCCGAGGCACACCTGGGCCTCGGCGGTTGCGGCGGTCCAAACCATCAGTAGAGGAACGGCGACGACGAAGGTGCCAAGACGTCTCACCGCTGCCTCCGTGACCAGATGATTGGATGCATCGCGCCAATCTCTGACTTTTTCACGAACCGCGATTCATACGCCGGGTTGGCTGATTCGAGCATCCAGCCGCCAGGCACCTTGCGCGCGATCTTCAGCAACCGCTCGCCGTTCAACAGCATCACGTAGACCTCGTCGCCGTCGCGAGCCGGTGTGTTCGGCGACACGATGAGCTTCATGCCAGGGCGATAGATAGGCGCCATCGAATCGCCGCGTACCTTGACGCCGTAGGCGCGTGGGTCGGTGACGTCGTGCGGGCGAGAGATCCGATCCTCGATGTCCGATTTGAGCGTACCGTCCTCCTCCCAGAAGAGACCAGGCTGCGGCGAGGCGTCGCCCTCCGCGATCATCGGGATGTCGTCTCGCTTGTACCCGGTCGAGACGTCCGTGAAATCGGGCTCGGCCTCTCCGCGCCCGATGACCCCGGCGGTGTGGGTTCCGTGTCCGGCGTACTCGGGATCGATGCCGCTCAACAGATCCTCGACGGAGCAAACGAGCGCCTTCGCCGCGCGCAGAACGGTGCCGGTCTCAGGAAGGCCAAAGCGATCCGATTCCCAATTCGACAGTTGGCCCTGGCCAACGCCCATTTTCTCTGCGAGTTCCTTCTGAGAGAGCCCACGCTCCTCGCGGACGCGCCTGAGGTTCTCGCCGAACGTCGCCATGTTTAGTGAGAGCAACGCTACCGGCGACCGTGAAGTCTTGCAAGCACTAAGTCTTTCCACTACCGTCAGTTAGTGTGAGCGCTAAATTAGTGTTGACAAATGTATTTGCAGGCCCTATGTTTAGGGCGTGCAAAAGAAGAAGTTAGGCCACGACCAGCTCAGTCACCTACGCGCTGTTCCTCCGACCGCATTCCCGAATCGCGTTCGAGTGGCGCTTGACCTTCTCGGTGTCACGCAGATGAAGGCGGCTGAGGAGACGGGAATCCACGCGTCGACCCTCAGTCAGATCATCAACGGCAAGCACGCGGACGTGAAGCTCGACACGAGTCGGCGCCTGGCCGAGTACGTCGGTTGCGCGATCGAGGACCTATTTCCCGTGAGCCGCGAAGCCGAGCGAGCGAGCGCGTAATGGCCCGCCGCGCGTACTTCACCGGCGCTCGGCGTCCTGCAGGTGTGGCCGCGACCTCGCCCGTGGAGCTGACTCCTGGACGCCAGGCGTCGAGCGTCGCTGAAGTATCCGAGCCCGTCTCTGGCCACACCCTCGACCGCGCGATCGTGCGCCTGCAGCAGGTCGCCGGCGACTCGGTCTGGCTCGACGGCACGCAGATCGCGGAGTTCCTCGGCATCTCCCCCGCGACCTACTACCGGCTCCGGAGCGCGAAGGTGTTTCCGATCCCAGAGGCCTGGCCGAAGCTGACCTGGCCCCGCTACCACGTCGACGACATCGCCCACTACCTGCGCACCAGCGCGCAGTGCCACGCCTCCCAACGGCTGCGCATGCAGAAAGGGGCGCGGTAGATGGCGCCTATCAACCTCGACCAGCTGAAGGCCCGCATCACCGGCCTGAACCACGCCGACCGGCTGCGCCTGGCGGCCGACCTCCTGTCCGAGCAGCCGGAGCTCGCCGAGTGCATCGCGGCGATCGTCGTGCACGAGCTCCGGACCGAGCGTGAGTCGCAGGCGCCGAAGAAGGGGGAGGCGTAGATGGACGCCCTGCAGCAGCCGACGCGCATCTCCGATTCTGAGTCCGGTCGCGCGATGGGATCGCTGGCGTCGTGCGTGCCTTGGCCGGTTCGCGTCCGCAACACGGTGGCGCTGCAGATCGTCGCCCGCGACCAGGCGCCGGATGCGATGCCGATGTCCTACGCCCTGAAGACCATCACGTTCTGCCGCTGCTCGGTTACCTTCCACGATTCCAAGGTGGGCTCCTGATGGCGTCGAGTCCAGTCATGTCTCGTGTCTCGTCGTCGACCCATGAGGTCAACCGGCATGACCTGAGCGGTCTCCTGGCCATCGTGCTGCAGCGGCTCGCCGTGCAGGTCAAGGAGCTGGCGCACTGGTGGGCCTGCGATGCGGCGTACGCCTCGCGCGTCCTCTCCGGCGAAAAGCCGCTGAGCGGTGAACGGATCTCGCAGCTCCCCGTGCACGTCCAGGTGGAGCTCGCGCGCGAGTGGGGGGAAGCGTTGGGCCTGCTGGTTGGGGCCAAGGCGGCGGCCATCGGTGCGTTGACCGCCGCCTGTTATCTGCTCGCCGTGGACGAACGATCGGCCGGCCTGCCGCTGAAGGCGGGTCCACCGATCAAGGCGGAACTGCCGGACGTGCCTACCGTGCCGGCCCGGAGGCGTGCATGACGACGCACGAGCCGCTCCCCGTCCTCTACGTGCCGGTGCTGTTCCTGTTCGCCGCCGGCCTGGTCGTCGCCCTGATCGTGCTCGCGCCGATCGCCTGGCTCGTGCGGAGGGTCCGGTGATGGCGCTGCTTATCGACTACGCGCCGCCGAAGAAAGTCAGCCGCCGCGGAGACTGGCACGACTCAAGCGCCATCTACAGCACGTTGCCTGGCCGCGAGGGCTACCTCGAGCTGTTCCGGCTGGCGGGGCGGATCGGCGTCCACCCGCGGCGCGTGCACCTGACGGGCGACCGGGCGCACGCGCTGCTGCGCTGCCGCGAAGTCTTCCTCGCTGAGAAGGCTGGTGCGCGGCGCGGCACGCCCGACGAGATCCGCGCGCTGTGGCCGCGGCCGGTGCCGCTGGAGGCCGACCATGTCTGACCGTCGTCCGCCGCGCTGCCAGTGCCAGCAAGACACCTGGCCGACCGCTCGCGCCATCCCGCCGGTGTGCGGCGCCTACGGACAGCCGAAGAGCACCGGCCGCTGCCATTGCACCAAGTGTGGCCACGATCCGGAGTGCCACGGCATTGCGCGCTCGATCAACCGTCGGGCGTCCCATCGGCAGACCATCGAGATCGTCGCGGAGTCGCCGGCATGAGCACCTTCGACTGGACTGTCCTCGCCGCCGCGATCGCCGTCGCCTACGCGCTGCTCGTCGGCGCCAAGGAGCTGACCCATGAGATCCGTCGTCGCCTCCGTCGTAGACGCGTGCGTGCCGAGCTGGCTGCGGTGTCTCGTGGGCGTGCACGAGTTCGTGAGGCTGCACGAGTCGACGGAACACGCGGGCCGCATGTGGCTGCAGTGCATCCACTGTCGACACGAAACGCCGGGACTCCGGCACGCGATCCGTCGATCGGGGTCGACCAGGTGATCGCGGAGCGCCGCGCGCGGTTCCTGCGGCACCTCGACGAACGCGGCCTCTGCGTTGACGACGTCCGCATCGAATCCAGGTAATAGCATTACCCCCTTTTGACACGGAAGGCAGGTCCCCGCATGGCAGGTATGACCGCGCTCGCCGACATCGCGCGCACCGCGACCGGCAGCACCCAAACCATCGACCGCGGCGCCCTGAGCACCGAGGCCGTCCTGGCGCGCGTGACGCGCATCCAGGAAATCAAGCGGAAGGTGATGAAGAAGGGCGTCCACTTCGGCGACCCGTTCCCCGGCGCCGACAAGGACACGCTGCTCAAGCCCGGCGGCGAGCTCCTCCTGATGACGTTCCAGATCGGCGCGATCCCCGAGATCGAGGACCTCTCGACGCCGGACGCCGCGCGCTACCGGGTGCGCATGCGGGCGTCCCACCAGGTCACCGGCGAGATCCTCGGCGAGTACACGGCCGAGGCCTCCAGCGACGAGGACAAGCGGCGGTGGCGCGCCGCGGTCTGCGATGAGGAGTGGGACGAGGCGCCGATCGACCAGCGGCGGAAACAGTGGAAGAAGAAGAAGAGCGACGGTAGCGCCTACAGTGTGCTGCAGATCCGCACGTCGCCCGCCGACGAGTCGCCCAACGTCCTCGCGATCGCGCAGAAGCGCGCCATGATCGGCCTGACCCGTCAGGTGCTCGCCTGCTCCGACATCTTCGACCAGAACCTCGAGGACATGCCCGACTACCTGCGCGAGCAGCCCGTCGACGGGCACACGGGCAAGCCGACGCGCACGTCCGCCGCGGGATCTACGAATGGCGGCGGCACGGAGGGGAAGGGCACCAGCGCCGGCGACGACAAGCCGAAGAGCGGCATCACCGAGGCCGTGCTCATCACCGGGTTCAAGGAACGCGAGGGGAAGAAGAAGGCCGGCGGCACGTTCACGAAGTACGAGATCGCCGTCGGGAACCTCGTCTACGAGACCCTCTTCCAGAAGCTCGCGGCCAGCGCGAAGGAGGCCCACGACACGAAGGCGTGGGTCCGTCTCCACTGGACGCTCAACGAGCCCTGGGGCCGCAAGCTCGAGAAGCTCGAGGCGGCCGAGGCGCCGAAGCCGGTCACGCCCGCGAAGGCCCATGCCACGCCGGCGGCGCCCGCGCGCGAACGCGAGCCAGGCGACGAGGACGACGCCGACCTCACGCCAGACGCGTCGTCCCTGAACTTCGGGAAGTAACCCCATGGCCGCCGGCACCCTCGAGCTCTGGATGTATCCGCGCGACCGCGGCACCTGCAAAGGGCCGACGTGTGGCGCGCCGATCATCTGGCGCAAGACCACCGATGAGCGCGCCGTCCCGTTCAACGTCGACCCTGATGTGATCGAGCGACGCCGATCGAGCAGCGGCCGGATGGTCGAGATCGTAGCGACCGACGACATGCATCACCGCACCTGCCCCGACGTCGACCTGTTCCGGCAGGACCGTCAGGCCGCCGCGGCCGCGAAGAAGGCGCCCGCCGCGCCGGCGCTGCCCTTGGAGTAACCCGCCAATGTATCGCCTGACCATCACGCACGAAGAACAGCAGCCCGCGCCGGACCCGAAGCTTGAGACCGGTAAACGCACGCGTCGCCGGAAGCCCGTCACGCGGACGGCGATGTCCATCGAACTGACCGAGGACGAATACAAGGCGGCACGCGTCGCGCTCATCGAGGCGCTGCGATGACGCAGGGCAGGGCAGGGCATATGACACCCGGCCAGAATTCCATCGCCAGAGCGATCGATGCGATCGAAGAGGAACGCGCCAACCTCGCCGCGAGGCTCGCGACGGTGGAGCAACTCCTCGTGACGATGCGCGAGGCGTTCCACCTGCCGGCGCCGGCGACGAAATCCCGCTCGAAGGCCACGACGCCACGGCGCGCGAAGGACGATCCAGCCGACGGCCCGGCCTACGAGTCGAAGCATGGCCTCGCGATTCAGACGGCGCTGCAGCCGGGGCCGATGACGCTGAAGGCCCTCGCCGCGGCGATCGGCGCGTCGCCCTACAAAACCAACAAACACGTCGCGGCGCTCGTCAGCGCGGGCGCGGTAGTGCGAACAGGGGCGACGAGCACCAGTCGGATCGCCCTGGCGCGCGCGCCGAAGGAGGCGCCTTGACGACGCCGACCCCGAGCTGCTCGCGCGCATCGAACGCAGCGCGCCGCCTCCGGTGGTCGAGTACGAAACCGTGTGGCACGGCGGGGAAGGCCTGAGCAGCTATCAGCAGAAACAAGGAGCAAGCCGGTGACTAAAGAGATCGCCCACGTTAACGTCGTCGCGCTCACGCCGGCCGAGATGGTGCCAGCGCAGGCCTCGCTCGTAGCCTGGTGCGGCCGTAAGGTGCAGGCGCTCGAGGACGAGGTCGCCGAGCTGGAGCTCCATCACAAGCTCGCGACCGAGAACGGCTGGAGGACGAGCGTCGTCACGGCATCGCTGAACCGGGCCGCGAAGCGCGTCACCTACTACGAGAACATGCGGGTCGCGCTGGAGGCGGGCTACCTAATGGTGCCGAATATGCCGGTAGATGTGCTCGCCGTTCGTGTGAAGCGAGACGCACCAGTTCCGCAGCGACGGGACAGCCAGTGGGGCGGATTCGCCGCGCCGCCGCAAGCTGGGCTGCCGGCCGGCGAAGGCCGGTACGTGGATGACGCGCTGAAATACCAGGATCTCAGCCACGTCAACACGAAGGACGGCAAGCAGGTCCACGTCAGGGAGTATCTCGCCGACGAGTACGACGAGGGCGTCGACTTCCCGATCTCGCTGACAAAACCCGTCGTGCTCGACGCCGTCGCGCGGGCCATGGCGCTGAAGGTGTTCGACCGCATCGGACGCGTGCAGAACGGCGGCGGCCGCGATCCGATCTATGTCGGGCAGCTGCTCGACCCGCGCGGCAACGGGCGAATGACGACGTTCTTTCTGGCGTGGTGGGTGGACACCACGAGCCTATGAGCCGCGAGCGGGACTACCTCACCGTAACCACGATGGCCCGCGTCGGCGGATCGTTCGTGCAGGCGCTGGCGGACGCCTGGCGGATGGCCGATGACGAGAACCGCGCCCGGCTCGTGGCCGCGTTCCCGGAGGTGTGGGCGAAGTACGCCGCGATCGCCCAGCACCGCGCCGCTCGCTCGTTGGAGCAGGCCACATGACGCCAGTCTCGCCGACCGTCCTAGCTCCTGATGCTCGGCTCGTCGTCTTCGCGAAGGACCAGCCGGAGTACCTGCCGTTGCCGGCACTGTGCTTTCCCGATGGTCGAGTGCTCACCGAATGGAGGCTGACTGAGGAGGAACGCGCTCGGCTCGTCGCGGGCGAAACGTTGCGCCTCTGGATGTGGACGTTCAATCAACCGCTGCAGCCGATCGCGCTTGAAGTGACATCGGAGGACGCACCGTGACGACCGCCGCGGCGACGCCTCTCCTGACGTTCGACGCGCCGACCCACACGTACGCGCTCGACGGCGTCACCGTCCCGAGCGTTACGACGGTGCTCAAGGAGGCCGGCTACATTGACTTCTCGCGCATCCCGTCCGAGATCCTGGAACGGGCCCGCGACCGCGGCTCCGTCGTGCACCAGGCGCTCCACTACCTCAACGACGGCGACCTCGATCCCGACTCCGTTCGCGACGATCTGCGCGGCTATGTCCAGGCAGGCATCGACTTCCGCCGGACCGCCGGCTTCACCGTCTACAGCTGCGAGCTGCGAGTGTGCTCGCCAACCTGGCGCGTCGCCGGAACGCTCGACCTGCTCGGCCGCTGGGCCGACGACACGCTGACGATCGCCGACTACAAGACGGGCTCGCCGGCCGACGTCGCCGCGGACCTCCAGCTCGCCGCGTACGCCGAGCTCGTGCGCGAGACCTACCCTGAGCTCGCCGACGAGCCGATTCGCCGGGTGTCGGTGCGCCTGACGAAGGACGGCGCGTTTCACGTGGAACCCTACGACGACGACTCTTCGACCGACTGGTCGATCTTCCTCGCCGCGCTGACGACCGTGACCGAGGTCCGGCGCCGCAAGAACCGGAGGTGGGAGTGAACGCCACAGCAACCATCGACACGCGCCCGATCGAGAGCGACGTCCAGGTCGCCCTCGTCACGGCCCAGGGCCTCGCCGTCACCGATGCGCCCTCCTACGAGCTCGCCGGCCGCGAGCTGCTGGCCCTGGGCCAGTACGAGCGTAAGGTCACGCTCTGGTTCGAGCCGCTCAAGAAAGCGGCCCACCACGCCTGGAAGGTCCTGTGCGACCGCGAGCGCGACGTGCTCGCCCCCCTGCAACGCGAGATCACGCGCGTCAAGCGAGAGCGCGTCGTCTGGAAGGACGCCGAGGATCGCCGCCGGCGCGCCGAAGAGCAGCGCCTCGCCGAGGAGCAGCGCCGCCGCGCCCAGGAGCTAGCCGCACGCCAGGCCGCCGCCCTCGAATCACGCGGCCAGGTCGCCCGCGCCGAGGCCGTCCTCGAACGCGCGATCACCGCGCCGGCGCCGGCCGTCGTCCTCCCCGACAGCACGCCGAAGGTCGCCGGCATCAGTCAGCGCCAGGTGTGGAAGTGGCGCGTCGTCGACGAGGCCCTCGTCCCGCGCGATTACCTGAAGCTCGACGACACGAGGATCGGCGGCGTCGTGCGCGCGATGAAGAGCACGTGCGCCATCCCCGGGATCGAGGTCTACGCGGAGATGGACGAGAGCGTACGGCGGACGTAAGGGGGGACTTACTCGTATGCCCTGGGCTCGGCTCGACGACAACTTCCCGTACCACCCGAAGACGCTGCGGGCGATCGGTCTCGTCAAAGGCCGGGAGCGCCTGCAGCGCGTGTTAGGCCAATACGTCGCGGGTCTGTTGTATTGCAACAAGTACCTGACCGACGGGTTCATCCCCTCCGATGAAGTCACACTCATGCAAGGGGATGCGCTCGCCGAGACCCTCGTCCAGGTCGGGCTCTGGGAGCCTGTGGACGGCGGGTTCCAGATCCACGACTTCCACCACCACAACGACTCAGCCGACGACGTGAAGGCGCGTCGCGACGCCGATCGGGAGCGTAAACGGCTCGCCAGAGGCGGTGTCTCGTCCGACCGCCGTCCGACCGCCGTCCAGCCGCCGTCCAACCGGACGGCGAGCGGACAGACGCCGGACACTCGCCCGCGCGTAGGCGCGCCCGTAGGCCCGCGCGCGGGCACGCCCGCAGGCGTCCGTACCGTACCTGTACCAGGACTGAAGTCCAAAGATAAAAGCACCGCCTTCGGCGGACCGCGAGCTATCGGGCCTGTGAAAACCCTCGATCCGGCCGTGGACGCCGACCAGGCCTACCAGACGCGGATGGCCGAGGCGGAGGCGAACTATAAGGTGATCCTCCGACTCGCGCACGAGGTGATCGGCTTCTTCGGCGTCGAGCCCGAGGCCGACATCACGGAAGCCATCAAGGAGCGCTGCGCCCAGGCGCGTATCACCTACAACAGCCGAGTGGTTCAGAAGGCCTACGACGCCGCGAAGCACTCGCGAGCAAAAGAGCACCTCGCATGACGCAACCGACCCTCTTCCCCGGCGCCCCCGACACGATGCCCGTCACCGCGGCAGTCCCGGCCATCGAGCGCCCACGCCTGCGCCGCCAGTGCTACGCCGTGCTTGAGCGCCTGCGCCAGGGCGACGCCAGCAATCACGACCTGGCGGCGATCGCCCTGAAGTACACCGGCCGCCTCAGCGAGTGTCGCGAGGCCGGCTACGACATCCGCATCGTGTCCCGCGACCACGCCACCGGACGCGTCGTGTATCGCCTCGTCGAGCTGAAGGAGACCGCATGAGAAAGCCGAAGAGCAAGCCGAACGGGAAAGACCACGACGTCACGCCGCCACGCGGCAAGCAGAAGCCGCGATCGCACCGCGTGCGGCACCCGAAGGAGGCCGCCGCGCCGGATCAGTCAGTTTGCGAAAATGCGCAGACTCCGAAACCTGAACCTGAGAACCCCGTCGCGCGCGCGGCCGCCATCCTCGAGGAGGAACGCCAGGCCGCCCCCGTCATCCGCGGCCTGAGCGACAGCGAGCGCGACGAGCTCCGAGCCGCGACTTCCGCGATCGAGGCCGCCGGCGCCGACCTGGCTCGCGCCACCAAGCGCCGCAAGGAAGCGCAGGTGGCCTTCGATAAGGCCAACGCCGCGCTGGTGCAGCTGTCCATCCGGCTCGCCAACGGCACCAGCCAGCCCGGCTTGCCGTTCGACGCGGCCGAACACGCCGCCGATCGCGACGCGATGCTCCAGGCCGACCGTGAGGCCAACACCCCGGCCCTCATCGAGCGCCTGAGGCGGGCCCGGTACCTCGTCACGCGCGAGCAGCTCGACGCGCTCGACCACACGGCGCGGCACCAGCTCGCCGAGTACGTGAAAAAGTGCGAGGCGGCGATTCTCGACGGCAGCGTGCTCAACGGCGTCGTGGTGCCGGCGCTCCTGGCGTCGATGCACGTCGCCGACGAGAAGCGGTTCGTCGATCCCGACGACCAGGTAGACCTGGCGCAGTACTGCACGCTCTGCGGCTGCATGCTGCGGTACGTCGGCGTGGCGACGGAGAATTTCGAGGGCTGGCTCGAGCCGGGGATCCGCATCGGGTCCGACTGCGCCGGCGTCGACCTCGCCGAGGAGCGCACCACCGCGGCCGCCGAGACCAGCGACGCGGTTGTCGGCGAAATTGCGCAGACCTCGGACGAACCCGAGACCGACGACGCGGCGCTCGAGGAGCAGCTCCACTGAACGCCGGTCTCTTCCGCGTGCTCGCGATCGACCCAGGGCCAACACAGTCGGCCTACGTGGTCTATGAGCATGTTTGCGATTTGATGACGCGCCGCAACGTCTTGGCGCGACCACTCGTCGAGCACGCGAAGGCCGCGAACGATGTCGTCCTGACACGGATCTACCGCGCGATCGCGGAGAACCGCGTCCGCCACATGGCGGATCGCGTCCATCAGGTCGCGATCGAGAAGGTCGAGAGCTTCGGGATGCCCGTTGGCGAGGAAGTCTTCGAGACGGTGCATTGGGCGGGTCGCTTTGCCGAGGCCTGGACGACCGACAACCCCGTCGGCGTGGCTCGCGTGCCCCGGATGGAAGTCAAGATGCACCTGTGTCGATCCTCGCGTGCGAAGGATCCCAACATCCGCCAGTCGCTGCTCGATCGCTTCGGGTCGCCAGGCACCATCAAGGCGCCCGGGAAGACGTACGGCGTGAGCGGTGATGTGTGGTCCGCCCTCGCCGTGGCAGTCACGGTCGCCGAAGGTGGGCACACCGAGCGCGGTCTCAGGGCCAGGCCGACACGCGCGCCGAAGCTGCTGGACGTCGACACGTTCGACGACCCCAAGCAGCCGTTGTTTCCAAGGTAACGCGCAATGGCCGACGAGCGCGACCACCTGCTCACCGTGCGTCAGGTCGCTGAACGCTGGAACACCGACGCGTCGACCATTCGGCGGTACATCCGGAATGGCGTGCTCCACGTGGTGCGCGTCGGCCCGAGTAAGCTCCTGCGCATCCGCCTCAGCACGGTCCGCGAACAGGAAACGAGCGTAGGTAATCCCGGATAATCCATGACAATCGCATACATCCGGCAACAACCCCCTTGCGCCAGGTGCAGCCCAGCCCGACACTGAGCCCATGCGCCGCGTGCTGGTGGCTGTATGCCTCAGCGCCTGCTCCCTGCCTGTCGCTCCTCTCGCTGCGCCGGCCGTGCCACCCATCGGGGCGGGCTCTGTGCTGCGCACTACCGAGCCTATGAACAAGCCCGAGGCAGCGCATCGGAGCGTGGCTACGACAGAGACTGGCGCACGCGTCGGGCCGACTTCCTCGCTCGCCATCCCACCTGCTGCGAGTGCCCAGCGCCAGCCACCCAGGCCGACCACGTGGTACGCCGGCGCCACGCCATCGAGCACCTCGGCTGGTCGCCTGCACACGCCGACGCCGACGACAATCTCCGTCCCTACTGTCATGCCCACCACTCTCGCCGCACCGCACGCGATCAGTCGTGGGGGAGGGGGGGCTAAATCTCTACAAACTTTTCACGGTGGTAGAC
>Ga0137431_1000095_pt1 | contig 46208 bp, 29 predicted proteins | sample EasRivERMZT800_2_FD_104646 | JGI IMG/M metagenome (GOLD analysis project Ga0137431, IMG submission 104646) | Soil microbial communities from meander-bound floodplain in the East River, Colorado, USA - East River MetaG ERMZT800_2 | ecosystem: Environmental > Terrestrial > Soil > Floodplain ... | reverse complement strand
ACTAGACGATGAAGAATACGGCCGATGGTGCCCTTGCCGGAGCGCCGAGGGCCGACCAGCATCAGCATCTTTTGCTGCGACGTGTCGGCGACGAGGCAGTAGCCCATCCATTCCTGGAGTAGAAACACTGATTCGACGTCGTCGCCCCATAGCTGCTCATGAAACTTGAGCCATTGTTCCGGCGGCTCTGCGTTGGCGTCGTAGTCGAAATCGAGGGCGTTCATGTTGAACAGGGCAGGGGTTGAAGGCAGCATCCTGCCACTCGGAATGTGCAGACTGCCGGTGGCACAGGGCAGCAACTCATGTGGGTCGGGTTGCCCTTTGGCATCCGACAACCAAACCGTAGGCGTGATGTTCGCCGGCAGATGAGCATACGCGCGGATTGATTCGATGGCTGCTTTGATCGTGGCCGGATTCGATTCGAAGTCCACGAGCTCCATCGACTCCGTCTGCCTGTTGTACTGATAGCGAAGGGCATCATGGAGCCACGGCTGCAGCTGCTGGCGTACGGACTCTTCCTCGATTTCGACGTATCGGTTCCCTCGCCACACCAGAATAGTGCCGGCGTAGCTGTGCAGGGTCCGCGTTGCCTGGTGGAAATGAAACTGCTCTATGAAGGCCTTGGCGGTCGGCAACGTTTTCTTCGGTGCGAGCACGAGGCGACCGGTTTCGGGGTCGCGCTGACCGAGGGCGATCGTGCCTTCCGCGTCGCGCGGGACGCCATCGCTGGCGTTGCTAGCAACGGCGCTACGCTGGGTTGGGCGGCGAGGCCGGTATTGCGAGGCGACCGTTTCCAGCGCCTTGTCGATGGTCATCTGGCCGTAGGTCTTCTGGCCGTGCTTTTCGTCCCATTTTTCGCGCATCAGTCCCGACCGACGGAATAGGCGGTCAATTTGGGCTGCGTCCTTGGTGTAGAAAGCCAGCGTGAAGGTGACGGATGAGTCAGCCTCACTTTGCGAAGCGAAATGCTGGCTCCATTCGCCCCCCCACAGCGCCGCGAACTTCGCTCCGGACTTGCGGCCGGCGAACGCGAGTCGAACGACCTCGTCGTCATCAAGAGCGTGGCCGTTATTCGACGGATTCACCTGCTGCAACCAGGGGGTTTGACGTTTGGCAAAAAGGGAGGCGTAGAGGGCGTCAATGGCGGACTGACGTTTCTCAAGGTCCGCAGGGCAATCCGTCAGCCGGACCCCCGTTACCGTGAAAAAACGATCGTGGTCGTACATCTCGATCGCGCCATCCTCGTAGCCGATCTTGCAGCGCGAGCCCGATTTAGAGGCTCGGACGAACACCTTCACGCCTTTGCCCGATGGACTGATCTCGCTGTAGCTGTCGAGCTGATCAAGGATTGGCCTCGCCCACGGCTTCAATTCGCCCGTGGCGGCATCGAGGCAATTGTCGACGTCAACGCCGGTGAACGGGTCATCGGCGCTGAACACGAATCCCACGCCCGCGAGGTCGTTGCTGCACCGGCATGCGGCGAGGGCCTGCTCGAAGGTGCCCCACGTAGCAGGATCCGTGGTGTCGGCGGGTTTTTCCGTGCACGGATTGATAGGTACTTTCGTGACCTTTCCTCGGCGAATCACGTATTTCCAACATACCCACTGGGCGCGCTCGCACAGGCACGCGGGCACGTTGCGGAGGACGAGCTGCGGATCAGACTGAAGCGCCGACTTGGGCATCTATGGTGGTTCCCGACGATGGTTTCGTGACCGCGTTCGGAATTGCCGTTCCAGTCGGTCGCACGCGAAAAGCGTCCGCGCCGTATTCACGCAGCAACAGACTGGTGTAGACTTTGACGATGGCAGCGCCGACTTCGGAGGCACCATCCACGCTGATCGTTCGCTGGGCTTCGTCCGCCTGGTAATTCGCCTCCAGCCGTACCCGCGCTTCGCCGTACAGGCCCTCGACGGCATACATCGCCAAGTGGAGCGACATCTCCGCTTCCGGCAATGGAACGGTGGGCTCAAACTCGAATCGATAGGCGTTTGCCGTCATGCCTTCCTCCTTCTGAGGCCGAAGTAGGTCCCTGCCTGTTACCTATGCCGCCCGTGCGCGGCCTGTCCGCCAAAATCAGAAATCTTTGAGACCGGCGGCCTCGAAGTTGAGACGGATGCGCTCGATAGCCTTGCGCAGTTGGCGGCGGGAGATGCCCATTTCGCGGGCAACGGACGCCGCCGGGATGTCGATCAGCCTCCGGCAGAGGTCCTGAAGGTCCGGCGGCAGCGATTGGAACACTTCGACGACGGCGGCGATCAGTTCGGAGCGACCGTGGTCATTGACGGCCGTACTAAGCCGACGCCGGAGGTCCGCTTCCGTCACAACTTCCCGCAGGGATACCACAGCCTCGTCCAAATGAGCGTGGGCGTCCTCGAGCGACTGCGCGGTGAAGCCGGGAGCACGTTTCAGGCGATTGCGGTCGCGCAGAATCATTTTGACGGCGGGCATGATGACGCGAGCCGCAAAAGTGTTGGCCGACCCTCGCTGGGGATCGAAGTGGTGCGCCTGGGCGAGCAGATGTAGCGTCAGTTCTTGTGCGATGTCCTCCTCGTCGGAGCGACTGAATCCGGGTTTTCGAGATAGTTGCCGAGCCTTGAACTTGATAAGCGACCTTGCGTATGCGGTAAGGACCGCTTCGCCGGTGGACGACGATGGCATTCACGCCTCCCGGCCGGAGGCGAGTGCCCACACTGGTCATCCAAGAAGCGCGCGAAATCACTGTGCCGCAGCGCACGCTGCGACCGTCAATGAGTGACTAGGATGACCTTGGGGTTATGACCTCGCGGCCGGAAGCCGGAGTAAGGGGGGTGTGTGCGGTTGCGTGGGGATGACCGCCATTTGGCGGTGGTTGGCGGCGGTTAGCGCAGGTCAAATAATTTGAGAACCGGGAAATCGTTTTGGGAGCTTCCTATCACAGACCGATTCCATTGCGGGGCCAATCGTACTCCAGAACCATTTACTAGCTTTGCCTTCGCCTCCTGGAAAATTCGCGATGGGAAGTTTTCCGTCATGAAGGTAGCGCTCAAGAGTTCGCTTTTTGATGCCCGTTAGTGCCGCAACTTGGGCTAGTGTCACGAGTTCCTGGACTGGTTGGTCAGCAGTATTGTTCTCCACTGGGATAGCGGCTTTGACCTCCCGTCGTATCATGCGTTTTAGTCGCCCCGGACTGGGCACTGCTGCTTGTGCAGTTGGTCCCTTTACACGCTTGCCAGCTGCTGCTGAATCTCCCCTGATAGCTGCAACGTTCTTCACTTGTTGCCGGTGCAACGCTACCGAGATTCGCATGACCTCCACTAAAATGCTCCCAAAATCTTCGTCCTCGGTGGCTCGGCGGAGCGCAGCGACATGACGCGCGTAGTTGGCCCGACTCCGCAAAATCCGAAGAGCGGCCGCTGCCAATTCTTTGGCCATACGTTGAAGTGTTCTTCGCAGTGCATCCCGCCGCATGCGAGATTCCGGTGAAAACGAGCGTGCGTAGGATTCCAGGGAATCGGAAAGCGCTTTCGCCCTGTAACCATAAGACTCGCCGAGATCGCGCAACCGAGTAGCTACATCTAGATTTGACATTTTTCCCCAATCCTCTGTCAGGAGAATAGAAGACGAGGCGAGAGGCACATCTTGGCGACAACTAGGCCGCGATCGGCCAGTCCGCGAACAGCGCAACCGCCTGCGTCATGACCCGGTCCACGAACTGGTCGAAATCCTCAGCGCGGACGTTACGGTTCCGCAGAACACGCTTCACCGCCGCCCGGATCTCGGCCTTCACATCCTCTCGATGCGGTTGCGTCCAATCGACTTTCAGATTTCGTTTGATGGCCTGAACCACGTCGTGGATAAGGTCACGTAGGAATGTCTGGTCGTACACGGTCGCGGCGTTGGCCGCCACGGCGTCATAGAAGGCCAGTTCTTCAGGTTCCAGATTCAGTGCCGCAGCCCGTTGCCCTTCGGAGTCCATGTCCTTCTTGATCTGAATGAGCGACTTGACGACGGCGGCTGCGTCAATCAGGCGGTTGTGGTATTTCTTGAGTGTTGCCTCCAACATCTCGCGAAAGGAGCGGGCTCTAGCCAAGTTTCTCTTCTGAGAAAGTCGGATCTCGTCGTGCAGCAACTGCTCTAGTAGCTTGAGGCGCAAGTTCTCATGCGGATGGGCTTTGAAAGTCTGGAGAAAATGGTCATCGAGAATAGATACATCGGCCTTCTCAATCCCCGCCGCCTTAAAGATGTCCACCACGCCCTCGGATTCGACGGCGTCATCTACCAGATCACGCACCGCCTTCTCCAGATCGCGGCGCGGTTTCTTGCCCGGCAGCGCCTTGAGAATCTGCTTCCGAACCCGCTGATAGAAGATAATCTCGTCGGCAAAAGCCCGGCAATCGTCCAGATGTTTGACCAGTAGAAACGCGTTGCTGAGCCGCAGTTCAGCCGCTAAGAAACCGTTCCGCCGCTCGTCGTCGTCGGCCAATACACCGTAAACAAGCGCGTAAAGGTCCTCCATCTCAATTTTGGACATTTTCCGCCAGCCGCCGTATTTCCTTCCCGGGGGAAGAATCTGGCGAACTTCTTGCACGCATGCGAGGAAAAGCGGCCGAGCTGCCTCTTCGATGTTCGGCGCGGGTTTGCCCTGCCCGCCGCCGCTGGTGTACTTATCGGTGGCTTCTCGCAACTCGTCGCCGATGCCGATGTAGTCGACGATCAGGCCATGCGGTTTGTCGCGGAACACACGGTTCACGCGCGAGATGGCCTGAATGATGTTGTGGCCATGCATGGGCTTGTCCACATACAGAGTGTGGAGGCACGGGATGTCCGTCCCGGTAAGCCACATATCGCAGACGATCACCATCTTCAAAGGATCGTCGGGGTCGACCATCCGGCTCTTGATCAGGTCCCGCTGCATTTTAGTGGTGAGGTGCCCGTCGCGGGCCCACTCGGGTGGGTCTTCGCCGAGATTCCCGGTCATGACGACTTTGATCTCAGGGCAACCTGGCAGTTTCTTCAGTTCGTCAAAAAGCTTGACGCAGTTGGCCCGAATCATGCAGACGACCATCGCCTTTCCGGCCAGCGTCGCGTTGCGGTCTAGGAAATGGGCCAACAGATCCTTGGCCAGTTCTTCCACACGGTCCTTGGCCCCGGCTGCCGCCGCCAGCGCCGCCCACTGGCTCTTGCGACGTTCCAGGTCCGAAACGGGGTGTTCGTCAGTGATTTCTTTCAGCGCCGCGTCGATGTCCCTCTGGCCCAGATGCAGCTTGATCTGCCGCGGCGCGTAGAAGATTGGCACCGTGGTCTTGTCGTGCTCGCTTTGTTTGATGTCGTAGGTGTGAATCAGCTCGCCGAACACTTCGACGGTGTCCGCTCCACTGAAACTGATCGGCGTGCCGGTGAACCCGATGCGCCGCGCGTTGGGCAGTGCCTCGGCCAGGTAGCGGGCATATCCCTCTTGGAATCCGTACTGCGACCGATGCGCCTCGTCGGCGATGACCAAGAGGTTCGACCGTTCCGATAGCACCGGATGCTCGACCTCGGTGATTCGACCGTCCGGCCCCGTCTTCAGCCGAAACTTCTCGATAGTCGTGAAGATGACCTCACCGCCCTCGGTCCTTAACAATATCCGAAGGTCATCCACGCTCTTGGCCTGTTTCACATCGCCCACCAGCGACCGCGCCGCGACAAACTGATCGTGTAGTTGCTTATCCAAATCGGTACGGTCCACTTCGATCACGAACGACGGGTTCTGCAGTTCCGGTGCCCGACGAAGGATACCAACCAGGAACACCATCGACAGGCTCTTTCCTGAGCCGGTTGTGTGCCAGATAACGCCGATGCGTTTGTCCTTGCCCGCCGTGAACGTCTCGATGGTCTTGTGCGCCGCCAGGCGTACGGCGAAAAACTGGTGATACTTCGCCCCCTTCTTGGCGATTTTCTCGTTGGCGACCTCGAAGACGATGAAATCCCGGAGGTACGACAACAGCCGGTCCTTCGGAAACAAGCCTTCCACCAGAGTTTTCATGCTGCCGGTCGTGTTTGGCTCAATCTCGACGCCGTCGATGCTCTTCCACGGCGCATACCATTCGTCGCTGGCGGCCCACATGCCGTGCAGCGACGTTACGCCGTCCGACACCACCACCAGCGCATTGTAATCGAAGAGTTGCGGAATCTCGTAGCGATAGTGCTGAATCTGGTTGTAGGCGTCGTCGACCGTCGGCTGATCCGAGTACGGGTTCTTCAGCTCGAAGATCACCAGCGGGAGGCCGTTGATGTAAATGATGATATCGGGCCGGCGGTCGTTCTGGCCGTGAATGGGCAACTGGTTGATCACTCGCCAGTCGTTCAGACCGGGACGGTCCCAGTCTATCGGGTGGACGTGTCGATGCGTTTTCTTGCCGCCAGGCAGATCAATCGGCACCTCAAACCCGTGCACGAGCATCTCGTGGAGGGCCATGTTTCGTCGTAGCGTGTCCACGCCCTCCGGCCGGGCGACGCAGGCGACGGCCACGTCGAGCGCCTGTGGCGGCAGATCGGGATAGCGCGAGGCCAGGTTCTCCCGCAAGACGTCCTTCAACACGACCTCGTCGTGCGGCCGCTGGATGTCCGGACCCGACTGCCAGACGTATCCCAACTGCTCCAACCGCTCGATGGTGGTCAGCTCGAAGGTCGTCTCAGTGCCACGATTCCCGGACATATGGTGTTCCTCACACGGCCTGCGCCACGAGCTTTTCGGCCTGCCGCACTCGCAACTCGCCGGACATTAACTGCGGCAATAGCGCGTCCCGTAGTGCGGCGAGCGATCTGTTCTGGCGTTCCAAGCGGTGAACCCGGTCGTATAGTGGCCGGATCATTCTGTCGGCGGCGCTGATGAGGGTACGCGGGGGCATCGCGAGTTCGGCCTGCGAGAGGTGCTCTCGTTTGATGTGTCCCATCGTCGTCGCCTTGTCTGCAGCGATGCCCTGGAAGAACGAGATCGCCTCGCGGAGGTGATAGTAGACGAACCACTTTGGCAGCGAGTCGGTCACCACGTTGAAGATGTGCTGGTTGACTAAGGCTTCGTCACCGTGCCATCTGTAGACATCGAGCGACCCAGACCAGGCGAAGAGGATGTCATCCGGCATGGCGACATTCTCGCGGGCAGCCTTTACGTCATTGAAGACGGTGGAGCCACCCACCCCGGAATTTAGTTCCGCGATCCGAATGACCATGCGCCCACTGCCGACGGCGTTCTTGGTGAAGTTGCGGCCGTTGACGTACCGAGCGATGCCCGCAACGCTGCTCGGCGTCCACCCATTCGGGATCGGGCCGAGGGCGGAATCCTGAAAGCGATCGGGGAATAGGGCGGCGGTTTGGGCGGACATGCCGACGGGCTTTTTGCCGGCGGCCTTGGCGACCACCGGGTCAAAGTCCACGAACCAACTCTTGAACATCGCCCGCGCCAACGTCTCCAGTGTCTCATTCATCCGCCGGTTCAACTCGATCTTGTCGTCGAGGACACCGAGCACGCGCGCGATGGCCTTCTGCTCGTCCATTCGCGGAAATGGAAACAGTTGACGGCAGAACAGTTCGCGCGGGAGCCCTGGTTTTTCACCGGTCTTCAAGTGGTCAAGGCCCACATATTCAGTCAGGAAGTAGAACCACCTAAGGTCGGCCTGAGTGCCATCAATATCGGCGTAGTACGCCGTGTCTATCACCCAAAACGGCTCATTGCACCATTTGACGCCAAGGTGCCCCTGTCCCTTTCTCCCAAGTATCACTCCCGGACCGTGGGTGAGCGGTTCATTGTGCCATCCACATTGGCCATTTGTGCCGAAGACCGGAACGTCGCCGGCACGACGTTTGGATTCCTGTAGTGCCTTTCCGTATTTCAGCCTGACGAACTGACCAACAGTCCGAGCGGGGAATCGAACATCATCCCAATCAAAGCCGCGCGCAGCGACGGTGCCCGGTGGAGGGTCAAATCCCATCACTCATCCCCTTGCCCTCGGGTCTAGGGCGAAGCCGCTTCGATGACAGGGCGCCCGGGGGCGAGTGCGTCAGGGGCTCAAAGAAGCGGCGAACTTGGCGCTGGCCCTCGGTTTGAACTGTTAAGTATTCCTTAAAGAGTTGCCTCCCGGTCGAGTTCCTGCTCTTCGTAAATCTGTGCGACATGCTGACTCATGTTCGGGATGGAAGTTTGATAGAGCTCCGCGAGCTGCTTCTGCGTCAACCAAACGGTCTGACCATCGAGGCGGACTTGGAGATTGGTCGCGCCGTCGCGGTAAATGAGCATCTGCCCGCCCGGAGTCGGTTCATCGGCCATTGTTCATCTCCGTGAGCACCTGCTCGATGGCGGCATCAAGCTCGGTGGCCCGTCTCATCTGCTCTCGTAGCAGCGCGGTCAGGCGCGGCAGTTTCTCCTCGAATGGCTCATCATCGGCATCCGCCTCGGCAGCGCCGACGTACCGGCCGGGGGTGAGGGCGTATTTGTGCTGTCGGACCTCGTCGAGTGTGGCGACCTTGCAAAAGCCGGCGATCTCATCGGGAATGCCGGTGCGTTTGAACTGGCGGTATGCCGAGGCGACGCGTTCCAGCTCGTCGTCGGAGAGCTGTTTCTGTTTGCGCGATCCGGGAATTAGGGAGCCGAGCTTGCGCCCGTCGATAAAGAGGATTTCGCCATCACGCTTGCGGGAGCCGCCTTTTCCGCCACGGTTCTTCGATAGGAACCACAGCGCGCAGGGTATCTGAGTGTTAGCGAAAAGCTGGCCGGTCAGCTGAACGATGCAGTCCACGAAGTCGTGCTCGACCAGGGCCTTGCGCACTTCCAGCCGCGCCGTTTCACTGTTGGACAACTCCCCCGTGGCCATGACAAAACCAGCCGTTCCGGTGTCCTTCAGGTGGTTAAGGAAGTGCATGATCCACATCGTATTGGCGTTGCGGGGCGAGAGGGGCATCTTCTCGCCGCCGACGATCAGACGCGGGTCTTTGTCGGGAATCTTGTCGGCTCCCCAGCCGTTCTCGCCCTTCGCACCATCGTTGAACGGGGGATTGGCCAGGATATAATCGGCCTTGACGGTAGCGTGCTTGTCGTCGCTGTAGGAGTTGCCGAGTTCGATTTTTCCGTCGATACCGTGGATGAACAGGTTCATCCGGCACAACCGGTAGGTGAAGTCCTTCGACTCTTGACCAACGAACGAAAGTTGACGGTTGTGCTTCGTGAACAGGTCCGATTGCACAAACATGCCGCCGGACCCGCAGCACGGGTCAAATACGACGCCGTGGGTGGGTTCGAGCATGGCCACGAGCATGCGAACGATGCTGAGGGGGGTGAAGTACTCGCCGCCGCGTTTGCCCTCAGAGTTTGCGAACTCGCCGATGAAGTACTCGTAGACACGCCCGATGAGATCTTCGCCGCCGTGGTCTTGCTTGAAGATGTCCTTGGAAAAAAGATTGATCAGGCCGCGCAGGTTCTCGGCGTCGAGATTAGACCCAGCGTAGATTCGCGGCAGTAGGCCACGGAGTTTGTCCGGGTAGGTCTTCTCGAGAAGTTCCAGGATGTCGTCGAGCTTGACCTTGATGTCGTCGGACTGGGCCTGTTGCACGATGCTGGTCCAGCGGGCTGCAGGTGGAACGATGAAAGCTCCGGCGCTGCGATATTCGTCGGGGTCTTCGAGGATCTTCTTGACAACCTTGGGATCGGTTGAGTGGTAGTCGCTTTTCGGGTCGGCAACTAGTTTTTCAAGCTGCTCCCGTCGGCGCTCGTAGCGCAGTGACAAGAAACGAAGGAAGATGATCGGCAGGACGTATCGCTTATAGTCGGCCGGCTCGATGGAACCGCGCAGGTTGACCGCCGCCTGGAACAGCTCTCTGTTGAGTTCTGTGACATGTCCAGCTTGGGAATTGTTACCTGGCGGGGCAGAAGCCGTGTCCTTGGTTTTGCGCTTGGCCATGTGTGCAGCTTCAATCGATTGTTCGCGGGTTCCGCGCTGGGGCGCGGGAGCCGTTTTGCCGTCTGATAGAGACTGACCAGATAACATAACCCAAGGGTCAATGCTAGGCACACGTGCAGTTCGTTTCAGGCAGGCGGGAGGTGACCGCCATCACCCGTTGGCCGGGCGGTAGGGGAGCACTTTGAAGCAGCGGGAGGCGCCGGGGAGGTACTCGAATAGTAGGTCCTCCGCTGGTGGTGCCAAAGCGGCTCTGCACAAATCGGTCGCAGCATCCTCTCGTGGATCTGTTCACGCCCCCTCGTGCAGCGAGGCAGAAATAGCAGTTCTTCTTGGATGTCCGGTGCCAGATGGTTCAAATTCATGATCTGCGTCATGCGGGGCTGCGTGACGTGGGCAAGGCAGGCCAGCTCGGACAGGTCTGTGACTTTTCCCTCGCGGACCAATTGGTCGAAGCGGATGGCCAAGGCCATCAACCGGGAGATTCGGGGGATACGGCCGGATTCGGTCAGTTCGGTGGGGCGGGGCTGGTCGGAGATGGTCTTTCTACCGTGGTCGCGGCGGACGAAATGGACTTTGCGTTTGACGGTGATCATGCGGCCACTTCCTCCACGGCCCGACGACGCTTGCCGGCACGCTCGATAGGAAGTTTCGTCTCGGGCGGGGCGGGATCATCGCCGCTGTTCGCCAATGATTTGATCCCCGACGCGTAGAACGAGACCTCGATACTGCTGTCGGCGGCGTCGAACTCCACCCGATGCACGAGCAAGTTGATCAACTGCACCTGCTCCCGCGATCTCAGGGCCTTCCAGACGTTGTCGAAATCGGCGAACGCGGCGGTGACGTCGGCCTCGGTTACTTGGTCCCGTCGCAACTCGGCGATCTGGTCATCGATCTCGGGCAGCCGACGATCGGATTTAGCAATCTGCTCGGTCAGATCGGCGGTTCGTGCCGCCACAGCGTCGGTCAAGGGCTCCGCCGTGGTCGTACGACGTATTTCGGCGTGGCAACGGGCCAGGCCGCGTTCCACGAGGCGCCGCTCGTCGGACAATCGCCCGATGGCCTCCTCGGCCTGAGTACGAGCCTGCCGTAGGGTTTCGCCGAGCAGGTCCGAGTCTTGGCCAATGCACCGAATCTGGTCGACTACCGCCTTTTCGATTTCCCCAGTGGGCAAAGATGCGGTGGGGCACTTGCGGCGGCCGTTTTTGATGGCGTTCGTGCATGTATAGTAACGATATCGCTTGTTGCCACGGGTCGCGAACGTGTGGACCATCGCACGGCCACATGCCTTACAGAACAGGAGCTGGCGCAGGAGCGCTCCGTGGCGGTTGCGCAGTTCGACGCAGCCCGAGTTTCGGTTCTGTAGGAGCCGAGTATTGACGTTGTGGAATACGTCCTGAGGAACGATGGCCTCGTGCTCGCCGGCGTAGACCTCCTTCTTGTGCGTGATCTTCCCGATGTACAGGACATTGGTCAGCAACGCGTGAAGCCGACATTTATCGATCGGCAGCCCGCCTCGGCGCGTGCCCTCGCGCGTGGTCCACACTTTCGAGTGCCAACCGCGACGATCCAACTCGGCAACCACGGCCAGGAGTGTGCCGTGTTCGAGATACATCTCGAAGATTTGGCGCACGCGCGACGCCTCCGCTGGGTTGACCACGAGCTTCGGGCTGCCGTTCGATCGGTCGACGTCGTACCCTAGGATCGGTGTGCCACCGGTCCATTTACCTTTCTGTCGCGAGGCGGCAATTTTGTCGCGGATACGCTCCCCGATGATCTCCCGCTCGAATTGGGCGAATGACAGTAGGATGTTCAGCGTCAGCCGGCCCATCGAGTGCGTCGTGTTGAAATGCTGCGTGACGGAGACGAACGACACCTTGTGGCGGTCGAACGCCTCCATGATCCTGGCGAAGTCCATGAGCGACCGACTGAGCCGGTCTACCTTGTACACCACGACGCAATCGATCTTTCCGGACTCAATGTCGGCCAAAAGCCGGGCCAGTGCCGGGCGCTCCATGTTGCCGCCGGTGTAGCCGCCGTCGTCGTACCGATCCCGCAGAGCCACCCAGCCCTCGTTTTTCTGGCTGGCGATGTAGGCCTCGGCGGCCTCGCGCTGGGCGTCGAGTGAGTTGAACTCCTGCCGGAGGCCTTCCTCGCTGCTTTTTCGCGTGTAGATGGCGCAACGAATCGCTGGCGGCTTGGAGCTGCGAATCGTCGTGGATCGGCGGTTCACGCCTTGGTCTCCAGGCCAAAGAATCGGAACCCGTTCATGTGCGAACCGGTGATCGCCTTGGCCACCGCCGACAGCGACCGGTGGCGCTCGCCCAGATATTCGAAACCGTCTGCCAGCACCGTGACGATGATCGTGCGGCCCTTGTACTGGCGGGTGATCTGCCCACCCGGCGGCGGCAGGCGCGGGTCCGTGGCCACGGGCACCCGAACGACGGTTGACCCACAGATGGGGCGTTCCTGGCTGGCAACCCTTGTCGATCGTGGCGGCGTGAGGCGAACGTCGGCGTCGTCGGCCAGTTCCTCGGCGCGACGCAACGCCCGTTCGGAAAGACCTCCCTCGGCATTGGCCTGGAGCCGCCAGGCGATACGGCGGATCAGGTATTGCCGGTGCCGGCTGCGGACCGGTTCTCCGAAGACTCCGACGTAGCGGTCCTGCAGCTGTCCGACGGTCATCTGTTCGAGCGCGGCCACTTCCTTATTAATGTTCAGGCTCATGCGTCGTCTCCGTCGTCCCGCAGGCGTAACCCGTGGGTACCGTGAGACACACTGAGCCTCGTTTCGACGGGAAGTTCAAGGCAATTCTGCTGGTCAGGCGCAGATTCCGGAGCATGCCTAAAGCCGATCTTGGAGGCATTACGGCGTAGCCGGAGGACGCCACGCGCGAGGATCGCTGCGACCTCGCGACGACGCTGCTCTGCTGAAATGAAATGTGCTTGGGTGCGTGGCATGTGGGTAGACCCTGTCATCCGAGCTGCGGCGAACTCGCCCCATGCGGTCCGCTCGATTGCTCGTCCACCCGTTACCTATGCCGTTGTGGGGCATGGTGTCCGCGAATGTGTCGGGTGAGATGGGCAAAGGGGGAGGCTACGAAGAACTCGGGCCCGTGCCATTTTCCACCGGCCTGCTTGCCGGGCAGGCCGATTCCAGCACCACACGAACCGCCAGGACAATCCGCATTAACCAGTTCTAAAAAACTTGAAATTACTCTGTACTTGGGTGACCGGGTCTGATAACCTTGGTTTCCTGACGTTGCGGTGAGAGAAGCTGCCGTTCGCGTGCGGAGTCTCGCCGAGGCGCCATTTCTTTCTCAAGGGAAGGTCTGAAAATGCGATCCAATCAATTCGATCTGCGCGAGCATTGCGCTTGTTCCGGCGACCTGACGCGCCGCCTTTTTTTGCTTGGAAGTAAGGCGTGTGCGGCCTTGTCGGGTGCATCCGTGAAAAGGCATGTCGTTCGTTTTTCTGAATTGATCGCCAGGATCGTCGGTCGCCCAAATCAGCGGGCGATTCGTACCGCCGTGTGCTATGCGGTCGTCGTTGTTCTGCTGGTCGCCGTCCCTGCCGCGCGAAGCGGAAATATCTACCTCACCGGGCATGATATCGATCTCCACGACGGGCAAAACGGATATGATTCCGTAATCCTCGACGTCCTCCGATGCGCCGGAACACCGGACGAAATCCCAGCGGCGCAGTACAGCATTGCGGTTGTCGGAAGTGGGATTGGAGCTTGGGGTTGGTCGGATGTGCCTGGGTTCAACGACCGCGGTGCCAAACCGGGCTACCAATCAACCACATACTACGATACCGATGACCTGATCGCCGGGACCGTGTCGTGGGCGACGGTACTGAATCACGACGTTCTGGTCGTCTTGTCCCATACCACTTGTGGCGGGTGTGACCTTGACAACGCCGGCTCAGCGAACATCAACGCGAACGCCGCGGCGATTCATGCGAGCTTCAATGCGGGCATGGATATCTGGGCGAACGCCGGGGCTAACCTAAGCACCTACTATGATTTTCTTCCGCCCGGGTTTGTCACCACGGCCCCACCCATCAGCGGTACCACGTTTTGTGCTACGCCGACGGGCACCGGCATCGGGCTGACCTGCCCGATGACCGCCGGGCACCAGACGCACAACCAGTTCACCGGTTTCGCGCCGTCGCTGATCGTAACGGAGAACCCCTGCCCCGCCTGCCCGGCGGGACCCCTTGGTTCGGAAGTCATCTCGCTTTATGCGAAGGACATTAACCTTAACCTTCCGTGCCCGCTCCCACCGGAGTCTCCTTGTGAGGCGCTGCTGCTGCAGCAACCAGGGGATTGCCAGGACGGCGGCCCCGATGATGTGTGCAGGCCGACGCAGTTGAATTATGATCCGATCACCGGGGAATATACGGTCGAGAAATGCGACTGCGTGAATGCGAAAGAGTGCTATCTAGAACTCCAATCGGGCCAGGGGCAGATTTTAGTCGCCGACCTGAGTACGGGAACGACCGCCGGGGTTCGCGATCCGTTGGGTACGGTCGATCCCGACTGGTGGGTAAACTTTACTCCGACAAACCCCCCGCCTGGTCCTGATCCTGCGTACAGCATTCCGACGCACCCCTCCTGGTGCCCGCCGAGCGGCGCGAACTGGATCGACCCGTATAACAACGCCGTGACCGCCTCCGACCCGGGCGGGCCTCCGCCCGGCTACGAGTTCGAAATCCAGTTCACGTTGGATTTCAACGCTCAAAACGACTTTAATTTGGACATCTTTGTAGCTGCTGACAACAATGCCAATGTATTCTTGAACAACAGTCCTGTCGGTTCGACGCCGGGTTTCTCCTGCACCAACCAAGTGAACATCATTGCGACAGGCCCCTTCAACAACGGTATCAACAGCCTGACGGTCCAGGTGACCAACCAGGCAGTCACGCCGATGGGTCTGCTAGTCGAAGGCGGCGTGTTCGCCACCAACAAACCGGTCTGCCAGGGCCTGCACTGTCCCAACACGAACAGGCCGTGTGAGCTGACCACTACGGAGAACTGCGACGGAACACTCACGTACGGTTGTTGCCGGACGGGATGCAACACGCCAATCAGAATGATCCCAGGCTTGAGTTCCATCACTTTCTGGGAAAGTACTTTTAATACCCCCCCGGACCCGCCAACACCCTTTACGTTCTCGAAGTGTGACCCGGAGCTGACAATGCAGCGCCCCAACCCCCTTGGTCCACCGAACAACTTCGACTTCGAAGGGGTGCCAGGTGCGGAGTTTTATGACGTCTTCTATTCCGATGCGAATGGAGCCTTCAATAACGATGGAGAGTTCGTATCGATCGAGGCCAAGTCTGATATTCAAGCGCCCTCTGGGGGAGGTTTAAATATCGCGGAGGTACAACTCAATTTTGCCAGTGGACCAAGTAAGTTCGCCAACTCTGTGGCAAGTTTCGTCGGCTTCGGGAACAATTACATCGTAGGTAGTGAGCAACTTGCGGTCGACGGCGATCTCCTGACCGATACGACGATGGGGAACACAAGTGCTCCACCACCAGCGCCGCAGAGGCTTAGGGTTACGGTGGGCTTTCCGTGCCCTTGCGAGCCGCTGCCCGATGGCTCGGCCTGCCGGGACACCATTTGTCCGAACGCGAACGAAACCTGCGAACCGACGCAGATGGTCTTTGATCCGTCCACCGGACAAACCACAATTACGAAGTGCGACTGCGTCAACGAGACGAAATGCTTTATCGTGAGATCTGACGTCAGCCTTCGCGCCACCGCCGGCGCCCCCAGCCCCTTATCCTGCAATCAGGGTGAATGTCCCTTGACGGGCATAGATTGTCCTTTGAGTCCGACCGAGACGATTGACCCAGTGGATGGCACGACCACTTACGAATGCTGCCCAAAGCAGGGGTTCTGCCCGCTGCCGAATGAAGTCAGAGAAGACCCATGCGCATTCCTCCAGAGCGAGTGCATCAGCAACGACCCAACCCAGATGTGCCTGCCGAGGTGTCTGCGTACGAACCAATCGACCGGGCAGACACTCGTTCTTGAATGCACATGCCGGGACGTCGATGGATGCCACGTCGTTCCGGGGTTCGAGGGGCCGATATGCCTCGGTGAGTGCCCACCGGGCATGACATGCATACAGACGCAAAGCAACTTCACCGACCCGGTCACTGGAATCACATACGTTGACGATTGCTGTGACTGCGAGATGGTTTGCCCACCCCAGGAGTCCGCTCCAGGTGATCTCTGCGCATACTTTCAAACCCATTCGCGTGAATGCGTGGACGGCAGTCCGGACGACACTTGTTTGCCACAAAGTGTGGATATCTACGGGGGCCCAGGCAGCCTGTACCCGATCGCCACGGAGTGCACTTGTGGTCCCTGCGGGCTCGTCAGCACGTGGACGATCCCACCGTCGGGGAATCCTTTCGTCCACGCGCTGTCCTGCGGCGGCGGCTGCTCCCCGCCAGCCGGGGCAACCTGCACGCTTTTCAAAAACGGCAATCCGATCGGTACCAATATCAGCGTCCTAATATCCGGGCTCTTAGTCGGCGACACCATCAGATGCGACTGCCCTCCCACTTGCTCCGCCCCCTGCAACGACGGACTTTTCTGCAACGGCTGCGAGACTTCCAATCCGAACACTGGCGCATGCCAGCCAGGCGATCCCCCCTGCCCGGCGGAGTTTGACTGCGACGAGGACCAGGATACGTGTGTAGAGTCGCCGGTCATCCCGACGGTTTCCGAGTGGGGCCTGGTGGTCTTGACGCTGCTGCTGCTGATCGGAGCGAAGATTTACTTCTCAGGTCGCGAGACGGCGACGGCCCTCTAGCTCTAGCGTTCCGCTGATCCGCCGCGGCGCTAATTCTTTCTTCAAGGAAGGGTCTGAAAATGCGAGCCAATCAATTCAATCTGCGCGAGCGTTGCGATTGTTCCGGTGCTTTGACGCGTCGTCGGTTCCTGCTTGGAGCGACGGCAACCCGTGAATTGGGCGTCCGACCGCTTGCACGTGCTGCGTGGTTGATGGCTGTCTGCGGGCTTCGCGTGGCCCCATGGGCACGATGCTCGGCGGCGGTGCCCGTCCTCGGGATCATTGCCATGATCGCGGGCCCGATGGGGTCCAGCGCCGTGGCGCAGACCTGCGCTACCTCGTGGACCCTCGGGAAAACACCCGGCCCCAGTGCGCGCCAAGCCCACGCCATGGCCTACGACAGCATCCGTGATCGGGACGTCCTCTTCGGCGGTTTCGACGGCGTCTCCCAAGGCGACACCTGGGAGTGGGACGGTGCGTCGTGGACCCTGCGGGCAACCACCGGCCCCAGCGCTCGCCAAGCGCATGCCATGGCCTATGACAGCGTCCGAGGGCGGACTGTTCTCTTCGGCGGCTTCGATAGCAGCTTCACGCGCCTTGGCGACACTTGGGAGTGGGATGGCACATCGTGGACCCTGCGTGCCACTACCGGGCCCAGCGCCCGCACAGACCATGCCATGGCATACGACAGCGTTCGTGGCCGGGTGGTTCTCTTCGGTGGAATCGACGCCATTGCCCGAGGCGACACCTGGGAATGGAACGGATCGACCTGGGCTCTGGTGGCCACCACTGGCCCAAGCGCCCGCCTTCACCATGCCCTGGCTTACGATAGCGCCACCGATCGGGTGGTCCTGTTTGGCGGGTCTACCAATCCCGGTCTTGTAGGCGATACCTGGGAGTGGGACGGCATGGCGTGGACCCAGGTGGAGGGCCTCGGACCCAGCCCGCGATCTAGTCACGCCATGGCCTACGAGAGCGATTGCGGCCGGATCGTCCTATTCGGCGGTGACGATAGCGGCGGCTCAAAACGGGATACCTGGGAACGGATCGGGGAGTCATGGGCCCTACGAGATATCATCGGCCCCAGTGCTCGCTCCGGACACGCACTGGCCTATAATGGCACCGTGGGTCGAATCTTCCTCTTCGGTGGTTCGGCCGGCGGGAGCGTCGTCAGTGACACATGGGTACGGAATACGTCGTCCTTCACGCCGGAGCAGTTTTTCTTCGATGACGTCATTTTTCCTCCGGCTACCGACCAAGGCTTTTGTGGGACCTCACTGAATTGTTCACCCGACGTTTTCGGACGATTGACCAAGTATATCCCTACCTCGCTTACTCCCACGAAAACGGTGGGTATCAATTTTCACATCTTTCAAAAAAGTCTAGCTGACCCAGGTTTCCCGGGCAATTGGCGAAACTGTGCTGCGGATATCGCGGGCCTAAATCTAGTGGTCAAATGGGTTAATGATTACCTGAGTCTATGGGCGTGCTCCCCGTCCGATCCATGCCCCGGCGAGACGTATCTCCCCGACTACAAAGATACTAAAATCCGCATTAGGTTGGACAATATTTACTTCTATCAGGATACCAACTTGTGGAGCACACCGCAACCAAACGAGATCCCGCTACAGAATGCCGCCTTTGTGGCCCACCCAAACGCTCGACAACAGATCAATGTGTACTGGACAGGGACCAACCCTAATAATGGAACATCTGCTTTTACTCAGTTTCCGCAGGTCGATCACAATTATGACCAGTTTGTTGTTGTGTATCCTCGAAACGTCGTCAGTGATTGCAGTGGTAATTATGGTAATTATCTTGCATGGCCCATGGCTGGCACGCTGACGCACGAACTGGGCCATTGTTTTGATTTGGCGCATGGCTATCAAAACGGTTGCTGCCCTGAGCCCACCTGCGACCCCAGCAACTGTGAATATCTCTATGACTTTTTCTGCCCCCAGACCGTTCCATGTTATCACGCGGGTGACTGGGACTGCAATCCTTGGCTCTCGACAAATACATGCACGAACAACATGATGGGCGCCACCAAGGAAGGCTGCTTTTTCACGCCCACTCAAATGGGAAAAATGCATAGAGCCTTGTCCATCACCAGCGCTCAAAAGTATGTGGACCCCTCGGGATGCCCCCCGCCGCCCAAAAACATGGTTCTGTGGCTGCCCTTCAACGAAACCGCCGGAAACAGCGCCGTGAACGCCGCCGGCGGCAACAACGGCATGCAATTTGGGAGCCCGACCATCACCACTCCGGGGAAAGTCGGGAATGCCCTGTGCTTTAACGGTTCGAACCAATATGTTGACGTCCTCTCGTACAATGCGGTCAACTTTCCCGGAGCGTTGAGCGACTTCTCCATTGATGCCTGGGTGAAAAGACCGGCTAACAGCGGCAACGACGGCGTGCGCGTGATCGTAGAAAAGCGGACTTTAGTGGGATCCGTGTTGCGCGGGTACGTCTTTTATCTGTACAACGGGGTGATTGGTCTTCAGCTCGCCAACGGGGTGGGTTACACGAACTACAATGCAGGCGCTGTGGGTGGCTTGGGCTGGATACCGGACGATGACAAGTGGTATCACGTCGCTGCGACCGTGCGAAGGAATAGCACCACGGGCTTGCAGTTCTACCGCAACGGAGAGCCTTACCCAACGGCATTCAACACTGTACCGCGCAACGGCTTCCTTTCCAACAGCGCTCGATTCAGGGTAGGCGCCCGCACCGCGGTTTCGCCAGGAGACTTTTTTCACGGATGCATCGACGAGGTCGAAGCCTTCCGGCGCGTACTGACTCCCAATGAGGTCAAAGCCATCTACAACGCGGGGAGCATCGGCAAGTGTAAGCTCTTCTGCCATTTGCCCACGTTTTCGACGTTTTGCCACAGCGACAACTTCGTCAACGTGACGGCCGAGGTCTGTAACTTCACCTCCCTTCCCCAGGCCTTCATGTACTGGTTTGAGGGGCTACCCATAGGACCGGGGATACCATTACCAGCTGGATGTGACATAGAAGGTCCTATGATCTTCACGCCTTGCTCTGATTTGATCACCGTAGGCCCGGGCGTGTGCGCCCCAGTTTCGGTTCAGATCGAGCGGCCCGTAGATATGACTGCCGCCAGTCTGATCGGCTGTTATCAATTGCAGGTGCAAGCCCTGGGAAACACAAACGACATCGACAAGTTCAGTTGCCAGGGCTCCGTACTGGACGGGCGCGACTTGTGTGGGATCCCCCACATTGCCAGAGCTACTGGGTCGGTAGGAAATCCAGTAAACATCGGTCCTGTTACGGTCACAAATACGACGGGCGTCGATGTCTCCCTCGACTACGAGTTCGTCGTCATGGCCGATGACATGAACCCCGATACGCAAGCCGTCAGCCTGAACGGCCTGCCACCCGGGACGCCCGTTACCGGCATTCTCAACTTGGGACCGGGAGAATCCACGGAGATTGATCTGTCCGCCGAGTTCGTGGAGTACGATCCGCTTCACTTTTATACCGTGCTGATGCAGGCCGATGTCGACAGTGACGGAATGCCCGACCCACTCACCTCGATCAGTTTGAGGAACGTGATTCCGCCGGGGAGCCCCTGTGCGACCGACGCCGACTGCGATGACGGGCTGTTCTGCAACGGCGTCGAGACATGCGATCCGGCCGCGGATCAGTGCCAAGACGGCGATCTCCCGTGCTCACCAGACCAGATGTGCAATGAAGAAACTGATACATGCGAGGATGTCGTGATTCCCACCGTTTCTGAGTGGGGGTTGGTGATCTTGACGCTGTTGCTGCTAGCGGGGGCGAAGATTTACTTCGGACTGCGCCGGACGGTGACGGCCTGATACCGCGGGCCTCGTAATGTCGGTCGCATCAAGGAATGGGTTTTCGAGCGCTGCCATAACCCGAAGGGTTGCAAACAGATTTGTTTGAAGACGGTGGCGTCCGCTCCAGCGAACCCAACCATGCGTTAACCCGAACGCGAGCCTTGGCGAGAGACTCCGAGACTTTCGGCGCGGACGTGCCAGCGTTTGTCGAGTTTCGCCTCGTGGGGCCGTGCGCGACCTCTAAAGAGAGAGACGGTGGGGCTGAGGGGCGAACGTAAACCCTTGCAAGGATTGGCGTTAAAACGCGAACGCCGGCGCGTCTCCGCGCCAGCGCCAATCGTTAACCTCTGGGTCGGTCAGTTTCGCAACGGACCGTCAACTAGAGGGAACCCAACACTCTTCAAGCGCCCACGAGGCGCGCAACAGAGACTTTTTTCGATGTTGGGTTCGGTACAGCGAACCCAACTACTCCATTTCCACCCCATGCAGGCAATCGATTCTTCAGATACCCAAACGAGCGACTACCGCCCAACGCGCCCTTCGAACCTCCGAATCCAGGTTGCTCGGGGCCGAGCTGGTATTGTGTACCTTCGGATACGTCCCGTCGACGTAGAGCGTCGGTTCATACGTGACCATCTTGGCATGTTCTGCTCGAAACCGCCTGAAATACCTCTTCCAACCCGAGAAAGGTACGAGGAGGCTGCGAGCGCTTTCACTGCAAGGGCGTGCGCTAAACACCAACTTTCGTGCATGCCCACAAGTCGCGGTTGTCGAGCGGGACTTTCAGTCTAGGACTTTGAAGGGGGGCCACCTTTGCTAGACGACTTTCCGCCATCGGTACACCCATATGGCGAGACAGATGAGTAGTGCGAGCATTATGAGTAGCACCAGCCAAAGGCAAAGCCTCATTGCAATAAGCCCACCGACCGATCCTTGAAAGATAGTCTCGTCATCAACGTGCACCGAAAGCAACGTGGTCAGCGCGCTGCCAGGTATTTCGAAGATGCGCGCATAGCTGCCGTCCAATTGGTCTTCGGTTGCTGAGATAGGCCGCGCTTGTTCGATTTCAATTGAAAGTCGATCGCGATAACCGGGACCGAGGTAATTGCCAAAATCATCTTTTGGGACGGCCCTCACCCGTATCTGTGTGCCCACTGCTCCGCTCCCAATCCGTGTCGCCTGGATTCGTGAGCGGTTCTTAGAAAAGGGTGCGTTGCCGACGAAGGCCGTAGCGGTGCATCGTCGGACAATCCTGCCGTTGCGGGCCGTCGTTCCACCTGCGGTCACGTCCGCCCGGATTAGCCCGGGCGATCGAATCGAACCCAGACGCGTCGAAAACACTCCGTCCCGAGGTAGGCTGTCGCCGTGTTCGGGGTTGCCATCATCGAATAGCTCGACTTTGTGTATCGCTGGTGCCACCAAAGCGGCGAGCGCATGGTCTGCGAGAAACAGGAGGCTCTTTGCTGCTGCGAGGTCCGGCAACGCCTCGTTTCCAGACGCCTGGGCTTTGTGCAATTGCTCCGGGCTGAAGTTGGTCTTGGCAAGATGAGTGCCGAGGGCTCCATGAGGAAGAGAGACAATAGCCGTGACTGTATCCAGCGTGCGGATGGGTTCGAAGTCCTCCACTAGGCGCGCGGTAAGTACAACTTCTTCTCCGGCACGGTATCCTGGCTGCGAGAACGAGACGTCAAAGTTCGATTCAGGCACATCGGCAATCAAGTAGGCCCTGAAATCGGCTGGAGCTTTCCAATCAGCGGTGGTCCGGGTCTCCACGGAAGAATCCGTTTGGGCCTCCCCGCTCTCGCGATGCACCGTCATCTTCCAGATGCCAGTATGGTCTACTGGTCGGGCCACGGCATTAGCTAGCGGAAAGAACGCCTCTGCCAATTGATAGTTTGTGCCCGAAATCAGGCGGGTGAGCGTCGTAGCCGGTTTGCCGTCGGGGCCTGTCAACTCGAAGCGCAAACGGCCAGGCAGCGCGTTTCCGGCCCATGATAGGATGAAGGTTGCTTTGGTAGCCGATGCATCCATGAGGAATTCTAGCGTCTTTGCCTCTTCTTGTGATTCGAGGCGCGTTAGGTAGTCTCTTACAATCAGCGGGCTGAAACCGCGAAGTGACTGGATAAGGTCATTCAGGAATGCGCCCTCAAGCTCGAGGGAGCGAGAAACAAACTGATTCTTTCCGGTGTTGGGAGTGATGCCGGTGTCGGCAGAAATGCCGGAGAGCAGGGCCTGCCAGCGATCGTCGGGCGTCTCGGACACGCCGATGCCGATGGTATGCACAAAAATGGAGAGACTATTGATAGGAGTGCCGAACGCGGGACCGCCTGCGTCAGTCACGCCGGAATCGCCAAAGACGCCATTGGCCGGATTGACCGATTCGGCCTGGATGACAAACCTATTCGCCGAATTCTTCCGCACCATTGGGCTTTGGTTCTGCATGCCGTTGGTGAAGAGAATTACGTGTTTGCGGCGGCCGGGCGCGCCGGTGTTGAGCAGATTCAGCGCCACCTGCAAGCCACCACCCATCGCCGTGGTGCCACCCGCGGCCCGACCGCGCACGGCGGCGATCAGGTCATCGATTTTTGACTCGATGCTAACGCCGGGCGGGAGCGTCGCTAAATCCACGATGGTGCCGCCTTCCACCGCGACGGCAGCAGAGAAATAAACGACTGCAATTCGGTCGTCTCTTATTGCGTACTGCTTCCAGGTTTTGAGGAACAGCTCGACTGCGTCTTTCAACACTTGGACCTTGGGATTGGTTCCCGCAGGTGCCGGGTCATTCATGCTGCCGGAAAAATCAAGCACTAGCGCGAGGTCAAGCGGTGCTCGCGTAAGATCGGCGACATTTGGCGACGTGCCTTCTTGGAACTCAATCCAATTGGAGCGGCCATCGGCGTCCGGATCTCCGTGGCGTCCGTTATTGCCCGCATCTGAGGTGGCGTTTAGGCTGTGGGCAATTTCCCAATTGTCTGGCAGGCCGTCGCCGTCGGAATCCACAAGCGCGACGCGTATCTTCGCCATTTCCACAGGCGGAATTTTGTTCTGCCCGCCGAAATCGAACGTGCGCCAGGCGTATTCGAGGACGTCTGCACGCGTGAACGTGCTGGCGCCGCCGCCCACCGGATACGTCAGCGTGCGCGGGCTGGCGGCGACCAGTTCCTCGATGTATTCGCGGCTCACAGATTGATACCGGAGGTTCACCTCCGCGACGTCGGTGCCGCCTGGCACGGGGTAGGGGACTTCGTCGAAGTTGTAGGTCTCCTCCAGCACGGGCGGCACCGCGAGAGGGCCAGAGACGGTATCGTGGTAAACCATCTGCGAGCCAGCGTAGGCCACGGGGATGACCTGCTCGGCGAGGTTGGCCTGGTATTGGGCCTTCACCCAGCCGAGCGGCGGGACACGGTTGTCGCTCACTCGCTCGTTATTGCGGATGAAGTGGAACTCCGTGCCGGAAGGCGTGTGGTGCATCCGCGCCTCGTACACCTGCGTACGGCGTCCGCCAGGCACGGGCACGCCCATGCCATCCGTGTACGTCGTCCGATCGTATGGTTTCGGGCCACCGGCGTTGTCTAGGTTGAAGTCGTGGTAAAGTGTGGCCGTAGCGGGATCGTATTTGCCGGACTGCGCTTGGAGCGTCTCCGAGCCGCTGACGGAATTCACCGCAAGAAATTTCACGTCGAGCCACATGCGGCGGCCCTCGGGGTAACCGGTGGGGAGCTTGTGGCCGGTCATGTTCCAGACGCGCACCTTCAGGTCCCCGCCAGGCGCGCGGAAGCCGGAGAGCTGTGCAGCGCGTCGGAGCGTAGCTTTCGCGCGGTCGCTTGTGGCGATGTAGTGGGCCGGGTCGAAGCCGGAGGGCAGCGGCTGCCCGGCGACCGGCCGCCAGAAGCTGCCCACCGGATAGATCGTTTGGATTACGCGCGCGAAGTTAACGTTGAGGAAGGTGTCGCGCTCGGGCTGCGTTGGGCCAATCACCGGGCTGGGGCCGGGATCGGGCGCATTCTTGGTGGCTTGAAAGCGCTGTACCATCTGCGAAATCATCAATGGCACCCATACATTGCCGCCCGTGAGATCGTGAAAATGCACGTCGTTCATGTGAATGAATGGCCCGGATGACGCCTCGGCGTTGAAAGAAGCGCCGCCAGCCAAGACGCCGTTCAAGACACCGTTCATGTGGCACGCCTGGCAGCTCCCGTCCTGCCCGCGGGCTGGGTAAGCGCTGTGCGTCCACTCAGTCCATGTACGCTCGATCGGAAAGTTAAGTTGTGCATTCCCCTTCGGCTGCGCTGGGGTCCACGCGGGGTTGGAAACGTCGTGGCAGGTACCGCACAAGTTCCCGGAGCGATGGAAGGCGGACTCTTTAAGGGGATGCGAACCGCCCGCGGGCGGCGGCCACGCAGCGAGGAATTCACCGACCAGAGCGGGCCAGCCAATTTGCGCGGAACTGAAAGGGCCGCGGCGCACGTCGAAACGGTCCAGAATGAACATGCCGTTGCCGTAGCTGGGGGGCACTCGCAGGCTAGCGTCGGGATTCAAGTTCAACCCGGCGTGAATCAGTGTATCAATTGCATCGGGCGCTGCCCGGTCAACGAGCCGATGACAAATCGCGCACTGCACTCCGTGCAGATCGTCGGTCTGCATCGCCATGCCGCGCAGGGCGGTGCTCAGCGGCGCACCGGAGGAGCGGCCTTCCAACCATCCCTTGGCGATATGGCATCGAAGGCAGAGGTCACGCGCACCGAGGAGATTCGGATCGGTGGCTTCGTCGGCCTCTGCGACGTCGAGTTGCGCCCAGAAGACAGGATCGCGCGCGGAGTTCCCCATCATCGAACCCGCCCACCCGGGGAAGGGCCCAGCACGATTCGCGGTGGTGTGGCAGCCCATACACTCGGTGGCCGAGTTTACAGCCGAGGACAGAGAGAAATCTGGTCCCGGCAATCCCGCAGTGGGCTGCGTGCCGGGGAGTTCGAGTCGGTCGGCAACGCCGTTGACATTAGCGTCCTGCGCGCGCGACGGCGTGGCGAGGCCAGCCAGCAGCAGGAGCGAGAGACGTAATGTGGTTCGCATGATGCAGCCCCATTGCTTACGCCGGTTACTGGCGCACCATGATCCAGATGGTGATAATCAACAGGAGTATCAACAACAGGATTCCCCACAGCAATCCAGCGGGCAGGCGCGTTGCCCCGAGTTGCAAAAGAAATCTCTGCAGTATTTTTTCCAATTCGCCGAGGCGTTCATTCTGGATCTTAAGGATGTCCTTCAACGCATCCTGCTGCTCCTTGAGTAAGTCGTGCAACTGGTCGGCCTTCACGTCCGATTCGTTCTTAGCTGTGGGATCGATCACGACGCCAGTCAACGTTTGCTCGCGTTGCAGCGGCCAGTTGCCCGGCGTGTGGCCGGCGGCACGCACGACGATGTGGTAGGTGCCGTAGAGCTTAGTGTCGTCGAGCTTGGCCTCGTAGCGCCCGTTGCCTGCGTGAGCCAGCGGAATCAGTGTGTTCACGCCATCGGGCCGACTGATTTGCGCCACGAGGTTGGCGTTCTGTTGCAGCGGTAGCCCGAACGCGCGTAGATGAGCCACCACCGTACGCTCGACGCCAGGGCCAAAACCGCGCTGTTGCACGGTCGCCTCCATCTGAATAGAGGAACGCGCCCGCACCAACACGTTGTAGCCGCGGCGCGTTTTGAAGTCCGTCGTGTCGGGCTTCCCATTCCGGCGCGGATTCGCTGCCAATGTCTGATCGAGTGAGCGGCGTCCAGGATAGGTAATCACGATGTGCCACTTCCCCAAATTGCGCGTCAGGCTGCCGGCTATCACCGGGAGAGTCATGCGGTAGTAACGGCACTGCTGGCCTTCCACGAACTGGCCGTTGAAGCCGGCCAAGTTAGTCGGATTAATACGCGTGCCGTCCGGTGCCTCGAGCGTGAATCGCAGTACCGGAAAATGCGTAAGCAGCACCGCATCGAAATACGTGTCGGCCTCGGTGATGTAGAACGGGGTGCGCTGCGTCTCGCCCGGTCCGATCTCCGCGCGCGGGTCAACCACAATGCTTTCGGCGGAAATCCCAGCGAGTATCTGCGCGAAGTACTTGTGCAGGCGGAACTCGTTTTGCGTGTCGAGGTCCCCGGTGATCAGCAGGTAGCCGCCGGTGTTGCCCGTGACCGCGCTGAGCTTGTCTACGTTGACGTTCTGCGGCAAACCGAAGCCAACGGCGTAGGCGCGAATGCCCGCGCCGGGCGCGACACTGCTGATGTAGGGGGCGACGTTCTCGATGCCGTCGGTCAGCACAAGCATGGCTTTGCTGGCAGCGGCGCTGGGGCCAGCGAGCATGGTGTTCCCCTCATTCATTCCGCCGCCCACGCAGGTCGCGCCGCGGGGATTCAGGTCCGTGCTGGCCAACGCGGTGATGGCGTGGTCCCGGCCCTGACCGGCGCCCGCCGCACCGGTCGTTTCAATCGGCATGTGGGTCGCCACCTCGTGGTCGAAGCGTACCAACCCAATCCGGTCGCCGTCGCGCAGCAACTCCACGAGCATCTGCGCCGCCTGGTTCCGCACCTCGGCCTTAGTCGCGAAGCGGAAACCTGTGAGCGCGGGATCGGACATGCTGCCGGAGCGGTCCAGCACCAACGCGATGTCCGCCGTGCTGAGTGCCACCGGAGTGCCGATAAGAGTTACGTTCAGGCCGCTGACCACAGGGTTGGAACTCAGCGTGATCGGGACGCTCTGCGCCGGCCCGGGCGCGCCCGCGGTGAACGCGACCAACAACGTACCGGTGGCGCCTGGCGCGATGATCACGTTGTTGGCACCCGGCGGGCTGAAGGGTGCGGCCAGCGCGGGCAGTGTAATGGTGACGGGGGCGGCGGAACGGTTCAAGAGCACGACCTCGCGGTACATGGCCATTCCCTGCTCCACGTTACCGAAGTTAACGGTTGGTGTGAGCACTTCCACATCCGTGGGGACGCATCCAGTGGGGTTAGTTGCGGTGGCGCCAGCCCAAGGGCCTTTGTATGTGATGCCGTTCGCCGCGTTGGTGCCTGCATGCAGCAGCAATTTCCAGATGTTGGCGGGCTTGTCGTAGAACAGACGTGCGAAGCCCATTGCTGGTGGGGGCGGGGGCACGAAGGCCGTGCCTTCGCAGAGCCCCAGCACGTTCTCTTGGTGGCCGGGCGGAAGAATCTCGAAGAAGAGATCGCGCGGGAACACGCTCGCCTGCGGCAGCAGCTTGCCCACGAGCGATTTGCCACGGCTGGTGATCTGCCAACTCGCCGGGGAAGCAGCTGGGTTAGTGATCACTGCTTGCGAAACCACGAGCCGGCTTAGGGAGCTGCTTACGCTCACGACAACGCGCTGAGGCACGGCTCCGGCGGCCAGCACGGCATCCACCCCTGGCTCGGTGAGTTGGTTAATGGTGAGTGCGTTAAAGGGGGCGGCCTCGCGCGCTTGGACAGCATAGACGCCAGTTTGCAACGCCGGAATATCGGAGGTCGGATCCGCCCCGAGACTACCGTGGACCTGGCCACACTGCTCATCAGCGTGATAGTTGAAAAAAATGCCTTGGAAGTTGAATGAATTGTAGCTGGCGAAATACGATAGAACGCTTGAATTATTCGGACTGAATTGAATGGCGGAGTTTACTAGCCCATCATAACTAACCTTGATGCTCCAACCGAGACTTGCACTACCTGCCATTGGGTGCGCGGCCACGCCCAGGCCTACGTCGCCCCCGAGATGGGCGATACGTGTCTTGATGTTCTGTCCCGGAGTTCCAGACTGATCGGCTGGCGAGAGTGCATTAAACTCCGCAATCAATGCCAGTCTCCGATTATCGCGAAAAGTGATCGCACTGCCGATGCCAGTTTCGGCTGGTTCAGTTGGATCTAATGCTGTCCCCCCGCCACCGATGGGACGATCGGCAATCGCGGATTTGCCTGAGAACAGATTGCCGATGTGGAACTGAAATTGGCCGAGCGGTCCACTCCCGGCTCCGGCCTGCTCTGCTGGCGGCGGGTCAACGGGATCGTGCGGCCCATTTTCGGCAAAATAGGTGTCCGGCCCCAATTTCACCGGCTCGCCGATTACGGGGTCGCCCGTGGACCATTCCTGCACGCTCCCGCCCACCGTGGCGCGAATCGCGACCACGGAAACCCTTATCGGACGAGAACTGCCTCCCGGCGTCAGGGGGGACTCGACGTGCGAGCGTAACGCGACCGGATTGTGGAATCGAATGACGCGCCCCACGCCTGCCTTGTCTATCACGTCCACGATGCTGGCAGGCTTCGGGGGGCAGAAGTCCGGCTCGCCGATGAGCGTAAAATTCCATCCGCGGATGTTTGTCTGGCCCACGTTAGGGGGCAGCCCGTCCGTCGTGGATAACCCACGTGGATCATTATAGAAACTGGTATCCGTAGCGAATCGCGCCTGGAACCGTCCCTTGAAGCGTACTTCTGGATTCTGAATAGCGGTAAGGTTGAACGTTGCCTGCACGACGCCGGCTACGGCCACCTGCAGCACCGTATCGTTGCGGGCTCCGCTGGCTCCGGAGGGATTTGCTGGAGATGTTGCCGCATGTACGTCTACGAACGTCTCCGCCGGACCGATGGTCACGTTCGTCTGGGAAAACACGAGAGATGCGCCCCCAACGGCTTGTTGCAGGACGGCGTTGACTGTCGAGCCGTCATCTGTCCTCAATCCGACAGGTACGGGGAAAGTGCGAGTACCATCGGGGGCAACCAGAAAACCCTCTCCGCTGGCATTGCCATTAATACGTACCACGAGGGCCATGTTCAGACCTCCTTCATTCCGACATCTCTTGACGACTTGGGACGGGACACGAATTGAACATATCGTTGGATACTCAGCTGTGCAACTTTGTCGGCCATCTAATTTGTGCGTGGGGGCTCATTGTGGCGGCAGCCAGTTCATAGGTCTCCTTTAAATCAGCACTGAATGGTCGCGGCTTCCAGCGGTTTGCAAACTGTTTCCGTTAAGTGCTTTCTTCTGAATTGGTTACGTCCGTTTACAATGTCAGCCAAAGCTGGGGAGACGCTCGGAGTCGGGACGTTACGCGACCGCACAGGCCCGGTCAGAACAGGGGGACATTAACCGTCCAAAACAGCACGTGAACAGCATGGTTCCTACGCTCCCGCCCAGCTTCGACTTCGCATGGCTTCGATGACGGCCGTTGGCGCGAGGTGGTCGAGGTATCGGGCGGTGGTGGCGATGCTGCTGTGTCCGAGCTGGCGGGAGATGATGCCGATGTCGACGCCTTCGGCCCGGAGTTGGGCGGCGTGGGTGTGGCGGAGTCCGTGGGCGTGGACCCGCTTGTTGATTCCGGCCCGGGCGCCCAGACGTTTGAGCATGACCCGGACGTAGGCGTCGGTCATCCGGCGACCTTTGAGCGTGCAGAAGACCGGGTGGCGGCCGCTAAGACCCAGGCGTGATCGCGCGTCGAGCCAGCGCTCCTTGTCCGCCCTTGTCCTCACCGTGAGCTCGTGTTGTCGGCGGGGCTTTGAGCGAGGGCGGCCTCAAGATCCGCTTTGAGCTCCTTGATTTCCTGGACCTGTAGCCCCGACAGGTATTGGACAATCTCAATCAATGCAGATCTCGCTTCGCGATTGGCCAGTACCGCCTGGGATTGCTGATACCACACCGTGACACAAAACGCGACGATCTCCGTGACCAACTGTTCGTCGGTCGCGCGATACGCCGTCAGCGACTTCAGCGCGTCGCGTATCCAGCTCAATGCAGGCAGTCGCAAGTCAAAGGAACCTGGCTTCTGTACGAAGTAGCAGAATGACCGAAGTCGCCAAGGATCGGCGGCGTATTCCTGCGCCCATGCGCGGTAGCGATCAACCATCTTTGCCAGAAAGGACCGGTCTTCTGCCACGCCGAGCTTTGATCCCCGCTCGTGGATGCCGAGCAAAGCAGATTTCGCCTTTTGCAAGTCGTACCACTGTTCCCCCTCGGTCTTCTTCCACTCGGGCAGGATGTCCGTGTGCGCAATCATTAGCTGCCAGCGTGTGTGAAACTGCTCGGCTTTTGCGTCTCGCCCAGCAAGCCATTTGTCCACTGGCTCGCGCGCGCTTCGAGTAAGGTCGTTTTCTTGCCGTCCTTTTTGAGCCCAAGCTGGGCGTACAGATTCGCAGCCCCTCGCGCCAGCGTGCTCTTTCCTGTGCCCTGAGGGCCAACGAAGATGGCAATCCCGCGCGCACCGCCCGAGGAACGCGGGATTCGGCGAAACGAATCAACCGTGGCGACATAGTTGGCGACCTGCCTCTTGAGGTCATTCCTGGCGTGTATGCTGTCCCACTCCTGTTGCAAGAGCGCGTTCGGGAGCTGGTTGGTACGGAAGAACCTCGTGATTTTGCTTAGGTCGCCGGAAACGATTGAGGTTGGGCGATCATCGTTCATGTGATTCTTTGCCCCTCTCTCGAAAAAGGTCCACCGCCGGACAGGTGCGCCCAGCGCTCATCCACATCCAAAACCTCACTTGTCAACGGTAGCCTAGAACCCCATGGTGAGAGTCCCTGGAAACTGCGTTCTTAGTAGCGCCAGCGGGGGCGAATCGGCCTTTGCCACAGGCAGCTCGGGCTGCCTGAGACCGCGCGCCCACCTCCGTGCGCGCCGCGTGCAGAAGGGCATCTGCCCCCGGGGGTACCGATCGGCGACTGCCTCGCTCGTTCGGCGCCTGTCGAAGATCCACCCGTACCGACCAACGATCCGGTCTGCACAAGAACCAGGACCGTATCTACCTCCCAGCGGGGGCGACCAAGTTTCCTTAAATGGTAAGCGCGAAAGCGGTGTAGAGACCTTTCGGATTTTTCTTCACTTTACGACCGGATTGTTGCGGGGACTCGAGATATAATGCGCAAATCGGCGTCGTCGCTGCTGAACGTGTTTCGGGGCTGGCCGACGCTCGCCAGCGTCCGGTCCGCCCGGTCGGCATTCGCTCAAACTCGGAGGCGCACGAGCTGACTGCTCGGACCGACAACGAGAGGTTTTCCATGAACACGGATTGCCAATCGGATCGACCTTCCCGCGTTGAAGGCGAACCGCGACGAACTCCATCCGCTGATCAGTTGATGGCGGAATCGTACGGAGCGTTAAAGAAGATTGCCGCCAGCTTGTTTCGCAAGGAACGACGGGGACATACGCTTCAACCGACCGCGCTCGTGCACGAAGCGTTTATCCGACTCGCATCGCGAGCTCCGGACAAATGGACCGATGAACGGCATTTCTTCGCTGTTGCTTCGATCGCCATGCGACAAGTACTCGTCGAGCATGCGCGAATGCACGCGACGGCGAAACGTGGCGGAGGCTGGCGGCGAATCTCTCTCAGCGACGAATCAGGCGATACACCCGCGGAAGTAGCGGATATCCTCGCGTTGGACGAGGCCCTTACCGAGTTGGCCGCGAGAGATAAGCAGGCGGCGCGGCTCATTGAACTTCGATTCTTCGGCGGTCTGACTGCCCGAGAGGCTGCTGGGGTGCTTGGCATCTCGACATCGAAGGCGGACGCCGACTGGCGTTTTGGGCGTTCGTGGCTGTCCAAGGCGATGGACGCCGGCCACGAGGTTCTGGGATGAAGCATGACGATCTGACCGTGCTGAAGCAAATCTTCGCGCAGTCGCTTGGACTCGAACCCGCGGCGCGAGCGGGTTTCTTGGAACAGGCACTCGCAGATGATCCCACGGCATTGGCAGAAGCCAAGGCCCTCCTGCACTTTGATGGCCATCCGAATCGCCTGTTCGAAGCCCAGGATCGCGCAGCATTGTTACCCACCCCTCTGGTCAGCTCTTCAGATGTCGGCAACAGTACTACATTGTCCGAGAAGATCGGACCCTACGTGATCGTACGCTGCCTCGGCCAAGGGGGCATGGCGAGTGTGTACCTGGCGGAGCAGGCTGTCCCACGACGCCCTGTTGCGATCAAGTTGATGAAGAACTCATTTCCTAGCCATTCGGATCATGAACGATTCAGGTACGAAGCGGATCTGCTTGCGCAGCTCAATCATAAGGGAATCGCCCAGATCTACGAATTTCGCACTCATGTTGATAACGCTCGTCAGTTTCCCTATTTTGTGATGGAGTACGTACCCGATGCTCAAACGATCGTGGATTATTGCAATGCGGGCGGGCTCCCGATCGTCAGCCGGTTGCGGCTCTTTCTCAAACTCTGCGACGCAGTACAGCATGGCCATCAGAAAGGAGTTATCCACCGTGATTTGAAGCCCGCGAATATTCTGGTGAACGCTTGTGGCGAACCCAAGGTCATTGACTTCGGCATCGCTAGAGTTGGGGAACCCGGCACCGGGGACAAAACGGCCCACAGATCGTCCGGCACGTTCGCGGGAACATTCGCATACATGAGTCCGGAGCAAATTGACGGCAAGTATGTCGATGTTCGCACCGACATCTATTCGCTCGGCGCGGTCCTGTATGAAATGTTGTGCGGTTGCCTGCCGCTTACTATCGAGGGGCTGAGTCTGTTGGCCGCGCGGCTCGTGGTTCTGGAACGAATCCCGCTAACCCCCTCGGCGGTGAGCCATTTCGTGGGAAAGGACCTCGATGCGATCGCCCTGAAGGCGCTCGCCAAGGAACCGGAGCGCCGATATCAGTCGGTATCGGAAATGGTCGACGACATCGGAAGGCATCTTCGCAATGAACCTGTCAGAGCGCGACATCCGACGCTGCCGTACAAAGTGAGCAGATTCGCGCGACGGCACAAGTGGTCGGCGGCAGCGTTGGTCGCGGTGTTGTCTCTTTCGGTGGCGGCTATTTGGCAGGCAGTGCGAGCCACACGCGCCGAAACCGAGGCACTACGTGTCTCGGAGGTGGATCGTCATCTTCGAGGGGAGGCGGAGGGTGACCGCGCTCACGCGGTCGATGCGAAGAAGCGCGCACGAGCCGCGGCAGACGATGCGCGCACGGCATCGCTGCGAGCCCAACGAGTCACGCAGTTCTTGACCGATATGTTGACCTCGGCGGATCCGGCAAGGGCTAAAGGGCGAAAGGTCTGTTCGCTGCGTGATATTCTCGACGAGGCAAGTACGCGTGTGGCGACAGAATTTGACGCGGAACCAGATGTCGAAGCGAATATTCGGGAGGCCATCGGGGCAACCTTCCTCAGTCTCGGCGTGTACGACGCCGCGGAACAGCATTTTCGTGCCGTCCTGCAGATTCGAAAGGAAGTAGTTGGTGCCGAAACTCCTGAGCTAGCCAGGATTCTGCAGTGCATGGCCGAGCTTCTCGGCAAGATCGGCAGATATGGCGAGGCCGCCGAGCAGTGCCGAGAAGCCCTGGCAGTCAGCCGACGAGTATCTGGAGAGGACAGTCTCCCAACCACCCAGTACCTTGGGGCCCTTACAAAGTTCGAATCGCAGGCAGGAGAACTCAATCGGGCCGACGCAACTCTACTCCAATGGTTGGGAAAACTTGGCGGCGGACTGAGGACTCCTGACGAGATGGGGCACGATCTACTCCACACACTGGATCAAATCCGAGAAGCGTGGCGCCGAGGCAAACGCGAACGAGCCCTTGAACTCATTCGAGTAACCGTTGAGCCATTCGCGAAGGTACCCTTCGTGACGGCACCGATGATAGCCACGGCCTTGGCCGATTACGGTCTTCGAATGCTGGGAAGAGGCGATTTGGATACGGCGGAGCCTCTCCTTCAGGTGTCGGCCGAGATGCATCGGGAGCTGCTCGGTGAGAGCGACCCGCACGCGATTGACGCGTCGATACGCCTTGCGTGGTGCTTGCAGGCTCGCGGTGATCATGGACAAGCCGAACAACTTGCGCGAACATCCTTAGATCTGTGTCGCAAGAACTTTCCGGACGGACACCCGTACACAGTCAGCGCCCTCACGATTGTGGGTGCATCGATTGTCGATCAGGGGCGCGCGGATGAAGCTGAGCCGCTTCTCAGGAATTGCGTGGATACCGCCCATGCCATCCTCCCGAAAGGCCATTGGCAATCGGCGTATGCTGAAGTACTTCTCGGCCATTGCCTGGCAGCTCTCGGTCGATTCGATGAAGCAGAGGCACTTATGGTTTTGCAATACGCGTCGATTGAACGCTCGCTAGGAAAGACCGACCGAGTTGCGATCGATGCGCTGCGTCGCGTGGTCCAGCTATACGAGACCAGCAGCCGCTCGGATCAAGCGATGGCCTACAGGTCTAAACTTGACGTGGCGCTCGTTCTGTCGGCCTCGATCTCACCCTTCGCGCCGACCCCTGATTCTCGCTACAGCCTCACAGCAGAGTCGGCTATTCTCTTTGCCACGTCCTCTGATATGTGCGTCATCGGAACATCTGTAACGTCGCCCCAAACCGAGTCCATGGTGGACTTGTTTCAATCTTCGAAAGTCGTGGCGGATCTGTGAACAACTTCTGGATTGACCGACTTTTACCCTGCTGTTATGGCCACCGCAACGCCCGAGATCCGGTCGTCGGGCACTGAATCCGGAGGTTGCGATGCCGAGGCTTCGGTTGACGCCCAGCTTGGGAAAACGCTGGTGTGGTTGTAAAGCATTGTGTTCCAACGACTTATACGCGTTTCTGAGGGTCAAAACGAGGGTGACAAGTGGCGCGCAAGTCGATGGCGACTCGAAAACCAGCGGCCACCACGTGGCGACTGACCCATTTTTGACCCACTTGCGCGACCAAACACATGCCGAACTCACGGCCGAACGATTCCGATGTAGCGCCCGGCCAGGCGGGGGGAAATCTCCATCTGACCGCTCAGGACCCGTTGAGCCTCTTTCGCACCATCAGAAACTGCTTTTTGCGCGTAACTATCGTGCACTCCTTGGTAATACTATGACGCGGCCATCGGTGCAGCGCGGCTCAGGACAATGCCTCGCGCCGTCGCCCAATTGCCAATGTCGTCGCACCGGATGGCCGCGGCCATCAAGTCAGGGAACATATCCGGTGTGCAGGCGAACGCGGGCACGCCAATGGCGGCGAGCTGCGCCGCAAGGTCGTGGTTGAAGGCCGGGGCGCCCTCATCGCTGAGGGCCAGGAGGACGATGAGCTGGACGCCCGAGGCCACAAGTGAGGCGGCCCGCTTGAGTAGCTCCGCGGCTACACCCCCTTCGAAAAGGTCGCTGATCAAAACGAGGATCGTTTCCATCGGCCGGCTGACCAACGACTGGCAGTAGCCGACCGCGCGATTAATGTCCGTGCCGCCCCCCAATTGAGTCGAGAAAAGCAGCTCGACCGGGTCATCGAGCTGATCGCTCAGATCGACCACCGACGTATCAAATACAACCAACCGCGTCTGAATCGCCGGCAGCGAGGCCATCACCGCACCAAGCACACCGGAGAAGACCACCGACGCGGCCATCGAACCGCTCTGGTCGATGCAAAGGATGACATCGCGCAGCGATGACCGCTTGCGGCCGAAGCCGATGCGCTGTTCCGGAATCACGGTTCGGTAGTCTGGCTGATAGTGCTTGAGGTTGGCCCGGATGGTGCGATGCCAGTCGACCTCCCGGAACCGCGGTCGGCGGTTGCGAATCGAACGGTTCAAGGCTCCCAGAATCGCCTGCCGCATAGGGTTCTCAAGTTTCCGAAGCAGGTCATCAACGACCCGCTGGACCACAATGCTGGCGGTTTCCTTGGTCTTTGCGGGGAGGATGCCGCGAAGAGACAGAAGGGTGGCAACGAGATGCACGTCCACTTCAAGGGATTCGAGCAGTTCGGGCTCCGTCAACATGCGGTTGAGGTTGAGCCGCTCGAGCGCATCCTGCTGCATAATCCGCACGACCGATGACGGAAAGTACGTGCGTATGTCGCCGAGCCAGCGAGGGACGTTGGGGCATGAACTGCCTAAGCCGCCTTGGCGGTCCGACTCATACAGGGCAGAGAGCACATCGTCGATGCGGACATCATCACCCGAAAGCGGCGCACCTGTGCCGTCGGCTTCAGCGCCGCCGAGAATGAGCCGCCACCGCCGCAGGCGTTCTTGGTCCGTCATGTGGACCACTCCACACCCAGGATTTTCGCCAAGAGGGGCAGCACTCGGTCGGCCCGTTCCGTATCGAAGGACGCAGCCGGCGCATCGACGGAACCGCTCCGCGCTCCCCGTTTGGCCCTTTCGCCCATCTGCCTTCGCTCTCCGGCGGGGAACGTCGAGAAGGTTCGACGCAAAAGGGGGAGCACGGTTTGAAAATGATCGCCGCTTAGTTCCGCGACCCACTGATCCATCAAGTTCCAAAGAGACTCATCGTGAAGCAGCACCAGGCCGCTGCCGGCCAGGAATCCTTCGAGCCAGGCGGCGGCATGCATCGGGTCCGTGCCGCGGGAGGTCCAGACACTCATTCGCTGAGCGATCTCGGCCGGCTGGAACCCGCCCTTCTGGTGCAAAAAGCGGGCCGCACGTCCGGCGATCAGGCCGTGAATACCAGTTTGATCCGCCAGCGAGCGCAAGACTTCGTTCCACGCCGAACCATACGAGGAGTCCTGAAGGACTTTCAGGGTGGACTCGACCTGATCGATGTGTGTCATCACTTCTGCGGCCGCCTCGTCGGAGAGAGAAGCACACGCACTTGGCAGCCCGACGCAGATCCGGGCCACCAGTTCATCCACGATGCGGCGTACCAAAGCAGCGTCCGTTTGACGCACATTGCCGTAGCGGCAGACGTTCCCGAGGGCCGGCAGGGCACCCATGAGCTGAAGAACATCGCCGGAAACGGCAGTTCGGGCTTGCAGGAGACTGATCAGATCGGCGACGGCCGAGGGCAGATCCGCAAGGATTACGATATCGAGCAGGGCAGTCAGTTCGGCGAGGGTCGCGGCCTCTTGAGCGCGGCGGGCGGCGACGGCGGTCGCCGCTTCCGCAACCGTGCTGCCGAATCGCGCCGCATCGATGATCGCGACGACAAACTCCGGATGCCACTGGAGCCGCCAGAACTCGTGGAACGTTCCTTTCTTCCGGCCCTCGTCGCGCAGCTCACCCCAGGGGACCGAGAGGAGACCAAGGCGGTGCAGCAGGTGACTGCGTTCCAGGTCCATCGGCTTTCGCAGATCGAGATCGTAGTCTTTCTCCTCCGCCCTGACCGGCAGTCGCAATCGAGTCTGAAGCTTCGCCAGGTCCTGCTGCAACGGAGTTTTTGGGGCATCATCGGGCACAGCGCCCAAGCGGTCGCCGATCACGAGCTTGCGGCGAATGAGTGCAATGGGCGCCGTCTCCCCGAAGCACATGACTGCCAGGGCGGCCTCGTCTAGTTCTTCGAGGCTCGGGGTGGCGCGGCCGCGAAAGGCCGCCAGGGTCTCAGCGAGGCGAACGGCCTCGATGATGTTGGCCGAGGAGGCGTCAACGTCTCGGCTGCGCATCAGCCTGGCCGCACGGGTCAGCCACTCCACCACCACGCTGGCCGAACAGGTCCAAAGCAGGTGGTACCACTCCGGCGACTCGACGCCGGCACCGTAGCCGGAACGAAATGACAGACGGTCGTACGACCATGGCACCCAAGCGGCTGCGGTCTTGGTCTTCGGCAGACCCTTGAGAAGCGCCGCGTCGGAGGCAGCGCGGCCCCGTTCGTCTGCCACCACCAGCGCCGGCACGTGCCACGCCCCACACACCACAGCGATCCGCGTGAAGCCGTCTTTCTTGGCATTCCTGAGGGCGCTTCGCATGTAAGCTTCGCGGCGCTGCTCAAGTAGTTCGTCAGGTTCTGCTACATCTTCGCGGACCGTGGTCATGGCTTCGGCGACCGCGCGGAAGGTGTCTGCATCGCCCAGCCGACGCGTTTCCACGAGCTGGTCCCACCATCGCTCACCGTCACCATGGCCAGCGGCCTTGGCAAGGCATCCGATCGGGTCGATTCGAATGGATGGGGCGGACTCATCGTCAGCGACCGCCCGGGATTCCTCGGCAACTGCCTGGTCGGCGCTCGGCACCAATCGATGGATATGCGGGAGGTCCATGAACCGGACGGGAACCTTGCTGCGCAGGGCGTAGCGGATGGCCTGCCATTCCGGCGAGAATTCTGCAAAAGGATAGAAGACGGCGCGATGAGGATCATCTGGCGCGTACACCAACAATGCGATGGGTGGCCGAAGTTCCTCGTGTGCGGCGAGTGCGACGAGGTCGTCCGCGTCAGGCGGGCCCTCCAGCAGCACCAAATCCGGCTTCAGGTCGGTAAGGGCCCGGACCAGGCTCCGGGCGCAGCCCGGCCCATGATGGCGAATTCCAAAAAGATGGAACGGGGCGTCAGGCATCTTGTCAGATCACGGTATGGCAGGCGCGATAAAGGTCCTTCCAGCCGCTACGTTCCTTGACCACAGTCTCGAGATACTCCTTCCAGACGACCACGTCCTGCACGGGGTCTTTCACCACGGTTCCAGTCAAACCCGACGCGACGTCATTGGCCTTGAGCGTTCCATCGCCGAAGTGGTGAGCCAACGCCAGGCCGCTGTTGATGACGCTGATCGCCTCGGCCGTGGACATGGTCCCGGAAGGCGTCTTGAGTTTTTGTTTGCCGTCGGTGGTCTTTCCATCGCGAAGCTCGCGGAAAATGGTCACCACGCGGCGGATCTCGTCGGTCAAAGGCGTCTCGATCGGCAGTTCCAGAGATCGCCCCAGCGCTTCTACCCGCATCTTCACAATCGCGATCTCTTCATCCTCCGTGGCGGGCACGGGCAGGACGACGGTGTTGAAGCGACGTTTGAGGGCGCTGGAAAGCTCGTTCACCCCGCGATCGCGGTTGTTCGCGGTGGCGATGACGTTGAAGCCCTTGACCGCTTGGACCTCGGTATCGAGTTCGGGAATAGGCAGTGTCTTCTCGGACAGGGTCGTGATCAGCGAGTCCTGGACGTCGGCGGGAATGCGGGTCAGTTCCTCGACGCGCGCCAGTTTTCCCTCCTTCATGGCTCGCATGATCGGACTGGGCACCAGCGCCTCTTCGCACGGTCCCTTGGCCAGCAGCAGGGCATAGTTCCAGCCGTAGCGGATCGCTTCCTCCGGCGTCCCTGCTGTGCCCTGGACTAGAAGAGTGGAATCGCCGCTGATCGCCGCGGCGAGGTGCTCGCTGACCCAGGTTTTGGCCGTGCCCGGCACGCCCAAGAGCAGGAGCGCTCGATCGGTTGCCAGGGTGGAGACCGCGATCTCGAGCAGCCGCCGGTTCCCCACGTATTTCGTGCTCACCACGAACCCGTTATCAAGCTTGCCTCCGAGAACATACGTCGCCACGGCCCACGGAGAGAGCTTCCAATTGGGAGGACGCTGACGTTGGTCCTGCTTTACCAGTTCAGTCAATTCCTGAGCGAACTGTTGCTCGGCATGGTGGCGCAGCACCGTCCGGGTTGTGGTCTGTTTCATTTTCCAAACTCCTCGTGAAGTTGTCTGCGGAAGTTCACGACCGAGGTCAACTGAGAGATCATGTCGGCCAGCCACTGGGTCCAATAGGGTTTGTCGATCGGCCAAGCGGTTCCCGCTTCGTCGGCCACTTTTGGATCCAAACGCAACGCCACCCAGCCAGTCACCAAGCGGCGAAGCCCCTCGTCAAATCCGCCTTGAGTGCGGCGCAGATGCTTCCGCAGGGAATCGATCAGCGTCAGGCTGAGTTCGTTTGACCATTCATGGTTGCATCCGTGCAGGAATGCCCGGAACATCGCGCTACCCCAAATGTCCTTCGGCGTCGACGAAGTGATGATGCGCTCTCGTCCAGCTGTATCGAATACTGACATCAGCTCGGCCACTTCATCAAGCTCGATCTCGGATGCCTCGGGATCGACGTGTGCGAAGTATTCGATGAGGAGGGCCTCCGCCCACTGTCCATCGCGCTGCGATACCGCAGCGCGGGACCAGCCGCACAGAATGGCTTGAGCCCATTCCGTCTCCTTCACCGCAGCGATAAGCTCCTTAGGCCCCGTCCCCAACGCATCCCATGTCGAAAGGGGTGTTGCCGCAATCATCTGCAAGAGCGCATGGGCCTTGGTTCCAAGCTTGCCTTTGGCCTTGAACTCGATCCCATCGCGTGCGTAGGTCTTGTCACCCGGTTCAGGCAGGATCACATCGATCGTCTTTCGTCGTTTGAGGAGGGCACGCTCGTGCTTGATGGAAACGAGGGTCGACGTGCGCTTAGCCATCCTCTCGCAGTACTTGGATTCAGGCAACCGGCCCAAGAGTCCGGCACTCGTGCGGCGAATGGCGACGCCTTTTTCGTCAAGGACGCTTTCCAAGAACGGCGCGTCATCGAGACTCAGGCCTTCGTCGAGCTGAGCGAGGAGCTTTGACCGATCACTCGGCTCCTCCTGACTCCAAGCATTCACCAAGAGCTCTCGGGCATGAGTTGGATGGCGTGTGCGAAGGCAGCGCAGAGCTCTCGCGCGCTGGTCGAGACCGCCCGTCTGCCAAGCCGTCTCCGGTTCCTCGAAAGGTAGGATGGCGCCCCACCATTCCGGGTTCCTCCGGGCGAGCCAGAGACCCCGGGCACCCAGCACCGACAAGATCGGGGAAGCGTGGGCGTGGTCCGGGTCGCGGTCGAATCGCGCGAGCAGAGCCGGCAAAAGTTCGTCCGGGGCACGGACTCCGGCGCCGGCCGCAAGCTGGCACCACTCAGGAAGCAGGTCGGCGGGCCCGTCGTCGAGGATTTGGCTGAGTAGCCGCCCCGCTGCTGCCGACGCGATGTCTTGATCCGGTGGCGCGGATTCAGTGGTTTCTGGTTTTGTGGGAAGACAAGTGGTCCCCGCACGAGAATAGACCGACGCGGCCGCTGCGGTCCTCAGGAACCGAGCCGTGTCGTCGGTGTGAGCGACCTTCTCCAAGAGAGTACCAAGTTTTCCGTCGATCTGCGCCGGGATCGAGCCTGCGCGATCGGTGCCGAGAACTGCACCCGTGCAAAGATCGTTCAAAAGAACTAGCGGACTGCTCATGAGCTATGCGATCCGACGCAGCCGGGCAGTATCGCCCATTGACAGCAATGCAAACAAGCGTCCGTCCATCATGGCGCTCAGCGGAGCCAGGAACTCACCGTCCCATTCGCCGAATACTGACAGGTCTCGGCCGCCGCTGATGGCCAGAAGTTCCCAGCCTTGCTCGAACCTGGGATGCAAGGGCAAACTGGCCCCGCCGGCGTCAGCAACCGCCCATCGCACGACTCCATCTGCCTGCTTCATGGACGTGGGAGTGACGCCGGCCAGCGCCATCGGCCACTGTTCAACCCACGGGTTCACCGCCAAGACTTCCGCCTGAGCGCTCACCGCCTGCTCGATCGACACTCCTGGGGAGCTTGAGCCGCAAGGCCTCGGCTCGCCGTGCTGGGTCTTGATCAAAGCCCGAAGCGGACAGGCGCCCGGATAGAAACATAGTTCGGCGTCGATGACCGCGCCGATCGGCGGCGCTGGCTCGAACGGTCGCTGCCCGGGCGCGAAGTCGAGGATCATGGCCGGCCGCCGGCCTTTAGCTCCGAAGAGCCATGTTCGCCGAGACCGAAGACGATCCTCCTCGTCGACAACCTGCCCCAGGACGTACCAATCGTCGCGCGCGGCAGGCCCGCGCAGAACCTCCTCCTTCTCCGGCGCCCACCCGATCATTGTGCGGACCGTCGCCTGAACCTCGGCCGGCAGCTCGTCTAGTCTGCAATGCGCCTCGATGAGAAGCTGCACCATACCCAGGGTACGCAGGGCCCGCTGCTGCCAGCCATCGCCGCTGAAGACCGCCGTGTACAGGAGTCGGATGAACCGAGCCAAACCGGGAGCTTGCGCGTCCACCATTCTGGCAGCCACCGATTCCCAAAAGGAGGTCGGATGCTGACGAGCCGCGGCCAGCCCCGTACGCACGAGGTCCTGCATCCAGAGCGAAAGCTCTGCAAGACCGTCCGATACTCGTCGCTCGCGCGACTTGGCCCGCTTGGCCGCCGCCGCCTCGTCACGGATAGGCTCTGCTGGTTGCGCCTCCGCTGTCTTGCGTTTCTCAGCTCGCTCATCGCGTCCGTCGAGCCAGTCAGTGACCCACTGCGGAGGGGCCGCGGTGGCAAAATCAACCTTCTCCGCAGCGAGCAACATTAATCCCAGAGCGTGCTTGCACGGGAACTTGCGGCTGGGGCAGCTGCACTTTGTCGCCTGGTCGCGCAGATCCACGCGAACCTGATACGGCGTCTTTCCACTGCCTTGGATCTCGCCCCAGGCGGCTCGTTCAGTGCAACCCAGCGACTTCCATTGGGAGCGCGTGGCTAGTTGCTGCCCAGCCTTGGCTGATGCGGCGTCCGGCGCGATTGAGAGAATCTGCTCCTTCGCAAGCTTGGTCACTCAAGGGTTTATACCGCGCGTCAGGACAGGACTGTTGGTCTTCGACGGTCTTGGATAACTTCCGAAAAAACAAGGAGATGGGATCGTCAAGATGCGAGTACACGCATTTTTGACAAGCTCAAAAACTCGTAACCTATTGTTAACAAACGCCTTATATTGGAGGCAGGGGGAATCGAATTCCGTTTCCCCCGGTTTTCCTAACGTGTTAAATGACAAGGATTTAGATCATAAACACCGGTGGGTACGCTGCTTATGAGTCAGACTCAATCAGACCACTCTGACCCGTTCGAGCCGCTTGGAAACCGCTTTTACTGGGGACTCATTGGGGACACGATGGGCCGGGAGGAAAAGTACCTCCGCCCGTCGCTGCCGCGTCCCACAACGATGGTGCAATCGCTACGTTTTTCAATCGGCGCTTACATGTGTCCTTCCGCGTCCCCGGTCTTTGCGATAGAAATGACCTATCGCCAGGATCGGCACCGACGAATCTCCTGCGCAGTGTTGAGTTCTCCGGGTGCCCACTACAGTTCCACCACATCTCCATATCGCGGCATCGCTGGGTCCAGCCCGAAACGGGCTTTGAGCTGGTTCCGAAGCGCCGTCCGCGGCCCATCTTCGCCGTGCGTGAGGAACACCCTAGGCTGGCTCTTTTGGAATGGCGCCGCCCAATTCAGGAGGCCCGACTGCCCCGCGTGCGCTGAGAACCCGCCGAGCGTGTGGACCTTTGCCCGCACAGGCACCTCCTCGCGAAAGATATTCACGCTCCTAGCTCCGTCGACCAGCCTCCGGCCCAGCGTTCCCTGTCCTTGATAGCCGGCGATGACCACGTGGGTCTCAGGCTTGCTCACGTCGTGGTAGAGGTGGTGCAAGATGCGCCCTCCGGTGCACATGCCGCTGGCCGAGATGATGACCATGGAGCCCTTGGCCTCGTTGAGCCGCTTGGATTCTTCGACCGAGCGGGTGTAGGTCAGTCCCGGGAAGCTCAGCGGCGCCATGTGCTGTGCAAGCAGTTGTTTCGCCCGCTCGTCGTACACCTCTTTGTGTCGGGCGTACAGATCTGACACCGACGTCGCCATCGGGCTGTCGACATAAACCCGCACGTTCTGGATCTTCCCCTGGCGGACGAATTCGCCGATGTGGAAGACCAGGTCCTGCGTGCGTCCGACGGCGAACGCCGGGATGAGCACTTTGCCGCCCGACGCCTGTGCGTCCAGCAGGATGGCCAACAGCTCATCGCGCGTCTGGTCCAGCGGTTTGTGGTCTCGGTCGCCGTAGGTGGACTCAAGGAGCACGACATCCGCGGGCGTGGGTGTCGTGGGATCGCGCAGGATGGGTGAGCCGGAAACGCCCACATCCCCAGAGAACACGATGGTCAATGTTCGTGCTCCGTCGTTCACGACCACCTGTACGCTGGCCGCGCCAAGTATGTGTCCCGCGTCGACGAACTTGATACTGATTCCATCGGCGATAGTCTTCATCTGGTCGTAGCCCATCGTAGTCAGTTGTCGCAGCGCCTGCTCCGTCTGGGGCAAGTCATAGAGTGGTTCCTGGCAGGGCTCATCGCCGCGGCGGAGTCGACGGTTGAAGCGCGCGCAATCTTCCACTTGGATCGCCGCGGAATCGCGGAGGATGATGTCAGTGACGTCCGCGGTCGCGTTCGTGCAGTGGATGCGACCCCGGTATCGGTTCTTGGTCAGCAGCGGCAGGCGGCCGCAGTGGTCCAGATGCGCGTGCGTGAGCACGACCGCGTCGAGCTGGGCGATGTCGATCGGCGGCATGTGCCGGTTGTGCTCGTCCGCCAGTTTCTCACCCTGATGCATGCCCATGTCGAGCATGACCCGGGCGCGATCGGTCGTGAGCACGTAGCACGAGCCGGTAACTTCACCCGCCGCGCCGAAGAAGCCGAGCTTGATCATGTGGATTTCCTGGCAAACTGAGATCCGAATACCGCATCGGACGGTCGCTGCAACGGCTCCGCGGACCGGCTAGCGCTTCAAAACGCCTGTGAAGAAAGATACGGCGACCATCTGTCTGCGACTGGCGATGATTACTCTTGCTGAGGGGTTCTCTGGCCCACAATCCCCTCAGCTTCGACATCGGTTCGTCAGACGTTGGGGTTTCCACGGGTCGTTCCAGCGCTAAGGCGCGTAGAGCCCTCATCACCGAACTTCCGCCCGCCAGCTCTACGGGCATCACTCAGCGGCGCGAGGCCCAGTAGGCGTCCGCCTCGGCCTCAAGTCGCGCCAACCGTGTGTAGTAATCCGGGAACTCTTTGAGGTGTGCCCAGGCGATCTTGCCGGTCAACACGACATCATCATTGGTGACATTTGTCTCGGGATCGTGCGCGCCGTGCTCGAACTCCACCTCGAGACCGCGCTGGAACTGATCCAGGTCAATCTCGGCCCAGTTGATGCCAAGTGTGACGCCGATCCGCTTCGCTTCATCGGTACCGATTTTTCGCTTGTTCATGGACGCTCCTTCTCAATCCGAGACGCCAGGCAAACGACATCAGCGGGTTGATCAACCCGCCATCTTTGGACTGCATCATCCTGAACGCGTACCCGATGCCCTTGAACGGGAACCGGTGTGTGGTCCGCGCCAGGGAGTCGACGCGCCCCGTCTCGATCGGGCGCAGCAGCCGGCCAATCTTCCTCCAAGCCACCGGGGCACGACGCCGTTCGGTGTGGGTTTGTCACTCGTTCCCATTCCCCGAGCCAACCGCAAGATCGGCACGCCGTCCCCATCGATTGTAGCGGAACTTAGAGATGAAGAGATGATCGCGCACCGCCGCCCTTGTGCCGATTTGATACGCTGTGGTCGGGGTCCCGGCGCGTCCCGACTCTGGGGGGTGCAGCGTGCCCACGCCCGACGGTATAGTCTCTGCATCGTGGCGATAGCGCAACGCGCGCACGTGTCGGTCAGTTCGCCGCAGGGAGCGAGCCTATGGAGATTGGGATCATCGGGCTGGGCCGGGGTGGGTGGGAACATGGCTTTTGCGCCTGATAGCGAAAGGTCATCGGGTCGTCGTGAACAACCGAAGCACCGGACCCTTAAAAGAGATTGTCTCGCACGGGGCCATCGCGGCGAACACGCCGGGGCGCTCGCCTTCGTGGCCGCGTGTCCGGCGCTCCAGCCTGTCATCAAGCGGCTGGGCGACATGGGCAAGATCACCCTCTCCGGCGCAACCGGCACCGCGCCGTGGCTGTGGATCGCCGCCTTGGTGTGTCGGCCTCGCCGCCCTGGCCCTGGTGTCCAGCCGTCGCACGCCGGTCGCCGACGAGCAACACCGGGTAGGCTCGTCCGTTTGACCTGGAGCCGTGAGATGATCGAACCCAAGGATGGAACGCCGCCCGCAATGGACCTGCGCGTCGGCCTCGCCGCCGAGCGGACCTTGCTGGCGTGGGT
>Ga0137431_1000094_pt1 | contig 46445 bp, 36 predicted proteins | sample EasRivERMZT800_2_FD_104646 | JGI IMG/M metagenome (GOLD analysis project Ga0137431, IMG submission 104646) | Soil microbial communities from meander-bound floodplain in the East River, Colorado, USA - East River MetaG ERMZT800_2 | ecosystem: Environmental > Terrestrial > Soil > Floodplain ... | reverse complement strand
GTATAAGATCGGTGAGGGTTGGGCGGTCAAGGAGATTTCGCCTGGCAAGTGGCGTCGGGTGGTGGCCTCGCCTCAGCCGAGGCGAATCATGGAGATCGAGACGATTCGGCGGTTGGTCGTGGCGGGCGAGTTGTTGATCACGTGCGGCGGCGGGGGCATACCGGTGGTTCGCGACGCGAAGAAAGGGCTGATCGGGGCGCGGGCGGTGATCGACAAGGACCTGGCCAGTGCGTTGCTGGCTGCGGAGTTGGGTGCCGACATGATGATGATCCTCACGGCCGTGGATCGAGTAAGCATTAACTTTGGGAAGCCGAATGAGCGGGCGTTGGATCGGATGACGGTTTCCGAGACCCGGCGGTACCTCGACGAAGGACAGTTTCCGGCCGGTTCGATGGGCCCCAAGGTATTGAGCGCGATTCAGTTCCTGACGGCGTCGGAAAAGCCGGAGGCCGAAGTCATCATCGGCCCGCTGCATCGTGCGATGGACGCGATGGCAGGGAGGATCGGTACGAGGATCGCGCGGGGGTAGTTATCCGTCGCGATGAGCGGCGACTGTTTCCTGACGAATTATTGTTCTTCCATCGCTAGTTCCTCCTCATTCCGCTACACTCCAACGCCAACCGATAGCAGGAGTGCCCCGTGCCATTTGGTGATCTGCAATCATACATCGCCGAACTCGAACGACGCGGACAATTGAAGCGCATCACCGCGCACGTCGATCCCATTTTGGAAATTGCGGCCATTGCCGAGCGGGTGAGCAAAATGCCGGCGGCGGGGAGTGCGTCCGCGCCGCCGACGGACCCGGTGCATGGGAAGCGCGGCGGTCATGCGCTGTTGTTTTCGAACCTTCGGGGATCGCGGATTCCGGTCGCGATCAACACCTTCGGTAGCTATGAGCGGATGCGGTTGGCGCTCGGCGTCGATAGTTTTGAAGAGCTGGCCGAGCGCGTGCAGCAGCTCGCCAAGCCGGAAATGCCGACGACGCTGTTGGAAAAAATGAAAAAACTGCCGCAACTGGCCAAGATGGCGAGCTACGGCCCGAAGGTCGTGAAACGCGGCATGTGTCAAGAAGCCGTGCTGACCGACGATGCGAGCCTGCTCGACCTGCCGATTATTCAGTGCTGGCCACGGGATGGGGAGGCGGGGTATGGCGGGAAACCCTCCCTGCCCCCCCTTGGTAAGGGGGGGAGTGAAGGAGCGACCGGCGAAATCGCGCGGGCTGAAGCCCGCGGCTCAGTGGAATCCAACGGCACCGGGCGCTACATCACTTTCGCGGGCATTTATACGAAAGACCCCGAGACCGGCGAACGAAATGTGGGCATGTACCGGGTGCAGGTGTTCGATCGCAAGTTGGCGGCCATGCACTGGCACATGCACCATGATGGGGCCCGGCATTTTCGTAAGTACAAGAGTCGCGGAGAAAAAATGCCGCTGGCGATCGTTCTGGGCGGGGAGCCGGTGCTGACGTACGCGGCCACGTGCCCGTTGCCGCCGGATGTGAGCGAGTTGCTATTCGCGGGGTTTCTCAATGACGGCGGAATTGAGTTGGTACCGTGCAAGACGATACCAATGGAGGTGCCAATCAACGCGGAGATCGTGATCGAGGGCTGGGTGGACATCGAGCGGACGCTGGTCGAAGGGCCGTTCGGGGATCACACGGGCTTTTATTCGCTTGCCGATCGGTATCCGGCGTTTCATGTGACTGCCATCACACATCGGAAGGAGCCGATCTATCCGACGACGATCGTCGGTCCGCCGCCGCAGGAGGATTATTATCTCGGCAAAGCAACGGAGCGGGTTTTTCTGCCGCTTTTGCGGATATTGATTCCGGACATCATCGATTATCACCTGCCGATGTTCGGGGCGTTTCACAACGCCGTGTTCGTGAAGATCCGCAAGGAGTATCCGATGCAGGCGCGTAAGGTGATGAGCAGCATCTGGGGCGCCGGGCAGATGATGTTCTCGAAGATGATCGTCGTCGTCGATGAACACGTGAACGTACATGATGAGCAGGACGTGCTTTTTCACGTGGGGGCCAACGTGGATTGGCGGCGGGACACGGTGATCGTCGACGGCCCGTGCGACATACTCGACCATGCAACGCCATACTATGGCACGGGAGCGAAGATTGGGATCGACGCGACGCGGAAGATCGCGGGCGAGGGCGTGGTCCGCGAGTGGCCGGATGAATTGAAGATGGGCGAGGAAGTTCGCCAACTTGTCGAGCGGCGGTGGAAGGAATACGGCTTCTGAGCGATCAACCGATTACCATCCGGCGTCGCGTGCTGCTTTGGATCGCGTCAATTGGTCCCATCGGGCATTTGCCGGCGTCGGGCACGGTGGCCGTGGCACTGGTTGGGGTGCCGATTTACTACCTGACCTGCCGATGGCCTGTTCTGTTATACGTGGTCGCCGTCGTGGTCTATTCGCTGTTGGCTGTGTGGGTTCACGACGTGGGGGACCGGCTCCTCGGCGAAAAGGACAGTCGAAAGCTCGTTCTCGACGAACTGGCGGGGTTTTTCATCGCCGTGGCTGGGCTGGGCGTTTTCACCTGGCCACTGGCGATACTCGCGGTCCTGGTGGAACGGGGGTTTGATATTCTCAAGGTTCCGCCTGCGAATTGGGTCGAGCGTCGCTGGCCAGGGGGGTGGGGGGTGGTCGGTGACGACGTCGTGGCCGGGTTGTACACCTGTGCGATCATGCACGGCGTGATACGATGGGCGCCGGGTTGGGTGGGACTTTCGGGGGTATGAACTCGCGCAGTGAATCAGGAGCGATTGGGATGAGCTTTGTCGAACGGGGCGAAACGATCGTGGGCGCCCACTCGTTAGAGGACTTGAAGCTGGTGTACCGCGTGCTTCATCGTCATTTGGATGAACACATCGAGTTGATGGACACGCACTTTCTGATCGAGCTACAGAGCTATCTCCAGGCGCGGGCGGCGCATGAGGGGATCGATCCCTCGCACCATGGAGAGTGGGACCAGTGGCTGGGGAACGTGGATGCACCTTCGTGCGACGTGCGAATCGAGCGCAGGCGGCGGATTGAACCGGGGGAGTCGTAGGCGGCGCGAAGTACTTTGGGTGAGGGGGCCTTATTCCGCGCCAAAAACGCTTCGCCAGAATTCCTCCGCGAAGACCTGATGGGCGAGTTCGTTGGGGTGGGGGTCGTGGCCGTTGACCACCAGATCGGAAATCTCATATCCGGATATGATCGGGAGCAAATCCACGACGGGGATTCCCGACGCGCTGAAGAAGTGACGCAACGTCGTATGGAACCGCGCGGCGTCAAACTTGGTGCCGCCGGTGCGCAGGAACGGTAGAAGGACGACGCGGAGGGTGACGTTGTGTTCGCGGCATATGGATGCGATTTCGTTCAACTGGGCGGTATGAGCGGCCCAGATATTGGGGTCGGCGATGCCATCGGCCAGCCAGTCGTGATAGCCCTTGACGGTTGGGACTCGCGGCAAGTAGAGACGGCGATAGAGGTAGTCGAGCAGGGGAGAGGCGTCGAGATTGATCAGGTAGTAATCGGGCGGGCGCGTGGGGTTGAAGTCGTCGGTGGTGGGAATGAGCTTTTCGATGTCGTTGGGGACGTAGCACAACACGATTTCGTCGACCCCGTATAGGACGATGATGTCGCGGATGGGCCGGACTTGGTCACCGGTACCCCAGCCGGGCTTGGCCACGTTCATGACTTCGATCTGGCCAGGGGTTTGTTGGTCGAACATGGCCTGGATGCGATCGGGGAAGCGGTCTCGCGTGTTTTTGATTCCCCAGCCGTAGGTGTAGGAGTCGCCGACTAAGGCGATGCGACGCACGCCGTTGGGTTTGGGAATGTTCCATTCCTTGTCGCGGCAGCCGAGGGCGTTCAGCCTGGTGTGCAAGGCGAACCAACGGCGGGCCGGCAGTGAGACGCCGAAGGCATCGGTTTCCACGGCCGCAAATCGTAGGTAGGTTTCAGCGCAAATCGCAACGAGACCAAGCATGGAAAACAGGACTAGGGCATTCCCTAGGACCAGGGCGGTTTTCGGGCGGCGTTTCCGGGGGAAACAGCGGAAAAAACACCAGGTGTGAAGCAACAGGGAAAGGAACAGCAGCCAGAAAATGAGGTAATCCGAGAAATAGCCAAATGCGCCGCCGGAGAAGAGCGAGGCCGGTGCCATCAGGTGACGCGTTCCAACGAAAGGTCCACCGCCGGCACGGAATGAGTGATCGCGCCGACCGAGATTCGCTCGACGCCGGTTTCGGCGACGGCGCGGACGTGGTTCAGCGTGATGCCGCCGCTCGCCTCAAAGATGATCTTGCCGGCGAGGCCGTAGCTTTCGCGAAGGCGCACGGCTGCTCGAAGGTGCTCGACGGAAAAGTTGTCGAGCAGGATGGCGTCAATGCCCGTCACTTTGAAAAGCTCCTCGACCTGATCGAGCGACTCGGCTTCGATCTCAACGAATGGGGAGGTACCGCCGGGCTTGGCCCCCATAGCGGGTAGCCGGTTGAGCATTTCGAACACGGCGCTCGCAAGACGGCGAATTGGAACCCCATGAAGATGGTTGTCTTTGATGAGAACGGCATCGTACAAACCCTGTCGATGGTTGCGGCCGCCCCCGCAACGCACGGCGTATTTTTCCAACGATCGCCATCCGGGAGTGGTTTTCCGGGTGTCGTAAACCTCGGCTCGCGTGCCGGCCACGGCGCCCACAAACGCGCGGGTCGCGGTCGCGATGCCACAAAGGCGTTGCAGGAAGTTCAGGAACACACGCTCGGCGGCGAGGATCGAACGTAGAGGACCGCTGATGGTCGCGAGCGCGACGGGGGCAAAGTGGAGCGAGTGATCGTCGATTGTCGATTGTCGATTGTCGATTGGGGCGCCGTCCTCCGCATGGTCGCGCCATCGAATCTCGACGGCTGGATCGTAGGCGGCCAGAATAGCGGAGGTGACTTCGCGCCCGGCGAACACACAGGGCTTTCGGGCGACCAGTTCGAAGGCGGCGGCCCGGTCAGGGTCAGGCAGCAAGGCGGTGGAGATGTCGCCGTGGCCGAGGTCCTCTTGCCGGGCAGCGGCGATCAGCGGCGTAAGCACGTCAAAGTCGAGCGACATGAAACCGATTGTTGTGCGGGATGACAGGCTTGGCAAGAAGAAGATCGTGCGGCGAACGATGTCACCACACGCGTGGCGGCACATGGAGACCATGCTGGAATTGGGGGGTCATTGCGCTCCGGCGTGGCGACCGTGGTCGTCCACGAGGCGGACGAGCTCAGCGAGTGAACCGGCTTCCATTTTTTTCATCACCCGCGATCGATGGATTTCGATTGTCTTTTCACTGCGGCCCAGTTTGGCGGCAATCTGTTTGTTGGCCTTGCCGGCAATGACGAGTTTCATGACCTCTCGTTCGCGCGGCGTCAGGCGTTGGATGCGCTCCTCGATTTCGGCATAACGGGCTTGGTCCGCGCGGCGCCGGCCGTCCAGTGAAATCGCCTGGGCAATGCGTTCCAGCAGGGCGCGGTCCTCGAATGGTTTCTCGATAAAATCGACGGCCCCGCACTTCATCGCCCGCACGGCGGTGGAGACGTCGGCCGCCCCGGAAATGACGATCACCGGGATGTGAATGTGACGGGAGGAGAGTTGCTCCTGCAGCTCCAGGCCGCTCATCCCCGGCATCCTGAAATCAAGGACCAGGCATCCGTGGACCCTGGAATCATAGGCGTTCTTGAAGGCGACCGCGGAGTCAAAAGTTTCCACGGCATATCCCGCGGACATGACCAACCATTGGAGGGAGCGGCGCATCGCGGGGTCGTCATCAACGACGAAGACTGTCGGGGGCTGTTCCATGCCGTCCAATAACGAGACCATGCCGCCGCGTCATGAGCGGATTGATGATCGATGATCCGTCCATCGATCTACGCCTTGATCTACACCGCAAGCGATGACGCGAACCGGATCGCGCCGGCATCCTGAGATGCGCGGTAGAGCGCACCCGCCCGCCGCCCCGGCTATCGGCGCGCGTCGGTCGAACGTGGCGGCGGTCAACCCGTCTGGAGTCGCCCCGCCGCCGCGCTATTACCCTACCCTTAGCCAAATCATAGCAAAACATGACCGGTAGCGATACCCCATACCACCATGTTCCAAGCCGTTGGAGGAATCAAACGATACGAGCTACCACGAATCCGGGAGCTATCATGCTCCGAAAAAACACCTATGGCCAGGGGGTGGCGGGAGAGTCGGCGGGGGCGTCCACGGTGCGGGTGGATCGGATATAGAGGGTACGTCGGGGACGACCTGATTCGTCCAGCTCGGTGCTCATCAGCTTGTCGAGCGTGACAAACGACTGCTCGTTGATGAGTTGTCCAAAGACGGTGTACTTGCCGTCCCAAGCTTTTTGTCGGGTGTTGCAGATGAAGAACTGGCAGCTTGCGGAGTCCGGATTATCATCGAGCAAAGCCATGGAGAGGCTGCCGCGCTGGTGGGGATGGTCATTGAATTCGGCGGGGAGGCGCTGACCGTCGGGACGGATACCGGTGCCGTCTCCGCGCGGACAGCCGCCTTGGAGAACAAAGCCGGGAAGGATGCGGTGAAAGGTGAGGCCGTTGTAGAAGCCGGATCGGACGAGGTCCAGAAAATTGGCCACGTGGCGGGGGGCTTCGCCGTAAAAGAGCTCGAACGTCAGAACGCCGTCGTCGGTCCTGAATTCGACATGTTTCCGCGGGGCGATGATGATGAGCGCCGTGACGGAGCCAACTTCTCCGCTGTACGGTCGCCAAGTCACGCGGTACTGCCCGCTGCCGCGGATGGTCGGAAAGGTCTCGCGAAGGTCGATTCGGGTGCCGACGACGCCGTGGGGGGCGATCACCAGAATGGGGGCCTCCGGCTCGGCGCGATAACCGACGGGTTTGTCCCACTTGTTGCCGGACTCGGTGGTGATGGTCACGCCGGAAGAGGAGCCGCCGCTGTATACATGGTTCAGGGGGAGCAATATTTCGGGAGAGGGGATGCGCGGCTGCGTGCCGGGTACGGTCAGGGTGAGGGGTTCCTCCGTGATGTTCTCGACGGCGAACATGACCCAGACCGGTTGGCCGACGGGAAAATGGAGCGAATCCGGGGTGAGATGGAGTCGGATGGCCGGGGTCGCATCGGGATGTTGGGCGAGGACGGGTCCGCAAACGGCGAGTCCGACGCCAAACGCTAGCATCGTCCGGTAAGCCGTTCGATTCGTCAGATATGACATTCGCAGACTGCTCCCGAAGCAAGAAAACCGCGCCAAGTCAAGCATTGTCTCGGCGAATGCCTCGCTGTCCAGCGAGCGGACCCCTGACTTTTACCCACGATGCCAGCGCGAGTTGCGTCCAGAAGGCCCATCCGGCCCACCCTCGAAACGGTCGGTGGGGTGCCCCCGGCGTTTCCTCGAACATCGGCGTTTGGTCGGCTGGGCATCCACGGTTTTCGGCTTGGCTCCGAGGGCACTATACTGTGCGGTGAATCGGGTCCCATCGGTGGGGCCCTGATGCACGGACCAAGATGATGACCGAAGCACGCAAGATTCGCCTGACAAGCTATGCCAGTTGCGCCGGTTGAGCGGGTAAGCTCCCGATGGGGGCATTGGCGCAGGTGTTGCGCGACCTACCTCGACCCAGCGACCCGAATCTCCTCGTCGGAAGCGAGCATTTCGACGACGCGGGGGTCTATCGTCTCAACGCGACGACAGCGCTGGTCCTGACCGTCGATTTCTTCCCGCCATTGGTGGATGACCCGTATGCGTTTGGACGGATCGCGGCGGCCAACAGTCTTTCGGATATCTATGCGATGGGGGGGCGCCCTCTGACGGCGCTCAACATCGTCGGCTATCCGGACAAGGACCTCCCGGCGGACATCCTGGGAGAGATTCTTCGGGGCGGGGCCGAGCGGGTGGCCGCGGCCGGGGCGGTGGTGGTCGGCGGGCACAGCGTTCGGGATAGCGAAATCAAGTTCGGCCTCAGCGTCACGGGCATCATTCATCCGGATCGAATTCTCACCAACGGCGGGGCGATGCCCGGCGATGTTTTGATCCTGACCAAGCCGCTTGGAACCGCGCAGCTCACGACGGCGGCGAAGCAGGACAAGATCCGAGAGGCCGACCTGGCTGAGGCCACCGACTCGATGATTGAGTTGAACAAGGGCGGTTGTGAGGCCATTCAAACGTTGGCGGAAGAATCTGGCGGCGACCCAAAGGCGGCCGGGGTGCATTCGCTCACCGATATCACGGGGTTCGGCTTGATCGGGCACGGGTTCGAGATGGCCGAGGCGAGCGGCGTGACCATCGAAATCGAGGCATCACGGGTGCCGCTCATGGAGCGGGCGCTTGAACTCGCTGGAGCGGGCGTGCTCACCCGGGCTCATCGATCGAATCTTGAGTGGGTGGGCCATCGGCTGGGGATGCGGGGCGTCGATGAAACCCTTGTGAACGTTCTGGCCGACGCCCAAACGTCGGGGGGATTGCTCATCGCGGTGGATGAAGCCCGGGCGGATCGACTTACGGAATTGCTGCGCGAAAAGCGGACGCGGGCCGTGGCCCGAATCGGGCGAGTCGTCCCTCGCCAAGAGCATGCCCTGATCTTGCGTTAGGGGTTGTCGAGACCTGAGAAGCCCCGTGCCAACAGGTCTTGAATATCGATCATTCCCACGAGTTTTCCCGCATCATCCACCACCGGGAGCTCGTCGATGGCGTATCGCTGCATGAGGTGTAACGCCTCGGTGACGCGGTTGTGAAGCCCGATCCGCTTAGGGCTGCGGGTCATCACCTCGGAGACCGGCTGATCGATGGCACGCTGGGAGGAGCGAAACAAACGAAAGAAATCGCCGTGGGTAATAATGCCGACGAGCTTGTCGGCGCCGTCGACCACGGCGGCGGCCCCGGCGCGGCGGGGGGCGGCCAGGATGGCTTCGTAGCAGGCGCCTAAGGACGCCGAGTCCTGGCACTTCGGGCAGTCGGAACCCGTACGCATCAACTCGTGGGTCTTCATCAGGTACCGCCCGAGTGCGCCACCGGGATGGTAGCTGGCGTATTGCTCGGGCTGGACGGCCTTGAGCTCCATGACGGTCAGGGCGATGGCGTCGCCAAGGGCGAGCATGGCCGCCGTTGATGAACTGGGGGCGAGACCCAGGGGGCAGGCCTCCGGTGCTTGACCGATGTCGAGCACGAAATCGGCGACCTTGGCGGCGGCGGATTCGATCTTGGCGGTCAAGAGGATGATCCGGCAGCCGAGCTTGTGAAGCCTGGGCAGCAGCTCGACCAGTTCGGAGCCGCCGCTCTTGCTCAGGGCCAGGACCACGTCGTCCGAATGGATCATTCCCAGGTCGCCGTGCAGGGCGTCCACCGGGTGAAGACTGTAGGAAAGAGTCCCGGTGCTGGCCAATGTCGCCTGAATCTTGTTGCCGATCAGTCCCGCCTTGCCGATGCCGGTAACGCAGATACGGCCGGAACAATTCATGATCGCCAGGACCGCGTCGACGAACGTCTCACCCAGGCGCGAAGCGGCATCATCGATGGCCGTGGATTCAGCCTCAAGAACGGAGCGGCCACGGCGGAGGATGGCCTTGCGATCGTTGGGATCGAGGGGCGAGGGCGATGGGCGCTGAGCGGCGTTGCTCACTTTGGTGCTTGGCATGGGGCGTGATTATCGCAGAAACGCGAGGGGTCTCAAGAGATCGGCTGACCCTCGACTTCACGGAGGCGGTGGGGGAGCAGGCACGACCCGGATTCTTTCGGGGGGCACGCCGGCTTCGATGATTTTGGCTCGCGCCGCCTCGACAACGGGCGTGGGCACGCCCGGCTGGGGGCGGAGCACCAACCAAACCTTGGAATCATCCGACTTTGCCGATGTGAAACGTTTGGCCAGTTCGGCAACCTCGATGTCCTGGTCACTGCCACCGAGACGCAATGTGCCGTTGGCTTGCAGATCGACGGAAATCAGAGTGTCGGTGGGGGCGGTGTCGCGAATCCGCAAGTGACACTTGGTTCCGAGGGGTGGGATTTGATCGGGGTTCGCTTCGAGCCAGAGTTGTTCGTTGTCCGCGGAGTGCAGGGAACCGAGGGTGATGAGGGCGGTCTCAAAATCAACGACGCTGATCACGGTCCCATCGAGATTCGCGCCGAAACGCCCATCCGGCATCGAGCGCGAGCCGGCGAACACCCAATTCAAGTTTGCCGGAGGCTTTTGGGTGTCCGCGAGTCGAACCAGCCGTTCGGAGGGAATCACCCGCTCCACGCCCTCGACCAGGCAGCGGGCCTCGATGCTTACATCGTGTCCCTTCGGCGGCGTCCAGCGATCATTTTTCTCGTCATATCGAATGGGATGCCCGGGTTCGAGCCCAATCAAACCCATGGCTTGGAAGACCTTCAACGGTTCCGCCGCGACCACAAATATGCTTTCGTGTTCGCGGGTCTTGGGGCTACAGGCAAGCAATTCCAACGGCCCCTGTCGGAGCACGATTTCGGCGTCCAACTCGACGTGTCGTTCAACCCAATGAATTCGGACGCCGGGCGCGAAGGACCTTGGCTGCGAAGTGTCCGAGTGGCCGATGAAAGCCGTCGAAGCGATCAGGCTGAGTAGAGCAAACATCGGCCACGGTCAAAGCACAGTCGCCGAATCGGTCAACCGCCACGGAACGCCGGGAAGGCCAGCTCCTCCTGCTCCGTCTGGATGAAAATCTTCGGCTTGATCAGGATGAGTAGGGTCTGTTCATCCTTGATCATCGTTCGCGAGGAGTAGGCCCGCTTGAGGATCGGAATCTTCGACAGCACGGGCACACCGGCCTCGATCTCGGTTTCCGCAGCAAGCTTCTGACCGCCGATGAGCAGCGTGCCACCGTCCGGCACTGAAACGGTGGTCTGCACTCGGTGGCTCGACAGGGTGGGCAATTGAATGAACGCGTTGTTGGCCGTACCGCCGCCGAAACCGCCGCCCGACGCACCGCCGCTGAACGGGATGGTCTGCAAGTCGAGCAATCGGGTCACACCTGGGCGCACGGTCATGGTCACATATCGCTTGTCGGCGGTCACGGTCGCGGTCACGTCGAGAACGGCACCGGAATCGATCGTCGCGGTCTGCGGGGCCTGGGCCACGGCGCCCGTCGCGACTACCGGCGTCAACTGACTCACGTAGCCCTGCTGGATGGTCACCGCCACCCATGAGCGCTGGCCGTTGAACAACACCAGCCGCGGGGCGGTCAGCACGGATGTTCGCGAATCCGCCTCGGTCGCACGGACCAGAAAGTCCACCTGGATGTTGTCCAGGAAACTGCCGAACAAGCTGAACGCCGGCGGCAAGGTTTGGCCGGCGAAGCTGCCGGGAACGTCGCTACCCAGGTTGGTCGGATCGGTGAAACTGGATATGCGGTTCAAGATGGGCACCGGCGTAAGCTGGCTGCCGCTGCCATTCCCCTGTTGCGGCACAAACGCCGGCTGTCCGTAAGGCTGTGGTATGGGCGCGGGAGTAACGCCCGTTGGATTGCCGACGCCGGGTACCGCCGGTGTGACACCGATCCGCGAGAACGAACGCGGCAGGAGCAGCGGCTGGCCGGTGACGGTATCCGTCAGCGGTCCCGCGGCACCAGGAACGTAGTCGAAACCGGCGTTGCCGGAATTGAGCACCACGTCGATATCGATGCCCAACTCTTCGAGATAATGGCTCGAAACGGTGATGAACCGGGCTTCGACGGCGATCTGAACCGCCCGTTGCTCACGAAGCTTGCCCAGGAGGTCGCCGATCTGCCGTTGGGCGGAGGAGTTTTGGGTAATCACCAACTGGCCATTGATTTCCTTGATCGTTCCGACGGTCCCCCCGCGCTCCACCCAGCTATCGGGGGCCACGGTCTCCTCGATCAGGTTGATGATCTTGTCGATGCGCGATTGGCGCTCGGGGTTTTCATCCTGTTCGTCATCGTCATCGTCGCCAAAGCGCCATGGCATCTGCCGCTGTTCGGCCGCGAGCAAGTTTGCCTTCTGGCGCTGGTAGGCGTGACCCAGGTCCATCATGGGGGAGTCGTTGAAGATCGGAATCTCCATCAGGAGGTCCTGGATGTCATACACGGCGGTGTAGGTTTCCTGGTCCAGGGTGGCCTGGGTGGCGATTTTCATGGTCCCATCGGCGATGTTGTAACCCAACGCGGCCCGCCCGCCGCCGGCCTGATCCAGCACTTCGGTAAGGACCTTCTGGAGCGTGATCTCAGTCGGCAGGGACAGATCGATCGGGACGGAACGTTCGATGCCGGCGCGCTTGAGATCGTGCCAGTTGACGATGATGTTGAGGCGGTGGTTCTCGGTCAGTCGCTCGATCACCTGTTCAAAAGGAACCCCCTTGAAATCGACGGGGACGGGCTTTTCCAGCGCCCCGTACAGGTGCCGATCCGGGCCGCGGCTCGAAGATTTCGACCGCTCCGGACGGGCGGTTAATTCCGCCCAATTCTCGGGATATCGAAGCTCGACGTGCCAAGGAATTTTGGCCTCCTCCACGTCCTGCAAGGCTTTCTGCGATTCCTCGTAAAAAGTGTCACGGTCCGCACGGGCCCTTCGGAATTGACGGATTTCCTCCAGCTCATCGAGCATCCATCGTGCGGCATGGTACTTCGGGTCGATCACCGTGACCTGCTTGAGAACGGTGATGGCCTCGTCGAGCTCGCCGTCCTTGCGATGCTGCATGGCCTGTGCCATCAGGGTCTCTACTTGGCACCGGCGATTTTCGGCGTCGCGCTGAAGGCGGGCGCTGCGCTCCTGCTCGATTTGCGCGCGGATTTCGGCGACTCGGCGCTCGTTGTAGCTCCGTTCCTCCGATCGGACCCATTCGGCCAGGGCGTTGGCCTCGGCCCTGAGCGTCTCGTAGTCTGAAACCGGGTCCGCGAATTGCTTCCCGGCTTCGACGATCTGGCTGGTTCGTACAAGCATTTCGCGGGCTTCGTCGAACCGCTCCGCGGCGACATGCTCCCGCACGATGCGCTGGGCCTCGCGAAACTCGGCCACGGTGCGTTGCCAGTTGATCTGTTGGTCCCGGCGAATCTGCTGGATCAGCGACTCCGCCCGCTCCCCACTGATGTTTCGGCGATGCTCGGCGACGCGCCGCAGACCGGCTTCCGCTTCCGGATACCCCGGCGTCGATATCAACGCCTCTCGATACAGCCGTTCGGCCACGTCTAACTGACCCGCGAGTAGCATGTTGTCAGCCTCTCGCGTCAGGGCGCGAGATCTCTCGCCGTTTACGGGGGGCGCGGGCGGCAATGCTTCGATAACGACGACCGGCTCGGGCGGAATGCCGTCGGTTTGGTCGAGGTCGGCGAGCATGCTTTCGGCGGAGCGGCGGACGGCGCCGGCGGCGTATTCATTGGAGAGCACGCCCAGCAACAGGCGCCGGGCACGATCCGGCTCCTTTTCATCCATCGCCGTCTCGGCGTCATCGAGATCGCGGACGGCCTTTTCGTACATGGTGATGGCGGTCTGGCTGCGGTTGAGATAGTCGTCTCGAAGGGCTTGCTCTTCGGCGGTCAGTTGCGATCGGTCGATGCCGGTTAACAGTTCCTGGGCGCCGACATAATCACCCGCGTCGAATCGAGCGATGGCCCGGCGCAAGACTTCACTCTCATCGGCATGGAGCGAGGTGGGCACGCCGACCCACGCGAGCAACGAGGCAAGGACCAACGCACGCAGCCGGCAGACTGGGATGAACCTGTAGCTTCGCAATGGATGTCCTCCTCGCTGACGTTCAGGCTGACTTACGGCTTACAACCCCCAGGCAACGCCATGGGGACGGTCCTCGAACCGATCAGCCGACCGTTGGGACCGATACAGCACCGCCCGTCGGGCTGGACGGCTGGGTTCGGGCTGGGGGCATGGGCCCACACCAATGCACTCACTCTGACCGGCACGCGCCGATCACCCGGTTCTGGCTGGAACCCGGCTTCGTGCGCAGGCGTCGCCGCGCGAAGCCGGCGCGATTCTAGGGAGAGGCTCAAACCGCCGCAAGCACAAACAAGGGTCTCGGGGTGTTCCCTCATTCCAAGGAGTTCGGCGTCTGGGCCATTTCCTCCGCCCCGCCGGGGCGGGGGCGCCTGAGCCGACAACTACCACGGGTTCCGCTTGGTCGCCGCGGCGACCGGCGCTCCACCCGTGGCTACAGCCCATCGCTCCTTCGGAGCGGAGCGGCCTAACCGCACTTATCGCCATACGGAGTCAACCCGGTCCGCCGCCGCTTTCTTGGCCGGGTGAATCTTATCCACCGCGACAATCCGCTCGCTCAAGCGGCCCGTCTCGTCCACAAAGGCCGCGACGCAAGCCTCCGTGGGGCTCCCGATTTTGAAGCCCTCCCGCGTGGAGCCGCGTTTCCGATCTCGATAAGGGTATTTGAAATCGATCGCTACGATTTCGGCATTGCCATCAAACTTGACGAGGGCATTATCCGGCACCTTGGGGTCCTCGATCGAAGGAACCTTCTGTCGGGATTCGCCCACCAGCGAATCCCCGATCGTGAACTTGAATCGATCCTTGACCCAGACGCCGTCGTACCATTGGAACACTTCGATCCCGGCCTCTTCCCGCTTTTCATCATCCGCCGTGACGAAGAATTCGACCGCCGGCGGGACCGTGATCGGGTCCGATGGATCAGACCATTCGCCCGGGACCAGCAGTTTGGCGGCGTCCCCAGGTTGAGCAAACTTCGCCGCGTCGCCCGCCAGTTGATTGTAAACCCACGCCCGGACCCGGTATTGATAGGTTTGACCGGGCTGCACGCTGCCCGGCTTGGCATCGTGTGCCCAAACCTGCTGGGCGGGTAGCTTTTCCCGTTTGATCGCGCCGGGCTCCGTACCGGCGGAGGCCGCCGCGGGTTTCTTACCTTGCTGAATTTCGCGCTTGATGTCTTTCTCCGCCTGATCCGCGTTGGCCCGCACGCGCTCCGCCTTGGTCTTATCCGATGCGCTAATACCCTCTTCCCGAAGGATGTCCACGGCGAGGTTGTGGGCATCGACGGCCAGGCCGGGAGTCAAAGAATCGCGAGCCCGCTGGATCATCTTTTCGATCTCGGCCAGCCGTTCCGATACCTTTTTGACCGTTGATTCGCTTTTGCCTGAAGGTGCGGCGGCGACTCGGAGACCATAACGATCATCCGGTAGGGCAGCGGGGGCGTCCTTCGGATGGAGATATTCGTCATCCTGGGCCAGCACATCGTTGTATGACGTGAGCAGCGGGAAGGACCACCCGTCGCCATTGCGACGCGTCGGCATCAGCGGGCGGAGGAGGCCGAGCTGCGTCTCGTGGTCCGCGAGGGCCGTTCGATACTTCTCGATCGCGCCCTGAACTTCCTTGGAGATGACCCGCCTGTCGTTCTCCGTCTCGAATGTGACGTTTGGCAGGAATGGGGCGCGGGTCTGTGGCCAGGACTCGAGCGTCTGCCAATCATCGTCCATCCAACGGCCATCCGGGCGGCGCTGACGGCGCTGGAGTTCAAATGGACCGTAGATCACGTCGTTGAAGCGAGCGCCGTAGGCTCTCCGTTGAACCTCGGATTGGTGTTTAACGTTGAAAACGCTCGATACGGTAACCCAATTGAGGGCGGAGACGGTCTCGGTGCCGGAGGGGCCGGGGACATTGAACGTGCTTCGACCGGACGAAACCGCCGGCTTGTCGAGCTTGACGACCTTCACCAGTTGGTACTGTCCGACGACACTGCCGGGTTGATCGACGAGCGGGACCGGGGGAAGAAACGGGGCGGCGGTGGGAAGCGGCTCCGCCTTCAGCGGCGCAACCCGGGCGGCGAAGTCATCGACGAGCGGTTCGGGAACCTGCACTTCGGCGCGGGCGTCCCGAATCCGCTGTTGAATCGCGGCGGCTTTCTGGGCGACCTTGGCGTCGATGGTGGCCGGGGTCACCGGCTCTCCGCCGAGTTCCATCTTGTTCGGTGAGGTGGCCAGGAACCGGGCGATGACGCCGATCAAGAGCAGACCGGCCAGCGCCACCAGCCCCTTTTCGAAGTGCCGTTCGATCGGATTTACAAGCTGCTTCGCCATATAGCCAAGTGTCCGTCGCGGACCAAGCTCCTTTTACTGAGGGGGTTCCTCGCATTCGTCGATGGGCCGACAAGTCACACCATCGCGCACGGCTTTGGGCATCCATCGCCGGAAGACCTGACCCAGCAGCACGGTCTCAAAATCCATGACCACGCTCACCGTCGGCTCGGAACCGTATATCTTGTCCGTCATCTTCTTGTTCGGCGGTATTGCCTTGTACGCCACGCGCAGTGGGACGTAGAAGCGACCGTTGGAAAGCCGCTCGAGAAACAAGGGAATGTCGCGCTGGTCCATGACCAGCTTCACGGTGAACTGAACCACGTCGAACGATTCGCCCGATCCGCTTCCGGTGAATACCGTGGCCGCCGTCCCCGGCGGCAGGGCCTTGTCCGTACCCCCCGGGGCCGCGCCGTAATACACATCGCCCTGGGGTGAAATGAAGCCCCCGAACAAGCGGACGGAAATAACATCCTTGACGGGCATAACCCCTACCCAAGGATATCCACTGGCATCGGTGATGGCTTTGGCGGCTTCTTCATTGATGGCCACGATCGCTTCGATAACGTCCTTCTGAATCCAATAGCCCAGCTGCGCCCGCCAGACTTCTTCGGGGTAGGGCGGGTCGGCGGTTTCGAGGTTGGCCATGATGGGCTCGAAGTCCAGACTCGGCACGATCTGATCGGTGGCCTTTTCTTCGCCGAAGTCGCGGGCGTAGCAGAAGATTCGTTGGGCGACTTGGAGGTTGGCCCGGGCGACCGGGTCGGTCTGGGCGCCAGCCTTGGTCAGAACGTCCGCGGGACTCTTTGGCGGCCCTTCGAAAGCCTTCGGGCGCGGGATAAGCGGGTTGGGATTGGCGTCATACTGCTTCCGTTCCGCCTCTTCATTGGCGATGAGGTCACGAGCGTTCTGAACATCCGACGTCCCGGCGGGACGACCCCACTTCAACGAGGAGAGCAGGTCGCGCATGGCCGCGTGATATCGCCGCCGGAATTCGAGGCGCTTTTCGGGGTCTCCATAGGGAAGGATTTCCGGTACGAGCAGTTCATAGCCGTAGAGTTCCTTCGCCTTATCGATGACTTTGGCGTGATCCTCGCGGACCAGTTCGATGCGCCGATTTTCGGCTTCGATGCGGGAGCGATTCACGGGCTGATTCTGGAGGCCTTCCAAGTTCCGGTAGACGGCCTCGGATTTCTTCATTTCCTCCCCGACCTTGGGCATCGCCTGGAGACCGGTGATACCCAGGGCGATGCCGCCGGCGGCGCCGATGCCGCAGAGAATCAGGAACAAATGCCGCCGAAGGAAATCCATTCTTTTGTGCCCCTAGGTCGTTGATGCCCTTTCGCGGGTCGCCGAATCAGGCGTCACCCGTCGTCCGACTCCTTCGGTTCGGGCTTCTCGCGGCCGGGAGTCTCCCCTTTGCCTTCTGTCTCGCCGGCGCCGGGAGCCTCGGTCAGAATCACGGATGCCCAAATCTCGAACTCCCAATCATCATCGATGGCTTCCAAGGTGACCGGGTCGAGGCGTTCGGGGGGAATGATCGTGGCCGCTTCCCCGCCTGCGTCGGGAGTCGTCGCTGACCGGGAACTTGACCCTCGGGCGGTGCTCGTTCGGGCGGCCGCGCCGCCTTGGGAGATCTCTACCTTTTTGCCGCGAATCAGGGAGGTTTTGTCGATGAAGAAGCCGGTACCCGGCCGGCGGCCGTTCTTGACCAGGGGCTCGATGAAGGCCTCGCGGATGAACTCCGCCCCTGCTTTGTTCGGGGAGCGGCAATTCAGCTTCAATCGGATACCGGGCAGGGCCGCGCCGCCTTCCGATTCATAGTCGTTCTCGGCCTCCGGTGTGTTGATCGTGCCTTTCCAAATAAAGTCCTTGAGGTTGGGCTCGAAGTGCATCTCCAGCTCGTCAATGACCAGCTGCCTTCGCTGCCCGCGTTGAGCGGCACCCGATGCAATGGCGGTGGCGACTTCTTCGGCGTTTGCGGCGGTGGCCAGCGGCCCCTCGGGCCTCGGCACCGACTCATGCACGACGCGAAGGATCTGATCGATCACGCCCTTGTTGCGTTGAAGTTCGATGAGCCGCTCGGTTTCTTTTCGCTCGGCCGCGCCCTGGCCGGCCAGTTTGCCAAGTTCCGATTTCAGCTTGTTGCCCGCCTCGTAGATGGTCATCGCGCGGACACGATCAGACGCGGCGCTGGGGACACCGCCTTGAATGATGGAATCAGCCTGTTCCCAATCCTTGATCGAAGGCGGAGGGCCAGCGGCCGCGGCGTTGAGCGCTCCCATGTCCGTGACTTGACGGAACCAGATCAGCCCGCCGGCCAATACCAGGCAAGCCGCCGCGGCGGCGAACGCGGGTCGCTTTTTCCGCCACGTGACCTGCTTGGCGATCTCGGTGGGCAATAGGCTGCTGGTGACTTTGGTCTTGTCCAAGCCCTGGAGGGCCAGACCATAGGCGGTGAAGAACGCCAGGATCTGTTCACGCAAAGCGTCCTCGGAGCCGGCTTCGGCGGCGCGAGTCGCCTTTTTAAATGCCTCTGGGCGCTCGACGTTGATTCCCAAATTCTGCTGAAGATACTTCTGCAAACCCGGCAAAAGAAACGCATTGCCCACACCCACGACGCGATCCACGGACGCGTCGCGGTGGGTGGACGAGTAGAACCCGATCGACCGTTGTAGTTCCTGGACGAGGTCGGCAAAAATTGGCCGCATGGCCTGGAAAATTTGCCGGGCATATTTGCTTGTCGCCGCCGTCCGCTTGAGCGACTCCGCCTTGGAGAACGAAAGCTTGAATGACTTGACGAGTGCCTCGGTGAACGCGTTGCCGCCGATGGGCACGGTGCGGGTCCAAAGGCCGTTCGGCGTGCAGATCACCAAGTCCGTGTTGTCGGCGCCGATGTCGAGGACGATCGTCGTTTCTTTGCTGAGCCAGTCGTCGAAATGGACGGCGTTGTAGACCGCGAGCGGCCCGGATTGCACCGCGATCGGCTCAATTCCCGCCTGCTCGAAGTGAAGCAGGTGCTCGCGAATGATCTCCCGCTTCATCGCGAAAATGCCCACTTCGATATCCGGCAGGCCCTCCTGCTGGAACGTCTGGTAGTCCCAGATCACCTCGTCCATGTCGAAGGGAATCTGTTGATCCGCCTCGTACCGTACGATGTCCGGGATTCGCTTGGGCGCGACCGGGGGCAGCTTGGTGAATCTGGCCAGGGTGTGCTGGCCGGGAACGCTGACCACAACCTGATCTTTCGAGAGGTCGTTCCGGGAAAGGAACTTCTCAAGGCTGGCCGCGATCAGGGCGTGCCGATCGGCGTCGGGCTGCGAAAGAATCTTCTCATGCTCAACGTAATCGAAGGCGACGATTTCGAGCTTGTCGTCGGCCCCGGAGCGGAGCTTGATGGCCTTGAGGGCACAACGCCCCACGTCAATGCCCCAGATCGCTTGCGTACTGGCCATTCGACTCGCTACCTACCATCAATCCTCGGAGTTCACAACGGCAACTCCGTGACACCTCGGGCAAGTATCCGTTCGACCCGCCACAGTGTAAAGCGTCTGGCGATGACACCAACAGGCGCAGGCCAACACCGGCTCCCTTTTTGAATCGTAGGTCGTCCACGGACGCGGAGCAGCTTCGCCGGCATTCCGGCTTCGCCGCATGGTTGGATCACGACGTTGTATTCAGTCGTGAACTTCGTGTGCCCATCACGGAACGGTTCGACTCAGCGTCCCGCCCGCCACGGGCATTTTGGATGACGGCCACGATCTCGCCGCGGCCACGCGTCCGGTCTCACGTCGGCATGATGGATGGATGATTCCGACTCTCAAAGCTCATAGGCTCGGAGCGGCGGCGTTTCCGGAAGCCGCCAATCGACGCCAGGGATTATTTGACCGGCACCGGGCAATGTCAACCCCGGTGAAGCCATCCGTAATCGGCTTCGCCTTGCCCGGTGAACACCTCGCGTGATAATCCGGCCATGCCTCGTCCGCGGCCCCCGAAACCTCCGGCCACGCCGGGTTCCACGAACCAACCCACGGACGATTTCCTGATCGCCTCCATGCTGGCCGGTGATTCAGCGGCGCTGCGGGAGCTGATGGCCCGCTATGACCGCTTGGTGCGATATGCCATCTTCCGGGCGGCTCGGGTCCAATGCACCCGCGATCCGGAATGGCTGGAAACGGTGGCGTCCGACACCTGGATGGGCTTCGTCCAATCGATGAAAGGCGAGGGCGCGAACCGCCCTGCGTCCCTCGCCGCGTATCTCGCCCGCGTGGCATCTAATCGAACCGTATCCGCTCTCAGAAGAATTCGCCCAGACGCCCTCAATCCGCTCGCAGTGGGCAACGGGAGCTCGGAAGGGCCTATCGAGCCGATCGATGCGATTGTGAGCGCCGAGGGATGGCTCCAAGGTCTGGAGGAATTGGAAGCCCTCAGGGGCTGTATGGGCGAACTCCTTCCGCATGATCGGACCTTGCTCTCCCATCTCGGAACGATCACCGAGCGGCGCTGGACGGACGCCGCGAGGGCGTTGAACCTGCCTGAATCTACTCTCCGTTCACGTTGGAAAGATATACTTGAATCGCTTCGGGCTTGCTTGGAGCGGAAGGGGGTATTCGAGTCGCGCCCGCCGGGGTGACATGCGACACATGGATAGGAGAGCTGATGTCTCGAAATGAGCCAACTGAAGACCGCGAGCTCGATTCCGTCGAGTCGCTCTTGAGCGAACTCAAGCTTGCGGAGCGGGCGGGGGTTTTTGGGCAAACGCGGCTGAACGCCGCCGAGGCCCTGCGGCATCCCCTCACTCCATCACACGCACCGCTGCGGTTCCCGCGGAATAGGGCCGTGCTTGCCGTGGCCGCCGTTGTGGCACTGGCGTTTACCGTGTGGACGTGGATGTTCGTTGCGCAGATCAATGACGTTCGCGCGCGACGCGGGGTAGGCGCGGGGCTTGGCCAGGAATTGGTCGGCCAACCGAGCGGCCGTTTCTCGGTGGACTGCATCACCGGTCCGCGAGATGACGTCGACGATCCCTGCCTCGAGAATGACTTGGACACCGACGGGCGGGTGACCCTGGCCGATTTTCAACAGTTCCAACTCAAGCCCGGTCTCGGAACGCACTGAATCGCGCCGCGTTTCTCGCGTGGCGAAACCGCTCCCTCACGGTCGCGGCTCTGATCACCCGGCTCTGATGCTCGCTTGATAAATCAAAAGTAACCGCCTGCTGCCATTGACGGTGCCGGTTCCGCAAGGCACGATGAGGTGGGGTTAGAATTATTTGAGGCGATCGAGGAGAACGATTCATGAAACCCGTGCTGCTCACCATCGCGCTGGCCGCTTTTTCTTTGGGACTCGGCGACGAGCCGCAAAAGCCGGCCTCGGAGGCGAAACCGGCGACCGCCGCACCAAACGTGCAATCTGCCTATGACTTCACGGTCAAGGACATTGACGGCAAGGACATGTCCCTGTCCAAGTATCGTGGGCAGGTCAGCATCGTGGTCAATGTCGCCAGCGAGTGAGGGCTTACCCAGTCCACGTACTCCGGTCTGGAGTCGCTGTACAAAAAGCACAAGGACAAAGGCCTCGCGGTCCTCGCGTTTCCGGCCAACAACTTCGGAAATCAAGAGCCTGGCTCGAACGCCGAGATCAAGGCCTTCTGCCGGGGCGACATGAAAGTCACGTTCGATCTTTTCTCCAAGATATCGGTCGCCGGCGCCGATCAGGCACCGCTGTACAAGTATTTGACCGAGCATCCGGACGCGGAGATCGCCGGTCCGGTGAAATGGAACTTCCAGAAATACCTGATCGGCCGCGACGGCAAAGTGATTGCCAAGTTCGGCCCGAAGACGATGCCCGACGATCCCAAGTTTGTCGAGGCGGTGGAGAAAGCGCTCGCGGCTAAGGGCGGGTGAGCCTTGGAGCGCGTCCGCCGCGTGGGCATCCATTCGGATGCGGGTTTCGGATGCGTCGTTGTGTCGGGTTGATCGACAAACGCAGTCGATGAGTTGTCGTCGTCGGCCACAACCACTGCTCAAGAGCATCAAGAGCAGTGGCACACATTGCTTCCCGAATTCATTGGCCGTGCAAACCTGTCGATACATCGTCTATGCCCGAACCGCGCGGCGAACCGATCATCGTGCTCCATGTTGGTCCGTCGCTGGAACAACTCGGCGGCATGGTCACCGTTCTGGGCCAAATCCTGTCGCTCGATTTCGGGCCGCGATTTCGCACCTGCTTCCACGCCACCACCTCGTCAACCGCAAAAGCCGAATCTCTGTTCTCGCGCGTCGCGCGGCACATCAAACATCTGCGGTCGCTGCGAACCGCCATCGTCCAAGACAACGCGGCGATTGTTCACATCCACACGTGCAGCGGGTTCTCGTTCTACCGTTCGCTCCTGGATTTGTGGGTCGCGAAGTTCCACGGCTGTCGAACCATCCTTCACATTCACGGCGCCGCCTTCGACGAATTCTTTGAACGAAGCGGTCCCTTCGGTCGCCGGCTCATCCCATCCGGCCTGTCATCGGCGGACCGGGTCATCGCGCTCTCCGACGGATGGGGGGCCAAGCTCTCGGCCATGGCCCCCTCCGCACGAATCTCCGTTATCGAGAACGCGGTCGTGGTGCCCGAGCGGTCACCAGACCGAGCGGATTCCACTCGTTCCGGACCCTGCCATTTCGTGCAGCTTTCCAAAATGGACGTCTGGAAGGGCGTGGATGATCTGCTAGCGGCGTGTGAAATCTTGCGCGAGTCGCGATGCGATTTCCGAGTTACTCTAGCCGGGCCACCCGGGAGCGCCGGGGATGCGTCCACCTTAGGGAACAAGATCGCTACGCGGAACCTCGCCGATCGAGTCCGCTACATCGGCCCGGTAGTCGGGGCGGCCAAGGATTCCCTCCTGCGCGAAGCCGATGTTTTCATCTTGCCCAGTCACCACGAGGGCATGCCGCTGGCCGTCCTCGAAGCAATGGCCTCTGGTCTGCCCGTTCTGGCCACGCGAGTCGGGGCCGTGCCGGAAATCATCAATGAGGGAACGGAAGGTATGCTGGTGGCGCCGCGCAATCCCGCGGCGCTGGCGGCGGCCATGATGACCATCGCAACTGATCCCGACCGTCGGGGCCGCATAGCCTCTACCGCTCGTGCCACCGCGCTACGGCGTTTCAGCCTCCCGCGCATGGCAGGGCGTATTCTGGAACTCTACGACAATTTGCTGTTGAACGAAGCGGAAGTGGAAGGCCGCCGCGTCGAACCGGCGCCCACCTGAGACCGGCGATCAATCATTCAATCCTCGGTCTGGGCCGAAACCGGCTCGTTCAGAACCTCGGCCCCGTTCGTGTCGTTGATGTGTTTCGAGCGGTCGGCGACCTTCCGGTAACCCAGGTATTGAATAATCTCAAAGACTTCGGACCAACTGGGGAAGGGGCGCTCGTTGATGCGCTTATATTCATCCACGGCCATGATGAATTCGAGCAGCTCGCCGCTGATCTCGCCTTCCTCGGCGGCTCGACGGACCTCACCGCGTCGGCGCCCCGGCCCGCGGCGGCGATCCATCCCCGACCGGCGATCGACGATGGTCCCACTACGGCGTTCCTCCTCGGGTGTGGACGCGCGACGGTCTGGTCCCTTGTATTCAGCGGGCATGTCCAGCGCATCGGCAAGGCTTCAAGCAGGCTTGATTAGGCGGGTAGCGGAAGCGATGGACGGTAATAGCGGTAAAGGCCTCTGAGCCGCTCTCAAGTTATGGGGCCAGGGTCGTGAAGACCACCCGATCCCCAGACCTATTCGTCCTCATCCGCCTCGAACTCGTCGTCATCATCGAGATCGTCGTCATCGTCGGCGAAGAAATCCTCGTCCTCGTCGTCTTCGTCGTCATCATCGTCATCGTCCTCAACGGCTTCCTCGTCGTCCTCATCCCAGGCCTGGCCGGACAATGAAGAGGCGATCGTCGAAAGTTCCCCCTCGTCCAAAAGCTGAGCATTCCAGACGCCGAACGTCGAGAGCGTCGCGGGATCAACGCCGTGGAAAAGCGGCGAATCCTCGGTCAGGGGGGCGGCCGCCTCCCATTCCGAAGCGGGCCCTTCCCAGGCCAAGTACGCCTCGACCCACAGATCGACACCCCGTACCTCGACCGCGTCATCCTGAATGTGTGAGTTTTCTAGCGTCAACATGCCGTCATCGATCCCGTCGTTAGCCTTATCCATGACACCGCGGGGTCCCGTCGACCAGGCCGCCGGCATCGACCCACCGGTCTGCGCGACCGGTTCCTCACGACCCCGTGCATAACCTAAAAAGCGAGGCGAGTCTATTGCCCATTTATGGGGCGTCAAGAAAAAAAAGGGACGATTTTTTGGTCGTCCGCCGGCCCATCCGGAAGGCCCAAACAGGGCTTTGTTTCATCGGTTTTCACGGCCACCGCTGTACAGTCAAAGTCGGATTTGCGGTGGTAATCGAGGCCGGGCACGCAGGCTACCTGATGCTCAGGCGTTGGCGTGGCTACGCTGACAACGGGCGACCGCGTTGGGTTTCCCATCGGCGCATGGCCTCGATTTGCTCAATGTGCTGCCGGATCGTCGCCTTCATGTGCGGCGAGGTGCGGACCGTGACGAATACGTGAGGCTGATCCGCTGCCCGGGCCTGAAGGTCATGGAGGAAGTCATCCCAGTTCCCTTCGTAGAGCGTATCGCGCATCTGAAGGAGCATCCGCTCTCCCTCGCTCAGCGGGTACACCTCCGAGGCGCCCTCAGAATAAGCCCCCGGCGACGAGGTGGTTGGTGACAATTCCGGCTTCATCGCGGTGGTTCGACTAGCCCGCCACGACTCTGGTGTGAGCCTCGCAGATTTCTCGCATCGACGACTCCATATCGTCGCTCGTAAATCCGGCCTTCGGATACGCACAGAAAAGGCAAAACGCCTTTTCTCGGCAGAAGCGGTGCCATAGGTATTCCAGATGGACAACCGCCCCGCTTGAGCCTTGTGCCCAGAGCATCGCGACCATCTCCCCGAACGCCCGCACCCGACGCCCTCCGCGCCCGGACCGTTTGATCAGATCGCTGACGAGCTTGTCGAAAAGACGCTCATCGGGCCATTGATTCACCATGAACTTGGAGAGGGTCTCTTCGGCGTCCAGCGCGATGTACTCGTCACGCGACCGCGCGGCCTCGATGTCAACTCCTCGTCCGGTCACGCGCTCTTCCAAGGCCCGCAGGTGGTTCGGCATGGCGATGACCACGACGCCATCTCCCGCTCGGATCCCACCCGTGACGAATCCTTCCAACGCATCCAGAAAAATCCGATCCTCTTCGTAGATTTGAACCAGATGTTCGCAGGGAGCGATTTCACCCCAGAAGATGTCAGCTTGCTTGTCCGGAACATCGATCGCATTGGTCACCATTGGCTTTTCTCCGAGTTCCTAGCGTATGCTAGCATTCGGAAGTCATTTCTTCAATGATGAGCGCCGCCGTTAACAGATCGGGCAAGTTGTCGCTTTCCGCGTTAACATCTATGATGATCTCGCCTTACGACCACCGCGGCGGCAAGATGAGACACACGTAGAAATGAAGCAACGCGTTATCGTTCTCGGCTCCACCGGGTCCATTGGCCGCAGCGCGCTCGATGTACTATCGCATCTGCGCGATGATTGGACGGTGGTCGGCCTCGCCGCGGGATCGCGTGCCCCTCACCTGGCTGAACAAGCGGCCCGCTTTCGTCCCGAAGCCATGGCCCTGGCCGACGGCGCCGCCGGCCATTCACTACCAAAAGAAATGGACTTCAGCCCCCGGTTGTTCAGCGGACCTGACTCACACGTGGAATTGGTCGAGGCGATCCCGTGCGATTGTGTTATCTGCGGCGTGGTGGGTACGGGAGGTCTCGCGGCCCTCATACGTGCGGTTGAACTGGGGCGCCGGGTCGCGCTCGCTAACAAGGAAGCGCTGGTTATCGCGGGCTCCCTGGTCGTACCGTTGGCCAAGCGAACCGGCGCCACGCTCATCCCCGTGGACAGCGAACACTCCGCCATTTTTCAGGCCATGCACGCCGGCCGGCCCCAGGAAGTAAAACGGGTATACCTCACCGCTTCGGGCGGCCCGTTCCGCACCTGGAGCGCCGAACAGATGGATGAAATCCAGGTGGAGGACGCCCTCCGCCATCCCACGTGGGAAATGGGCCCCAAGATCACGATCGATTCGGCCACTATGATGAACAAGGCCCTGGAAATCGTCGAGGCCCGATGGCTCTTCGATTTGCGCCCTGAACAGATTGGAGTCGTGATTCACCCGGAGTCGATCATACACTCACTCGTGGAATTCTGTGACGGATCGATCATGGCCCAGATGAGTACGCCCGACATGCGCACGCCGATTCAATATGCCCTGACCTATCCGCAACGGCGGCCGTGTCCGTCGCCGCCGCTCGATTTCGGGGCGATCCGGCAGTTGAGTTTCCATCCGCCTGATGTGCAACGGTTTCCCGCGCTGCGACTCGGGTACGATGTCGCGCGCCGCGGCGGAACGTGCGGCGCCGTCCTGAACGGGGCGAATGAAGCCGCCGTCGAGCTGTTTCGCACCGGGGCCATCGGCTTTCGCGACATTGCCCGCCTCACTGAGCGGGCACTGGCCGAACATGATTTCAACCCCACGCCCACCTTGAAGGAGTTGTTGGCCGCCGATCGTGGGGCGCGGCTTGAGGTAAACAAATGCCTGACTTCGTAATCGCAACCGTATGCGGCGTTTGCAACACCGCCGGGCCGCTCATCGGCCAATTCTCGCCGCTGGGCATATTCGGCAGCGTCTGGCCATACGTGGTCATGTTGCTCGGCTTCTCCCTGATTGTCTTCGTGCACGAGCTAGGCCACTTCGCCGTGGCCAAGTGGGCCGATGTCCGCGTCGAGAAGTTCGCCATCGGGTTTGGCCGAGAGATATTCGGCTTCACCCGCGGCGAAACCCGCTATTCCTTCAACATTCTTCCGCTCGGCGGCTACGTCAAGATGCTGGGACAGGAGGACTTCGACGACAAGTCCAACGAATTGAAGTTCAAAGAGGATCCGCGTTCATTTGCCAACAAACCGGTTGGACAACGCATGGCCGTCGTCTCCGCCGGCGTCATCATGAACATCATCCTCGCCTGCTTCCTGTTCATGATCGTGTTTCTCATCGGGATGGAAGCCGTGGGCCCGCGGATCGCGTTGGTGATGCCGGACAGCCCGGCCGAGAAGGCGGGCATTCAGCCCGGTGACATCGTCAAGGAGATCAACGGCGAAAGCGTCCTCGAGTTCAACGAAGTTCGTTTCGCCGTCCTGCTCGCTCCACCGCATGAAGACATCGAGTTCGTCGTCGAGCGCAACGGCGAGTTACTTCACATTTTTGTCGAGCCGGAATATCGCCGCCCAGAAACCGCCAAGGACGTGCAGCGCCAGCTCGTGGGAATCGTCAACGGCTTCACCAATGAGATCGTGGCCGTCGGACCCGAGATCGATGTTTCCAAGCCCGATCAACCGCACGTCGGCGATCGCCTCGTCGAAGTCGCTGGCATCCAAGTAACCCCCGAGAACGCCAGCGAAGTGTACAACATGATGTCGTACGTCAGCGGGGACGCGATCGTGGAACGGCCCGATCCGACGGACCCGAAAGCCCCATCGGAGCGAGTCAGCGTCCGAATCCCGCCGTTGCTCTCGTTGTATCCAAGCGACCCGCGCGATCCCAGCACCGTCAGCGTGCTCGGACTGACGCCGTTGGTGCGCATCGGCACGGTTGATCCGCGCGGGCGGGCGGGCCTCGCCGGCCTCGAAATCGGCGACACCGTCCTCAGTTGGGATGACAAGCCGCGTCCCACGCAATTCGAAATCGTCCGATCGATCCGCGACAGCGCCGAACGGGACATTGCGTTCGAGGTCCTCAAGAGCAATGGGAAACACGTGAGAGGATTCATGCGGCCCAAGCGGCACGCGCGCGGCCCGGCCACGATTCAGGCGACTTGCAGGGCGGTCGAAAACTCCGGTCGGGGTGATGCACCGACATCCGGTCCGCGGGCGATGATCGACGGCGTCCGGCCGGGCGGCGAATCGGCCCGTGCCGGCCTGAGCCCCGGCGACCGCGTCTTGAACTTCTTCGATCACGAAAACCCGTCGTGCAACACGATTGAGCGCGTCGTCCGAGGCAATATCGATCGCGCCCTGCCCGTCACTTTGCTCAAGACCGATGGCCGAACCGTGCATACCGAGGTCGTGCCCCAGGCGCCGAGTTCGATGGACGCCGGCTTCTCGCTGGTGGCGGACGACCTGTTGGTCACCGGCGAAATCGTCCCGACCATCAATGGCCGGCCCAGCCCCGCCGCCGAGGCGGGCATCCCGGCCGGCGCGAAGATCGTGGCCATCAATGGGGGGCCGGTCGACAAGTGGCGCGGTCTCATCGAAGCGTTTCGCAACAACGCGGGCAAGACCGTGCGCCTCGCGTTCGAATCCGGGGCGAACGAACTCCGGGAAGTGGATTTCCGCGTGCCGCATTGCGTGCGGACCTTGCTGGGCATCGGTCCCGAAGCTCGGATCAAGAAGATTGACGGCCGCGAGACGGTAACCGTCAAGAACGAGGCCAACACCGAAACGCTCGCCGTTCAATATCACGAAGGCACCCGTGCGATCTTGGCCGAACTCGTCGGCAAGATGCAGGTGCCCATCGAGTATCGAGACAACCCCCTCAGTGACGAACTCAAGACCGCTCACATCGACGTGACCGCGGACATGGTTGACCCTTGGCTGGGTCGCGTGACCTTCGTCCCCAACATCCTCGTCGCGGACGAGACCGTAATTCTCAAGGGGAAGAACGCCCTCGACGCCGTCCGGATCGGCCTCCACAAGACGTACTACTTCATCAAGCAGGTTTATCAGGTGATGCAGCGGATGTTCTTCACCCGCAGCGTCGGCGTGGAGAACATGTCCGGCCCCTTGGGCATCCTCGACATGGGTGGGCAGGTGGCGCGAGCGGGCTTCGTGAAGTTCCTGTTCTTCATGGGGATCATTTCCGCCAACCTTGCGGTCATCAATTTCCTGCCGCTGCCGATCGTCGACGGCGGATTGATGGTGTTCCTGCTAATTGAGAAGATCAAAGGCAGCCCCGTGAGCCTCCGCGTTCAGGTGGCCACGCAGATGATCGGCCTGGTGCTGATCATCGGCACGTTTGTCTTCGTAACCTACCAGGACGCGATCCGATTGTTCGGTTGACATGTAGCGTCGCGGTTTTCCACCGTGTGTCACTGCTTGATCGTTGTGTGTGTAACTGCTGTATCCGCAGTGCTCTGGGGACATGAAAGACACTGCTCACAGAGCAGTGGCACACTGAAACACGGTTAACGGAACGAAAACCAGCCTTTTTTGGCCTTTTCCTTGGTTGGTTTAGTGACCGCGCAACTGAGTTGGGCGAGCAGCTCGCGGTCGTTCTTGTTGGGATTCAAACGACGCAGCGTTCGGAGTTTTTTCGCCGTATCCGGATCGAGGTCGAGTGAGTTGATCGGCGACTCGAGGTCGGCGTCGGCCGGTGTCGCCGGTTGCTCTTGGGCTAAGTCGGCCGGCGCTGCAAGGGGCGTCTCCGGGGTCGAGTCGGCTTTTGAGTCCTTAGCCTGAGCGCGGTTGGACTTCCGCTTGCTTCCTTTATTCGCAGACTGTCCAGCGGTCGCGTTCATCGCGCCTTTCTTGGAACCTCCGGCCTTAGGCTTCGGCGCCGGCTCATGTTTGGCGGCGTCGACTTCGGCGCGGGCGGCGGCGAGGGCGTCGCGCATGGCCTCGGCGTGAACGTCCGCGGCGTTCATGGACATCTGTGCCATTTCAGCGCTGCCGGTGCCGGCGTGATGGGTGGTGGCAAATGCTTCCGGGGCCGCGCCGTCGACGGGTTCGACGTGTGGCGCGGCTCCATGATCGGTAAGGCCGGTCGGCGAGGCCGCTCGCGGTTGGCTGCGCACGAAGTTTGCCCAAAAGGCCGCGACCGTTGCGTGGTCGGGAATTGAACCCTGGCCATTGGTCGGCGGGGCAGAACTGAGCGCGGCGGTGTTCCGTCGCTGCTCCTCCACCTCGGCCATCATTTGGAGGACTTGCTGCTCGCGTTGTTCCAATTCGGCGCATCGTGTAGCGAGGGCCGCCTTCTCATCTTGAAGTTGCGACCGGAGACGATCCGCCTCGGCTTTCTGTTCCCTGGCCTGGGCGGCGAACGATTCCGCCTCATTGTGGCTCTGGCGGGCCTGCTGGAGCGCGGCCTGGGCGTGCGATGATTCGGAGCCGGCCTTGTTCGATATCGCTTCGCATTCGTCGCGTTTGGCTTGGAGGGCCTTGGCGGCCTCCTCCGCTCGGCGATCGGCATCGGCGGCGGCGCGGGCCTCGGCCTGGCATTTGGTGTTGGCTTCGTCAAGACCCGCGGTCAGTTCGTTGGTCCGCTGACGGAGTTCATTAACCTCGGCGCGAAGTCTTTCGACCTCGGTTCGGGCCCCGGCAAGCTCGGCGGCCCGGGCGGCGGCGATTTCTTCCGCGACGCGGCGGGCTTGATCGGCGCCGGCCTTGTCGTTCTTGTAGCGCGACGCGGCGGCGTCGAGCTTGGATTGATGGGTGGCCAGCTCTTTTTCGCGCTGACCGAGGGCCTGACCCTGCTGATCCAGCTCGCGGCGGGAGCGTTCGATTTCCGCGGCCCGACGATCGAGATCGTCCTGTCGCTGTTGCAGTTGTTCGAAACGGTCGGTCAGAGCGCGGTCGCGCTCATCGAGCGTGCGGGTCTGATCGTCGGCCTGCGTCGCCTGGGCGCTTAGACTCGTTTGCAGACTTCGTGTTTCTTCCAGTTCGTGCTGGAGCTCGGTGGAACGATGGTCGAGGATGTCCGCGCGGCGGTCGAGGTCGAGGGAGAGCTTGTCGAGCTCGGCCCACTTGGCATTGAGTTCCTCGGCCCGGGTGCTGTCGAAGCGGCCACGTTCGTCGAGGCCCTGGCGCTGTTTTTCGAGGGTGGCGCGTTCGCTGACGAGGGCTTTTTCGCTCAGCTCCCGTTCGCGGGCGAAGGTATTGCGATCGTTCTCCAGTACCCGGAGTTCTTCCGCCAGCTTGGTTTTTTGCTGCTTGATCCGTTCGGAGGCACTGTCGCGGTCGCGGATGAAGGCGGCGCGCTGTTCTTCGAAGTCGCGCTGCTTCTGTTCGAGCTGGGCGGCGGCTTGTTGATGCTCGCGGTCTTTCTCGGCGAGTTCGCGAGCTTGGCGATCCAAGGCTTCCTGCGCGGCCCGACATTGAGTTTGCTCATTTTCGAGGGCGCGGATGGCGTCCGCGTGAGCCTGGTCGGACAAGTCGGCGGCGACGCGGCGTTCTTCAAGAATCCGGTTTTTCTCCGCTAGGGCGGCGGACTCTTGTTCGAGCCGGGCCTGGGCTTCTTCCAGTTTTTGGGTGGCGGCGGATAGTTCCTGCTCCCGGGCGGCGTCTTTTTCGCGAGAGGCTTGCAGCTTGGCTTCGGCTTCTTCCAGGATCCGCCCTCGGTTTTCAAGGTCCGCCTGAGTGGCCGAGGAATTCTTTTCAAAGGCGGCGACGCGGGCGCTCAGTTCGTCCTTGCGTTGGTTGACGGCCGTGACTTGTTTGTCGAACGCGCAGCGGTCACGCTCCAAATCATCTCGAAGTGCCTTCAGTTTGCCCTGACGCTCGGTCAGTACCTCGGTTTGCTTGTCGAGCGCGGCGCGTTGCTTGGCGAGATGGGAGCGCTCGGCATTGAGAGCCGTTTCGGTCTCGACGAGGGCTTTTTCGCGGGTCTCGGCTTCGGAACGAAGACGGTCTACGTCAGCCCGTATCTCATCGGCCTTCTTCTGTTCGCCCGCCAACTCGCGCTGGGCCTGGTCGAGATTCTGCCAGGCGGTGGCCAGTTCGGCCTTACTCCGTTCCTGATCTTGAAGAAGGCGGCGGCGCTGCTCATCGAGCTGCTCGTTGAGATGCGCGAGTTTCTGTTGGCGTTCCTCGCAATCCGAGGCCCGGGATTCCACGATGGCCCGTTGTTCATCGAGTTCGCGGGCGTTGCCATCGAGGTCGGCCTGGCGCCGGGCCAGTTCCTCCGCGCGCTGCTCCAGGGTTTGCCGATCGGCGTCGAGTTGCTCCAAGGTCCTTGATTTCTGGAGTTGAAGATCGCCGCGGAAGGAGTCGGACCAGTTGGCAAGGGCGGCTTCGTAGGTTCCGACTTCGCGCCTCAAAGCGTCGAAGGCGGCGTCGGCGGAAGCGATCAACTCGGTGTATGGTTTCGTCGAAGGCATGTGGCATTCCCCATCCGGCCGTGCCGCCCGTGGGCACGGAACCATTCGGACCGGTCCGATTCGGCGAGGAATCAGCCCTCTCGCGCTGAAGGCGGGTTCGGAGCCGGCAGCGTCCCTTTCATCCTAGAACCCACTCCAGTCTACATTTTGACTCATTGAAGACGGGCGGCGCGGGATACAAAAAATCCGGCGACGGGCGGTAATGTCGGCGCTGGATCGGTCGAAGCACGCACGACCGAGAATCCGTGCAGTGGGATGCACGCCGCAGTCGAAAATGAGGACCATTTGGAATGGCAATTCCAGCCGCCGAGAACCGTATCGTAGTCTTCCGGTGGTCGATCTGAATGGTAACGGTATCCGCCGCACCGTTCGCCGGTGTTCGGTACCTGCCGCGGCGGGTCCTCATGGCGCTTTCGGCTCGGGGCGTTTTGCCGGTCGATTGGCCATCTGGCTTCATTAGGAATATGGCCGTGGATCCCAACTTGAACGAAAAGACAGGTACACAGCCGCCGGACGCGGAGCGAATCCAGCGTGCGGCGTGCGAAGCCATGCAGGCGATGTCGATGGCTCAGGAGCGCATTCATCAGGACGCCGCCGAGCTTGAGGCGGAGCGGAGCCGGTTGGAATCGCAGCGGGGCGGGCTGGCCCAACAGGAAGCGGACGTTCTCGCCCGGCAGAAATCGTGCGAAGAGCGGATCGGCGAGCTGTCCCGCGAGGCTTCTCAGCTTGAACGGCGACGGGCGGAATTGGAAACGGCCGTCGCCCAGCTTGACGTGGACCGAAAAGTGCTGGGGCGCCGGCACGAAGAATTGCAGGGAATGAGCGGACGGCTTGTGGAACAACAACAAGTCCAGGCGAAAACGGCGGACGTCATCGCGGAGCGAGAGCACGCGGTGGCGGTCGTCGAGCAGAAGTTGAACCAACAATCCCGCGAGATTGAAGCACAATCGCTGGCCCTCAAGGAGCGTGAGGCGGACATCAGCTCGCGGATGCGGCAATTAGAGACGGATACGGCGGAATTGGCGGCGGCGCGGGAAATGGTCTTCACCATGCAGGCTCAATTGGAGCGAGACCATCACGAGGTGGCGTCGCAACGCGAGGAATTGCTGCAGAGGTTGGGCATCACCCCGCCACGCGCGGCAGCGCCGCAGCCCAGCCGCAGAGCGGCCGCGGTGCACGCGCCGTCGTGGCGGTCGTCGTCGGAACCGAAACCGGCGTCGACCGATGGAGCGGAGCAATTCCGCAAGCTGCGTCGCGATTCCAAGAGGAAAGCCATTGGGGTGTAGGGAGAAGGACCACTCGCCGGTGGGAGCTTTGGGGATGACCTTCAAACTGTTTTCGCGCAAAACCGCGAGTCGGCAGAATGGGCGGAGCGGCGTCGGCCGAGGTCGGGGGTCGCTGCCGCCCGGGGTCGAAGATTTCGAGCCGGCACCGCTCGAAGCCCCCGAAAGCGACCCGCTGAAGCGGTTGTTTCAGCAGGGGCGCCACAACACCATCTTGCGCGAGCGGACGAAATGGGCGGAACAAGTGGACGGGAAGAGCATCGTCGAGAAGACCGAGACGGTGCTCGAGCAGCGAATGGCCATGGTTCCGGCGGGCAGCGTGAGCATTGTGCAAACCTTGTCGTCCGATCCGGGTCAGCCGGAAGAGGAGATCGACGTCGCCCCGTTCCTGCTGGATATCCACGCGGTAACGAACGCGCGATTTCAACACTTCGTGGACGCCGGGGGTTATGACGCCCTGGAATTCTGGCCGGAGGAGATCTGGCCGCACCTGATTGAGCTGAAGGACCTGACGGGGCAGCCCGCGCCTCGCTACTGGCGTCACGCACGCCACAACGTGGCATCTGCTGATCACCCGGTGGTGGGAGTCAGCTGGTACGAAGCCCAGGCGTATGCGCTGTGGACGGGTCAGCGGCTTCCGACGGAGCCGGAGTGGCAGATGGCGGCGTCGTGGCACATCAAGAGCTCGACGGACGTCCTGCGCCGGTTTCCGTGGGGCGACGCGATGGACAATACGCGGTGCAACATCTGGTCGTCGCGCATCCGTCAAACCGTTGGGGTGGACAGTTACCCCAAGGGGGCGGCGCCCAACCACGTGCTTCAGCTTGTCGGTAACGTGTGGGAATGGACGGACAGCGAATACACCGTGGCCGATGAAAGCGGTCGGCCGATCGTAGGCGAGATGCCAATGCACGTCGTGCGCGGAGGGGCGTTCGACACGTATTTCGAGTCGCAGGCCGCCAGCGATTTCCGCACCGGGCAGATCGCCCTGGCGCGGAGCTACAACACCGGGTTCCGGTGCGCGATGGACCTGCGTGACGCGACCTGGATCAACAATGGTTGAGGTGAAGGAGTGACCCCGTGGCCACGATGACGACAACCCGAACGCCGGCGAACCGCTCTTCGACGGCGGGAACGATACCGTGTCTGATTTGCGAGAAGCCGAACCCGACGGACGTGCTGGCGTGCGCCAATTGCGGGGCGCCGATGGCGCTGATTCATGAGGCGGTGTCGCAGGATCGCGACCCGTGCATCGTGACAGTGGTGGGCGACAGCAACGTCGGAAAGACCGTGTACTTGGGCATGCTGCTGGACATGCTGTCCAAGAGGGCGGATGACTTCGAGGCGGTCCCGAAGGGGGCATACTCGGTCAACCTGCAACACACGGTGATCAGCTACCTCGCGTCGCGGCAGTTCCCGCCGAAGACGGCGATGGAAGTGGATGAATGGCACTGGGCGTATTACCAGGTATCACGCGGCGGGCATGACGCGGCGATTTACGACCTGGTGATGCCGGACATGGCCGGTGAGGCGCTGGCCGCGGAAGTGGCGACGCCGAAGACGTTCACGGTGATCCGAGCGTTGTTGGAGAAGAGCGCCGGAGCGGTGTTGCTTGTGGATGCGGCGCTGGCGGCGGCGGGGTCGACGCACCCGGACTTTTTCGCTCTGAAGCTGATGAGTTACCTGGATGGCGTGCTGGCCACCAAGCGGGGTGAGAAGATGCCGACACCGGTGGCGATCGTGTTGTCCAAAGCCGACTATTGCCCGGAATGTTTCGACGATCCGCGGGGTTTTGCCCGGACGAACCTGAACCGCCTGTGGAATATCTGCGAAACTCGCTTTCAACATTTTGAGTTTTTCGCCACGAGCGTGGTGGGCGGCCTCGCCTATGGAAGCGACGAGTCGGAGAACGTCGTGCCGTATCCGCTGCACATCGCGCCGCGGGGCATTCTTGAGCCGTTTGAGTGGGTGCTGACCAAGCTCTGACCATCGCCAAGGTTGAACAGGAGGAAATGGAGGAAACAAGTGGTGATGGCCACGAGTTCTCCGTTTCCTCGTCGTTTTCCGGCACGTCGAAGTCCGGGGCCATCTGGCGGCGAGATCCGCGAGCGTGAGCCAAGTCCAAATCATCTGTGACCAGGCGATATTCACTTCGGTGCGGGCGCCGATGGGGGAGGGCTATCGCATCATCGCGGCCAGCGGAGGGTTGCGCCCCGAGGAGCGGCAGACGATCACCCGGAATTCCCCGTCACACGGCTCGTTATGCGCGGCGTCGGGCGAGGACTCGGTCGCGGCATCCATGGGCACGCTCAAAGCCGACGGGAGCGATCAGCCGGCGGCCGTCTCGTTTTATCCTCTTGCGACCGAGCGATTGTGCGTGGCCATCTCTTGTCCGGCGGGCGCGGAACACACCGGCCGGGGCGGCGACCGTGTGTACACGCACATTGCAGTGATGGAAGCCAGCGATTTTGTCGCCTGCGGATACAACCCATTTCGCATTGTCGACGCGATGGTCCGCGCCGATCTAACCACGCCGCAATTGAAGCCGCCGGTGAAACTGCCAGACTTGGTGTTGGAAGTGGATTTGAGGGACGAACCGGTCATCGGACCTTGGGTAACGGGAATAGTTGACTCCGCGCGGCGACGAGTCCTTGCCGGATTGTTGGAGCGTCGGGCCTTCATCGTTCACCTGGAAGAGGCGTGGTGTCAGGGGGCCCACGGGCTGCTTTTGGGAATTCCGGGGCCGCTGCGGGCGAAGATTGCGTTTTGCTCCGGATTGCGGTTTTCGATGGGGCGGAGCCATCACCTTCAGTTGCTCAACGATGATAAACGGCAGGCAAAAACGCGCTCGTCTGGTCAGCGAGTGGAATACGTTGATGGCGGGAAGAATGATGGACTGGAGCCCCCGGACCAAAGGCAAGAGACTGGCGGCGGACCGCCGAATGACAGCGGGGCGTGGTTAGAGTTCGTGGAGCAACACTGGATCCGCAATGATCTCGGAGGTCTGGAACGGCGCACGTCACGGGCCTTTGCCGACGTAACCCCTGCCGGACGCCAGCGCTTAGGCGAGGTGTATCGAACCATCGACGAGCTGGAATCCGCCGACGCGGAGCGGGTGATCGCGGTGGCTAGTGAATACGTGGATCGGACCGCCGACGCGGCGGAAGGCGAGGTATTGGAAGAGCTCATCTCCGTCGCGCAGTCCGTGTGCCTGGTTCGGTTCCGCGACCTATCGTGGCCAGGAGCAAGCGAGGCGTGGCGGGGGCTCACCGAACTGTGGCGGCGATCGGTGAAGGGGTGGCAGTTCGCGCACGTGGCGATCGAACAATTCGTGCGGCGCTTGTGCAAGTCGGATTGGCTCGGGGCAGCGGAGGCGGCGTTGGAGGCTTCGACACCTTCCCGTTTCATGGACGCAACGCAACACCAGGAGCTGATGACCGTCGCGCTCGAGGCCTTGACGGAAGGCTTGGAGCGATGGACGGCGGCCATCGGGAGAGGTGAGCCCGCGACGAGGGAGCGCGTGGCACGCGCGGAACGGGCCTGCGAACGATGGCGCTCGCTTGCGGGAACGAATGGTCTCTTGCCGCGTTGCGACGTGGCGATCGAACGAATCTGGGCGGCGTGTCCGGAGGGTGAGGCGGGCCCGGCGAAGAGGCCGGCCGCTTCGGTCCCAACCAGTGATAAGAAGCCGGAGCCGGTGAAAGTCAATCCACCGGCGCGGCAGGAAGTGCAGCCGACACTGCCGAAGGGGCCCATTCTTCCCCGCCGCATGAGCGTCTCCGGAACGCGGCCCATCCGTCGGTAATACCGCGGCGACGGCTCGACGACATGGTCGCAGGCGCCGGTTATAATGGCCGGTCATGGCAGCGCTGCTCACCGATCTTGAATTGCTGCGGCGGCTCGTGGCGTTTGATTCCGTGAGCCGAAACAGCAACCTGCCCATCGCTGACTTCATCTGCGATTACCTCGACCATCCGCTTTGTGATGTCGTGCGCAATTTCAACGAAGATCAAAGCAAGGTGAACCTTGTCGTGCGCCTCCGCGCGGATGCGAAATCATTCTCGCCCGATGCGCGGTCCCCTCGAATGAACAGTGGCGGCTTGGTCCTCTCGGGTCACATGGACGTGGTCCCAGCGGAAGAGCCGGATTGGCGAAGCGATCCGTTTGTGTTGACCGACGTGGGTGACTCGCTGGTCGCCCGTGGGGCGTGCGATATGAAGGGATTCGTGGCCCTGGCCATGAACACAATGAGACAGGCCGTGGGGTGGGGTTTGCGCGAGCCTTTGGTTCTCGTCCTCACGTTCGACGAGGAATTGGGGACCTTGGGCGCGCAACACTTTCAGAAAACGTGGAACGGCGAGTTTGGGCTGCCGAAACAGGCCATCATAGGTGAACCGACATCGCTTCGCGTCGTACGAATGCACAAGGGCCACACCAAGATGAAGGCGGCCTTTACCGGCCGGGGTGCCCACAGCGGCTATCCGCACCTGGGTGTCAACGCGATCGAGCCGGCCGGTCGAGCGATCGTGGCGTTGGGAGAACTTCGACGGCGGCTGGAAGGTGAACGCGCGGACACCAGCGTGCATTTTCCCGAAGTCCCGTACGTGGCCCTCAACGTCGCACGCATCAACGGCGGTAGCGCCATGAACATTGTTCCGGAATCGTGCACCGTGGAATGGGGTTTCCGCCCACTGCCGGGGATGACTTCTGGCCCGCTGGTTCAGCGCATGGAGCGTGCCGTTCGCGATGCGGTCAACGGCGCGGCCTGCGAAATCGTGGTGACCGGCGACACTCCGCCGTTCCTCACCTCCGCGGATTCGGACCTTCATCGGAAGATGTGCGGGTTCGTGGAGCAGGATCAAAGTTTCGGCGTTTCCTACGCGAGTGACGCCGGACCCTTGGCGCAGATGGGAATGGAGTGCGTGCTGTTCGGGCCGGGCACGATCGAGACGGCGCACAAGCCCAACGAGTCGCTTCCCAAAGCCGAGTTTGCGCGGGCCCGTGTGGTTTTGGAGCGGGCCGTGCACGAATTCTGTCGTGCGGGAGCTTACTGACGATTTCCGCATACATGGGGTATGGCCACCATGGATGACGTACAGATCATCGAAGCCGATTGGACGTGGACGGGAAGCAAGTTTGAATCGGGCATCCAAGTTGTCGTCGAGTCTGACGGGGAAATAGAGCACGTTGGAATGCTCGATGCCAAGCCGACGCACCGATTGATCGATCGCGCGCTTCTGCCGGGCTTTGTCAACGTCCACAGCCATGCGTTCCAACGTGGCCTTCGCGGGCACGGAGAGACCTTTCCGGATGGGGCCGGGTCCTTCTGGACGTGGCGAGAGGCCATGTACGGTCTGGTCGCTCGGCTCGATGACGAGGCGTTTTTCCAGCTCACGCGAGAAGCGTTCACCGAGATGTTGGCCGCGGGCATTACGACGGTGGGGGAGTTCCACTATCTGCATCACGACGCATCCGGTGATGGATACGCGTTTGACGAATTGGTGCTCAAGGCCGCCGCTGAGGCGGGGATTCGGCTGGTGCTTCTCAACACGTATTACAACGCGGGCGGAGTCGACCGGCCATTGGAAGAAGGGCAGCGCCGATTCGCCACGCGCACGGTGGAAGGATACTGGCGGCAGATGGATCGATTGGCCCACCGGTTGGACCCAATGACCCAATCGCTGGCCGCCGTCGCCCACAGTGTTCGCGCCGCCAGCGTGGAGGAGATCGTCGCGTTGTACAAAGAAGCTCATCGGCGCGACATGGTCTTCCACATGCACGTCGAAGAGCAGCGGAAGGAAATCGAGGAGTGTGTCGCGGTGCATGGTCGGACGCCGATGGCCCTATTGAATGAGCGGTTGGCGATCGACGAATCCTTCACCGCCGTCCATGCCACGCATACCGCTCCCGCGGACATGAAGCGGTTCGTCAGTCCCGGCGGGCACGTCTGCCTGTGTCCCCTCACCGAGGGGAATCTCGGCGACGGCATCGCGGACGCCGGCCCCCTAGGTTCGCGGCTGGATCGAATCTGCGTGGGGTCGGATTCCAATGCCCGAATCAGCATGATCGAGGAGCTGCGTTGGCTGGAATATGTCCGACGCCTCAAGTCCGAAACGCGGGGCGTTTTCAGGGATGAACGGGGCGGCGTGGCACCCACCCTATTGGCCATGGCCACGATCAATGGCGCCCGCTCGCTGGGAGTCAAAACGGGGCGGATTGCGCCGGGTTATCTGGCTGATTTTTCGATGATTGACCTGGAAGCGGCAAGCTTGGCCGGGTGGTCTGCGGATACCCTGCTCGAATCGATCATCTTCGGCGCGGACAACGAGGTTGTGGTCGGCACGTGCGTGGGCGGAAAGTGGCATCCATCACTGTCGGACGGCGGCATCCATTGACAAGGCTCCTGGTTGCCTTACTCTCGGCTCGCATCGAGCGTGGTGCGAAGCTGAACCCGTAAGTCTGGATTCCTGATGTCAACCGAAGTTGCTTTGGACAAAGTGTACGATCCGCGCGCGGTGGAGCCGCGGGTGTATGCGATGTGGGAGAAGTCGGGGGCGTTTCGATCGAAGCCCGCCGAGCCGCCGACGCCGCATGAAAAGACGTTCACCATCGTCATTCCGCCGCCGAACGTGACCGGGGCGTTGCACCTTGGCCACGCGTTGAACAACACGCTGCAGGACATTCTGGTTCGATACCATCGGATGCGCGGGTTCAACACCCTGTGGCAGCCGGGGACGGACCACGCGGGGATCGCCACGCAGGCGGTGGTCGAGCGGCGGATCCGCGAGCAGGAGGGAAAGACGCGGCATGAATTGGGGCGGGAAGAGCTGGTCCGCCGCATCTGGGAGTGGAAGGACGAATACGAAGCCCGGATCATCGGGCAGCTCAAGCTGATGGGCTGCTCGTGCGACTGGGAGCGCAACCGGTTCACGCTCGATGAGGGCATGTCGCGGGCCGTGCGGCATATGTTCTTCAAGCTATTTAAGGACGGCCTGATCTTTCGCGGCAAGCGGCTCGTCAACTGGGACACGCAGTTGCAGACCGCTGTCTCCGATGACGAGGTGTATCATGAGGCGGTCAAAGGGCATTTCTATCACTTTCGCTATCCGTTTGATTTTTCGGAGGAGCCGCGGCGCTCGGATGAACCGGAGTTCGTGGTGATCGCCACGACGCGGCCGGAGACGATGCTGGGCGATACGGCGGTGGCCGTGCATCCCGATCCGGCGGGGGAGCTTGACCGGCGAGCAAACGAATTGCGGGCGGAGTTGTCATCCGCCGCCACGAAGGACCGGATTGAACTCGAAAAGAAGTTGCAAGCGATTGGCGAGCGCCGCGAGACGCACCTGCCGCAGTTGGTGATTCTGAGTCGCATGGCCCACGAGGGTCGCAAGATTCGGTTGCCGCTGGTCGATCGCCTGATTCCATTGATCGTCGATGAGTGGGCCGATCCGATGCTGGGCAGCGGATGCGTGAAGATCACGCCGGCGCACGATCCGAATGACTATCAGGTGGGCGTTCGTCAAAAGCTGCCGATGATCAATGTCCTGACGGCGGATGGAAAGGTGGCGCGGATCATCGAGGCGGATGGTTCGGTCAATCCGCACAGCGCGAAATATGAAGACCTCGAATTCTCCACGGCGGGCCGCACGAAAGTGGTGGCGGACATCGAGGCAGCGGGACTTTTGGACAAGATCGAGGATCGGGAAATCGAAATCGGACACAGCGACCGCAGCAAGACACCGATTGAGCCATATCTGTCGGATCAGTGGTTTGTGGACACGAAGAAAGCACCCCAATCTGAGATTTCAAATCCCAAATCGAATGGTCTTGCGCAGGCGGCGATCGATGCGGTCGAAGACGGACGGATTCAGGTCTTCCCATCACGATACGCCAAGAGTTACCTCGATTGGCTCGGCGAAAAACGAGATTGGTGCATCAGTCGGCAATTGTGGTGGGGGCACCGTATTCCGGTTTGGCACAGGAAGGTCAGACTAACGCAACGCAATTGGGCAGATTATCTTGCTGGAAAACTCGGGGTTGATGAAATCATAGAAGGAAACACCAAAGATGCCACCTTGTCGGTCACCTCGGCTAGCGGCGAGCAGATTGACCCCCAGCGGGCGCTGATGCCTGTCACTGGATCCACTGAAGGCGAGTATCGTATCGACCTATGCTTCCGCACAGATACGCCGGACCTTTGGGGTTCTTTGAAGGTTTTTGAGCAGGATGGTTTCGTCCGCGACGACGACGTTCTCGACACGTGGTTCTCCTCTGCCCTCTGGCCATTCAGCACGATGGGCTGGCCGGAGGAGACGCCGCATTTGAAGCAGTTTTACCCTGGCTCGGTCCTGTGTACCTCGCGGGACATTATCACCAACTGGGTCGCGCGGATGGTCATGTTCGGCCTGTACGCGATGGGCAAGGTGCCGTTCGATCATGTGTACATTCACCCCAAGATTCTCGACGGTCGCGGGGAGACGATGAGTAAGTCCAAGGGCAACGGCGTGGACCCGGTGGACATTATCCACACCCACGGGGCGGACGCCCTGCGCTACACGATGGCCGATATGACCACCGAGACGCAGGACATCCGCATGCCGGTGGAATACGTCTGCCCGCATTGCGGCAAGCTGGTGGATCAGCAGGCGGCCATCAAAGCGGAGGAACAGAACCGAAAGTCGCGAGGGATCAAGCTCGACCGCAAGTTGCAACCGGCGGATTGTCAGCGCGTTAAATGCACGCATAAAGAGTGCGGCAAGGAGTTCGCCACGCAGTGGGCGGACGCGAATACGAAGAAGGAACTGCGCACGGCCCGCGAAACTTCGGAAAAGTTCGATATCGGCCGCAACTTCTGCAACAAGCTCTGGAACGCGGCGCGGTTCGCATTCATGAACCTTGAGGGCACAAAATGCGAACGAATCGAACTGGCGAAGCTGCCGCCGGAAGATCGCTGGATTCTCGCGCGACTGTCCCAGACCGTCCGGCGATACCATGAGTGCATACGGGCGTATCAGTTCGCGGCGTCGGTCAAGGAACTGCGGGACTACTTCTGGGATTCGCTCTGCGACTGGTACATCGAGTTGACCAAGCCCCGGTTAACCGGCGAACGCGCGGGCGATTCAGCGCGGCAAGTCCTGGCCTTTTGCCTGGATCAAGTGCTCCGCCTGTGGCACCCGACGATGCCGTTCATTACGGAAGAGCTGTGGCAATCTCTGCATCGCATCGCCCCAAGACGCGGACTGCCGGGGGTCAATGGGATTGGGGAAGTGAAAACCGACGGGCTCTTGATCGCCGCCGAGTTTCCGCCGGTTGATGGCTATCCCGCGTTGGACGATGAAGCGATTCTGAGCACGTTTGCCGACTTGCAGGACGCCACCCGCGGGGTTCGCGAGCTGCGGAATCAATCGGGCGTGGCTCCGAAAGACAAAGTCCATGTGACCGTGGTGGTGTCGGCGCGAAACAACGAAGCTTTCACGGCCAACGCCCACATCGTGCAGCACATGGCCGGGATCGGCACTTTGAGCGTGGTCACCGAGGCAAAGCGGCCCAAGAACTCCGGCACGGCCTCGATCCGCGGCCTGCGAATCTATGTCCACGCCATCAGCGACGACGTGGCCGATCGGGAGCGGACGGCGAAGTCACTTGCGGCGCTCGAAAAGCAGATCGCTGGAAAAGAATCCAAGCTGAACAACGCCCAATTCGTCTCCAACGCGCCGCCCGAACTCGTCGAAACGGAGCGGGGGCGCCTCGCTGACCTGCGCGGCGAGTTTGAGGGGCTCAAAGCACACCTGGCCGAACTATCCGAGACGGCTTGAGTTTAAGACAGCCGATCAAGCGACCACGGGGACGGGTTCGGGTGCCAACGCCGGGATATAACTTTCTACTTCTGTCACCCGATCCTCGCCGAATCGGACAAGGCGAGCGCTGTTGAAGATGACGAAGGCGGTGGCAATGGTATGGGCCATGGCCGCCACAACAGGGGTCAACGGACCCCACACGGCCAGGGTCGTTAGTACGACAATGAACGCCACGCCGAAGAGGATGTTCTGCCAGATGATCCGCATCGTCGCCCGCGACAGCTTGATCAGAAACGGCAGGCGGCTGAGGTCGTTGTTCATCAGGGCGATGGAGGCGGAGTTTATGGCCACGTCACTGCCGGCCGCGCCCATGGCGATCCCCAAATCGCTGGCAGCCAGCATCGGGGCGTCGTTGACCCCGTCGCCGACGACCGCCACGCGATGGCCACGGCGGCGGAGATCATCGACCATTTCGAGTTTCTGCTCCGGCAGCACTTCGGCCTGAACTTCGGAGCAGCCCATTTCCGCGCCGACTCGGCGGGCAACGGACCATTTGTCGCCGGTCACCATGGTCAGGTTGCGAACGCCCAGTGCTCGAAGGTCGTCGATGGCCGCGCGGGCCTCGGAGCGGGTGCGGTCTTCCAATCCGATCCACCCCAGACATTTTCCATCACGGGCGACGTACAGAAGGCTGACGCCTTCCGGCTCGGCGAACTCGGGGTCACGTGTAATGCTCATGTCCACGCCCTGTTCGGCGAGCCAGGAACTTCGGCCGACCAAAACCTTGTCGGCCCCCACCTGAGCAGAGACGCCGCGGCCGGCGAACTCGGCAAAACCGGTCGGCTCGGCCACGTCGATGCGGGCCTTGCGGGCCACGTTGACCAGCGCCAAGGCGGCCGGGTGTTTGCTTCGCTGTTCGGCAGACGCGGCGACAAGGAGCAAATCGGCGCCGTCGACGCCGGGGGCCGGCTTCATCTGGGTGACGGAAAGCTGGCCGGTCGTCAGCGTGCCGGTCTTGTCGAAGATGACCGCGGTCAGCGTGCGGGCGAATTCGAGCTGCACGACGTTCTTGATGAGGATGCCGAGCCGAGCGGCGCAGCTCAACGCGGCCACCATCGCCGTGGGGGTGGCCAGCACCAGCGCGCACGGGCAGGCGATAATCAGCATGGTGATCGCCTTACGCACACCCTCTTGTTTGTCGTCGGAAAAGAACCATACGATGGCCGCGAGCATGAGCACGGTGGGCGTGTACCAACCGGCGTATCGATCGATCAGCCGCATGAGCGGAATCCGCGTGCGCTCGGCGCCGAGGATCAAGTCCTGAACCCGGCCCAGTGTCGTGTCCTTGCCGGCCTTGGTGACTCGGAAATCCAACGAGCCGGTGAGGTTGTTGGTGCCGCTGAAGACCTCGTGGCCGACGCCCTTATCGACGGGGATGGATTCGCCAGTGATGTTGGCCTGGTTGACGGTGGATTCGCCGGCAATGATCTGTCCGTCGGCGGGGATGTTGTCGCCGGGTCGGACGCGGACGATCTCACCGGGGCGGAGCAACTTGGCCTCCACCAATTCCTCCCGTCCGTCGGGCAGGACGCGGTGGGCCTTCTCGGGAGTGAGCCGCAAAAGCGATTCGATGGAGGCCCGGGCGCCCAGCGCAGTTCGCGTCTCGATCAAGTTGGAAACCACCATGAAGAAAGCGACGATGCCGGCCTCTTGATACTCGCCGAGGGCGATCGCCGCGACGACGGCCAGGGCGACGAGCTCATCCATGTGTAAATGACCGGAGGATAAGCACTTAACGGCGTGCCATACCAATGGGGCACCCAGAAGGATCGCGCCAACAAGGGCCACCAGATCGGAATATGGGGCGGATGCGGAGCGGGTGGGGTCCGGCGCGTCTTGAAAGAGCAGCCCGGCCACCGTGGGAAACTGAATCACGTACGAACTGAGCACCAGCATTCCGCCCATCAGCGTACCGATGAGCAGCGTGCTGGCCTTTAGGGTCTCGGCTTCAATCTCGCGTAGGTGGGCGTGGGCCATTTGGTTCTCATTCTCGCCGTTGGTTCTATTCTCGCCGTCGAAGTATGCGCGCACGTCGGGCACACGGCAATATTACGCCGTGAGCCGGTTGAGAGTTCGTTGGCGAGGAAATGCATGGCCACGCAACGTGGGTACGTGTTTAGCGTAGCTACGGTCTAATCAGTCCGCGACTGTAAAGGAGCGGGCTGGATGCCGAGGACTCGACGAGAGTTTGTCGCCCCGGCCCGCTTCCTCACGGGCGCGGTACTGATCCATTCCTACGGCTCCCCTCGGTTGCTGCCGAAGTTGTTCCCGTAGATGACGTAGGCGTCGCCGGCGTTTCGACGACGACCCACGGCCGCGTCGCCGCCGGGGGCATCCGGGCCCTGGGGGAAGCTGAGGTCGATGAAGTCGGCCTTGGGGCTGCCGATGGCCACGTCGTCAAACCCGTCGTTGTTGACGTCCCCGATGAGGGCGACGGTCGTCGGAGCGGCTTCGTTGGGGCGACCACTGACGTAGGGACTGAAGAAGATGATCCCCGGCAATTCAGTGGAACCAACCTGAGAGAGGTTCCATTCGGTGTTTTCCAGGTGCGTTCCGCCGAAGATGAGATAGACAACGCCGAGGCGCTCCCGCCTGGCGGAGTCGAGCCGCGTTTCGCCGGGCACCGCGATCATCAAATCGCCGAAGCCGTCCTGGTTGAAATCGCCGGCGGAGCTCACGTCGAGGCCGGCGCGATGTCCGGCGGCGGCGCCGTAGATGCGCGTGCCGCGAAGGTCGGCCATTCCGATCTGGGTAATGTCGCGATCGCCATCGGTAAACACGCCGCCGAAGATGATGCCGACGAAGCCGTTGTCGACCATTCCCGCGCAGCAATCATTGCGGTTGAGGCCGAAGGTGCAAGTCTGCGCGACTTGGCAGCCTGCCAGGCAGCAGAAGACACAGCGGTCGGCATCGTCGATATCGGAATCGTTGTCGTAGTCAAAGACTTTGCAGGAATCGTTGGAAAACACCTCTTCCCCAAAGTTTGTTTCGCAAGAATTGAATGACGTCAGGGACAGGTCGGTGGAGTCTATGGTGCCGTTACCGT
>Ga0137431_1000086_pt1 | contig 49263 bp, 42 predicted proteins | sample EasRivERMZT800_2_FD_104646 | JGI IMG/M metagenome (GOLD analysis project Ga0137431, IMG submission 104646) | Soil microbial communities from meander-bound floodplain in the East River, Colorado, USA - East River MetaG ERMZT800_2 | ecosystem: Environmental > Terrestrial > Soil > Floodplain ... | reverse complement strand
TTTTGCAAGAACTTGAGGGGTTTGATCGACAGGCCAACCGCGCGCTACTATTTGTGGGGGCGACGAATAAACCGTGGCTGCTGGACGAAGCCATGCTGAGGCCCGGCCGGCTCGACGCCAAGGTGTACATCGGCCTGCCGGACGCCCCGGCCAGGTTCAAGCTCCTTGAGATCCACTTTGGCCAGCGACCGGTGGCGGACGACGTGGATTTCGGCGTGATATGCGACCGCCTCGAAGGGTACAGCGGGGCGGACATCAGAAATGTGGCCCAGCAGGCGGCCCAACGACCGTTTTTGGAGGCCGTCGGTGGCGGCGAGCCAAGGCCGATCTCGCTGGCCGACATCGTGGCGGAGATCGAGGCCAATCCGCCTTCGGTGCAGCCGTCGGATTTGGTACGATACGAAAAGTTCGCCAAGGAAGGAAGTTGATGGATTGGCGATTGTCAATTGTCGAATGTCGATTGAAGATCGAGTCTTGAGCCAATCGACAATCAAATGAAGCGGGTGCCATGGGCAAGCTCCGCTTGCCCGTGCGAACTTAGGAAAGACACGGGCAAACGAGTTTGCCCATTCCACCCATGACGGGCGCGGTACTGAAAGAACAGCCCACCGCGGGATTGTCCGATGCTGAACACCAAGTTTGATCCGCAACTGTTTTTCCAACGGGCCGAGAACATTGCCCTGAGCGTGCCCGGGGCGGAGGTGTTCAGCTTGCTTCGGCGCACGTTGGACTTGCCGGGGGCGTGGGCGGCGATGATTTCGCGTCGCTCAGGCGAACGAGAGGTGGTCCGCGCCGGGGGGGTGATCGACGGCACCGCGGTTGATGAGGTCTTGTTCGCGCGGACCACGCCGGTCGAGTTGTCCTGGGAGCGGGACGGCCTGTCGTCGAAGGACGGATTCTCGTGCCGCACGCGGGTGCGACTGCGGGTCAGTGTGATCCCCGAGCGAGGCGAACTGCAATCGTTCATGAAACATGTGCTGGGGAGTCGCCGCGTCGTACAAGCCGCTGCGCTATCTCAATATTTGGAATCCGCACTGGCCACGGCCGCGGCGCGACTCGCGTCTGAGCATGACGCCGCTCGTCTGGCCGACGCCGCGTCGGGCGAAGAAGCCTCGGCCACGATCGCTGCGGCCCTGCAAGCGCCGTGTTTCGCGGCGGGGCTGTCGATTGAGGCCCGACCGGTCGTTCACATTGAATCCGAAGGGCTGCGGGAGGTGCGGCGGTCGAAGGACGAAGCGGTACGGCGGCACGCCGAGCACGAGGCGGCCTCGGATTTGCGGAAGGTGATGGCCCGCTCGCAAGCCGAGCACCTGGACCATCTCACCTCGATGCTGACCCGTTTGAATGAAATGGTCAAAGAGTCTCCCGGCGTCGCATTGCCCGACCTCATCAAGACATTCTCGCAACAGCAACGGGGCCAGTTGTATCAGGCGTTGTTCGCAACCGAACCGACGAAATCGCGCACTCGTTGGATCGTGGTGGCCGCCGGCGATGAAATCCTGTTCTTCGATCCGGAAGACGCCCGCTCGCCCAAGCGGCGAATCACGGTCAGCGGCGCCGCCGGTCCGTTGCGATCCGTGCAGGCGGTAAACAACTCGAAAGAATCGAGCGATGCGGTGCCCGGGCTGTTGCTGGGCGCGGCCACGGGCGTTTATCGCTTGCCGCTGGATCACGCCGAGCCGGATCGAACTTGGGTGGTGCCGCGCAGCTCGAATGTTCGCGGCGGGTTCAACGCCGTAACCCAAGCCGGCGATCGCGTATTCGCGTCCCATTCGGAATTGGGCGTTTGGTCGTGGGGATTGGACGCTGATTCCACGGCTAAAATGGAGATCGAGGCGGTCACACGAGGCGCCAAGTCCGTTCGGAGCGTCCAGTGCTTCGAGGGCGACGTGTACTGCTCCGTCGATCAGCGTGTCGCTCGCTGGCCGGCGACACACGACGGTGCCGCGACGGACGTGCGGATGTACGCGGGAAGTCTTTCGCCGATTACCGCCCTATGCGTGACAGGTGATGGCATCTTCGCCGGCAACAGCGAAGGCGACGTCCTCCACTGGGCGCTGGAGCGGGTCAATCAACCCGAGCGGCTGCACACCGGCACAAATCGACCCGTCGAATCGGTCTGGGTGCAGGCTTTTCACGGCGTGCCCCGCGTCGTGTTCACGGACACCTCGCCGTACGTCCACGCCCGCGTGCTGGGCGATTCGTTCGCATGCCGCTTCGAGGCCGGTGGCCAGACGCTCCGCCGCGTCGATGTGGGTCCGGATTGGATCGTGGCCGCCAATGAGCTTCGGGATCGGTTGTTCGGCTGGCGCGGCGGCAAACCCGAATCGCCGGCGATCGTGCTCAACATCGGTGGGATGTGCGGTCGCAGCGTGCAGGACATGTGCCTGATCTAGACACGAACACACCAAGGGAGAGTGGTTTCGTCCGCCTTCATGCACATTCCCATCTATGGAGTTTCGTCAACGAATTGGATGGCTCGCATTTGTTTGCTCTTGCTCATGCCGACTTGGAGTAGCGGCGAGTCGGCAGCAAGCGCACCGCCCTCCCGCATCGTGACCATTGCACCCAATTCCGCGGAGATTATTTGTGCGCTGGGGGCTTGCGATTCCATCGTTGGCGTCGACAAGTTCAGTTTGTATCCGCCGGAGTTGAAGAGTCGACCGCGGGTCGGCGGCCTGTTCGATCCCGACCTCGAAAAGATCGTCTCCCTTAATCCTGATCTGGTGGTGATCCGGGGGCGGAACGATACGCTCGAACGATTGTGCGGCACGTTGGGTATCGCGCTCTACCACGACCGCACCGAATCGCTGGCCGACGTGCCGACATGTATCACGGAACTGGGGCGGGTGCTCGGTCGCGAGGATCGGGCGAAGGAACTGGTGCGCGAATTCCAGAGTCGCATCGAGGCGGTGCGGTCCCGAGTGGCCGAGCGGCCCCGGCCGAGGGTGCTGGTGACGGTTTCGCGTCAACCGGGCAGCTTTTTGCACACCCTAACCACGGGCAAAGGCGTGTTCATCACCGAGACGATCGACCTCGCCGGCGGAGTGAACGTGTTCCGAAATCTGGACATGGGCTACCCGCAGGTCAGTCCGGAAGGGATGGTGGCCACGCGCCCCGAGGTCATCATCGAGTTCATGCCGGAGGTGGAGCTGACCGACGCTCTCCGCGAGCGGGTGGTGGCGGAATGGAGAAACCTTGGTTCGCTGCCCGCGGTCGAGAAGGGGCGAATACACATTCTGTCGGACGACCATTGCCTGATTCCGTCGCCGCGATACGTTGAGATCATTGAGAAGGTGTCCCGGTTGGTTCACCCGGAGCTCGACGTTGAGCGATCACGCCCTGCTGCGTCTGAATGAGGTTCGTTTCGGGTTTCCGTCGCGGCCGGACTTTTTGGGTCCGGTGACGCTCGCGGTGCGCCACGGTGAATGTTGGGGTATTGTCGGGCCGAACGGCGCGGGCAAGAGCACGCTGCTTCGATTGATGGCGGGGTTGTATGCGGCGCAATCAGGCGAGGTGTCCCTCGACGGAGCAACGATAGCGTCGGTCCCACCACGGCTTCGAGCGAAGCAACTGGCGTGGGTGCCGCAACATGTCTCGCACGATTTGGCGTTGAGCGCTCGCGAGGTCGTGCTGCTGGGGCGGTTTCCACACCGTGCCCTGGGTTTGTTTGAAACTCCCGGCGATCATGAGCACGCCGACCAAGCCATGACCCTTACCGATACGACGGCCTTCGCCGATCGCCCGATGATGGCGCTTTCGGGTGGAGAGGCCCAGCGGGTTCACCTGGCCGCGGCGATCGCCCAGGAGCCGGAGCTTCTCTTGCTTGACGAGCCGACCGCCTCGCTTGATTTGCAACACCAGCTCACCATCTGGCGACTGTTGCGGGGCTTTGCGGATGGCGGCGCGATGGGGGTGGTCGTGGTGACGCACGACGTCAACCTGGCCGCGCGCTTCTGCACTCATTTGGCCCTGATGTCTAAAGGGAAATGTGTCGCGACGGGTGAACCGCGAGACGTGGTTACTCCGTCGGTGTTGGAGCCGGTGTTTGGTGTCAAACTGGTGACACTGATAGTGGATACGGAGGCGGGCGATCCGCCGACGTACGTGCGGTGGATCGTTCCGGTGCGCCCGCTCGACGAGGCCCCGGCATGACAGCAGCCGCCCGATCGCCTCGACCCCTTGTCGCACGACGCTACGTTTCCTGTCTCGCCGCCTGTGCGGTTTTCTTGTTGGTATTGGTAGTGCTAAGTCCCGGCATCGGCAGCGAATCGGGTACGGTCGGCTGGTGGAACGCGTGGCGGGCGCGGCTGGGAATGGAGATTCCGCGATCGGAGTTACTCGGTCAGCCGTTCGGCGACACAGACGATGACGGCATCATTTCTGATGATGAATACGACGACTACGTCGAATACGCCCGCAACATCGGGTTTCGGTTGCGGTTTCCACGGGCGCTCCTGGCCTTGCAGGTGGGGGCGACGCTGGCTCTGTGCGGGGCGACGTTTCAAGTGTTGTTCCGGAACCCGCTGGCCACGCCGTATACCCTCGGCATTTCCAGCGGCGGGGCCCTCGGCGCCCTGATCGCCATTCGCCTGGGGTGGACGCAGGCGTGGTTCGGGATCTCCAGTCTATCGCTGGCTGCGTTTATCGGCGCACTGTCCATCGTGGGAGTGGTGCTGCTGCTCGTACGGCCCGGCAGGCGGCTCACCTCAAACGAGCTACTGCTGGCCGGGGTCACGATGGGGCTGTTCTGCTCGTCGATGATGATGCTCGTGACGGTGGTGTCGAACCAACGGGAGACGTTCGCGATGGTTCGATGGATGATGGGGAGCTTGGACACGATCACGACGGTGGAGGGTGCGCGGTTGTTACCGCTGATTGTCCCGGCGTGGGTCGTCTTGGTGCTGAGTTCGCGGGCGTTGAATCAATATCGGCTGGGGGACGAGTTGGCCGCTTCCCGGGGCGTGGACGTGGCCAAGCTGCAACTGGTTTGCGTGGGCGTTTCCGCGCTGGCGACGGCGGCGGTGGTCGCGCAGTGCGGTCCGATCGGATTCGTCGGTTTGGTGGTGCCGCACATCGTGGTGCTGGTGTGCGGATCGGATTGCCGGCTCCTATTGCCGGTTTCGGCGCTGATGGGGGCGGCATTTCTGATCCTCTGCGACTGGGCATCGCAGCTCACGATGCGCGTCGCTGGCTGGGTGACTGGGCAGCAGCTTGGCAGTGCGACGTTGCCGATTGGCGTCGTGACGGCAGTCGTGGGAGTTCCGATCTTTCTGGTGTTGTTGCGAGCCCGACGCCCATGAATTCAGGAGCTGGCGGCGCGTAAGAAAGTGTCAAATCCGTCGCGAGGTACTGGAATAGTTGCTTACGTTGAACGAATGTGAGGGTCAACCGTTATGCGTTGGTCAAGTTTGAACATAATCGCGAGATGTCTTGGGGCGTGGCGCAAAGCCGCTCCACGACTGTCGCGGTTCTGATTGAGGGTGCAGTTTAGGAACGGAGATCCATTCATGAATCTGCGGACTGTGTTGGCAATTCTGGCGGCGTCGTTGGTCGGACTGTGCGGGACGGGGTGCATCATCGTCGCCGGTGACGATTGGTCCTGTTGCTGGTTGGGCTCATCCGTATGGACCGAGGCCCAAACCGAACGGCTATCGATCGCCCCGGCGGGATTGAGGTCGCTGGAAGTGTTCACGCACAATGGGGCGGTGACATTTGAGGCGCTGCCCGGGGGCGCCGGAGAGCCATACGTCGAGGTGAAAAAGAAAACCGGCGGACGATCGATGGACGACGCCCGCGAGGCCATGGAGAACCTCGAGGTTTTTGTCGAGGCGGTTGGAGAAGGGACGCAGCGAATCGGATATCGCTGGAACCGGCCGAAGCGGCCGCATTGGAGCGCCAAGGTGAGCTTCGATGTCCATGCGCCGGCGGACGTGCGTTTCGAAGCCGAGACGCATAACGGGGCGGTGCGGGTCAGCGGGGCGGCGGCTGATGTCCGAACGACGACTCACAACGGCGAAGTGAACATCGCATCGTCGGGCGGGGAGCTGTCGGCCATCACCCACAATGGGTCGATCGCCGTCAAGTATGCGGGGCCGGAGTTGAAGTTGGAGACCCACAATGGCCGCGTGACGGCGAACCTGGACGGTTGCGCGGCCGTCCGAGGCGACATCACCACCCACAACGGCGAAGTGGAGGTCGTTCTGGGTGAGCGCACCTCCGCTCGAATCGATGCCTCGACCCACAACGGCGGGATCAAATGCGGCGTGCCGATGGACGACAGCCGCTCGTCGAAGGGACAATTGAGCGGCAAGGTGGGCGGGGGCGAAGGACGGCTCGATATCTCGACCCACAACGGCGGTGTTCAAATTCGCAACACCGCGGGTTGACCGCCCGCCGGACAAAGACAGAATCGCAGGCCCACGGGCAACGCACCGTGGGCCTTTTGCTTCGCATGGTCTGGAACCTTCCATGAAAATCCGATAGTAGTGGTGCCGGTGCGGTCCATGATGGTTTGGCGAAACAACAGGGCGATGCCATGAAGGTCGGAGTTGCGAAAGAAACGTTCGCGGGCGAGCGACGCGTCGCCCTCGTACCGGAGTCGGCGGCCGCGCTGAAAAAGGCCGGGCATGAAGTGCTCGTCCAGTCCGGCGCAGGGGCCGAGGCGGGGTTTCCAGACAAGGCCTATCAGGAGAAGGGGGCAACCATCGTCGGCGATCGCGCGGCGGTGTATCGTGACGCGGACGCGGTGTTTCTGGTTCGGGGGCTGGGCGCGAATCCCAAGATGGGCCGCGACGACCTCGCCTTGATGAAGCCCGATCAGGTGCTCATCGGCATGTTCGACCCGCTGGGCGAGCCGAGATCAATTCAGGAGCTGGCCCAACGACGAGTGCGGGCTTTTGCGCTCGAACTGGTGCCGCGGATTACGCGAGCCCAGAGCATGGACGTGTTGTCGTCCATGGCCACAATCGCGGGATACAAGGCGGTGATCCTGGCCGCCGACACCACGCCGCGCATGTTCCCCATGTACATGACCGCGGCGGGGACGATTACGGCGGCGCACGTGTTCGTGATCGGTGCGGGCGTGGCGGGCTTGCAGGCGATTGCCGTTGCCCGGCGCCTGGGAGCGGTGGTTAAGGGGTTCGACGTCCGGCCCGCGGTCAAGGAGCAGGTGGAAAGCCTTGGGGCAAAGTTCGTCGAGATGCCGCTGCAAACCGCGGGCGCGGAGGACACGGGCGGCTATGCCAAAGAGATGAGTGAGGAATTCCTTCGCCAGCAACGCGAATTGATGGGCCGCGTCGTGGCCGATAGCCACGTGGTGATTACCACGGCGGCGGTGCCGGGGAAGAAATCGCCGGTTTTGGTCACGGGGGAGATGGTGCGGCGGATGGCGCCCGGTTCGGTGATCGTGGACCTGGCCGCGGAGCGCGGCGGGAATTGCGAGGGCACCAAGCCGGACGAAACCATTCAGATCAACGGCGTGACGATACTCGGTCCAACGAATCTGCCGAGCACGGTTCCGTTTCACGCCAGCCAGATGTTCTCGCGAAATCTGACGACCTTCCTGAAGGAACTGACCAACAAGGAAGGGCAATTGGCCCTGGACATGAACAACGAAATCCACCGGGATACCTTGCTCACGCGGGATGGAGAAGTGGTACATCCGCGAATCGTTGAATTGCTCAAGGCTTCGTAGGGCAGGTCGTTGACCTGCCGTTATCGTGGAGGTCCCGCTGGTGCGAAAATCCCTTCTCGCACCAATTCGTGGCGGATCAACGACCCGCCCTACATGGAAGGAGCCGGTTTGTGGAGCAGCTTGATCTATGGTCGATGGTGTTTGTGTTCGTCCTCGCAACCTTCATCGGTTTCGAGGTGATCCGCAACGTCTCCCGTCTTTTGCATACCCCGCTTATGTCACTGACCAACGCCATATCCGCGATCGCGGTCGTCGGATCGATCATCATCGCCGGTGAACAGAAGTCGACCTTCAGCATGGTCCTGGGCACCATCGCTTTGGCCGCCTCGATGACCAACATCGTTAGCGGGTTCCTGATCACCGATCGCATGCTCAAGATGTTTAAGAAGCGGGAGCCGGGCAAGTCATGACCGAACATCTAATCCAGGCCACCTATCTGGTCGCAACGGCCCTCTTCGTGTTTTCGCTCAAGTGGTTGAGCCACCCGAAAACGGCTCGCCGCGGCGTGGCCGCCGGTGTCGGCGGGATGACCCTGGCCATCCTGGGGACTCTCCTTCACCATGAGATTGTTACGTATCGATGGATTGGTATAGGCATTATCGTCGGCTTCATCATTGGCGTTCCCCTGTCTTGGGTGCCCCTGACTGCCGTCCCCCAGCGGACGGCGTTTTCGCACGCTTTCGGCGGCTTGGCTGCCGCACTGGTGGGAACGGCCAAGTATTTCCTTTGGCTCGACGAAGGGCAGCTTACATCGTTCCGCACCGGCGCTATTGTTGTCGAAGTGATTTTGGGTTGTCTGACGTTCACCGGAAGCCTGATGGCAATGGGCAAGCTGCAGGAATGGCTCCCTACGCGCCCGATCACTTACAAAAACCAGAACATCATCAATCTGTCGCTTCTCATAGTGGCCATTGCCATCGGCGTGATCATCATATTCAAGCCGACACTGTGGGTGCTGTTCATACCAATTATTGTCCTCTCGCTGGCGTTCGGCGTGCTGTTGATCCTCCCCATCGGCGGGGCGGACATGCCGACCGTCATTTCATTGTTGAACGCCTACGCCGGGCTCGCCGCCGTGGCCATGGGGTTCGTCCTCGAAAACAAACTGCTGATCACCGCGGGAGCGTTGGACGGATCATCCGGGTTCATCCTCTCGATCATCATGTGCCGGGCGATGAACCGGTCATTCACCAATGTGCTCTTTGGTGCGTTCGGGCAGGTGCAAACCACTGCGGCCGCGAGCGAGCAAAAACCGGTCAAAAGCGCCACGCCGCAAGATGCCGCGGAATTGCTCGAAACGGCCAACCGCGTCGTCATCATCCCCGGCTACGGCATGGCCGTCGCCCAAGCTCAACACCGCGTCCGCGAGTTGTACGACCAATTGACCAAGCGCGGCGTCGATGTGCGTTTCGCAATTCATCCCGTGGCCGGTCGCATGCCGGGTCACATGAACGTGTTGCTGGCCGAGGCGGACATTCCCTATGAGAAGCTCGTCGAAATGGACGACATCAACCCCGACATGCCGCAATGCGACGTCGCTTTGGTCGTGGGAGCCAACGATGTCGTGAACCCGGCCGCCCGCCACGATAAAGGCAGCCCGATCTTCGGAATGCCGATCATCGAGGCGGACAAAGCCAAGACGATCCTGGCCATCAAGCGAACGATGAACCCAGGGTTCGCGGGCGTGGAGAACGAACTATATTACAAGGACAACACCCTCATGGTGTTCGGGGACGCGAAAGCGGTAATAGGGGATATCGTCAAGCAACTGAGCGGTCAGTCCGGCATGCACTAAAGAATCCGACTGCGGCTACTGGTCAAGTTTGAATCCGATCAGTACCGCGCCCGTCAGAAAGCGGGCTATTTGCTACGGCAAACTGCAGCCCGCTTGGCGACTGGCGGTCCTGTCCAAACTTGACCAGTATCCAACGGTCCGGATCACCGCAAAACCACTCTCGCGGTCGGTAGTGTTCTAATTTGCAATGTACTCGGCGTGTTCGCTCCGAAGGAGCGACGGGTTGTAGCCACGGGTGAAGCGACGCCCGCCCATAGGCGGGCAAGCGGAACCCGTGGTAGCGAATCTCTTATCCAATCCCGCCCCGGAGGGGCGGAGGAGATGGCTCACACGCAAAACACAAACCTGATTTGAAATTAGGACACCACTCTCCCGGTTTTCTTCACTCCGCCATCGCCAAGGACGGTCATGGCTTCGTATCCCCTGCCTGCAATCGCTGAATCGAGCGCTCGATCAATTCGGCCTGCTCGGCGGAGTCCGCCGCTCGGGCCAGGTTTCTCGCACCTTGAAGCACGTCGGATGCCTCCGCCATCTGCCCGTTACGCCGATACGCTTCGCCCAAGTGGTAATGGAGAAGCGGTGAGTTGGGATCGAGCCGCACGGCTCGACCCAGCTCGGCGATGGCCGCGCTGTATTCACCCAATCCCACGTAGATCCAGCCCAGCGTGTCGAGGGCCTCCGGATTCTCCACGGACGCCACCGCTTTTTGAGCGTACGCCAGCGCCGCCTTGTTTTCACCAAGCTTGTCTGAAAGCAGATAGGCCAGGTTGTTCAACGTGACCCAGTTGTTGGGGTCGTAGCGCAGTGAATCCTCGTACGCGGTCCTCGCCGCCGCGAAATCACCCGTCAGATGGTGGACCTCCCCCTTTTCTTGGAGCAACGCCGCCCGCTCCGCGTCGTTGGTGGCGGATTGAATCAGCCGATCGAGCACCACGGCAGCGTCTCCTGCCCGATCCGCTCGGCGATACAACCGCGTGAGGATGCGATCGTTGGCTCGCGTCAGCTCAGGGCGATTCGAAGGACGCTCGAACAGCCGAATGGCTTCCTCCAAGTCACTCGGACTGGGCAGCATCCGCCGCAAATCAACCGTCACCACCCGCACGGCATCCGAAGATTGAGCGACCGCCAAGGCCATGGCCGATCGGAACTCCTCGATGGCCTTGGTTTTTTCACCGGCCAGCATGAGCAAGACCGCGAATCGAGAACGCACGAACGGGTCTTGGGCTTGAAGACTCGGCTGTCCCTGAAAGAAAGCGACACCCTCCGCGTATCGACCGCTCTGAATGTACAGGTCGAGCAGGGCGGTAACGTTCGCGGGCGCGAAATCGCTGAGTTGCGCCGCTTTTTGCAGGTCGGCCAGGGCCTTATCCGTCTCCCCGAGCTCGGTCGAAATCCGGGCCCTCAATAGCAACCAACGTGGATCCGGCTCGCCCCCAGCCTGATTGAGTCTCGCCGTGACCATGCGATCGGCGTCGCGGGCTCGGTTCTCACGCAGATAGCCGCTAACCAGTTCTTCGAGCGGACGGGGCGCATCCGGCGCATCCCGCACCATGGCTTCCAATTCGTGCAGCCAGAGGTCCTTCCGCCCGGAACGAGCGTACAGGTTGGCGAGAAGAATGCGCGGAACCAATTCAAGCGCCGCCGGGTCGGCCCGTTTGACGGCCTCAAGATCTTCGATGGCGGCCGTCGTCCGTCCGTTGGCCACATAATGCTGGGCACGTTGAAACAGCGCGTAGGAATCGTTTGGCCGCTTCGTCAGATACTCGGTGAGCGAGGAAATGGCCCGGTCGATCTCGCCGCCGCGCGCCAGGACTTCACTTTGCCACAGGAGCCCGCGCGGATCATCCGGAAACGCGCCCAGCAACTCATTGACGTCCCGCTTCGCACCCGCGATGTCATCCACCGCCCGGTGCAACTGACAGATAATGCGGGTAATCAGAATCTGCGGCAACAGCGGCGACTTCACCTCCCGTGCTTGATCAGCCGCCCGATTCAACCACGGCAACGCCTTTTTCGGTTCCGTGAGCGACATCAAATAGAAGCGCCCCAATTCTCGATCGAGCTCGAGCGTATCGGCTTGATCGACCGCGGCCAGCAGCGTCTTTTCCGTCTCCGCCATCTTTCCTTCGTTCCGATAGTGGTCGGCGATGCGGATTTGGGCATTGGCCCGCGCTTCAGGTGTCGCCTGCCCGGTGGCAAATCTCTTCAGCATTTCCAGCCCACGATCGGCGCGGTCGGTGCGTCGGAAGTAGTCGGCCACAAGGACGACGGTCCCTTCGGTCTGCGGGTCCGCATCCAACCACCGCGTGTGATATTCGTCGGCCTTGGCCCGATCGCCGGCCGCGACGGAGAGCGTGGCCAGGCGCCTCAGGTTCTCGACATTCTTTGGGTCGGAGGCGAGTTCTTCCTCTCGTCGCTTGATCGCCGTCGCTGGGTCGGCATCCTCCTTGCGGGACATTAATTCGCTGACGACCCACGCATCTGTCGGCGCCAGGCGTTCACATTCGGCAAGGTGTTTTTCGTATTGGGCAATGTCGCCTCGTCGGCGAGCGACGATGGCAAGGTCTCGATGCGCGAGGACCTCGTTGGGACTGTTGCGAAGCGCTTGCTCATAGGACGCTTCGGCTTCGTCAATCCGCCCCATCATCAGCAACGACTGTCCGAGATGCACCCACGTCCACGCGTCGGTCGGCTGAACAGCGAGCACCGCGCGGAACGCGTTCACGGCCAGGTCGAACTCTTTGCGGGCGAGGTGATACAAACCGAGCACCGACTTTCCTTCGGCTCCGTCAACGTTGTGTTGGATGGCTGAATCACGGGCCGCGCTCATCGCGGCTTCATCATTCACCTGGCCGGCAAGCCGGACAATTCCTCGAAGCAGCGCCCGATGCTGTGCCGGCGTGGCCTGCTCGGCCATGGGCGTATCGCGAGCAACTAGATGACGTTCAGCCTCCAGCATATGTTCGAGCGTTCGGGCGGGCTCGTTCTTTCGCAGATAGAATGAGACCAGATCCAGGTGCCGCTTATACCCGTCCGGCTCTTCTTCGAGCTGTTTGACAATCGCCTCGTCGCGCTGCTCAGGAGTGAGATCGTCGCGCAGCATGACGCCCAACGTGGCCAGGCCCACGTTGTCCGGTTGTACCTTCAATGCCTCCGCCACGATCTGCCGCGCTTCGGCGCTCCGATTCAAGCTGACCAACTCATTCGTGATGGAAGTGACCAGGCGCACCTCGCCGGGTTCGGCCTGAAGCGCCTCGCGCAGCACCTGAACCGCCTGCTCACTCTTACCGTCCAGCGTCAATTGCCGGGCGGTCAGGATGGCCTTGATCGCGCGGTCGCCTGTGACCTTCTCGATAATGGTCCCCGCCTCCGCTCTCTTGCCCTGGCGCTCAAAAATGGCTGCTTTGAGCTTCGCGGCGTCGCTGTTGGTAGGCTCGACAAGCAGCACGCGATCGACCATGGCCAGCGCACGATCCAGTGAGTTGTTCTCGAACAGGGCCTGTGCGTACACCGTCCAAAACAGCGGGTTCTGCGGCCGGAGACGCGTGGCTTCGTTGACCACTTCGTCGAGCACCGCCTTGGCCGCCCCGCTTTCCCGCAATTGCAAGTGCACTTGTGCCAAGATGATCTTGTTTTCCCAATCGATGGTGTCGAAGGTGCGGTAGGCTTCGTCGGCCTTGCGAAGGTCTTCGAGCGAAGATCGGTATTGCTGTCGGGCCACTTTGACGCGCCCCGCTTGGCTCAGCACCCGCGGGTGCGACGGGAACTCGCCCTTGGCGTCGACGACGAACTGCTGCGCTTCCGCGAGAAGCTGCTCGCGACGGTCCGCGTTCGCTTCCGCCATGGCTTGAGCGACCCGAGCCTCCGAGGCGTGGACCATGAGACGAAACATGTCGAGCCGATTGCGCGTGGCCTTGATGCCCTTGCGCGACACGCCGCGTTCAATGCGTTGCCTGCAGACGCCCACAACATCGTCAAACCGGAACGCCGATTGATACAAAAGCGCTAGTTGCAGGTATGCCTCGTAGCCATCCGGATCCGCCTCGATCGTCTCTTTGAGAATGGATTCCGTTTGTTGGAACAATGCATTGGCTTGGGTTGCGGCTTCCGGGTTCTTTTTGTCGCGCATCGCCCGGGCCCACATTTGGGCCAGAAACGCGGCGTGACCGAGCCGAGCTTCATTCAGTGCCTCGGCGTCAGCGCCCGCCAACGCGACCGCCTCTTTGAAGAACGGCTCAGCCTCGGAGAACCGACGGTCGAGCAGCAAATACGTGCCGTATACCAATCGGACATGGGAGGCGCTTGCCCCCGGTTGCGTGTGACGGGTCATCAACTCCTGAAAAAGCGCTTTTCCGTCTTCCACTCGATCGCGCCGAACGTATTGGGCGGCAAGTTCGACGGCATACTCGGTGTTTTCAGGGTCCAGTTCCGACGCCAGGCGCAACTCCTCCAAGCCGATGGGGACGTCCTCCCCCCGCTGCCTCCGGATGTTGAGCAATGCGAGACCTTTTGCATAATGCGCGTACGCGATCTGTTGCGGTGTCTTCTCTCCCAATGCCTCCAGCAGTTTCACGGCCGCGTCGCGGGTGTCCTCCCATTCCTTGGTCCGCCCGTTGAGCCGCGCCACCTCCAGCAGCAATTCAAGATGGCTGACATGAGCCTTCACGAGGTCCGGCTGGTGGACCAGCGCTAGCTGCCACGCCCCAAGCGCCCCGCGCACGTCTCCGTTGTTCAGAAGCATTTCACCCAGGTGGACCAGGTGGGACGCATCCTGACTCCGCTGCCACGCCTCTTTGTAATACAACGCCGCCGGCTGCCACTGCTGACGCTGAGCGGCCTCCTCTGCCATCTCGATGAAATACTTCGGATCGCGCCGTTGTAACTGGTTGAGCATGATTGCGGACACAATGACCATGCCCACGAAGAGAGACAGCGTTAGAAAGACCACGATGCTCTTGTTGATCCGCTTGCCGGCCATCGGTTTATCCTTTCTCAGTGACGGCACGTGCCGCCCGCTCGGAGGCTTCAAAATCCGGAAAATGGTCGCGCAACAGTACGGGGACCACCCGGGCGAACAACTTCGCGGCCCCGTCGATGCATTGCTCGCGCGTCGCCCTCGGAAAACTGATCTCGATCTTGCTGAAATAAGCGTAGGTGTTCGTCAGGTCGTTGATGAGCACGCGCACCGCCGTCCGCGTGTTCACGAACCGGCCGTTGCAATTGAATGTATACACCACCGATTGCTCCTCGCGGTCGAACACCGCGGTCTTGCCAAAGGTCAGGACCCGCACCGGAAGCTTGCCGTCTGCCACCTCGGCGATGGGTACATCCAGTTCGATGCTTTCATGAGGCTGGGTCGGCTGATATCCGGCTCCGAGGTAACACACGTCCGGCGTATGGGGGACGAGGTTGTGTCCTCCCGAGTAATAGGTCACGAAGAGCTGCACAAACCGTAAAGGGTCCGACGGTGGCAATTGGGGGTTCTCAAGCATCCATTGGACGTAGTCCCCTGTACCCAGCGCCTCCTCGACAACCGACTCCAGAACGACCCGATTGACCACGCGATAAGGCGCCAACAGCCCCGGATCAAGGGCATTCAATGGTCGCTTCAGCGAAAGCCTTTCTTTGCTCTGTTTGATGTTCCAGTAGCCGGCCAGGGGTCCGGCAAAAATCCACGCCACGAACAACAGAAAAACCGCCACAAGGAACGGCGCGGTCACCCAACCCTTCCCATTCCGTGCCCCGGATGTTTTATGTAACTGCATGAGCGGTAACAACTTATCGGCAGGCACGGGGGTAACGCCCGCGCAAGGAATGCCCGCTTATCATAGGAGCTATCGGGCGACTCGCCGCCTGGCAACAGACTTGTCCCTTCAGGGACGATTGACCGAAATAGAGGACGTGGGCCCTGATTGTAACGTGGGATCGCGACCCCGCCGGCCTTAAATCTAGACAGTTTGGCCTCGAACTGTCCGATGAACCTTCAGCCTTTATACGAAAAAACACGTAGCGAACGGCCCTTGAACGTAGGTTTCGCCGACCGAGCTTGATCTTGATCGCAAAAGCCAACAGCAAGCCCCTATGCGTCATCCTCGGCTGCGGAGGTCATGGCCGCGTCGTTCTCGACATCCTCATGAACGCCGCCCGATTTGAGCCGGTCGGCTTCGTCGATTCAAACCCCGCGATGGTCGGGCGAAGAATCGACGGCCTGCCGGTACTGGGTCGCCCGGACGACATTCCGCGGCTTCGGGACCAGATCGGCGTCGAGTGTGGAATTGTCGCCGTTGGCGACAATGGGGCCCGAAGGGCTCTGGCCAATTATGCCGATTCGATCGGGCTTGAGCTGATCAATGCGATCCATCCTTCAGCCAATTTGGCGCGGAACGTAACGCTTGGCCGCAATATCGTGGTGGCTGCCGGCGCGTTGGTCGGCGCTCATTGTCAGATCGGCGATTCGGTCATCCTCAACACCGGTTGTTTGGTGGACCATGAGTCGATGATCGGAACCGCCACCCACATTTGTCCCGGGGCAAGACTCGCCGGCCGCGTGACGATTGAGTCGGGAGCATTCGTCGGTATCGGCGCGACGATCGTCCAAAACATACACATCGGGTACGAAGCGATCGTCGGCGCCGGGGCAGTCGTGATCAACGACGTTTCACCCATGTCAACGGCGGTCGGCGTCCCGGCCCGCGAAATCAAACGAATCCAGAAGCGCGGCGAAATGCCCGCCCGGCAACTCGTCCAGCCGCAGTATGCCTCGGAACGCCAGGGCGTATTGCCAGCCGAGATTCCAGCGACCGCTGGCAATGCTCGAATTTGAGCATCTGCTTGCCCGCTGCCTCTTCGTTTACGACGGTCCCGCCGCCAGTTTTGCACTCGCCTTTTAGCGCCGCTTGGGCTCATGCCTACCGGGAGAGTCCCGATTCAGACGCCGTCAACAGGGGGGGAACGCACGAATGCGACCATTATGATGTTCAGTTTTTCCTCGTCCATTCATTACCAACGAACTATCTCAGAATCCCAACATTGCCGGTGATCGCGGCCGACCTCTCGAAGCAAGGAATTCAGGCTTTGATCGGTCGTGATGTGACGAACAAATCAAGAAGCGGACCGAGCGGGGAAACTTGAAGGGTTAGGTGTGGCATCCTTCGAGGTCACGGCTGAAATGCTGCACCTGCTCGATTGCTTGGATATTCTTGACCAAGAACGGTTTCAGGCCAAATCTCTCGTAACCCGCCTATGATGGCATCCTCATAGGTTTCGAAGACCCCAGACACGGTAGATTCGTGGATCAGGGCATACTTTCCTTCTTGCTGCAAAAGGTTTGCAAGCTCTTTCTGATACGTAGCGATTTCCTGTTCCAGCGCCATAACCCATTACCCATTATTATTCTACAATATCGGATGGGGCATGGCAACCAGGGCTAAATCAAATAATCGCCGGCTGCGGCTTCACGTTGACCGCCACTTCGAAAATCTGTCCGCGCCGTGTGCGTCGAACCTGGAACTCCATTTGCGGCCGGCCGTCTTCCGCCGGGAGGCGATAGGTGTCGTTAACGGCGGGCACTTTCCCCATTTGACGGATCTGCCAGGCGCTCAGCGTTCCGGTCGCATCCGGAAGGGTAACGCCAAGCCGCCGGGCGAAGTCCTGAACCGGGAACCCGCCGCCCACCATCCACGTGCCTCCCGACAAAGCGTGGCACATCCGCGGCAGCCGATCGAACTCATCCTCAAGTTCCCCCACCAGCTCCTCGACGATGTCCTCGAGAGTCACCAGCCCCAGCGTTTGGCCGTCTTCACTGCTGACGATGGCTATGTGAATGTGCTTGTCCACGAAATCACGCAGCAGCGTCGAGGCCATTTCGTCGGGTTTGACGAAGTGGACCGGCCGCATGATCCCCATGAGGCTGGGGTCGTTGGGGTTGGTGCGCATATAGTAGATCATTTCCTTGAAATTGACGTAGCCGACGACGCGGTCGCGGTTGCCTTCGTCGATGACCGGAAAGCGAGTGTGCGGGTCCATGTGCGCCGCGAGAACGGCGTCGACGATTCTCTGTCCGGTCGACAGGAACGTGACCTGCTCCATCGGGATCATGACGTTTCTCACGCGCATTTGTGACAGCCGGCTGGCACCGCGGATGATTCGCTCCTGGTGGGTGCCGATGAGGTTGGAAATGCGAGCCAAGCCCGCCAGGGCAGCAAGCTCCTCGAGGGTGGCCATTCGCTCCGTGGTGCCGCGCTTTCGACCCTCGAACGGCCGGTTGATCCAATGAGCCAGCGCCACGAAGGAAGAAAGGGCCTTCAGAAGCCAAGCCAGCGGCCGCCCCAACAGAACGGCCAATGCGACGTTGTAGCGCACGCCGAGGGTCTTGGGCAGGATTTCCGTGTACTGAACCATCAAAAAAGTGAAGATCAGTGAAAAGACCAGAATCCATTCGTCGCCGAATATCTCGTCGAATTGGGCGCCGGCCACCGACGCGCCGATCGTGTGGGCCGCGGTGTTAAGGATCAAAACGACGGCGATGGGGCGCTCAATCTGGGCCTTAAATCCCTGCCAAAGGGCGCCTAAGCCCTTATGTTTGCTGGAAAGTAACGCCAGTTGCGCCGGGGTAAGACTGAGTAAAGTCGCTTCGGCCAGCGAGCACAAGAATGAAACGGATAAGGCGATCAAAACGGCGACGATGAAAGCAATCATGGCTTGGTGGTTCCTCGGCGGAGCGCCGCGTGGTCCAGGTTCTCAATCGACCGGTACAACGGCTTATACCAAATCGCCGCTGCCCTGCAACGCGAGTGCTCAGAATCGGTACTGGTATCGTTTGCCAGCGATCAGAGCCGCGACCGTCAGGGAGCGGGCTTTTCAGCCCAGCGAACGGCAGGACCGCTTGCTCACGCGCGCGACTCTGATCAAACGCTACCAGTACCTCAGGATGGGCGACCCATGACACCCGGACGGTTCCGGGTATGATGGGTCGTTACCGGTCGAGGTTTGGGTATCCGATTGACCACCTAGGGATAGACAACGGGGCGCTGAGACCGAAATGGCTGAACTGCACATTACCTTGTCTGACGGCCGCCAGGTGCGTTTCAAGCTGGGCAACCAGCAGCAAACCATCGGACGCGACGCAACGTGCGAGATCGCGATCGACGACCCCAGCGCGTCGCGGCGACACGCCCGCTTCACTCCGACCGCCAAGGGTTATGTCGTCGAGGATCTCGGCAGCAAAAACGGAACACTCGTCAATGATGCCTCATGCCGCAGCGCCGAGCTGCGCGACGGCGACCGAATCGCCCTCGGCGCGGCCGTCGCGGTTTTTCACGAGGACGTCGCCCGCAGTCAGGGCGGCGTGGTCATTTCCGACCTGAATGCGAGCGAGAGCCATGCGACCCGCTACGTGAGCCGCGAGAAGGAGTTGATGCTCTCGCAGCGCCGGCTCCAGATGATCTACGAGCTGAGCGAGCGGCTCACGACGCTTCAAGGCCGCGACATCCTCCTCGAGAACGCGATGGATATCTGTTTTGAAACGCTTCAGTTCGAGCGCGGAGCCATCGGCCTGCGCCAGCGCCAGGGCCGCGGCGTCGACTGGCCAGTGGTGCGCAATCTGCGCGGGTCCGAGGGCGAACTCACCATCAGCCGGTCCCTGTTCAGCCGCGCCTTGGAACACGGCGAACGGGCCATCTTCACCGACATCGGCTCCGGCAGCGCCGATCCCACCGTGAGCATGGTGCAGCACGGCATTCGTTCCGCAATGTGCGTGCCCCTGTTGGATCGCGACGGAACCCTGGGCGTGGTCTACGGCGATCGAATCAGCACGTCCACCCGCTACGCCGAAGAGGACATCGACTTCCTCGCCGCCATCGCCCGCCAGGTAACCATTGGTTTGATCAACTGTCGCCTCATGGAGGACCAGGAGCAGATGATCCGGCTCAATCGCGATCTCGATTTGGCGCGGAACATCCAGACCGCGCTTTTTCCGGCAAAGCTGCCCCAATCCGACTCGCTCAAGGTGGCGGCGTTGAATGAACCCGGGCAGCGGATCAGCGGCGACTATTACGATGTGATCGAGCGGCCAGACGGGCGATGCTGGTGTCTGATCGCCGACGTGACCGGTGAGGGCATCGCCGCGGCACTCTTGATGGCCAATCTTCAGGCCGCCGTCCGCGTGACCATCGACGAAACCGACGATCCGGGGGTGCTGCTGACTCGCTGGAACAAGCTCATTTGCCGGAATACAACCGCGTCCAAGTTCATCACCTGCGTGCTCGCCCTAATCGATCCCGCGAATCGGCGGGTCCGCTTCGCCAACGCCGGTCACTGTCCGCCGCTCCTAGTCCGGGCCTCGACCGCGCCGACGGAAGCGCCGGTTGAATCGCACTATCCGTTGGGCATCGACGAGAACGCCGATTACCAGAGCGGTGAGATTGAACTCGGTGCCGAGCCGGTCGTGTTCTTTTGCTACACCGACGGGGTGATCGAGGCCATGAACACCGATGGCGAACATTTCGAATTGTCGCGCCTGATCGAGGCGTTCGGACCACGCACCGATTTGAACCCTACCGCACTGGTCAAAAACGTCCGCAAAAGCGTCACCAGCCACGTCGGCTCGGCCCGTCAAAGCGACGACATCACGATGCTCGCGGTGAGAGTCGGGTGATCAGTGGCGGGAGCAACAGGTACGAGTCGTACCGTCAGGAAAGCGAATACCATGTCGAGCGGCCTTTGCCGCCCCGTTTCAGATGGCCGGATTCGACAAGCTCGCCGATGCGCTTCTTGATGGTGGCCCGGGGGGCTCCGGTGACGCGGATGATGTCGGCTACATGGACCTGGCCATGCTCGGCGGCGAGGTCGAGGATGGCGATGGCCAGTTCGGGCAGGGTCGAGCGCATGATCTTTTCGCGTTCGACCTTGGCTTCCAGGTTGCGCTTCTGCCTCTGAAGCGAATGCAGAAAGAACGATAGCCACGCCGACCAGTCCGGGGCCTTTTTCTTGAGGGTGCCTTGCGTCCGCCGAAGGGCGAGGTAGTAGCCTTCCTTGTTCTGCTCGACGATGCTTTCGAGGGAACTGTATGGGACGTAGGCGTAGCCGCTCTTGAGCAGGAGCAAGGTCGTCAGCGCGCGAGACAAACGGCCATTGCCGTCCTTGAACGGATGGATGGCCAGGAAAACCACGACGAAGATCCCCGCGACGATCAGCGGATGCAGTGCCTTCTCCTTCGTCGCCTTGTTGAACCATGTGACGAGCGCCTCCATTTCGCGGGGCGTGTCGAATGGGGACGCGGTTTCAAAAACGACTCCCACCGACTTCCCCAACGCGTCGAAGGCTTCGACGTTGTTGGGGTGCTTCTTGTATTCGCCGCGATGGCGGGCATCCTTCGTCGAGTACTTGAGCAACATGCCGTGAAGCTGTTTGATGTAGTTCTCGGTGACAGGAATGGCCTCGTGGCTGGAAAACACCGTTTCCATGACCAGGGCGTAGCCGGCGACTTCCTGCTCGTCGCGGGTCGAAAAGGACTTGGCTCTCACGCGACCGAGGAGGGTTTCCACCTGCCGGTCGGTGAGTTTGGCGCCCTCGATGCGCGTAGACGAGCCGACGCTCTCAATGGTAGCGATCTTGCGAAGCTGGCGCAACCGTTCCGGGGCGAGCTTTCCGAGCGCCCGCCACGCCCCCTTGAACTCGTCGATCTCGGCGATGAGCGAGAGCATTTCCTGAGTGATGGCCAGCGAGGCGGTGCGAATCATAGCCATAAATGTAGCCAATTAGAGCCAATTAGCCAAGTTAGATCTTGCGGCTCGAATTGGCCAAGAAAACGGCTATCGCCGGATCGTCGCGAATGAAAGCGGTCAAGGGTGAAACGCCCGGAGGAAGGGGACCCCTTTGGGACATTGACGGCAAGCATGTGCGCTACAATCTCGGCCTTCCGATGTGCAAGGCGGTGTTGTCGGCTGCACGAAGCACGGTTATTAGGCTTGATTTGCTGTAACTTATAAATTACAATCACATGGCGATGTACGAAATCTGGCATTACCTGACCGCCTCCGGCAGGAACGTGTTCGACGATTGGTTGGGCTCGCTCAAGGACAAAGATGCCGAAGGGCAGATCGCGGTGAGGCTCAACCGGCTGAAAGCGGGCAACTTCGGCGATTGCCGGTCGGTCGGCGGCGGGGTTTGGGAATTGCGAATTGATTATGGGCCCGGCTATCGCGTGTACTACGCGATCTCCGGGAAAACGGTGGTGCTGCTCTTGTGCGGAGGCGACAAGCGGACGCAATCAGGCGACATGGCTCGCGCGAAAGCATTCTGGGCGGACTACAGGGGAAAGGACGAAGAAATCATGAAACGCAAAGCAAGCATTTCCCATGAGGAAGTGATGGTGAAGAAGCTGCGGAACGACGCCAAGTTCGCCGCCGCCTACTTGAAAGCGGCCATGGAAGACAGCGAAGAGCCGCAAGTGCTGCTCATCGCGCTGCGGCAAGTCGCCAAAGCGCGGGGTATCGCCAACGTCGCCAAGCGGGCAAAAATCGAGCGGGAAAGCCTGTACCGGGCGCTATCGCCGAAGGGGAATCCCCGTTTCTCGACGATCGCCGCCGTCACCAAGGCACTCGGCTTGACGCTGACCGTCGAACCGGCGCCATCGCACTGAGCGGGTTATCGGGATGGGGCGGAGCATGCCAAGATCATTCGATGCTCGGTTGAGGGTAATTTGGGGGCAGTCGTACAGTCAGCAATCGAGAAATCCTCGCAAGTGCGAGAGTTTTAAGGCCTTGTGAACTTCCTGGAAAAAGAACCGGAGAGGGGGGGATTCGAACCCCCGGTACGGTTTCCCGCACACTGGTTTTCGAAACCAGCTCCATCAGCCGCTCGGACACCTCTCCTCATTACTCACATTCCGCGGGACCACCCCGCCCGCACGTACTTATCATCATCCACCCGGCGATATTACCGCATTCCACCCGAATACGACAGGGGAACACATGGCGCACCTCGATGGTTGGATACTCGAGCCTTATCGTCGGTTGCAAACCGGCCCAACTAATCCTAACATGGCCCTCTGCGCGTTGGATACTCGGGGAGAACGACATGCAAAAAATCAGATCCTTGCGGTGCCTGCTCATCACCATCCTGGCTTTGACTTCCGCGAACCTCGCGGCTCTTGCCAAAGAGCCACCGGCTGCATCGAACCAACCGGCTCGCGTCGAAGCGATCCTCGATCGTTTGGAAGCTCGTGGCCAAGGGCTCAAAGACCTTCGAACCAAGGTCATATTCGTCGAGAACGACCGGGTCAATCTGACTACTCGCGTCAAGACCGGCGAAATTCTGTTCTGGGTCACCGAGCCGAACCCGCGTTTTCTCGTCACCTTCTACAAAACGGAAATCGACGGCGTCGTCGGCAAGCGCGAGTGGTACTTGTTCGACGGAAGATGGTTGTATGAGGGCATCGAGCGGCTGGAGCAAGTAACGCAGCGCGAGTTCGCCGAACCCGGAGAACGGATCGATTTTTTTGACTTGGAGACTGCCCCCTTTCCGCTGCCGTTCGGACAGAAGAAAGAATCAATCCTTCGTAATTTCAGCGTGACGCTGGCCGAGCCTGCCGCGACCGACCCCGCGAACACGGATCACCTCATCTGCATCCCCAAGCCAGATGGAGCGTTCTACCGCAAGTACGATCAGCTCGAGTTCTTCGTCCAGCGCGAGGTCGATTTGCCGGTTCGCATCGTGGTCACCAAGAACGATCGAATGGAAATCAACACCGCCGAGTTCCCCGGTCTGACCCGCAAATCGATCAACTCGGGCGTTGATGAGGATGATCTCGAACAGCCCAAAGAGTGGAAAAAGTACAAGCGGGTCGTGGAAGGTCCGGGGCCCTCGGTGGAGCGGCCGGGGCAAAAGCCGTAGCCCCCAAGTCCACCGACACAAATGGCAGGTTCGTCGTTGCTTGATCGAGCCCATGTGAAGACGCTGCTCGAACGCGTTCAGCGCATTCCGATCGTCGATACCCTGCGAATCCGCATTGAATCCTTCGATGAGGGCACCTGCCGCGCGGTGGTGCCCTATGAGCGGCGATACGACGGCATCTTCGAGTGTTTCCACGGCGGTCTGCTGATGACCGTGGCGGACAGCATCGCCTGCTTCGCCATCATGACCCAAACCGGCCCGGACGAGGCCCTCACCACCACCGACATGAACATTCGCTTCCTGGCCCCGTGCCGCACCGATGTGACCGCCGTCGCCCGAGTCATCAAGCTCGGTCGGACCCTCTGTCCAGTGGCCATTGACTTGTTCGACACTCACGGAACCCAAGTGGCCGTTGCTCAGGTTACGTACATCCGCCTCCAGCGTGGCGCCTGACAATCCGTTGAAGGCAAGCCCGGTACAGATTGCCGTAAAAACCCAGTGCCGTAGGCACGGCTGATCAGAACCGCGACTGCAAAGGAGCGGCTGAGCTACGTACCGATGAAAATGTAGTTTGACGTAGGGCAGGTGGTTCTCGCGGCCACGCCGCGAGGTTCACCGGCCATTCGAAAACATCAAGTCAATCCCTTCCGTTGAAAACGAGTCCCATTCTGATACGTTGTCTTGGTGTCATTTGTGGGACAGGTCAAAGTGAACCCAACGGCCTCGCCCTTGGCGCATTTATGGCCATTGCGCCGCGACGTGGCCTATCTCAATCACGGTTCCTTTGGCGCCTGTCCGTCGGCGGTTCTCGAATACCAGCGGCAACTCATCGACGAACTCGAACGTCAGCCGATGGACTTCCTTTGGCGCGAGCTGCCGCGGCGCTTGGCCGGGGCACGCGAGGCGCTCGGTCAATTCATCGGTGCATCGCCCGATGACCTCGCCGTGGTGGTCAACGCGACCGCCGGCGTGAACGCCGTTCTACGGTCGCTCGATTTCCAGCCGGGCGATGAGTTGCTGACTACGGATCATGCGTACGGGGCGTGCCGAAAGACCCTCGAATACGTGGCCAGTCGTTGCGGCGCCCGGGTGACTGTCGCGCTGGTGCCGTTCCCCGTGCGTGGCGCGGATGAAGTCGTGGGGGCGATCCTCGGCGCAGTGACGTCGCGCACGCGGATCGCCATGATCGACCACGTCACCAGTCCGACCGCGTTGGTCTTGCCGATCCAACGGATTGTGAATGAATTGCAACAGCGCGGCGTGGACGTGCTCGTCGACGGCGCCCATGCACTGGGCATGGTTCCGCTCGAGTTGGATCGATTGGGCGCGGCTTATTACACCGCCAACGCCCACAAATGGCTTTGCGCGCCCAAGGGCTCAGCGTTCCTTCACGTCCGCCGCGACCGGCAGCACTTGATTCACCCCACCAGCATCAGCCACGGCTACGACCCGGCGCGTGGCGACGCTCGTTTTCGGGAGGAATTCGACTGGACCGGCTCGACCGATCCCACGGCTGGGCTGTGCATCCCGGAAAGCATCCGATACATGCAAGCTCTGGTGCCAGGCGGCTGGCACGAAGTCATGGCCAGGAATCGATCGCTTGTATTAGAAGCCCGCAAGACGGTCTGCGGCGCGATCGGGGTCCAGCCTCCGTGTCCCGAATCGATGATCGGGGCCATCGCCTCGATACTCCTGCCCAAGCCCGCCGAAGGCTCGCCCGCCGCTCGTCTGGACCACGAGCAGATCATGCACTGGTTCCGCGATCGCGGAATCGAAACGTGGCTCTATCCGTGGAACTGCGCCGGGGGAAAACTCATTCGGCTTTCGGCCCAACTCTACAACGACGAGTCTCAGTTCCAGCGTTTGGCTGACGCCCTCTTGGACGCACTCGGCATACACCCGAGGCGTTGAACTTCGCTCGCCGATGGGGTCACCATAAAATCGACGCCGTGAAACACCCCGCCCCATCACCCTCGCGGATTCTGCTTCGGGGCCTGCGAAAGCGGTGTCCTCGATGCGGGCAGGGGAGGCTCTTTGAACGCTGGTACACGATATTCAGTCGCTGCTCGACCTGCGGCCTTGATTTCGGGCAACACCAATCCAATACCTGGGCGTTCATGTACATGAGCACGGCCGCCCTGACCGGCATGATCGTTCTGGCCATGCTACTCACTCGCCCGCCGACGATTCTGATCGGGCGGCTGGTGGTTTTGTTCGCTGCCTTTTGCCTGATCGGCCTGACACTTCCGTATCGCAAGGGCATCGCCATGGCCATTGAGTACCTCGTGGAGACCCGTTGGAACCGATCAACGCACCCGGCCGACGAGCAACAAGAGTAGGATCTACATCGAATTCTGTTGCATTTCCGCGGTTGGGTTACTCCCTCTCCCTTCCAGGGAGAGGGTAGGGTGAGGGTTTTAACGTTTCGATAATTCGATTTTTCGCCGTTTTTCCCGCTCGCGCTGCTAAGATAGGATGACCCTTCGGAGGGCGGAGCATTGACAGCGCGGTTCCCACAACGGGCTGGTATGAGCGCGTGCCTCGCCGGCGCGGTCTTGGCCTGTTGCCTTTCGCCGAACCCAGCCATCGCCGGCTCCATCAGCCAGGTCCTCGACTACCGCGGGCACCGGGCGCTGGATGGGCCCTATGACATTGCCGCAGACCATACCGGCGCCATTTACGCGGCGGCACAACGGAACAACGCGGTTTTGAGAATCACTTCGGAGGGGATCGTGGCTCGGGTTCTCGGTCCGGAAGGCGACGGAGAGGGAGCGGAACTGGGTCTACCTTGGGCGGTCGCTCTTGGACCCGACGGCTCCGTCTATGCCGTGGGAGCCGAGTACCGTAACGTCTTTCAGGTGACTTCGGACGGGTGCATCACCGAGATCATGCGCGGGGGCGGCTCCCTGGGAGGACCACGTTCCGTCGCCGTGGACCTGATGAATAATGTGTTTGTATGCTGGACTACGAATCGAGTGACTAAGCGCACTCCTGACGGGCTGATTACCGATGTACTCAACGCTTCCGGCGACGGCATGGGACACGCCTTGAATAACCCCCGGAGCTTGGACGTTGACCCGGATGGAACGCTTTACGTCGCGGGACGTGAAAGCAGCAACGTTTTTAGGGTGACTCCCGAAGGAGCGATTACGCAGATCATCGACGACACCGGCGACGGCATGGGGCATCCCTTGAGCTCAGCGGGAGATGTCGCGGTTGACCCTCTTGGCAACGTTTTCGTAATTGGTGGCGTCAGTCGTAACGCCTTTCGCATCCGACCCAACGGGGAGATCACTCAGGTACTCGATCAGTTTGGCGCCGGGGGGAACACACCGCAACTCTACGGCCCGGAGGGCGTGGCCACCGACTCCGCAGGAAACGTCTATGTGATGGACTACTATGGCGTTTTCAAAGTCACTCCCTCAGGCGAAAAATCGAAGATTGCCGATCTGGGTTTTTGGAACCCGCAGGCCATCACGATTGATGACGACGATAATCTCTATCTCTCATCAATGAAGCTTGTCGAATACGACAAGGACGGCTTTCCCTGCTGTCCCGGCTCGAACATCATCTACAAGATTCCGCCGGGGGGCCAACCGCAGCTGTTCTTCGACGGCGTGGGCCAGGCCGAAGTCGAAAAGGGTCTATTTGAAGTGCCGGAGTTCGGTTCCCCGTACGACGTGGCCATTGAACCCACGGGAGATATCCTGATCGCGAGCTTTTCGACCGGTAGCGCTTTCAGAGCGACCCCTCGAGGCGGGATCCGCCGTATCATCGGACCTGAAGGCGACGGCGCGGGCCATTTTCTCGACTCAGCCGCGGGAGCAGCGTTTGATCCCGCTGGCAACGCCTATGTGAGCGGATACTTTAGTGGCAACGTGTTCCGTATCACGACTTATGGTGTAGTCAGCCAGATCATCGACGCCACGGGTGACGGGCAGGGGCATCCGTTGAATAGGCCCATACACATTGCCTCGGATCGGCTGGGCAACGTTTATGTCTCCGGTGCCGAAAGCGACAATGTATTGAAGTGGAGCGCCGACACCGGGCTGAGCACACAGATCATTGGCCCTCAAGGCGATGGGCAAGGCGCGATCCTTGATGCGGCGAATCGGCTGGTCGTCGACGATGAGCTCAATGTGTTCGTCGTGGGATTCAAGTCGCATAACGTGTTCCGGATTGCGGCGAGCGGGACGATCACGAAACTCATCGACATTACCGGCGACGGGCAGGGGCACGCCCTGCGCGGCCCCAGTGGACTCGCCTTGGGTGCCGATGGAACCGTCTACGTAGCCGGCACGGAGACGGATAACGTCTTCTCCATCACGGCTACTGGATTGATCGCTCAGATCATGAATGCCGCGGGCGACGGGGCGGGTCATCCCCTGAATTATCCGTTAGGAGTAGCCCTCGACTGGGCAGGTAATGTGTACGTGTCCGGCCGGGACAGCCAGAACGTGCTCAAAAGGGCACCGGATGACACAATCACGGAGATCCTCAACAGTCTCGGCGATGGACGTGGGAGCCCCTTCTGGAGCGGAGGCGCGCTAGGAGTTGACACGCTGGGCCGAGTGTACGCCTGCGGTCTGTCATCCGACAACGTTTTCCGCATCACCCCCGACGTGAACATCTCGCTGGGCGATTTTGACGGCGATCAAGATGCGGACTTGCACGACTTCGCCGCCTTCCAGAACTGTTTCGGCACCCGCCTGGCGCTGCCCGACTTCTGCACCCGTCTCGACCTCAACCTTGATGAGAAAGTGAACCTCGCCGACGCGGGACTCTTCGTTTCGTTCGTCGGCCCACCGTAAGCGGGAACATCCGACACATGGCCACGCAAGCGTGGACCATGCCACGCGCCCCGCGAACGCCAGACCGCTTGCTCACGCGCGCGGCTCTGATCAATCACTATCCATACCTGCAACCTGGCAAAGCGTGACGGTTTAACCCGATTTTGCTATCCTGGGGCGTCGATTGTCGAATCGCGGGACCCCCCTCACTCCCCCCTTGGCAAGGGGGTAAGGCAAGGGGGCGACGCCCTTAAACCACGGCGCCGTCCGGGCTTGGAGGAACCTGGCTCATGGATTTTGAACTCTCTGAAGACCTGCTGGCCTTGCAGGACATGGCCAGGCGGTTCGCCGCCGAGCATATCGCCCCCAACGCTCGCAAATGGGACCGCGAGGCGGACATCCCCCGCGATATCGTGGCCAGGTTGGCTGAGCTGGGGTTCCTGGGAATTTTCATCCCCACTGAATACGGCGGGTGCGGGTTCGGCGACTTGCCGACGACGGTCATCATGGAGGAGATCGCCCGGCATTGCGGGGCGACGGCCCTGATGCTCGACGCCCACAACGCCCTCAGCAGCGCTCATATGATCCGGGCGGCCAACGATCAGCAAAAAGCCAAGTATTTGCCCAAGCTGGCCAAGGGGGAGTTTCTGGGGGCTTGGGCCCTTTCGGAGCCGGGATGCGGCAGCGACGCCGCGGCGCTTCAAACTTCCGCCGTTCTTGAAGGCAGCACCTGGGTGATCAACGGCTCCAAGCAGTGGATCACCAACGGGTACCACGCGGGCGTGTACGTGGTGATGGCCAAGACGACTCCGCAGGGCGGGGCCAAGGGCATCAGCGCGTTCATCGTCGATCGGGGCACGCCCGGCCTGATTATCGGGCCCAAAGAAGACAAGATGGGCATGCGGGCGTCGGACACCGTGGGGTTGACGTTCGAGAACATGCGCATCCCGAAGGAAAACCTCTGTGGCCAGCTTAATCAGGGGTTCATCGACGCGATGAAAGTGCTGGAGCGCGGGCGGATCACGATCTCGGCGATGTCGGTCGGGCTCGCGCGGGGCGCGCTGGACGAAAGCCTGAAATACGCCAAGGAGCGGGTCGCGTTCGGCAAGCCGCTGTTCGACCATCAGATGATCCAGTTCATGCTGGCGGACATGGCCATGGAGGTCGACGCGGCCCGATTGCTGACGCGAAAGGCGGCGATTCTTTCGGACGCGGGGCAGCCGTCGAACATCGAGGCGTCGATGGCGAAGTTGTATTCAAGCGAGATCGCGACCAAGGCGTGCCTGAACGCGATTCAGATTCACGGCGGGAATGGGTACACGAAGGATTTCCCGGTCGAGCGATACATGCGGGACGCGAAGCTGTGCGAGATCGGGGAGGGATCGAGTCAGATACAGCGGATTATCATCGCCCGGCACCTGCTGGGGTTTTGATCGTAGGGTGGGCTGCCCACCATTCAATGTGTGGGACCGGCTTTCCAGCCGGTCATTGTTTCAGACCGATTGCTTTGTGACCGACTAGAAAGTCGGTCCCACATGAAAGAACTCATGGACTTCGAACTCGACGACGATCACCGAATGCTTCAGCAGCAAGTCCGCGAGTTCGCGCTGAAAGAGGTGGCCAAGGGTGCCGCCGACCGCGATCACGAACAGGCAATGGACGATGAATTCCGCGCGTCGCTCGGCGCGATGGGATTGTTCGGCATCACCATTCCGGAGAAATATGGCGGGGCGGGCTTGGGTACGGTCGCCTCGACGATTGTCGTGGAGGAAGTTTCCAAGGCGTGCGCGGGCAGCGGCGTGCTGCTCAGCGCCCATCAGTCGCTTTGCGTCGATCCCATCATGCGGTTCGGATCGGAGGCCCAGAAGCAGAAATACCTGCCCGGGCTGGCCAGCGGCGCGACAATCGGCTGCCTTTCATTGACCGAACCGGGCAGCGGGAGCGATGCGGGGGCGGCCACGTGCCGCGCGGAGCTTAAGGGCGATGCGTGGCACATCACCGGCACGAAGATTTTCGTGACCAACGGCAACGAAGCGGGCGTCATGGTGCTGATCGCCGTGACCGATCCGGATGAGCCCAAGCGCCGCTTGAGCGCTTTCATCGTCGAGAAACCGCAACGCGGCCTGCGCATCGGCAAGCTTGAAAAGAAGCTCGGCATCCGTTGCTCGTCCACCGCGGAGTTTGTGTTCGAGAATTGCGTTGTGCCGCGAGACGCTTTGCTCGGCGAGCGCGGGCGAGGGATGCGCGTCGCACTCACGACGCTCGACGGCGGTCGCATCGGCATCGCCGCCCAGGCCTTGGGAATCGCGCAAGCTTGCCTCTATCAAGCGACGAAATACGCCAAAACCCGCGTGCAGTTCAACGAGCCGATCGGCAAATTCCAGGCGATCCAGATGAAACTGGCCGACATGGCCGTGGGGATCGAAGCTGCCCGAGCCTTGATCTATCGGGCCGCGTGGCTCAAGGACTCCGGCAAGGAATATGGCCAGGCGGCGGCGATGGCCAAGCTCTTCGCCAGCGAACATTGCTCCCGCTGCGCCAATCACGCGGTGCAAGTCTTCGGCGGCTACGGCTACTGCAACGATTACCCCGTGGAGCGCTTCCTCCGCGACGCGAAAATTACGGAGATCTACGAAGGCACGAGCGAGATACATCGGCTGGTGATTGCGAGGGGATTGGCGGAGAAGGTGTAGAGTGAACACTGCCCACCACGCGCTTAGGTCAGGTCGTTGACCTGCCGGTGGGATGCATTCAGAAACAGAGCCGCGACCGTGAGGGAGCGGGCAAACGATGATCCAACCACTTCAAACTCTGAAATTCGAACTCCCCTACGAACTGCTCGCCGACTACTGCCGCCGATGGAGAATCACCAAGCTGGAGGTATTCGGCTCGATCCTGCGCGACGACTTCGGCCCGGACAGCGATGTCGACTTTCTCGCGACGTTCGATCCGGCCGCCCGATGGACGTTGTTCGACATGGTAGATGCCGAAGAGGAACTCGCCGAGATTGTTGGACGGCCCGTGGACCTCGTCGGACGCCGCGCGATCGAGAAGAGTCAGAATTGGATGCGTAAGCGAATGATCCTCGAAAACGTTCGGACGGTCTATGTCGACTGATATCGTATCGTTAATGGACATTCGCGCGGCGATTGATCGGGCTCTAGAATTCGCTTCTGGTCTGGACTACGAACAGTTTTCATCCGATTCGAGAACGATGTGGGCGATATACAGCCAGATCATCATCATAGGCGAAGCGGCCAATCGAATCTCTCCAGACTTTCGACAGCGCCATCCCGAGGTTCCGTGGAAAAAGATGATCCCGATGCGGCATCGGCTCGTACATGACTACGACGAAGTCGATTGGATGCAGGTCTGGGAAACAGTCGTGTCGGACCTGCCGGACCTAAGGACTTCCGTCGACTCCCTGATTCCAAAAGAACCATAACGGCTTTCAATGTTGACGGTTTTGAGAATTGCTCCGGAAATAAGGTGAGTAATGGTTGCTGCAATTCTTCAACAGCGTGATGCACAGGTCGCTGAACTCTGCCGCCGCCACCACGTCCGGTGGTTGGAAGTGTTCGGTTCCGCGGCGGACGGGTCGTTTGATCCCGAAAAGAGCGACCTCGACTTCCTCGTCGAGTACTTTCCCCTTACGCCCTCCGAGCATTACGACGCCTACTTCGGGCTCTGGGAGGACCTGAAGAATCTGTTTGGAAGAAAAATCGATCTGGTTGAGGACGGATGCATCAGCAATCCTTACGTGCTGCGGCGAGTGAACGAATCACGCAGGCTTGTTTATGACGCGAGATCGTGAATCATACCTCCACGACATGCTGGATTCATGTCGGTTTCTTCGCCAGATGATTGAAGGCGAAGTAGTCGATCGATACGTTCGCGATCGCGTATTTCGTAGTGCCGTTGAAAGGGAACTTCAGATCATCGGTGAAGCGCTGCTCCAGTTGCGACAACTGGACGATGAGTACGTGCAGCAAATCGCTGAGCATCAACAAATCATTTCCTTCCGCCACGTCCTTGTACACGGATACCATAAGCTTAAGCCCGACGTTGTTTGGAACGTTCTGACGACGAAGCTACCGCTGCTCGATTCGCAGCTAGAAACTTTGCTTGGTGAGGAATCATGAAACGGGAACGATTGGCGACTCGTCATCCTACAAGAGAACCAATGCAATGAAAGAAACAATCGCTGTCATCGGCGCCGGAACCATGGGCCGCGGGATCGCGCAGGTGTTTGCCCAAGCGGGGTATACCGCGTCGATTTACGACTCCTTTCCGGCCGCCATCGATTCCGCCTCATCGAACATCGCCAAGATGCTCGATAAGGCCGTCGAGAAGGGAAAGATGGCCGCCAACGACGCCGCCGCGACGAAAGAGCGAATCCGCCCCGTTAAAAAACTCGCCGATATCGGCAAATGCTCTCTCATCATCGAAGCCGTCATTGAGCAACCCGAAACCAAAATCGCCGTCCTCAAAGAAGCCGAGGCGCAACTCGCCGACGACGGCATCCTTGCCTCCAACACCAGCAGCATCAGCATCACCCAGCTCGCCGCGGCCACGAAACACCCGGACCGCTTCATCGGCATGCACTTCTTCAACCCAGTCCCGCTCATGCAGCTCGTCGAGGTCGTCCGCGGCCTTCAAACGAGCGACGAAACCGCCGCCCGCACCATCGCCCTGGCCAAGGCCGTCGGAAAAAACCCCATCGAATGCCACGACCGCCCCGGCTTCATCTCCAACCGCGTGCTCATGCCGATGATCAACGAGGCCGTCTTCTGCCTTATGGAGGGCGTGGCCACCGTCGAATCGATCGACGGCATCATGAAGCTCGGCATGAACCATCCGATGGGCCCGCTTGCCCTGGCCGACCTCGTCGGCCTGGACGTCTGCCTGGCCATCATGGAAGTGCTCCACCGCGACCTCGGCGAGGACAAATACCGTCCGTGCCCGCTGCTGCGAACGATGGTCCAGGCCGGCCGCCTCGGAAAAAAGACAAAACAGGGCTTCTACCGGTATGATTGAGAAACGGTGAAACGAATGAAGCGTCGAAATGTCGAAAAGTCGAAACCCGGAGCGTGGTCGAATGAATTGTCGATTGTCGATCGCAGGAAGAGGACAGGTTCGCGTGATCGAAATTCACCATTAGATCGACATTCGAGATTCGCCATTGGTCATTCGCGATTTGACTTCTCATGAGTAAGACCCAAGTACAACTCGAGCTTCAGGGCGTTCACGCCGCGATCACCTTCTCCACTGAAGAGGGCGTCAACGTGCTGATGCCCGATCTGTTGCACAGCTTCGGGGCGATCGTCGCCCGCCTTCGCAAGGAAACGCTGGTCCGCACGACGACGATCCAGGCCGAGGGAAAAGTGTTCCTGGCCGGCGCGGACATCAAGGCCATGGCAGAATACGGTCCGGCCGAGGCCCGCGAACTCGCGGAGTTGGGCCAGGGCATCTTCCACGACCTCGAATCGCTGCCCTGCATCACCGTGGCCGCCATCAACGGCGCGGCCTTGGGTGGCGGGTTGGAGCTGGCCCTGGCCTGCGATTTCCGCGTCGCGGTCAAGCACGCCAAACTCGGCCAGCCCGAGGTCACGTTAGGGCTGATCCCGGGCTGGGGCGGCGTTTCGCGCCTCACCAAGCTGATCGGACCCGCCCGCGCCAAACGGCTGATTCTCAGCGGAATGCAGGTTTCGGCCGAGGACGCGGTACAATATGGGTTGGTGGACGAGGTCGTGAACTCACCGGAGGATCTGCGGCATCGCATCACCGCCTTCTGCAAAATGTTCCGGCTCGCCGCGCCCAACGCCGTCGCCATGGCCAAACGGGCCGCACGCGATCACGACGAACTGACCGCGTTCGTCGAATGTTTCGACCATCGCGACAGCCGCGAGGGGATGTCGGCATTTATCGAGAAGCGCCCCGCCTCGTGGGTGGAGTAGCATTATGAACATCAAACCGACGGAAAATCGATCCAAGCCGACGACTCGACCGGTGGCGGACAAGCCGTTCGTTGCACCCGAGGACTTGGGCACCTTCGATCCGAAAAAAGCCCTCGGCGAGCCCGGGGCGTTTCCTTTTACCCGCGGCGTGCATCGCACCATGTACCGCGAGCAGTTCTGGACCATGCGGCAGTTCGCGGGTTTCGGAACCGCCGAGGACACGAATCAACGCTTCAAATACCTTCTCGAACATGGCCAGACGGGCTTAAGCACGGCGTTTGATTTGCCCACGCTGATGGGTCGAGACGGTGACGATGCCCTGTCACTGGGCGAAGTAGGCCGTTGCGGCGTGGCCATTTCGGCGCTGGCGGACATGCGCCGTCTCTTCGACGGCATCAACCTCGGCGAGGTCAGCACGAGCATGACGATTAACGCTCCGGCCGCGATCATACTTGCGTTCTACATCGCCGTGGCCAAGGAGGAGGGCGTGGCGTTGGACAACCTTCGCGGCACGCTGCAAAACGACATTCTGAAGGAATTCCACGCCCAGAACGAATACGTGTTCCCGCCCGGTCCCAGCGTCAAGCTCGTCGTGGACACGATCGAGTTCTGCACCGAGCACATGCCGCAATGGAACACGGTGTCGATCAGCGGTTATCACATTCGCGAGGCGGGGGCCACTGCGGCGGAGGAGTTGGCATTTACGCTGGCCGACGGCATGGCGTATGTCGAAGGCGGCATCGCCCGTGGCCTGGACGTCGATGCGTTCGCCCCGCGGCTGAGCTTCTTCTTTGACGTACACAATGATTTCTTCGAGGAGATCGCCAAGCTGCGGGCGGCGCGGCGGATATGGTCGCACGTCATGCGCGATCGATTTGCGGCCAGGGACGAGCGAAGCTGGAAGCTGCGGATGCACTGCCAGACGGCCGGCGTCACGCTCACCGAACAACAGCCGATGAACAATCTCATTCGCGTCGCGTATCAGGCCATGGCCGCCGTCCTCGGCGGCACCCAATCGCTCCACACCAACAGCATGGACGAAACGCTGGCCCTGCCCACCGAACAGGCGGCCAAGCTCGCCCTGCGTACGCAGCAGATTCTGGCCCACGAGACCCGGGTGAACCAGACCGTTGATCCGCTCGGCGGCAGTTATTTCGTCGAGAAGATGACGAATGAGATGGAGGCCAAGGCGTGGGCGATTTTCGATCAGATCGACGCGATGGGCGGCGTGGTCAAGGCCGTCGATCGCGGCTACTTCCGCCGCTGCATCGCGGAAAGTGCTCAAGCCGAACAGGCCCGCCTCGATCGGGGTGAGCTTAAGGTCGTGGGCGTCTCCGACTTCATTGAAGAAGGTCCGCCCAATATCGACATTCTGCAAATTAGCCACGAGACGGAAGAAGGCCAGGTCAAACGCCTCAAGGCGCTTAAGGCCTCGCGCGACAGGTCCAAGCACGCCGCGGCCATGCAGCGCATCACCGACGACGCCCGCCGCGGGGCCAACATGATGCCCGCCCTCATCGCCGCCGCCGAAGCCGACGCCACCGTCGGCGAAATGATGGACGCCATGAAGACGGTCTTCGGCTCCTACGACGGCGGCCCGGAGTGGTGAGGCCGAGCAGAAGCGCATATGCCGTCCGTTGAACGAACGGCCTCATTGGCAATAGGATGTCGGCCTATGAATCGGAATTATCCGCCAACCCAATGACTCACCCCGCCCCTCGCATCCTTCTCGCCAAGATCGGCCTTGATGGCCACGACCGCGGCGTCAAGGTCCTCGCCCGGTCCTTCCGCGACGCCGGCATCGAGGTCATCTACACCGGCCTGTGGCAGACCTGTGAGGCCACCATGCACGCCGCGTTGCAAGAAGATGTTGACGTCGTCGGCGTCAGCCTGCTTTCCGCGGCGCACATGACTGTCATGCCCGAAATGCTCCGCCTCCGCAAAGACCTCGGCATCGAGAACATTCCGCTGATCCTCGGCGGGATCGTCCCCGTGGCCGACCATCCCAAACTCCGCGACATGGGAATCTCCGCCGTCTTCAACCCAGGCTCCCCCGTCGATGAAATCGTCAATACCGTCCGTGATCTGGCCACCAAGCCGCACCCCGTCAACGTCAAAGAGGCAATCGCCGCATACGGAAAAAAAGACCATCGCGCCCTGGCCAAGCTCATTACCGTCATCCAACACGGCGAAAGTTTCAACGGTTGGAAGCCTCCGCCCGGTAAGGCCAAGGTCATCGGCATCACCGGCGCCCCCGGCGTCGGCAAAAGTTCGTTCATCTCCCGGATCGGCAAGCGTCTCCGCGACCGTGGGCACAAGGTCGCCGTCGTGGCCGTCGACCCCACCAGCCCCGTCACCGGCGGGGCCCTTCTCGGCGACCGCCTCCGGATGATGTCCGGCGCGCCCGATCGCGACTTCTTCGTGCGGAGTCTTTCTTCCGGCGACGCCCAAGGCGGCATCGCCCCCCGCTGCAAGGAGGTCGTCGATCTGGTGAACGGCTTCGGCTTCGATTTCGTCCTCGTCGAGACCGTCGGGGCCGGCCAATCCGACGTGGCCATCCGAAAAGTGACCGACCGCGTCCTCCTCCTTCTTATGCCCGACAGCGGCGACGCCGTGCAGTTTTCCAAGGCCGGCATTATGGAAATCGCCACCGCGTTCGTGCTCAACAAATGCGACCTGCCCAACGCAGACGCCACGGAAGCCCAGTTAATCAGCTCCGTCGGCGACACCCGGCCGCTCTGGAAAGTCTCCGCCGTCCGCGACGAAGGCTTCGACGCCGTGGCCGACTGGCTAACCCATTCTTGAAACGCGCCCCGACACTTTTAGCCATCGGGGACGAACTGACGAGGAGGCTCTCCGGCCTGCGCTTCCGCGCCCCCGTCGCCTACGTCTACAACCCCCTCGAATACGCCCGGCAAGCCTACGCCCAATATGTGTCACGCTATGGCACTGGTCGGCGAGAAATCGTCATGTTCGGCATGAACCCCGGCCCCTGGGGCATGGTCCAGACCGGCGTCCCTTTCGGCGAGGTGACCATCGTCCGCGACTGGCTCGGCATCAACGCCAAAGTCGCCAAGCCGCCCCGCGAGCATCCCCGCCGCCGCGTCGATGGCTTCGCCTGCCAACGAAGTGAAGTCAGCGGTGCTCGCCTCTGGGGCTGGGCCCGCGACACCTTCCGCACCCCCCACCGCTTCTTCGATCGCTTCTTCGTCGCCAACTATTGCCCGCTCGCGTTCATGGAAGCCTCTGGCCGCAACCGCACCCCCGACAAGCTCCCAGCCGCCGAACGCGAGCCGCTGCTGGCCGCCTGCGATAACGCCCTCCGCCGAACCATCGAACACTTCCGTCCGCGCTTCGTCGTCGGCATTGGGGCCTTCGCCGAGTCACGGGCCAGAATCGCCCTCGCGGGCATGGACGTGACCATCGCCCGCATCCTCCATCCCAGCCCGGCCAGCCCGGCGGCGAACCGCGGATGGGAAAAACGAATGACCGAGCAGCTTCTATCCATCACCGACTCCTAAGGGTTCTAACTTGCAATCAAATTTGCCTTATGAAAACTGCATTGCATCACCATCTATTAAATCATAGATTCCAAATGGCTTTGTTTGGAAATTTCACTCTTTTGCGGTTCCTTGCTTTGGCAACCCACGAACGGATGGGTCGCCCATACACAGAACGCGCAATGGGATCGGTGATGGGGTGAATTGGACCGATCAGGCGTTGGCGCTATCAAAAACGCGGCTTATTGACAGTTGGCTTGGCGGCTTCGGAAGGCGAGTTTGGCACCGACCAGGGTGAGCAGCGTCATCACCAGGATTCCCCAGCCTGAGACGGTCGGGATCGGCACCGCGCATGGATGGAATCCATCATCGCCGCACGGCAGACCTGGGCGAGCCGGGTTTCCGCCCAATGCCCGGCAACAGGCGGCATCGACCTCAATGCACGATTCGTCGGGCAGACAACATGCGGCCACGCCTTCGCAGGCAGCGCCGTAGAGAAACGTCGCCCCGCCCGGGCAAAGGTCGAACGTCGTTGTGGAACAAGTCGAACCGTCGCAGCAGGCCCCGGAAGGCGCCGGCGTGCAGTATACACCGTCTCCGCTGAAACCCGGGTTGCAATCACAATGAAAGCTTCCAGGCGTATTAACACACGTCGCATTGAGATTGCAGATCGTCCCGACGGCGCACTCGTCTATGTCGGTGCCGCAATCCGCTCCGATCCAGCCCGAATCGCACATGCAGCCCGTGCCCGTGGGACCGTCGTCACAGGTGCCGTGACCACTGCACGGATGGTCGGCGCCGCCGGGGCACTCCAGACACATCGGGCCGTAGTACTCAGGATCGCAGGACAGGTTGAACACGTACGCGGCACCCCACTCTTCCTGGAAATCATCTTCGTGATAGGCTCCGACGAAAGCGACTTCGCCGAAGACGGCCACGGAAGTGCCGAAGTGGTCAAGTACGTGGCGATCCGAACTCTGTAGCTGGTACTCCTCGTTCCATAACGAGCCATTCCATCGAAATGCGGATGTGGCGCGACCGACCACGATGACATCTCCAGATATCGAGACCGCGAACGCCCCTATGCCGGTGGACATCAGTTGTTCTTCGAGCCAAGATCCCGGTGCCCCAGGATTCCAGCGAAATACGTAGACGGAAGGCATGTCGGGGTCGAAGGTGGCTCCTCCAATGACGATGACATCGTCCGAGTTCGACACGCACATAACTTGACCCTGGATTGGCCACGCCCAGGGCCGAAATGTTTGCTCCTCGGCCCAACTGGACCCGCTCCATCGAAAGACGTATACGGTACCGGAAGTATCACCGCCCGCGAGCATGGCCCCAACGACGGCCACGTCGCCGGAAACGGAGACGGCGAAGCCAAACCTATCATTCTCCGTTCCGTCCGAGGCGAGTAGCTTCTGCTCCTCCACCCAGGAAATGCCATTCCAGCGGAACACGTAAGCCGAGCCCGAGCTCGATCCGAGGTCATCGTCCCCACTAGCGCCGACGATGAGTACGTCCTGCGATAGCGAGACGGCAATGCCAAACCGGTCACTTGCAGCCCCATCCGAAGGGAGCAGCTTCTGCTGTTCGAGCCATAAAGACCCGTCCCAACGGAAGAGGTACGCCGAGCCGCGTCCGTCATCGAAGGGCGCTCCAACGACGGCCCACTCACCCGAAATCGAGACGGACGCGCCGAATTCGTCGTTGGGACCACCGTCTGACGAAAGCAGCTTCTGGAATTGCGACCAAGTCGAGCCGTCCGAGCGAAAGACATACGCGGCCCCGGAGTGCTCCCCGATGTCGTCGTCAAAATGAGCGCCGATGAGGGCGAAGTCCCCAGACACGGAGACCGAGTATCCAAACTCCTGGCCCTCAATCGGATCGGAGGCTCGGAGTTTTTGGGACTCATGCAGAACCTGAGCGTCAGCGCGCGGCACGATGCCCAAAGCCGAGAACATAAGACCCAGTTGCCACGCAGGCCGTGAAACGGAAAACATAGGCATCCCTCGGATAATGACGCGGAGAACCCCCAAGCTTCGACAACGCCCTAGAATACTGTAATCGGCTCTATGGGCCTAGTCAAGGCAACAGACAATAGACCCGTCTCGGTGCCCCGATCACACAAAGAGGTTCGCACCCGCGCCATTCCTTTCCCACCTCGCTGCTTGGGGTACAATCACCGAAGGATCTGATTCTTATTGCGGGAACCAAAGCGACGCGGAAACCACATTTGCACGACCTCACCAAACTCCCGCTGGATGACTTCCTCGATCGCCTGGCCGATCGGACCCCGGCTCCGGGCGGCGGGGCGGCCGCGGCCGCAGCGGGGGCACTGGCCGCTGCCCTCGCCCGCATGGCCATCGCCTTCTCGGTGAACAAAAAGACCGACGGTGCCGCCCGCAATCGGATCGAGCACGCCGCAAGCCGCCTGCGCACCGCCGACGAAGTTCTTCGCGCCTTGATCACCGGCGACGCCGATGCCTACGCCAAGCTCTCCCACGCCGCCAAGCAAGATCGATCTTCCACGCCCGAGCAGGCCCGCTACAAACGCGTCGTCCTCGACGCCCTCGCCGTGCCCCTGGAGATCGTCGCGTTCTGCCACGACGCCCTTTCAGTCCTCGATGATCTCAAGTCCGACACCAGTCGATACATGCACAGCGATCTCGCCGCCTCCGCCATCCTCGCCGAGGCCGCCGCCCGCGCCGCCGCCCTCATGGTCCGCGTCAACCTCGCCGAGTTGTCCGACGCCGCCGCGCGAACCAAGATCGAATCCGACCTGGAAGCAACGCTGACCAAGTGCCGCCTCCGCCGCGAATCAATCGAAGCCTTCGTCCGCGCATGAATCGAAGCTCTCGTCCGGCGCATGAAGTCTCCCCCGGGATACCGCTGGGGGCGTGGCATGGTCCACGCTTGCGTGGCCATGCCTTCGTAGGAAAGGTTGTCAACCTCCTGTTCAAATCCTCCCCCACTCGGTCGATAATTCCTTCGTATGGATAACGAACCCTCATACCACATCGATATTCCTGGCCTGGAAGAATCCTCCGTCTGCCCCGACCACGATCGCAACCTGAACCGCCCCTGGATCGGCGTGCGTTTCGAATGCTGCGATGTCTACACCCGCGTTTACCGAAATCACGAAGGCACTGCCTACACCGGCCAGTGCCCCAAGTGCCGCCGCCCGGTCACCTTCCGCGTTGGCCCGGGCGGCACTGACAGTCGCTTTTTCCTGGCCAGATAACCCCCGATCAAACTACCCCCGTGCCACTGCTCTCGAACAATGGTGATCAGCCAGGTAGGGCAGGTCGTTGACCTGCCTTCAACAATCTCCCTCGCAGAAGGAGGGGGTGGCATGTCCACTGCTTTGAGCAGTGGTGGATCAACCTCGATGACCATGGAGCCGGGGGCGCCAGCCCCCGGGAGAGAACGTGCATCCAAAAAAGCCCCCAACGGGGGCGGAAGGAATTTAATCCCTTGAATATCGCTCGCCATATTCCAACTCACGCTTACCGACAATATTGACGATCACCCCAATGTTTCCCCGCCGCGGACACTCACTTGACACCCCTTCACCGCCGCCGATAGCTTCCCCAAATCGGCCGTGCCGTTGCGCGCCGCCCCGGTGGAGACGTTTCGGAATGAAGAAAGCCGCCTTGAAGTCAGCACTCATCCTTTTGCCGTTGGCCATGCTCTTCGGCGTCGTCCGGGCCCAGGACCCCACCGCCGAAGACCAGACCATCGACACGATCCGCCGGCTTTCCTCGATCGGCCAGCCCGACCAGGAGCGCATTCGCCAATGGGTCCAGCAGCAGGTGGATCGACTTGCGGCCACGAAAGGCACGCGACCAGAACCCGGCCCCAGCGGGGCGGAATTCAAGAAATTCCGCCAACGCTTTCTCGACCAGTTTTCCAACACCAACAACACCCCCGAATTCCGAGCCGCATTCGCCGCACAAACTTCCGCCGTGGCCTCCACGGAATTCGCTAAGGCGGAGCTTGACCCCACCGTCTCGTGGGGCCTGGCCCACGCCCTCCTCGACATGCAGCGCCAGCCGGAGTCCTTCGCCGGCCTCTCCGCGGGATTGAAGGCTCGAGCACCGATTGCCCGTTATCTTGCAGCGCGGGGTTTAGTAGCCCAACGAGCGGTCATCGCCGCCGACAAGGAAAGGCTCGCCCAGACCGTCCAGAATCTGCGGACCGCCGCGATCGCCGAAACCGACCCTACGGTGTTGGGGCGACTCTATGAAGCCCTCGCATTCGTGGAGGCCCCGGCCGCGGCCTTCGACGCCTACCTGGCCATCATGGACGCGCGGATCGCCCAGCGGAGACTGGCTCCAGCCGCGGACGGCGCGGAGATCGCCGCCTACGAGTTTTTCCGCAATCCCAAGGTGCTCGCCGCCTTGGACGCGAATCAGAAGGCGGAGCTGGTGCGGCGGGGAGCGGTCCTCATGCGGATCGACGCCGAGCGCTATCGCGACCCGTCGCTGGCCCCCCCGAAAGACGCTCAGACCTCCGATCTGGCCTTCACCGAGCGTGAATGGCTGGAGCGAAGCTTGGACGGCGCCGAAGAGATTCTGGCCGCCGTCGTCGGCGAAGGCAAAGGCGGCAAGATCCGCGACGCGTTCAACGCCGGCGGATATGAGCAGCGGGAAGCGGTTGTCCGCGAGACCTACAAGTGGGTGGGAAACGCAACGACGGGCGACAAGGGCGCGGCGAACGACGCCCCCTGGAACGTCCCAGTCGGCGCTCCTTAAACCCCTCTCCCTCCCCGCTCTTCGAACTTCGCTCTTTCGATTTGACATTCTCCATTCCCCATTCGACATTCCCTGAGTGTCCAAGCTATGGCTCGTCCCCGTCCTTTTTATCCTTGTCATACTCGCGATTTTTTCCTCCACGCCGCCCCGCCTCCGCGCCGACTTCACCTACGTCAACCCCTCGGGCATTCACACCCTCGATCCCGCTCGCATGAGCTGGACCCAGGACTTCCGCATCGCCCTGAACATCTGGGAAGGGTTGACGACGCGGCATGCCAAAACCACCGAGCCAGTCGAAGGCGCGGCCATCTTCCCGCCCAAGGTCTCCGAAGACGGATTGACCTACACCTTCACGATTCGCGACGACGCCCGCTGGTCGAACGGCGAACCGGTCACCGCCCATGATTTTCTGCGCGGGTGGCGACGGGGCATGGAGCCGGGAACGGCCACGGACTACACCTATCTCTTTACGCAGCACATCGAGGGGGCGGGACAATATGTGCGATGCCGGCGCGACGCGGTAGCCATACTCACCGCATTCCGGCGATTGCAGGATCGCCGCAGTATCACCATTGAACAGGCTCAACAGCTCGTTGCCATCGCCGAATCGTTCGCTTTCGGAACTCTTCTGGGCGGAGCGGTCATCGAGGCCTCCCCACCCGGTGCGCCCTGCCCGGATTGGAAATGGTCCGAGTTCGCGGATCGATTGAGGAGCGGCCGGTCCGATTGGCCACGAGCACGCGACGAATTCCTTGACGACCATATCGCCGAGGCCGAAGTCGCGTTCAGACAGGTTGGCATCGACGCCGTCGACGATCGAACCCTCGTGGTCCAATTGGTGAACCCGTGTCCATACTTCCTCGACCTGACCGCCTTCCCGATCTTTCTGCCCATCCACGTCAGCATCGAGCAGCTTCGCGCCCGGTTCCACGGCGACCCCTATACCGCAGAAGGCCTCGTCGTGTACGACCCCCAGTGGACCAAGCCCGATTACCGTGCGTTCGGCTATCCCGGTCTCATCACCAATGGGCCCTACATCATCGACGAATGGATCTTCAAACGCCGACTCTCACTCGGCCCAAACCCGCACCACCGCGACGCGCCCCGCCTCGGCTGCCGGACCATCGACATGGTCACCTACGACAACGCCAACGCGGCGATCATGGCCTATGAGGCGGGCGACGTGGATTTTCTGCCCAGCATGGTGGTCAGCTACGACCATGAGATCGCCCGGCTCGCCCGCTACGGCGAACGGCCGGATTTCCGTCTCTGCGAGGTGATGGCCACCTATTTCCTGAACTTCAATTGCACGAGCACAAAAGTGAACGGCGTCCCAAATCCGTTTGTCGATCGGCGGGTTCGCAAGGCTTTCGCCCTGGCCGTTGATCGAGAACGGATCGTCGAGCAGGTGCTCCGCCGCGGCGATCGCCTGGCCCATTCATTTGTCCCACCCAATACCATTCCCGGCTACACGCCGCCGGATGGACTCTCGTTCGACCCGGTGACCGGGCGAGCGCTGCTCGCCGAAGCCGGCTATCCCGATGGGGTCGGTCTGCCGCCGATTGAATATCTCTACACCGATCGAGACGTCCAGGCGGCCCAAGCCCTCGCGAATATGTGGTCTCGCGAGCTTGGCGCTCGCATCGAGCTACGCAGCCTGGAAACCAAAACCTTCGCCGAGGAAAAGGCCGCCCACCGCTTCATGATCGCCCGCGGCAACTGGTACGGTGATTACAACGACCCCACGACATTCCTCGACTGCCTCGCCACCGACAACGGCAACAACGACAGCGGCTACGCCAACCCTGATTTTGACCAATCGCTCCACGACGCCGCCCGAACCCGCGATTCCGCCGAGCGCTTCGCCATCCTTCGCCGCGCCGAAACTCTTCTCCTCGAAAAGGATGTACCCATATTGCCCATCCTTCACTACGCTGAGCCGATCGCGATCAAGCCCTACGTCCGTGGCCTGTATCCCAACAGGCGGGTGTGGGTTTCGTTTCGTGATCTGACCATCGAACGATGATCCGACTTCTCACTCGACGCCTGCTCCTCGGTGCCGTCACAATCCTGTGCATCTACGCCGTCACGTTCGTGATGGTGGTCACCCTGCCCGGCAACCCCTTCCAACAGGGTCAGCACAATCTCTCGGTCGAAACCGAAATGGCGCTCCGCTCGCGCTATGGAATGGACGACAACTGGTCGTTTTTCTGGAAGTTTCTGGGCCGGGCGATCCGCGGCGACTTCGGCCCATCGTTCTCTTATGCCGATTGGACGTGCACTCAGATCATCGCCGACGCATTGCCCGTCTCGATGCTCCTCGGCTTTCTCGCCATTCTCATCGCCGTCCTCGTCGGCGTTCCCATCGGCGCCCTCAGCGCCGTTCGCCGCAACGGCTGGTTTGACGTGACCACGTTGGCGTTTGTCCTCATCGGCGTTTCTTTGCCGACCTTCGTCACCGGCTCGGCGCTATTAACCCTGTTCGCAGTCTATTGGCCCGTCGCCCCGATCGGCGGTTGGGGAACGCTCGCCCATTTGCCGTTGCCCGCGATCACCCTCGCCCTGCCGTTCACCGCTTACGTTGCCCGATTGACCCGCGCCGGCATGTTGGACGTGCTCGGCAGCGACTTCATCCGCACCGCACTGGCCAAGGGGCTGAGCCGGCGCGTGGTCATTACCAAGCACGCCCTCAAAGTCGCGTTCCTCCCCGTTTTGAGTTTCCTCGGCCCGGCCACGGCCCAGGCCATGACCGGCTCGTTCGTCGTGGAAAAAGTCTTCGGCGTTCCCGGTCTGGGCCAGCATTTTGTCAACGCGGCCCTGAACCGCGACGTCGGCCTCATCATGAGCACCGTGCTCGTGTTCTCGACGCTCCTCGTGGTCTTCAACATCGTCGTGGATTTGCTCTATGCCTGGATCGACCCCCGAATCACCCATGCCGCATAAAAGCAGATGGGAATGCCCTTCCCCGGCCCCCACACGGATCCCCGCAATTCGCCTATTGGCTACCTCCATTCTTCGCACCGGGGCAACTACTATTCTTCGCCCGGAGGGCGTGCGATGGTTGCCAGGGACTTCAGTCCCTGGTGAGGACTTGCTCTATTCCATGCCGCCCGGAGGGCGGGCGAATCACACGCCATTCTGGGGGATCCAATCGGTTCGGAACTCCAATGTGGAACTACATCGATTGGATCACCGCCTTTGATCAGCAGGCGAATCATCAATTCTCATTCTCGCCCTCTGCCCATCCTGGCCGCCATTGTTCTCATGGTCATGATCCTCATTGGCCTCGTGACCCTCCCCTACGCCGCCCAATGGTACAACGTCCAGGAATTCAACCTCGCCATTCGCCAACCACCAAACTTCAAACCGCTGGTCTCATTCGATCACTACGCCGCGGCGAACACCCACGCGCCGCAATCCCTCCCGCGCATCGCCCATCGCGCCACCTCCTGGTTCGGCCACGACGATCTCGGTCGCAGCCTCTTCTACCGCGTCTGGCCAGGCTTCCTGGTCAGCATCTCCATCGGTCTCGCCGCCGCCACGATGGCCGTCATCATCGGCACGGCATGGGGCGCATTCGCGGCTATGTTCGGCGGCCGAGTGGACCTCCTCATGATGCGCGTCGTCGACGTGCTCTACGGCCTGCCCTACACACTCGTCGTCATCTTGCTCAAAGTCGGATTGGGGCCGCCGCTCACCGACCTGCTCGGCGGGCGGACGAAATACGCGGATTTGGTGATCCTCTTTGTCGCCATCGGCGGAGTAAGCTGGCTGACCATGGCCCGGGTCGTTCGAGGACAGGTGCTGTCGCTTCGCGCCCAGCCGTTCGTGGAGGCCGCGCGAGCGATGGGTGCCGGCCCGTGGCACATCCTCCGCCGACACATGTTTCCCAACCTCGTCGGCCCCATCGCCACCTACGCGACACTCATCGTCCCCCAGGCCATCCTCCAGGAATCTTTCCTCAGCTTTCTCGGCATCGGCGTGCAGCCGCCAGTTCCCTCATTGGGCCGCCTCGCCGCCGAAGGCGTCGAGGCCGTCAACACTTTCGTCGGTTATTGGTGGCTGATCGCCTTTCCCTGCGGCGTCCTGGTGATTACGTTGTTGTCGCTCAACTTCATCGGCGACGGCCTCCGCGACGCCTTCGACCCCAAGTCGCGAGAGGCCACCCTGGTGTAGTTATCGTCTCTGACAAACGTTTATTGACGCCTGATGAGAGTCTGGCAATAATTATCTTGTTCGGTGTCCGCTTAAGGGCAGCCGACCGGATGAAGTCATCATGGGGATAAGTTTCGAACTGCCTCCGGACCTCGAAAACCAGCTGCGCAGCGAGTTTGATGACCTCGACGACGCTGCCAAGGAGGCAATGGGCGTTGAGCTCTTCCGTCAGAGAAAGCTTACGCACTCCCAACTCGCCATGCTGCTGAACCTGAATCGCTACGAAGCCGACGGCGTGCTAAAGCGGCACGGCGTCTTCTATGACATCTCCGTCGAAGATGTGCTTCACGATGCCGAGATCTCGCGGCTGGCCCGCGGCGAATGATCGTCGTTTCCAACACTTCGCCCCTTAACTATCTCGTGCTCATAGACGCGTCGCACGTACTACCGGCCTTGTATGGCCGGGTTCTCATCCCTTCGGAGGTAGGGCGCGAACTAGCGGATGCCCCCGAAAAGGTAAAACAGTGGCTCGACACCCACCCGACGTGGCTGGAAATCCGCGATGCTCCGAAGCACGCTCTTCCTCCGAAACTCAATGCGGGCGAGGCCGCGGCCATCGCACTCGCCCAAGAGCTTCGTGCCACTCTCTTGCTCATAGACGATGATCCCGCGTATCGCTACGCGGTTCAGCAGGGACTTCGCGTGACGCGAACGGTTGGCGTCCTCGTTGATGCCGCCACCCAAGGCCTCATCAACCTGGGCGCGAGCTTCGACAAGCTCAAGCGAACGAACTTCCGAGTATCCCACGCGCTTCTTGATGAGATTCTCCGCTCCCGCAAGATTCCTTGACAAGCCAAGGTAATTCGCCGACCCTCAATACAGGTGTCGCCGCTTGAATCGATGAGGCATTCGGCAATGGATCGCAAGACGGTCTATCTCGAAACCATGGGCTGCCAGATGAACGTGCTGGACAGCGAGCTCGTCATGGGCCGACTCCGCGCCATCGGCTACCAGCCCATCGACGACATGACCGCCGCCGACGTGGTCCTCCTCAACACGTGCAGCGTCCGCGACCACGCCGAGCAGAAAGTTCTTTCGCGGCTGGGGGCGCTCAAGAAACCGAAAGCCAAACGGCCCGACATGGTCGTCGGCGTCATCGGCTGCATGGCCGAGCGCGACCCCGACGGCCTCTTCGACAAAATGCCCCACGTCGATCTGGTCTGCGGACCGGGCGAGCTCAACAAAGTCCCCGCCCTCATCGAGGAGGTTCAATCCAACCGCCAACGGGCCATCGCCCTGGCCCAATCGCTCTCCCGAAAAAGTACGCCCTTGCAACGGGCCTTGGAGTTCGACTCCGTCGAGGCCCTCGACCTCTCCCGCGAACCGGCCCCCGGCGAAAACGTCACCCAGGCCTACATCCGCGTCCAGCGCGGCTGCGACAAGTTCTGCACCTTTTGCGTCGTCCCCTTCACCCGCGGACCGGAACGAAGCCGCCCGGCGAACGTCATCGTCGATGAAGCCAGAATGCTCGCCGATCGCGGTGCCAAAGAGGTGACACTCCTAGGCCAGACCGTCAACAGCTACGTCCACCAGGACAACGGAAAACCCGTCCGCTTCGCGGAATTACTCCGGCGAGTGGCCGGCGTCTCCGGCGTCGAGCGCGTCCGCTTCGTCACCAACTACCCCGGCGACTTCACCGACGACATCCTGGAAGCCATGCGCGACATTCCCCAAGTGTGTCCGTATCTGCACATCCCCGTCCAAAGCGGCAGCGACCCGGTGCTCCAACGCATGCGCCGCCAATACACCGTCGCCCGCTACGTCGAGTTGATCGACCGCGCCCGCGACATCGTCCCCGACATCGCCATCGCCAGCGATTTCATCGTCGGCTTCTGCGGCGAGACCGAGGAAGACCATCTGGCCACGATGCGCCTGATTGAACGATGCCGCTTCAAGAACATCTTCGTGTTCAAGTATTCACCTCGCCCAGGCACCGTGGCCGACAAGCGCGAGACGGACGATGTTTCCGAAGAGATCAAGCGCCGCCGTAACGTGGAACTTCTTGCCCTGCAAAACGATATAGCAACGGCCGCGAATCAGAGGTTGATCGGTTCCACCGTTGAGGTCTTGGTAGAGGGCTACAGCAAGGCCGCGATCAAGGCCCAGGAAGCAGAGCAGACGCGGGGCGAGGAAATCTCCTGGCGCCGCTCCGACCAAATGGTCGGACGCACGCCGCAAGACCAGATTGTCGTTTTCAACGGTCAACCGGCGCACATCGGCCAATTCACCCACGTGCGGGTCACCGCCACCACCGGCTTGACGTTGCACGGGACCATGCTACAGGATACGCTCCGAGTTCGGCACGCGAATCAGATTCGCTCCGATGCTCGTCCAACGGGCACCTGCGATGGCGCGGCGGATTCCGAAACCGTCCGATCGCTGCCCGTTCTCGGTGGCGTTTAGAATTGAACTTGGGAGGGGCGAGGGCACCGCCCGTCGCCGATCTATTTACTTGAGCGAAGCACGATGACCGATTCCATGACCATCTCCGGCGCCGAGACCGATTCCGCGATTTGTGCCACCCAGCAACTTAGACCCGCCTCGCCCGACCGCCAACAGAAGCCGCGCCATCAGCCCCGCTACCACATCATCCTCCTCGACGACGACGACCACTCCTACGAATACGTCGTCGGCATGCTCCGCAAGCTGTTCGGCTACTC